>Ga0256406_1000102_pt1 | contig 155725 bp, 136 predicted proteins | sample RumenRJG_03DNA_FD_185986 | JGI IMG/M metagenome (GOLD analysis project Ga0256406, IMG submission 185986) | Bovine rumen microbial communities from Lethbridge, Alberta, Canada - RJG_03 | ecosystem: Host-associated > Mammals > Digestive system > Stomach > Rumen | place: Canada: Alberta... | reverse complement strand
GGCACCGGAAGGAACGCGTCGGGAGCGATGCGTTTTTATTATATATGCCCTGATAGCTCAATGGTAGAGCACGCGGCTGTTAACCGCGGTGTTACAGGTTCGAGCCCTGTTCGGGGCGCTCTGATGCCTATGACCGCATGAAGATGCTGTTATAGGCATTATTGTTATATGGACCCTTAGCTCAGTTGGTTAGAGCAACCGGCTCATAACCGGTTTGTCTTGGGTTCGAGTCCCTGAGGGTCCATTATATTTGCCGTCATGGCGGAACTGGTAGACGCGCGGGACTTAAAATCCCGTTCCCCAACCGGAGTACGGGTTCGATTCCCGTTGACGGCAGCATTGACATGACGATATCATACTTTCGTGGTATGATATCGTCTTTTAATTGTGCGCGTAGTAGCGAGAAAGGAGGCATCCATGCTCGCATGAGATGCCTCATGACGAGCACCGCGACATCGAGTGGAGGCGCTTGTCGCCTCCTACTCGATTGCACACAGCAGCGAGGAGCAAGGCATTGATGACTGCATGAGATGCCTGCTGATGGGTACTGCGACATCAATAGATGAGATGACGCCTGCTCTCGATTGCGTATTCATGATTTGATTATCTGCGGTAAGGTTATGTACAGATCCCATCCATTTCATTTCTTAACTTATATCGTGATTGCGGTCTCTGCGCTGCTGCTCATTCTGGCAGCAGTGTCTGCCGGGCACAGTGTGCTGGGGGCAAGAGTCATCGGACAGGCGCAGTATGACGCTCTCAGGGAATCCCGCGAGGAGGTGTCGTTTGATCCGACAACGCTCTCTTTTTCACACATGCAGACCGCCTATGATGCAGCAAGCAATACGGTTTTTATTTCGCAGTCATTGAATAAGGATGACTGGGAGGGAAGTCTGATCTGCAGCGGAGCGGACAGCACACTCTATCTTCTTGAGGACAGCGCACTGCACGGGAAGGAAGCGGCCATCGCGGACGGTCATATTTTCCATCTTCTGATAGCGGATGGTAAGAGCTATGCCGAGGTGAATATGGCGGTGTCAGGACTGCCGATCATATGCATCGACTACGATTATGATGAGAACGCGGATTATACGGAGGATCACATGGCGCGTTTTCGGCTAATCGACGCCGGAGTGACATCGCGCAATAAGGATTCGCTGGATCTGTACTGTCAGTTTCACTGGCGCGGTGCCACGGCGATGGAGTGGGACAAGAAGAGCTATCGGATTTCCCTGTGTGATGAGAGCGGCAAGTCTGTAAAGAGAAACCTTCTCAATATGCGCAAGGATGAGGACTGGATCCTCAACGCCATGTACACCGACAGCAGCAAGGTGAGAGAGAAGGCTGTCTACCAGTTCTGGAATGCCGCGCAGAATCTCGAGGAAAATCCCATGCCCTCAGCGGATATGGAGTATGTCGAACTGTTCGTCAACAATGAATATGAAGGTCTCTACGGACTGATGACCAGAGTGGACCGCAAGACGATGGAACTCAATTCACATGACCTGGTCTATAAAATCGATTCGGATGATTTTATCAGCGATGACGATCTGAAGGCAGCGGATGCTGCCGGGGCGAAGGTGATTACAGACGACACCGGAGAGAAGCTCGCGGAGATCAGGTATCCGAAGAACAATCCGATGACGTGGAAGCCATTCATGTATTTTCAGTCCTTCGTTGAAGGGGAGAGATCGCTTCAGGATCTGGAGAAGATGGGATACAATATTGATCTGGATTCGCTGGCGGATTATCAGTTGTTCCTTCTTTATACAATGACGGTGGATAACGACTGGAAGAACAATCTGATAATCATTAAGAACCGGGAGAAGACAAAAGCAGCTGTTTCCTTCAATGCCTGGGACCTCGACTACACGCTTGGAGATGTGTGGACGGATGAGAATTCGTTTTCGAAGAAATTCTCAGAGGAATCGGCGGGTATTACGGACGAGGAATATTACATGCCGGAGAGTGCCTCATTTATGGCGGCACTCGAAGATGACCCGCAGGAGATGGAGGGCATTCTCGAGGCAAAGGCGGGACTTTGGCAGAAGAATGGTCTGAATGCGGATTATCTGTGCGGATTGATCGAGAAGGCCAATGCGCAGATCACATCCTCCGGTGCACTGCAGCGTGATGCACAGCGCTGGCCTGAGGTCGGGGACTGCGAAGATATTTCCTCACTTGAGCAGTGGGTGCGGACGCGCTTTGCAGCGATCAATCAGCTGGCAGCTGAGAATAAGCTGACGGAGAGTCTTGACCAGTGAACAACGCAGATCCCCTTTGGAGGCAGAGCTGTTATGGAATATCCTTTTTTTGCAACTGTATCCCGTATGAAATACATCAACCGCTGGGCGCTGATGCGCTGCGGGCGGGAAGAGAACCTGAGTGAGCACTCTCTTGAGACGGCGATGATCGCACACTGCCTGTGCGTTCTCGGCAATATCCGCTATGGGCACCATATGAATGCGGACCGGGCGGCCGTGCTGGGACTGTATCACGATGCCTCGGAGATCATGACGGGAGATATGCCGACGCCGGTCAAGTATTGCAATGATGAGATCCGGAATGCTTACAAGGCAGTTGAGCGCGCAGCGGACAGGAAGCTTCTTGCACGCCTGCCTGAGGATATGCAGCCCTGTTACATGGATATTCTTTGCGGCCCGCAGAAGGGTGCGGCAGATGCAGACAGAAACGGGGAAACAGTCGAAGGAAAGAGCGGGCCGCAGGAGATTTCAGGGTCACAACCTGATCCTGAGGAAATTTATATGCGAAGGCTTGTGAAGGCGGCGGACAAGCTCTCCGCACTCATCAAATGCATCGAGGAGGAGAGCGGAGGCAACACGGAATTTCGTTCTGCCCGCCTCTCAACGCAGAAAACTGTGGACAGAATGTGCCGGGAAATGCCGGAGGTCAACGATTTTGTGCGCGATTTCCTCCCTGCCTACGGGAAAACACTCGATGAGCTTGAATCGGAGAGCAGTGGGGAGAATGCGCAGTGAATAGATGAATCGGGTGCGCAGAGCTGCGGATATAATTTCACCTGAACGAATTGTCCGGAGTGAAAGTTGCGTCTTTTCTTTGGATATTTTATGATCAAGGCGGAGAACTTCTGACTTTCCATCATACTAAGGGGGAGCAAATAGCATGAAAAATGTTATTATCGGCCAGTCAGGCGGACCGACAGCGGTCATCAATTCGTCCATTGCGGGCGTCTACGTCGGTGCAAAGGCATGCGGCGCAGAACATGTCTACGGAATGGTTCATGGAATCGAGGGATTTCTCAAGGATCAGATCGTCGATCTGGATCAGTATCTGGACGATGAGACAAAGATCGCGCTCCTTAAGCGGACGCCGTCTGCCTTTCTCGGTACCTGCCGCTTCAAGATGCCGGCAATCGGCGTGAACGACGAGGTGTACGAGGCAGTCTTCCGGAACATGGAGAAGCATGACATTGACACCCTGTTCTATGCCGGCGGCAATGATTCCATGGATACGGTGAAGATGCTCTCTGATTATGCCCAGCTCCATGGGAAGAGGCAGAGCTTCATGGGTGTCCCCAAAACGATCGACAATGATCTGCCGGTGACCGACCACTGCCCGGGCTACGGGTCAGCCGCCAAGTACATTGCGACGACGCTCAAGGAAGTGATCCGCGACAACGAATCCTTCGGCGCGAAGAAGCCGACCATCGTCGTCTGTGAGATCATGGGCCGCGATGCCGGGTGGCTCACAGCGGCGGCAGCGCTGGCAAAGGGTGATGACTGCTCAGGCGTGGACGGCATCTATCTCCCGGAGCGAGTCTTTGATGTGGACCGATTCCTCGACAAGGTCGATTACCTCTCAAGGAACAAGAGCTCCGTTGTCATGGCCGTCTCAGAGGGATTGAAGCTTGAAGACGGCAGATATGCCTGCGAGCTTGGCGCAGATGCCCAGGACCGCGTGGATGTTTTCGGTCACAAGCAGCTCACAGGTACGGCCAATGCTCTGATCAAGCTCATCGGACAGAGAACGGGCTGCAAGGTGAGAGCAATCGAATTCTCAACACTCCAGAGAGCGGCCACACACATCGCTTCCCTAACGGATATCAATGAGGCGTTCACCGCCGGCAGAATGGCAGCTGAGGCAGCTGCTTCGGGAGAGACCGGCGAAATGGTTGTTTTCAACAGAGTGAACAGAAGAGGAGAGCTCTACAGAATCGAGTACTCGCGGTTCGACATTCATCAGATTGCCAACGGCGTAAAGGAAGTGCCGCAGTCCTGGATCACGGGTGACGGCGATGATGTGTCAGCGGAATATCTCGACTATGCGCGCCCTCTTATTCAGGGGGAGCTCTATCCGTTCTGGGTCAATGGCCTGCCGAAGCACCTGATCCTGAAGGAACTGATTGCTTCCAACGCCGTGCAGCCGTAATGCCTGATATTGGGGCATTCGGGGTATGGGCTGACCGCATTATTGCATGATGAGAAGAGGCATCGGGCAGGGACATTTGGTTGTCCTGCCCGATGAATGAGGTTTATATGAGCATAGGGACGAATATGCAGCGCGATGTGCTGACTCTGAATATGGAGCATGAGCTGCAGCAGCTGGCGCAGACAAAATATGGAAAGACGCTGCGCGGCTGCAACAATCACGAACTGTATTATGTACTGCTTTCGTATTGTGAGAGGCTTACGCGCGTCACCGAGACCAATGCCGGCGAGAAGAAGGTATATTACATCTCGGCAGAATTCCTTCCCGGCAAGTTCCTTGCACACAACCTCATTAATCTGAAAATATATGACGGCGTCTGCGCGCTTCTTGCCCGCTGCGGAAAGAATCTGGAGCAGATCGAGGAGATTGAGAAGGAGCCGGCCCTTGGCATTGGCGGCCCGGGGCGGATCGCTGCCGGTACTATGGATGCCATGGCGACGCTTGGGATTCCCGGAGAGGGGATAGGGCTCAATTATCACTGCGGCTATTTCAGACAGAAATTCGAGGATCGGCTGCAGAAGGCAGAGCGGGACGACTGGATGACGCCGGTATCCTGGGAGCATGATACGGACGTCTCTTTTGAGGTAAATTTCGGCGGGCAGACAGTTTTGTCCCGCATGTATACAGTAGATGTCGTCGGCTACAACAGCGGCGTAAACCGGCTCCGTCTCTTTGACCTCGACAGTGTTGATGACTCCATCATCAAAGAGGGCATCTCCTTTGACAAAAAGGACATCCGCCACAACCTGACACTATTTCTTTGTCCGGATGAAAAAGACCGGGACGGAAGAATATTCAACCTGTACCAGCAGTATTTTCTCGTCAGCAATGCGGCGCAGTGGATCCTGCATGAGATGAAGGAAAAGCAGTATGATCTGCGTCACCTCTTCGACTATGCAGTCATTCAGATTGCGGACACCTATCCTGCACTGATTATCCCTGAACTGGTCAGGATACTGACAGAAGACAAGGCAATGTCCATGGATGAGGCAGTTTTTGTCGTCACAAGGACATGCTCTTATGCGGAGCATACTCTCCCTGCAAAGGATATGGATGTGTGGCCTGAAGCGGATCTGTCAAAGGCTGTGCCGCAGCTGATGCCCATAATCAGGGAGCTGGATCGGCGCGTGAAGGCCAAATTCGATGATCCTTCCGTCTGGATCATTGATGCCGGCGGCGATGTGCATATGGATGCGCTGAGTCTCCATTACTGCTGCAGTGCGTGCGGAGCATTTCCTCTCTGTCCGGACCTTCCGGATTATTCTTTGCCGCCTGCCTTTTTCAGCATTTACCCCGACCGTTTTATAGAGGAGCCAAACGGTATCTCGATGCGCAGATGGCTCCTCGGCTGCAACCACCGCCTGGCCAATTATCTCTCGACGATTATCACGGATGCCTATAAGAAGGACGCCACGCAGCTGGAGCGTCTTCTCGCCTTCTATGAGGACGATCAGGTTCTGCAGACGCTGCAGGCCGTCAAGCAGGCGAATAAAATGCGCCTCGCCGAGTACATCAGGCAGAATGAGGACGTTGATCTTGACCCGAACGGCATCTTCGACATCCAGATCAAGCAGATGGGCGGGTACAGAAAACAGCTGATGAATGCGCTCTATATCATCTGCCGGTATCTGGAAATAAAGCGGGGCAGGAAACCGACAAGGCCGATCAATTTTATTTTCGGCGGGAAGGCGGCACCAGGCTGTGAGGAGGCACAGGACATTGTGCATCTCCTTCTGGTACTGCAGGAGATCATTGCAGACGACCCCGAGGTCAGCCCCTGGATCCGCATGGTGCTGGTGGCTGACTGCAATGTGACTTATATGGAGAAGATGGTTCCCGCAGCGGATATCTCCGAACAGATTTCCCTCGCGTCTGCCGAGATGTGTGCCACATCTGCAATGAAGATGATGCTCAACGGCGCGCTGACGCTGGGCACAGATGACGGCACGGCCGCAGAGATACGCCGTCTGGTGGGAGAGGACAATATCTACCTGTTTGGCTCGGATGCTGAGGATGCGGCCGGGCATCGGCTGCGCTCTGACTGCTCAGCGGAAGAAATTTTTGATGCAAACCCGCAGATCAGAGAGGCGGTGAACTTCATCACAGGTGAAGCCTGCATGCAGATCGGGCACCGCGTCAACCTTGAGAGACTTTCCCGCAATCTGACAGAGGCGGACAGATACATGACGCTGTCGGATCTTCCGGATTATATCCGCGTGAAGGACCGGATGATCGGCGATTATGAGGATACAAGACGCTGGCTTCAGAAGAGCCTTGTCAATATTGCAAAAGCCGGCTTTTTTTCTTCAGACAGATCGGCTGCGGAGATAAACCGCAATATTTGGAAGATCTCCCGCTGATACGGCAATGGAACAATCAATGGATCTATTCGATTACATGCGTGAACAGAATAAAGAAAAGGAGGCTCCTCTTGCCGCGAGAATGCGTCCCCGAACGCTCGATGAGGTGGTGGGCCAGAAGGAGATCATAGGAAAGGGCAGGCTTCTCTACCGCGCTATCATGGCAGATAAGCTGGGAAGCATCATTTTTTACGGCCCTCCTGGAACAGGAAAGACGACCCTGGCGATGGTGATCGCACACACAACAAAGGCGGCGTTTGCGCAGATCAATGCGACTTCTGCCGGCAAGGCCGACATGGAGGAGGTGATCCGCAAGGCGAAGGAGAGGCTTGGCGGCTACGGACAGAGAACAATCCTTTTTATTGATGAGATTCACCGCTTCAACAAAGGGCAGCAGGATTATCTTCTCCCCTTTGTCGAAGACGGCACTGTTACACTGATTGGGGCGACGACGGAGAATCCTTATTTCGAGGTGAACAAGGCGCTCCTTTCGAGATCAATGATTTTTGAGTTGAAGCCTCTTTCCAAAGACGACATTCTGGAGCTGATTCACCGCGCGGTTTACGACAAAGAGCGGGGAATGGGCAGTTATGGGGCAGTGATCGATGATGATGCGGCCTCTTTTCTTGCGGACATGGCGGAAGGCGACGCGAGGGGAGCACTCAATGCGGTGGAACTGGCTGTTCTGACGACGCCCAAAGGGAGCGATGGCAGAATTCACATTACGCTTGAGACGGCTCAGGAGTGCATTCAAAGGCGGGCGGTCCGCTATGACAGGGATGGCGATAATCATTACGATACAATCTCGGCCTTCATCAAGAGCATGCGGGGGTCAGATCCCGATGCCGCAGTATATTATCTCGCGCGCATGATCGAGGCCGGAGAGGATCCGGCATTTATTGCCCGCAGGATTATGATCTGTGCGAGTGAGGATGTGGGCAACGCAGATCCGCAGGCACTGCAGGTCGCCGTCGCGGCGGATCTGGCGGCGGAGAGGATCGGCTGGCCCGAGTCCCGGATCATTCTGGCACAGGCCGCAGAATATGTGGCTACAGCGCCAAAGAGCAATACAGCAGTGGAATCCATATCGGCGGCATCCGCCCTGGTGCGCAGAACCGGAAATCTTCCGATTCCGCCTTATCTGCAGGATGCACATTATTCCCATGCAAAGGATCTGGGACACGGCATCGGCTACCAGTACGCACACGACTACGAGGATCATTACTCTGGACAGCCTTATCTCCCGGAGAAAGTGCGCGGCGAATCTCTTTATGTGCCTTCCGAGAGTGGCTATGAAAAGACAATCCGTACACACATGGCGGAACTGACTGGACGGAAGAAGTATAAAGAGCATGAACAGCTTCTTGCAAGAGAGTGCGCAGGAGGACATCTGAATGGAAAAAATAGCGATCTACAAACTGATCATTCTGTACATGCTGGACAGGGCGAAGAATAAGATCGCAGTGCCGCAGGTCTCCAATTTTCTCATCGAGAACGGCTATGTGGATTTTGAGTCTCTTGTGAGTACTTTGTCTGAGATTCAGGACAACGGGTTTGTGCAGGTGGACGCAGAGGCAGGCAAATCTTTTCTTGTGATCACGCAGGAAGGGGAGGACACACTCCGCATGTTCATCGATGAGCTGCCAGAGGGCATGCGGGCGCAGGTGGACAGGTTCCTGCAGGACAATGGAAGGGCGCTGCGGAGCGAGCGCGATGTGACGGCTGAGTATTACAGGTCGACCTTTGGCGGATTTGTCGCGCATCTTGGCGTTCGTGAGATGGAGAATCCGCTCATTGAAGTGAGCATCAGCGTGCCGGATGAGGCTACGGCAAAGAAAGTTACCGAGAACTGGAAGAGCAGGAGCACAGAGGTCTATCAGGCGGTTGTAAATGCCCTGTTCTGAACGGAAAATACAGAAAAAGACACCTCCATCCGGTTTACAGAAAATTTACTCTGCCCTATAATCAAAAAAAGCAGCTGTTTAGCACCTCATCTCGAATTTTCGACTTTCCGGGAGAGTTGAACAGTTACAAAAAGGATCTGATAAGACCTGACAATTCTTATTGCTGTACAATATCCGGGCCAGCTGGGAGAACACTCCCTGATCGGCCGTATTTTCCAAAAACAATTCACAGAAATGCAGAATGCCAGGGTATTCTGCCGTATTGATTTTACAGTGAGCATAACGAGCGCAAAGAACTGAGAATAAAACAGAGCAAGGAAAGCGTATTCATATGACAAGAGAAATGTATGAGTCACTGGCGATGAAGGATCTGCGCGGCATAGCCCAGCAGAGAGAGGTCAGTGTTCCGGCCAGATGCAAAAAGGCTGATCTGGTCAATCTTCTGCTGCAAAAGGATGAGGAGGATGTGAAGGCCGTGCGGGAGGCAGCTGCTTCGCGCGCCCACGCTCAGGCAGTCCCTGCTCCTGTCGCGGAGAAGAAGGAGAACACAGCCGGGGCACCCGCTTCAGGGCAGGAGACGAGAACCGGAAAGCGTGCAGTCCGCAAGAGGGTGGTCACCGCCGAGGTGGCAGATGAGCTGGCAGACAAGGCTGCAGCAGAGAGAGGACAACACCAAAGGAGACACCGCACACAGACCGCTGTAAGAGAGAAGACGGACCTGCAGGCAGCAAGAAGGGACAGGTCTGCCGAGGAGCGCGAGCAGCGGGACGACGCTGTGCAGATGCAGAACGGCGAGGTGAGCAGAACAGTCCCCCGCGAGGACAGTGTTCCCTATAGGGGAGAGGAAACCACTGCGATGCAGCCCTCACCGATCAGCAACCTTTACGCCAGGAGAGGAATCAACCGCCCGGACCAGCCGATCCCCCACAAGAATGAGCTCAACAAGGAGCTGGATTCGGGTGAGATGGCGAACGGCATTCTGGAAGTTCTGGCCGACGGCTACGGCTTCATCCGCTCAGCCAATTACCTGCCCGGCGACAATGATGTCTATGTAGCACCCAGCCAGATCAGAAGATTCAACCTGAAGACGGGAGATATCATTCAGGGCAACATCAGGATCAAGACGCAGGGAGAGAAGTTCTCTGCGCTTCTGTTCGTGAAGTCCGTCAACGGCCTGGATCCGGAGGCGGCAAAGAGAAGATATAATTTTGAGGACATGACGCCTATCTTCCCCGATCAGAAGATCAGACTCGAGAAGCCGGGTGCCTCCATTGCAATGCGCGTCATGGATCTGTTCTGCCCTGTGGGCAAAGGACAGAGAGGTATGATTGTATCGCCGCCTAAGGCCGGCAAGACAACTCTTGTCAAAGAGGTGGCCAAGTCCGTCAAGTACAACGATCCGGAGATCCATCTGATCATCCTTCTGATCGATGAGCGTCCGGAGGAGGTGACGGACATTCGTGAAGCTATAGAGGGACCGAATGTAGAGGTCATCTATTCCACATTCGATGAGACGCCTGAACACCACAAGAGGGTGGCGGAGATGGTCATCGAGAGAGCAAAGCGCCTTGTCGAGCAGAAGCAGGACGTGATGATTCTCCTCGATTCCATCACAAGGCTCACGAGAGCATATAACCTGACGGAGCCTTCGAGCGGGAGAACCCTCACGGGCGGACTTGATCCCGCCGCTCTTCACATGCCAAAGCGCTTCTTCGGTGCTGCCCGCAATATGAGAGAGGGCGGCTCCCTCACGATTCTGGCTACAGCGCTTATTGAGACCGGGTCCAAGATGGATGACGTTGTCTATGAAGAGTTCAAGGGCACCGGCAATATGGAGATGATTCTGAACAGAAAACTATCTGAGAGAAGGATCTTTCCTGCCATTGATCTTGCCAAGTCCGGCACGAGGAGAGATGATCTTCTCCTTACGCCGGATGAACAGGAGGCTGTCGGGATTCTCCGCAGAGCATTTATCGGGGCACGAGGAGAAGAAGCGACGAACAGCGTTCTCGATCTCTTCGCGAAGACAAGAACCAATGGCGAGTTCGTCAATATGGTTAAGAAGATACAATGGAGCTTTTGATCCATGCTTAATGATAAGATCATGAAATACCTGAATATCGCTCTTGCGGTCATCATAGCCGCTGTCATCGCGGCTGTGGGCGTGACCGTAGTTCGAGGGAAGGCGGCCGAGGGCAGTGCAGAGGCGCTGGAAGCGTCTACGGAGGCAGATACCTCGCAGGAGGCATCGGATGAGGCGGTGTCCTATATCGATATTCCGGGCTGGCAGGACCGCACATCAGCAGAGGATGAGAGTGCACAGAGTGCATCCTCGTCCAATGGAACGGATACGCAGAATGCATCCGCAGGAACCGGTTCGGTGCAGTCTTCTTCACAGTCCTCAGGCTCTTCTTACAGACAGAGCACACCTGCGCAGCAGCAAAGACCTGCGGCACCTGCGCCTAAGCCTGCAGCGGGAGCATCTTCAAGTGCAGTTTCTGCCTCTTCGGGTACATCAGACAGTACAGGTGCCTCTTCAGCAGTGTCCGGTACATCAGACAGCACGGGTGCATCTTCTGCGGTGTCCGGTACATCAGACAGTACAGGAGCGGCTTCTTCAGCAGAGAGCTCGTCAGCTTCTTCGTCGGATGCATCGTCCTCTGCCTCTTCTGCAGCTTCAGACAGCACAAGCGCTTCTTCTGCAGCTTCGGGCACATCAGACAGCACAGGCGCAGCTTCTTCGACAGACAGCTCATCAGCTTCTTCGTCGACATCGGATAGCTCCGGCAGTTCTTCTTCGTCGGACGCATCATCCTCTGCTTCTTCTGATGCCTCAGGATCATCCTCTTCCCAGAACACGGACAGTTCTGAGACCGATAATGATCTGAACAATACCAATGCAGACGATGTCAGCGCCGACTGATTGAACGAACAATGCGGTTGATGTCAGCGCCGATGGATTGAAAATATGAACACGCATACAAAAACGGGGCCGGATGGAAATGATCCATCCGGCCCCGCGTTCTGTCTGCGGCAATGCGTTTACTCTTTAGTTCAGCATCTGTACTGTGACGGTGGGCTGCTGTGCGCAGAGCGTCAGCCAGCTCACATACCCGCCGGTGAGCTGCGATGCGAGCCACTTCCCCTTTGGAACGATCATGTTAAACTGATGTCCCTGGAACGGGAAATTGGCCACCAGTGTGACATCCGGCCTCATCTGAAGAGCTGCAGCGACGTTGGTGTCATATGCCATAGGCTGAGCAGCCTTGACAGTAACCGTCCCGTTTCTGGCAGCAGTCAGAATCTGGTTGGTTGTGTTGTACAGAAGCTGCGGATCTATTCCGGAAGCAGCAGCCTTTGCTGCCTGCTGTGCCTGCTGCTGCGCCTTCTGCGCTGCCGCTTTCTGTGCAGCTGCCTGCTTGGCGGCGGCTTCCTCAGCTGCCTTCTTCTGCGCTTCAGCCTGCAGTTCCGCGGCTGTCTTTGCCTTCTTTACGGTTACCTTGCAGACTGCGCTCTTGCCGCCGTCGTTTGAGGTTGCCTTGATCTGCGCTGTTCCGGGCGCTACCGCTGTGATGGTGCCGTTGGTGGCGACAGTAGCGACCTTTGTATTGGAGCTCGTCCAATAGATCGTGCGGTCATCCGCATCGTGCGGATGAAGGTAAGCCGTGATCTGCTGCGACTGACCGGCCGTCAGTGTGAGTGACTCATCCAGCTCAACGGATCTGACGTGCTTCATCGTGCTGCTGTGATTTCCCTCATAAACCCAGACGGTACAGGTATCGTGATGACCTGAATCTCTGCTGACCGCTGTGATCGTTGCTGATCCCACAGCGCGGGCCTCAATTCTTCCGGAGGAGTGAACCTTTGCAACATTCTCGTTGGATGAGGACCAGTTGAGCGACTGGTTTGTTGCGTTGGACGGCGTGAAGGAAGCTGTGAGTGTGTAATCGTCTCCCTTGGCAATCTGAATGCTGTGCTGGGAGAGTGTGATGTCCTGTACATGCACATCATCATTCTTGGAATGATGCACATGCACCTTGATGTCCTTTGTCGCTGTGATGCGGCCGTTCTCGATGACGGTGACCGTCACATACGTCGTGCCGTTGCTGCGCGCGTAAATGAGATTTGCGCGGCCTGTCTTATGGTCAATCTGTGCGATGTCGCTGTCGTCGACGGACCACTTGATCTGAGAGCCGTCCACATCGCTGTCGACGTCAATCTCTACATATTCCTGTTCGCCCGGATAGAGCGAAGTGCTGTCTTCCGCCGAGATGGTGGTAGCGAATACCGGCAGAGCGGCAGCAGGTGCTGCGGCGGTCGAAACTGCCAGTGTCAGGGCAGCGGCCGCCATAAGAAACCTTTTCTTCATTCCTTACCCCTTTCTTTCTGTGAACCCCTCATTGCTGCATCCTGCCATTATGTCGGCAGGACAGGTGCATGGTACAGTCAGTTCATTCAGCTACTAACTGTATGATTACAATGATTACACTTAAAGAATACCATACTCGCTGAAAATAGCAAGAATAACACAAGGCGGCATGGAAATAATTCCATGCCGCCTTGCCAGGGCTGTCTATTGATTGGGCCGGTTCCGTTCAACAACCGACCCGTTATTACACGGGTTTGCCTTCGGCAGCCTATAGGGCTATGCCTCTGCGGGCCTGAAGCCATCCCCCTGCATACACCATCATTGTAGGCACGTGTTATCATAAAATCAATATCCTGAGTGCCTTGTGTGCAATGGAAGGGGAGAACTGCAGTACTGCGCAGATCAGGCCAATTATTGTGTCAGTCCGGGAATATCTGATCATTATCCGCGGTGCCAGAGGATGTCAATTGCCCAGATCCCCCACATGACAACTATAGCGATCATCATAACAGACATTGCATTCAGCATATGGGTCACCTCCTCGCGGTCAACTGGAAGCCGGCAGATGAGTGCGAGTGCCGCCTCAGTGAAAACCGGGTGTTCGTTTATTTTCAATATAATTATATTAGATAATGTGCATGCAGTCAATAAATAAACAGAAAACAAAGGAAATATATGAATAATAAACAGATAAATTATTGCACGGACAGACGCATATATGAGAACTGCGGAGAGTCCGCAAGAGGAGCAGACGAACAGACTGCAAAAATGCCGGAGAGCCTGCGCGCGCACCGGATGGAGTCTCTGCCTCTGTCCACCTATCAGGCGGCAGTCATGGTACCGCTTCTCCAAAGAGGAGGCAGGTGGCACATGCTCTTTGAGAAGAGGAGCAGTGCGGTAAGGCAGGGGGGAGAGTTGTGCTATCCCGGCGGAATTGTCGAGAAGGGAGAGACGCCGGAGGAGGCGGCGCTGCGCGAGTGCACGGAAGAACTGCTGATAGAGAGGGAACAGATGGACACGCCCATCCCGATGTTTGCGCTGACAGGACCCGGCGGCATAAACGTCTTCTCCTATCTGTGTGTGCTGCACGGTTACAGAGGAACCTGGTCTGCGGATGAAGTGGACCATACCTTCACTGTTCCTGTTGAAGAGCTGTTAAAGTGCAGGCCGCTGACAGGGCACGGCCGTCTTCGAACAGTGCTGGATCAGGACTTCCCTTATGCGCTGATCCCCGGAGGGCAGGATTACCCGTTCAGGGACATCCCGAAGACGTTTTATTTTTACAGAACGAAGGAAGGAACCATCTGGGGAATGACGGCGCAGATTCTGCGCGCCGTGCTGCCCCTGTTGGAAGAGATTGGCACCGGCGGACATACGAATGAAGAAAAACAGTGATGCACTGTCATCATAATCAATTCAATTTTTGATAACTGCATAACAGAATCTGAGAAATGCATTTTTTTTTATCGTATTCCGCATCGCAGAGGGGCCATTTTCTTTCCATTAAGCAGGAAAAAAGTTATAATATAAACTGTATCAATAGAAAATGGTATGAAAATTCTGAACTTTCTATCGGCCATTCCGGCCATGTCGGCATGGACCGATGGGGGAGCAGAGATACCAGGAAACCTCACTTATCTCCGTGCAGGTGGAGAAATCCAGGAGAGGTGAGGAGCAAGAGGAAAAAGTCTGAAAGCGACGTCGATACGTCACTTTCAGACAGCAGCATCGGTGCTGACGCACCGGCTGCGGCATTTGGCAAAACCGCCTACGCGGATTTTGCCTCAGCTAGAGGAAAAAGTTTATATGGATGAATTGAAGATAACGTTACTGGGAGGTTTCTCTCTGCATTATCAGGGGAGAGAGATCACACTTGGGCGTGGGTCGGCATCTAAGTTTCTGCAGCTTCTTCAGTTAGTCTGGATCGTTGGTGACAGGGGAATTCAGAGGGATGAGATTGTAAGAGATCTCTACAATCCGGAGGAACTCTCCAATCCGGGGAACAGCTTCAACAATCTTCTCTTTCAGATGAGGAAGCAGATGGCGTCTGCCGGGCTCCCTAAGAAGGCCTACATTGTCAGACAGGGCAAGCTCTTTGTCCCTGATCCCCAGGTTCCTGTCCGTGTGGATGTGCAGGATTTCTGCACGTACTGCCGGCAGGCAGAGGAGACAACAGACGGGAAGAAGCGTGAGAACTTCAGAAAGGCATTCGCGCTCTACAAGGGTGAACTGCTGCCTGAGTCGGCCACGCTTACATGGGTGGTTGTTTCATCTGCGCACCTTCGCAGTCTTTTTCAGAAGTGCACGGACTGGCTCGGCCAGGACGCTAAGATGCGAAAAGATTACAGTGAAATGGCCGAGATTTACCGCAGAGCTGCCGAGATCTATCCGGATGATGACTGGCAGGCGGAGGAGATCGAGGCCCTCATTCTGATGGACCGCTATAAGGAGGCAAACGATCTCTACAATACGACGATACACCGCTATGCGGATGAGATGGGTGTGCACCCTACAGACAAAATGCTGGAGAACTATCAGAAGATGTCTGAAAAGATCGTCCAGCCGGTCTCTGATCTTCATGAGATACAGTCAAATCTCTCCGAGAAACAGGGAAGGGGCGGCTATTATTGTTCTTATCCGGGCTTTATCGATCTCTATCATGTCCTTCGCAGGAACATGGAGCGGACAGGCATCAGCATTTACCTGATGCTGTGCACACTGGTTGATTACGAGGGAAAGATTATCCGCAACAGGGACAAACTCGAAGCACGAAGTGCTGTGCTCAGAAAGGTCATTGGAGAGAGACTCAGAAAAGGAGACATCTATACAAGATACAATTCATCCCAGTACCTTCTTCTTCTGCCCGGCGCCAACAAGGAGGACTGCAGCAGTATTGCGGCAGGCATTCAGGAAGGAATGAAGCAGAGTGAGGGAACAAAGGCGGAGGTGCGCTTCAGTGAGGCCTCTGTCGCGGCAGAGCTGCCCAGGAGAGAAGGTTGATCGGATGAACAGCAGAAGATGTGCAGACGAAGCGCCGAATCTGCTCTGCGTCTGTGTGAACAGTGTTTCAGGAGGAGATTACAGGGGAACAATCTGGAATCAGTACCAGGATCAACCGGAACCGTTTGACAGCACGCTGGATCTGCTGAAGAAGATGGAGAGAGTGTTCAACATTCTGAATTTTCCGCAGAATGCGACAGTTCCCCGGTCTTTTGGCGGATCCTTTTCGGGCGTGCAGGACGAAGTTCCGGATCCGATAACAGGAAGAAGTGCAGATATGAAGGATATAGTTAGCAGAAGGGGCGATCAGGGAACCTTCATCGTGCAGGTCAAGTACAGACAGAATTCGACCTGGCAGGGTGAGGTAATCTGGGCAGAAAAGAACAAACGCATCTATTTCCGCAGCGCTCTCGAGCTCCTGCGCATTATGGATTCTGCGCTGACGACGGAGAGCGATAAAGAGAGCCCGCAGAACACGGAGGGTCAGAAGACAGGAACCGGAGATACGGGCAGCGGGGAATAGACATTGATGACAGAGCGGGAGATTATTCTTGCCTCCGGGTCGCCGAGGCGGAAGGAACTGCTGGAAAAGGCCGGCTTTTCCTTTCGTGTAATCCCGGCGCAGGGCGAGGAAAAGAGCAGTGCAAAGACGCCGGCGGGGTACGTCTGCGATCTCGCTTTTCACAAGGCGAATGAGGTCTATGGCCGAATCAGTCAATCTGAAAATATAAGGAGGCCGATTCTCGTCATCGGCGCAGACACGATTGTCGTGCTGGAAGGTGATAACGGCGGCTTCGAAATTCTGGGAAAACCAAAGGATCGGGCAGATGCGGCGCGGATGATAAAGAGTCTGCAGGGAAGAAGGCACAGTGTCTTTACGGGATGCGCCTTCTTATGGAATGAAGGAGAAGAGAAGCATCATCATACCTTTTATGAAGAGACATCAGTTAATGTGTGGCCGATGACGGAGAAGGAGATCGCTTCTTATATTGATACAGAGGAGCCCTACGACAAAGCCGGGGGCTATGGCATACAGGGCCGGTTTGGCATCTACATCAGGGAGATCCGGGGCAGCTACAGCAATGTGGTGGGACTGCCTGCCGCAAGACTGTATCATGAGTGGAAAAGAATTTTTAACGCATAAAAAGGACCGCCTTTTCTGGCATCAGAGAAGGCGGCCCTTTTTTAGTATGGGGCGTTATACAATTCCCCTTTTTTGTAATATTATTCTTCTGCCCGATCTGTCACCGGGCAGAAGCGCACCATCGTCCTGACGCTCCCTCGGGAAGGACCAGACCTGTCTTTGTGACGGGGAGTCCAATCTCCTGCGCCTCAACACTGCCTTTGTGCAGAGGATCAAGGACCGTATGGAGAAGGTAGGAGAGCACTGCCGGCTGAAGGCCGGTTGTGTAGGAATTCAGCAGGAAGAAGAGCGGAGCATCGGAGAGGAGCTGTGCACAGAGCCCCAGCAGCTCGTAGATGTTGTCCTCCATTTTCCAGATCTCGCCTTTTGGCCCCCTTCCGTAAGAAGGCGGGTCCATGATGACGGCGTCATAGTGATTGCCGCGGCGGATCTCTCTCTGCACAAACTTAGTGCAGTCGTCGACGAGCCAGCGGATCTTCGCGTTTTCGAGGCCGGAAATGACGGCATTTTCTTTGGCCCATGTGACCATACCTTTTGATGCATCGACATGCGTGACCTCGGCGCCCGCGGCGGCTGCGGAGACAGTTGCACCGCCGGTATAGGCAAAGAGATTGAGTACCTTTACTGTGCGGCCGGAGGCAACTGCATTCTTAATAATAGGAGAAAACCAGTCCCAGTTGGAAGCCTGCTCGGGGAAAAGTCCTGTGTGCTTGAAGCTGAAAGGCTTCAGTCCGAAATGGAGGAGCGTACCCGTGGGCAGCGTGTAGGAGATCACCCATTCTTTTGGAAGCCCGAAGAACTCCCAACGGCCTCCGCCTTGACTGGACCTGTGATAGTGTCCATCGATTCTTTTCCAGTCCGCGTCCCTGTCCGTGTGCCAGATGACCTGAGGATCGGGTCTGACAAGGCGGTAAGATCCCCAGCGCTCGAGCTTCTCTCCGGAGGAAGTATCCAGAACTTCGTAGTCTTTCCAGTTATTCGCAATCCACATATGTCTATGGGCTCCTTCCTGATGCCCGTTGCCTTATTATGCAGCAGGCGTTCCAAGTCAAGCCGCACACTGACAGGCCTGAATGGTGGATAATGTTCTCACACTTGTATCATGATAACATAGATTAAAGATTTTTGATAATTTGCTTGCACATTGGAAAAGCGTGATGTACAATCATTAACGCTGTGACATGATAGCTGAGAAGCGAGAGGTTGCTGTTAAAGGTACATGACAATGTACAACCGATAACAGGTTACTCCGTGGAGCGAATGTCTGGGGCATTCTGTGCTGACCTCACAGATGAAAAGCCCGCAAATCTGACGACAAGTCACTGTACCGAAGAACAGTCTGCCCAGTGCAGAAACGACGTGATAAGCGTCCTGAAGCGGCTTCTTCGAGGCCGTTATTATTTTGGAAAGATCAGGACACGCACGGGAGTGTGTACAGTCACCGCTTGTCGTACTTCAAAAAAAGTGCGAATAAGGAGGCGACTTTTTTTATGGCAAATCAAGTTATGAGAATCACATTAAAGGCATATGATCACGAACTCATCGATGCTTCTGCAAGAAAGATCATCGACACAGTAAAGAAGTCCGGATCTCAGGTGAGCGGCCCTGTTCCGCTTCCCACAAAGAGAGAGGTTGTTACCATTCTCCGTGCCGTACACAAGGACAAGGACAGCCGTGAGCAGTTCGAGCAGAGAACACACAAGAGACTGATCGACGTGATCACACCCACACAGAAGACTGTGGATGCCCTTCAGAGACTTGAGATGCCTGCAGGCGTTTACATCAACGTCAAGATGCAGACAAAGTAATCTGCAGTCAGCAGATTGCAGGCGGCGGCCATCCGCCGCACCGAAGTTAGCATGCAACTGAGAGTTATTGCTCCCGGTTTGCAGCATGGCCGCAGACGGCCATGCACAATAGAACCTCTACTAGAATGACATCCACATCCGGGGGCTCACCTGTGAAGGCGCCCGGGAGTAAAGGCGATAAGGCATGAGGGGCGTCGGCAAGGTCAGCCGGCAGTCAGACAGCAGACTGGTGCCCTCCATAAAAGGAAATCACACATCCCGCCGCAAGCTGGTGTCCGCTGTAGGGATTAACGCGAAACAAAGCGTTACAACGCCGCATAGCGGCAGAAAGAGGTAAAGATGAAAAAGGCAATACTTGCAGTGAAGGTCGGTATGACACAGATCTTCAAGGAAGACGGAACACTGGTTCCTGTAACCGTTCTCGAGGCTGGCCCCAATGTGGTTACACAGCTCAAGACAAACGAGAACGACGGCTACGAGGCAGTTCAGGTAGGCTTCCAGGATGCTGTTGACCGCGCGAAGAACGTGGACAAGAACGGCAGAGTCGATGTTGCACACCGCCATGGCGTCAACAAGGCACAGAAGGGCCACTTCGAGAAGGCCGGTGTATCCAGCAAGAAGTACTTAAAGGAATTCAGATTCGAGAATGCTGCAGACTACAAGCTCGGCGCTGAGATCAAGGCAGATATCTTCGCTGAGGGCGACAGAGTGGATGCTACAGCTATTTCCAAAGGAAAAGGATTCCTCTCCGCAATTCAGAAGGGTCAGCACCGCGGACCTATGGGACATGGTTCCAAGTTCCATCGTCACCAGGGCTCCAACGGTACATCTTCCACACCCAGCCGTGTATTCAAGGGTAAGGGAATGCCCGGCCATGCAGGAAGCGTTCAGGTAACTGTCAGAAACCTTGAGATCGTTAAGGTGGATCCTGAGAAGAACCTCATCCTCGTAAAGGGAGCAATCCCCGGACCGAAGAAGGGCCTTGTGACCATCAAAGAGACGACAAAGGTTGATGCTTAACCGCTGCCTGAATGAAAGGAGGACCATTTAAAGATGGCTAACGTATCTGTTTATAATATGGAAGGCAAAGAGGTCGGAACAATCGAGCTGACCGACGCTGTCTTCGGCGTAGAAGTCAACGAGCACCTTCTTCACCTCGCTGTTGTTCAGCAGCTTGCCAACAACCGTCAGGGCACACAGAAGGCAAAGACACGTTCCGAGGTTTCCGGCAGCACAAGAAAGCCCTGGAGACAAAAGGGAACAGGACATGCAAGACAGGGATCTACAAGATCTCCCCAGTGGACACACGGCGGCGTAGCATTCGCTCCCGTACCGCGCGACTACTCCTTCAAGCTCAACAAGAAGGAGAAGAGAGCAGCCCTCAAGTCCGCACTGTCCGACCGCACAGCACAGGGTAAGATCGTTGTTCTTGATGAGCTTCATCTCGATGCTCCCAAGACAAAGGATTTTGTGAAGGTTCTGGACAACCTGAAAATCGCCGGCAAGGCACTCTTCGTAGTCGGCGAGGCTGACAAGAACGTATCTCTCTCCGCGGCGAACGTTCCCACAGTTAAGATGTTCGGCACAAACGAGCTGAATCCCTACGACGTGATGAACGCACAGACAGTAGTTCTCACAAAGGACGCTGTCCAGAAGATCGAGGAGGTGTACGCATAATGGCAGCACTTGGATATTACGATATTCTTTTAAAGCCTGTTCTGACAGAGAAGTCCATGAATGCCACTGCTGAGAAGAAGTACACATTCTATGTACATCCCGAAGCAAACAAGACACAGATCAAAGAGGCAGTGGAGAAGCTCTTCGACGGCGCAAAGGTAAGAAGAGTCAATACTATTACCTGCAGAGCAAAGAAGAAGAGAAGAGGAATGACTGTAGGATACACAGCCAAGGCCAAGAAGGCGGTTGTTTTCCTTACAGAGGATTCCAAGGATATCGAGTTCTTCGCAGGACTCTGATAAAGATTTTTCCGCAGACGAGAGCGCACAGACGTGCGTGTATGGCTGCGGAAGCGGTGCAAACATAAAGGAGTATGAATCATGGGAATTAAAAAGTATACCGCTTATACCCCGTCCAGACGCAACATGTCCGGTTCCGACCATGCTGAGATCACGAAGAAGACCCCTGAGAGATCTCTTCTGACATCCAAGAACAGCATTGCCGGCAGAAACAACCAGGGCAAGATCACAGTTCGTCACAGAGGCGGCGGCAACAGAGTTAAGTACAGAGCAATCGACTTCAGAAGACAGAAGGATGATGTTCCGGCAACTGTTATCGGCATCGAGTACGATCCGAACAGAACAGCCAACATCGCTCTGATCGCTTATGCAGACGGAGAGAAGAGCTACATCCTTGCTCCCTCCGGACTGACAGACGGCATGAAGGTCATGAATGGACCCAAGGCCGAGGTGAGAGTCGGTAACTGCCTTCCTCTCTCCGAGATCCCTGTAGGTACCATGGTACACAACATTGAGCTCTATGCAGGCAAGGGCGGCCAGATGGCAAGAACAGCCGGCGCCGGCGCTCAGCTGATGGCTAAGGAGAACGGCTATGCAACACTCCGCCTTCCTTCAGGCGAGATGAGAATGGTTCCTCTTGACTGCCGCGCAACTGTTGGTATCGTAGGCAATATTGATCACAACCTTGTCAAGCTCGGCAAGGCAGGCCGTGTCCGCCACATGGGCATCCGTCCTCATGTAAGAGGTTCAGTTATGAACCCGAATGATCACCCTCATGGCGGTGGTGAAGGTAAGGCACCTGTTGGACGTCCCGGCCCTGTAACACCTTGGGGCAAGCCCGCACTGGGCCACATCACCCGCCGCAAGAAGTCTTCTGACAAGCTTATTGTGAGAAGAAGAAACGGCAGAGGACTTAAGTAAGGAGGAGAGACATGGCTAGATCACTGAAAAAAGGACCTTTCGCAGATGCGAGCCTTTTAAAGAAGATAGATGCAATGAACGCTGCCGGTGACAAGAGTGTCATTAAGACATGGTCCCGCCGTTCCGTAATTTTCCCGTCTTTCGTCGGCCACACAATCGCTGTGCATGACGGAAGAAAGCACGTTCCGGTTTATATCACAGAAGATATGGTCGGCCACAAGCTCGGTGAGTTCGTAGCGACCAGAACATTCCGCGGTCACAACGGCAACAATAAAAATGAGGCTTCTTCCTCTGCCAGGTAACCGCCGCATTCGGGATCAATTGATTTGAAAGGAGTTCACATCTATGGCTAACGGGCATAGAACACAAGTTAAGAGAGCCAGAAATGCGGTAAAGGATACAAGACCGCACGCAAAGCTCACATATGCAAGAATTCCGGTTCAGAAGGCTGCTTTTGTTATGGATGCCATCAGAGGCAAGGACGTAGCTACAGCAATCGGTATTCTGCAGTACAATCCGAGATACGCTTCCAGCGTTATCCTGAAGCTTCTCAATTCCGCAGTAGCCAATGCGGAGAATAACCTCGGCATGAGCACAGCCAATCTCTACGTTGCTGAGTGCAGCGCATCGAACGGCCCCATCATGAAGAGAATTCAGCCCAGAGCACAGGGCAGGGCATACAGGATCTTCAAGAGAATGTCCAATCTCTACATCACTCTCGACGAGAGAAAAGAGGAGAAGGAAGAGACTGCTAAGGAAGAGCCTGCCAAGGAAGAAACTGCTAAGGCTGAGTGATTGGAGAGATGAAAGGAGCCAATAATGGGACAGAAGGTTAATCCTCATGGCATGAGAGTCGGCATTATCAAAGACTGGGATTCCAAGTGGTATGCAGATGCCGATTTTGCCGACCTGCTGGTAGAAGATTATAAGATCAGAAAGTTCCTTAAGAACAAACTCATGAGTGCCGGTGTCAGCAAGATTGAGATCGAGAGAACTTCTGAGAGAGTTACAGTTACAGTTTATACAGCTAAGCCCGGTGTCGTAATCGGCAAGGGCGGCGCAGAGATCGAGAAGACAAAGAAGGAGCTGCAGAAGTTCACTTCCAAGAAGGTCAATCTCGAGATCAAGGAGATCAAGCGTCCCGACAAGGATGCACAGCTGGTTGCCGAGAACATCGCACAGCAGCTTGAGAACCGTGTTTCCTTCAGACGCGCTATGAAGTCTGCCATGAGCAGAACCATGAAGACTGGTGCTCTTGGTGTGAAGGCATCCTGCGGCGGCCGTCTTGGCGGCGCAGATATCGCCCGCACAGAGACCTATTCCGACGGCACAATCCCGCTGCAGACACTGCGCGCGGACATCGATTACGGCTTTGCAGAAGCGAACACTACCTACGGTAAGGTTGGCGTAAAGGTTTGGATCTACAAGGGAGAAATCCTTCCGCAGAAGAAGAACGCTGCAGCCCCTGTTCATGAAGGAGGTGCTCAGTAATGTTAATGCCGAAGAGAGTTAAGCACAGAATGCAGTTCCGCGGCAACAGACGCGGACGCGCACTGCGCGGCAATACAGTAACTTACGGTGAGTATGGTCTTGTAGCTACAGAAGGCAAGTGGATCAAGGCCAACCAGATCGAGGCAGCCCGTGTCGCTCTCACTCGTTACATCAAGCGTGGCGGCCAGGTGTGGATAAAGATCTTCCCTGACAAGCCTATTACAGACAAGCCCCTCGGTGTTCGAATGGGATCCGGAAAAGGCGCTGTTGAGTACTGGGTAGCAGTAGTAAAGCCCGGCAGAGTTATGTTTGAGATTGCCGGCGTACCCGAAGATCAGGCAAAAGAAGCTCTCCGCCTTGCAGGAACAAAGCTTCCCTGCAAGTGCAAGATCGTTTCCAAGGCTGAGCTGGAAGGCGGTGCAGAATGAAGTCTACAGAATATTTAAAGGAATTACAGGATAAGAGCGTTCAGGAACTCAAGGACGAGCTTGTCGCTGCGAAAAAGGAACTCTTCAATCTGAGATTCCAGAATGCAACCAATCAGTTACAGAACACAGCAAGGATTACCACTGTTCGCAAGAACATTGCAAGAATTGAGACTGTTCTGTCTGCGAAGGCAGAGGGCTGATTCCGGAATGCCAGGAAAGGAGAATGACCGTGGAAAGAAATCTTAGAAAAGTCCGTGTGGGCAAGGTTGTCAGCGACAAGATGGACAAGACAGTCGTTGTAGCAATCGAGGACCACGTTAAGCACCCTGTCATCGGAAAGATCGTTAAGAGAACCTACAAGCTGAAGGCACACGACGAGAAGAACGAGTGCGGCGTAGGCGACACCGTAAGGGTGATGGAGACAAGACCGCTCTCCAAGACAAAGAGATGGAGAGTTGTCTCCGTTGTAGAGAAGGCCAGATAATTGACCTGCAGCAGATCCGAAGTGACGCGCCGCATGGCGCTCACCTCTCGGGCAGATTGAACCGGATGTATTCCGGCGTCAGAAAGGATTAGACATGATTCAGCAGGAAAGCAGACTGAAAGTCGCTGACAACACAGGTGCCAGAGAGCTCCTCTGCATCCGTGTAAGCGGCGGCTCCACAAGAAGATATGCCAGAATCGGCGATGTCATCGTAGCCTCCGTCAAGGACGCTATTCCCGGCGGCATGGTCAAGAAGGGCGACGTTGTCAAGGCTGTTGTTGTCCGCACAAGAAGAGAGACACGCAGAAAAGACGGCTCTTATATCCGCTTCGATGAGAACGCAGCCGTTATCATCAAGGACGATATGACACCCACAGGAACTCGTATTTTCGGACCTGTTGCAAGAGAGCTTCGTGAGAAGAAGTTCATGAAGATCCTGTCTCTTGCTCCGGAAGTATTATAAGGAGGAACGAGATGGCAACGAGTAAGATTAAAAAAGGCGATACCGTAAAGGTCATCGCAGGCAAGGACCTCGGCAAGACCGGCAAGGTTACTTCTGTGGACGTCAAGAACCACAGAGTAGTAGTCGAGGGTATCAATAAGGTTACAAAGCACGTTAAACCCTCCGCGCAGAACCAGAACGGCGGAATCGTTGAGAAGGAAGCTCCGATCGACGTATCCAACGTTATGCTGTTCACAGACGGCAAGACGAGCAGAGTTGGCTTCAAGGTAGAGGACGGCAAGAAGGTAAGATTTGCCAAGGCTACCGGCAAGACAATTGACTGATCAGGCGAAAGGAGGAATAAGCATTGAGCGCAAGACTTAAAGAGCAGTACAACACACAGATCCGTGAAGCTCTGACCAAGAAGTTCGGCTACAAGAACCCTATGCAGATCCCGAAGCTTGACAAGATCGTTGTCAACATGGCCGTAGGTGAGGCTAAGGAGAACGAGAAGCTCCTTGAGACAGCAGCAAAGGATCTTGCGACCATCACAGGTCAGCACCCCATTTACACAAAGGCAAAGAAGTCCATCGCGAACTTCAAGATTCGTGAGGGCATGCCGATCGGATGCAAGGTAACACTTCGCGGCGAGAGAATGTATGAGTTCCTTGACAGACTCGTATCCCTTGCTCTTCCCCGCGTAAGAGACTTCAGAGGCGTTAACCCCAACTCCTTCGACGGAAGAGGAAACTACGCACTTGGCATCAAGGAGCAGCTGATTTTCCCTGAGATCGAGTATGATAAGGTCGACAAGGTAAGAGGCATGGACATTGTCTTCACGACAACAGCCAATACTGATGAGGAAGCCAGAGAGCTTCTCAGACAGTTCGGTATGCCTTTTGCAAAATAATAACAGGAGGATAAAATGGCAAAGACTTCTATGAAGATCAAGCAGCAGATGAAGCCCAAGTTCTCTACGAGAGCTTACACCCGCTGCAGAATCTGCGGCCGTCCGCACTCCGTTCTTAAGAAGTACGGCATCTGCAGAATCTGCTTCCGCGAGCTGGCTTACAAGGGCGAGATTCCGGGCGTCAAGAAGGCATCCTGGTAATCTGCTGACACAAGGACCTGAGTTCCGCAAAGACAGCCCGAAAGGACCGGGCGGGACAAGGGCCGATCAGACACGATTTAATTTTCAGAAGGGAACCGGAAAATGCATCCGGTTTCGAAACGGGATATCACATACCATAGCGCAGGATCTTCGGATCCTGCAGCACAATATTGAAAGGAATTTATTACCATGAGCATGAGTGATCCTATTGCAGATATGCTGACAAGAATCCGCAACGCCAACACATCCAAGCACGACACAGTTGACATTCCCTCTTCCAAGATGAAGATGGCCATTGCCAACATCCTTCTTGAGGAAGGCTATGTAGCCAAGGTTGAGCTCGTTGACAACAAGGGCTTCAAGGATATCCGCATCACCCTTAAGTATGGTCAGGACAAGAACGACCGCATTCTTACAGGTCTTAAGAGAATTTCCAAGCCCGGCCTTCGCGTATATGCAGGCAAGGACGATGTACCGAAGGTTCTCGACGGACTCGGCACAGCAATTCTGTCCACAAACCAGGGCGTAATCACAGATAAGAAGGCAAGAGAGCTGCAGGTTGGCGGCGAAGTACTTGCATTTATCTGGTAATTCCGATAAAATTATTACGTTTTTGACTGAATCAGGCACAGCTCTGCCATCAGCGGGGCTGACCTGATACAGTTTTGTAAAGGTTTATTTATTATCAACAGTTTTTAGGAGGTACGGGCATGTCACGTATAGGTTTAATGCCAATCGCTATACCGGCAGGTGTCACTGTTAGTGTAGCAGAAAATAACACAGTGACTGTAAAGGGTCCCAAGGGAGAACTCGTGAGAACACTTCCCGCCGAGATGACGATCAAGCAGGAGAATGGCGAGATCAAAGTCTCCAGACCCAATGATCTGAAGAAAGAAAAGGCATTACACGGACTTACAAGAGCTCTGCTGCACAACATGGTAGTAGGTGTGACAGAGGGATTCACAAAGACGCTGGAAATCAACGGCGTCGGCTACAGAGCCGAGAAGAAGGGCAAAGTCCTTACAATGCATTTAGGATATTCCCACAACGTCGACATGGAGGATCCTGCAGGCGTTGAGACGAAGGTCGACGGCAACAAGATCATCGTTTCGGGAATCGATAAAGAGGCTGTTGGCCAGTACGCAGCCAATATCAGAAGCAAGAGATCTCCTGAGCCTTACAAGGGCAAGGGTATCAAATATGATTACGAGACCATCCGCCGCAAAGTCGGTAAGACTGGTAAGAAGTGATCGGAAGGAGCGTAGAAAATGGTTAAAAAGGAAAACAGGAAGCTTATTCGCGAGAAGAAACATCTTAAAGTTCGTAACCGTTTCAGCGGAACAGCTGAGAGACCGCGCCTTTCCGTATTCAGATCCAATCATCACATGTATGCTCAGATTATCGACGATGAGCAGGGCAGAACAATTGTATCTGCTGCTACAACGGAGAAGGAAGCCAAGGCAGCTCTTGCACACACAGATGATGTTGCAGCTGCAGAGTACATTGGCGATCTTGTAGCAAAGAGAGCTCTTGAAAAGGGCGTGAAGAAGGTTGTATTCGACAGAGGCGGTTTTATTTATCAGGGCAAGGTAGCTGCTCTGGCTGACGCGGCACGTAAGGCCGGCCTTGATTTCTAAGGGAGGAAGTACCAGATGAAGCGTACGATTATAGATGCAAGTCAGTTAGGAGAGCTCACCGATAAGGTCGTTACCATCAAGCGTGTCACAAAGGTTGTTAAGGGCGGCCGCAACATGAAGTTCTCTGCACTGGTAGTTGTAGGCGACAACAACGGCCATGTAGGTGTCGGCCTTGGCAAATCCACAGAAATTCCTGATGCCATCAGAAAGGGCAGAGATGATGCTGCCAAGCACCTTGTCAGCGTAGCACTCGATGAGGTTGGCTCCATCACACACGACTATGTAGGCAGATATGGTTCCTCTGAAGTCCTTCTGAAGAAGTCTCCCGATGGTACTGGTATCATCGCCGGCGGTCCCGCACGTACAGTGTGCGAGCTGGCAGGTATCAAGAACATCAGAACAAAGTCCCTTGGCTCCAACAACAAGCAGAACGTCGTTCTTGCTACACTGAAGGGCCTCGAGCAGATCAAGTCCCCTGAGCAGGTTGCTGCAAGACGCGGCAAGTCTGTTGATGATTTCAAGGGCTGATCGCTCCCTGATGAAGGTACGGAAAGGAGATTAAGATGGCTGAGAAAAAGTTAAAGATTACACTCACCAAGTCACTCATCGCTGCAGTTCCGAAGAACAAGGCGATTATCAAATCTATGGGCTTCCACAAAACCAACAGCTCTGTTGTTCTTCCGGACAACGCAGCGACAAGAGGACAGATCAGACTGATCGCTCCTTATGTCAAAGTGGAAGAGCTGGACTAAGGAGGACTGACAAATGGAATTATCAAATTTAAGACCTGCTGCAGGTTCCAAGCATAATGATTTCAGACGCGGCCGCGGTCAGGCTTCCGGCAACGGCAAGACAGCCGGCTACGGCAATAAGGGCCAGAAGGCCCGTTCCGGCAGACCCAGAGCTGGTTTCGAGGGCGGCCAGATGCCTCTGTACAGACGTCTGCCCAAGAGAGGATTCACCAACTACAACCACAAGGACATTGTTGCAGTAAGCCTCTCTGTGATCGCTGATAAGTTCGATGACGGCGCATCTGTAGATGCACAGAAGCTCATGGATGCAGGCATCATCGATCACTTCGGAGACGGCATCAAGATTCTCTCCGGTGATAAGGGCAAGGACAAGTTAAACCTGACAAAGAAGCTGACCATTGAGGCCAATGCTTTCAGTGCAGCTGCCAAGTCCAAGATCGAGGCTGCCGGCGGCGAAGCCAAAGTCATTGAGAAATAACAGCATAACAGGATAATAATTATGACGGGAATTTGTATATTCGGTCTTCTGCACACTTTTGGCGCGATGGCTGCGTATACAAATTTTCCGTATCCGGTATATTTATGTTGCTGCTGTTCATTCGTGACGAAAGGCTGGTAAGCTTATTATGTTAGAAACCGTGAAAAATGCATTTAAGGTCAAGGAGATCCGTGACCGGATCATCTTCACCTTCCTGATGCTGATCATAATCCGGTTTGGTTCTCAGCTGCCTGTGCCGGGCGTAGACAGGAACTATTTTTCGAACTGGTTCGGTTCCCAGACGGGAGACGCATTCTCTCTGGTGGATGCCTTTACGGGCGGTTCATTCCTGAATATGTCAGTGCTGGCACTGAATATCACCCCGTACATCACTTCCTCCATCATCATTCAGCTTCTGACAATCGCAATACCCAAGCTCGAAGAGATGCAGAGAGAGGGTGAGGACGGCAGAAAGATGCTCGTCGCACTCACAAGATATGTGACCATCGGCCTGTCACTCCTGCAGGGCGGTGCCATGGCAATTGGCTTTGGAAGACAGGGCCTTCTTGAGCACTACAATGCGCTCAATGTCATCATGGTAATCGCAACACTGACGGCTGGTTCCACTTTTGTGATGTGGATCGGTGAGCGGATCACGGAGAAGGGTGTTGGAAACGGCATTTCTATTGTCCTGATCATCAACATCATCTCCCGCATGCCGCAGGATATCACTTCGCTGTTCACACAGTTTGTTTCCGGTAAGTCAGTAGCCGTTGGAGCGTTCGCAGCGTGCGTCATCATTGCTATTATTGTCGGCATGGTGATTCTCACTATTCTTCTCAATGATGCAGAGAGAAGAATTCCTGTACAGTATACAAGGAAGATTCAGGGAAGAAGACAGATCGGAGGGCAGGGTTCCTTTATCCCGCTCAAGGTGAACACGGCCAATGTCATGCCGATCATCTTTGCTTCCTCGCTGATGGAGTTTCCGGTTATCATTTCTACGATGGCCGGTTACAAGGGAACAGGCGTATGGAATGAGATTCTTCACTACCTGAACTCCTCTTATTGGTGCAGCCCGGCAACGCCAAAGTATTCGATTGGACTTGTTGTTTATGTAGCTCTGTTGGTCTTCTTTGCATATTTCTATACCTCGATCATTTTCAATCCGCTAGAGGTAGCCGACAATATGAAGAAACAGGGCGGGTTCATTCCCGGCATCAGACCTGGAAAGCCTACAAGCGACTACCTGACAAGGATCCTTAACTACATTATTTTTATCGGTGCTGTCGGCCTGACTATCGTCGGTGTTCTTCCGTTCTTTTTCCGCGGCGTATTCAATGCAAACGTCAGCTTCGGCGGGACATCCCTGATCATCGTTGTCAGCGTCGTTCTGGAGACAATCAAACAGGTTGAATCCATGATGATGGTGCGCAGCTACAAGGGATTTCTTTCAGATTGATTATCGGATGCCGGAGACGGGGCGGACGGAAGCGTCTGCATGCGTCCCCGGCAATTCTTCATAAGGGGTTAAATTATGATCATTGTAATGTTGGGCGCACCGGGCGCAGGTAAAGGCACACAGGCAGCCGTCATCAGTGAGAAGTACGGCCTGCCGCACATCTCGACAGGCGATATTTTCCGCTCCAATATCAAGAATGGGACTGAGCTGGGCAAAAAGGCCAAGTCTTATATGGATCAGGGGAAGCTTGTTCCTGATGAACTGACTGTTCAGCTTCTTCTAGATCGTGTTGCAAAGGAAGACTGCAAAGAGGGGTATATCCTTGACGGCTTTCCGAGAACAATTCCTCAGGCAGAGGTACTGACGCAGGCTCTTGCAAAGAACGGGCAGAAGGTTGATTTTGCACTCAATGTCGATGTTCCGGATGAGAACATTGTCAGAAGAATGAGCGGAAGAAGGAGCTGCCCCAAGTGCGGCGCTTCCTACCACATTGAATTTATTCCTCCGAAGAAGGAGGGGATCTGTGATGTCTGCGGCACTGCTCTTATTCAGAGAGAGGATGACAAGCCGGAGACAGTAAAGAACAGACTGTCTGTATATCATGAGCAGACACAGCCTCTCATTGCTTATTATGAGAAAGCCGGTGTGCTGCATACTGTAGACGGCACAAAGGACAAGGACGATGTCTTTGCAGACATTGCCTCGATCCTTGGCTGATCGGAAAGAGAAAGGATTTTATTATATGTCTAAAGCAGATGCAATCGAACTTGAAGGCGTAGTTGTTGAGAAGCTTCCGAACACAATGTTCAGAGTTAAGCTCGAGAATGGTGCAATTATTCTTGCACACATCAGCGGCAAGCTTCGTCAGAACTTCATTCGAATTCTCCCCGGTGACAAGGTGACACTTGAGATGTCCACCTATGATCTCACAAAGGGCAGAATTATCTGGAGAGACAAATAATTTCCGCTTGCAGTATATATTTGATGATGATATACTATAACGGCGTTTGGAATGAGCACAGGGGTATCCCTGCGCTCTTCTGTGCGCATTTATGCAAACGATGAATATTCGTACTGTATGGCATTTGTCCTCGGTTTCGGTCTCTGTGCTGAGGCTTGGGGAGTACAGTGCATCAGCTGCGAGTATTTAAATAAAAGAAAGGAGTGTGCAGCGTGAAAGTAAGAGCATCCGTGAAGCCTATGTGCGAGAAGTGCAAGGTTGTAAAGCGCAAAGGTGTTATCCGGATTATCTGCGAGAATCCGAAGCATAAACAGAGACAGGGTTGATCACGAGCCATACGCGGATCTGATCCGCGAATGCTTTTGATACCACTGTATTGAACAGGAAAAGTGCCTGTTCCAGCGGAAAGGCTGATGCATGTCATTATGTGCACAGCTGGGCATGAGATACCGCGCTGCGGTGTCGCTCCCGTCGCAGAAGGGAGTATTGCCTCCATCAAAGTTGAAGAGCCGCCGAGGGCGGCAAGATTTAAAGGAGAATTAGAATGGCTCGTATTTCCGGTATTGATTTACCCAGAGACAAGCGCGTTGAGATCGGCCTCACTGCTATCTACGGCATCGGCCGCGCCTCCGCAGACAAGATTCTTAAGGCTACAGGAGTTAATCCTGACACTCGCTGCAGAGATCTGACAGACGACGAAGTCAAGGTAATCGGCGACTACATCGCTGAGCACTACATGGTAGAAGGTGATCTTCGCCGTGAAGTTGCCATGAACATCAAGACCCTGACAGAGATCGGCTGCTACAGAGGAACACGTCACAGAAGAGGACTTCCTGTCCGCGGTCAGCATACAAAGAACAATGCCAGAACGCGCAAGGGTCCCCGCAAGACAATCGCCAACAAGAAGCAGTAATGACGGATTCCTGCGCATGCAGGAGAGATGGCGCAAATATCCATCAGCCGTCCGTCTGATACCAGCGTTAGGTGCGTGATCAGCTCGCACCCTTTACCGGAGGCACCCGCAGCATTGATGCAGTCCAACCACTGCATTGGAAATGCAGATATAATATCTGTAAATTTCTGAAAATATGAGCGGAATCTGTGCCGAACGGTATGAAATGAGAGAAAGGTTAATAAAATGCCAGCAGCAAAGAAATCTACCGCTTCCAAGAAGCGTGTTAAGAAGAATGTAGAGAAGGGCCAGGCACATATCCAGGCTTCCTTCAACAACACAATTGTTACTCTGACAGACACACAGGGCAACGCTCTGTCCTGGGCATCTGCCGGCGGACTTGGTTTCAAGGGCTCCCGTAAGTCCACTCCCTATGCAGCACAGCTCGCTGCAGAGACAGCTACAAAGGCTGCACTCCTTCATGGTCTGAAGTCTGTAGATGTATTCGTAAAGGGACCCGGATCAGGAAGAGAAGCTGCCATCCGTGCACTCAATGCAAACGGCCTGACTGTTACATCCATCACAGATGTGACACCTGTACCGCACAACGGATGCCGCCCGCCTAAGAGAAGAAGGGTTTAGTCCTTTGTTTTTATTTTTCTATACATTTGGATGAAGGCACACCGCCTCCCAAGCGGTGTGTTGTAAACAACAATCGGGCGGCGGCAAAGGGCGCCGCACCGACAGAAGAAAGGAGCCTCAAATGGCAGTAGATAAGACCCCCGTGTTAAAGAGATGCAGATCTCTCGATCTTGATCCCACCTTCCTTGGCTACGACAAGAAGTCCAAGAGAACACTCAACAGAAGAAGCAGAAAGCTGTCTGAGTACGGCACACAGCTGCGCGAGAAGCAGAAGGCCAAGTTCATCTATGGCGTTCTTGAGAAGCCTTTCCGCAACTACTACAAGAAGGCAGATCAGATGAAGGGCATGACCGGTGAGAACCTCATGACCATGCTGGAGTCCAGACTGGACAACGTTGTTTTCCGTATGGGCTTTGCAAGGACAAGAAGAGAGGCTCGTCAGGTCGTTGACCACAAGCACATCCTTGTCAATGGCAAGTGCATCAACCTTCCTTCCTATGCAGTGAAGGCCGGTGATGTCGTTGAGGTCAAGGAAAACAGCAAGTCCATGCAGAGATTCAAGGACATCGCTGAGGTGACTAACGGCAGACTCACACCTGAGTGGGTTACTGTAGACAAAGAGAACTTCAAGGGAACTGTTAATGCTCTTCCCAAGAAGGATCAGATCGATGTTCCTGTAGATGTAATGGCTATCGTCGAGCTGTATTCCAAGTAATCGGTGAACGGGTTCTTTCCACTTATCCGATCTGGTAATGGGGCTCTCGGTGCGGGAGCTCCGTTTCTATCAGAAGACACATACCACAAGGAGGTATACGCGTGTTTGATTTTGAAAGACCCAGTATTGAAATTGCTGAAATCTCCGATGATAAGAAATACGGCCGTTTTGTTGTAGAGCCTCTCGAGAGGGGCTACGGAATCACCCTTGGCAATTCTCTTCGCAGAATCATGCTGTCTTCCCTTCCCGGAGCAGCAGTCAGCCAGATCAAGATCGACGGCGTACAGCATGAGTTCAGCACAATTCCGGGCGTCAAGGAGGATGTCACAGATATCATTCTGAACATCAAGAGCCTTGCCATTCAGAATACGAGCGAGACGAACGAGCCGAAGACCGCATATATCGAATATGAGGGCGAGGGCGTAGTTCATGCCAGCGATATTCAGGCTGATTCCGACATTCACATCCTCAATCCCGATCTTGTGATCGCAACCCTCAGCGGAAAGGATACCAGACTTTTCATCGAGCTGACCATCACTAAGGGCAGAGGATATGTATCTGCAGACAAGAACAAGGATCAGGATACAAAGATCGGCGTTATTCCTGTAGATTCGATCTATACACCTGTTCAGCGCGTCAACGTGACCGTTGAGAATACACGTGTAGGGCAGCAGACAGATTATGACAAGTTAACACTTGATGTCACGACGAACGGAACACTTGGACCGGACGAGGCAGTCAGCCTTGCAGCCAAGGTTCTCTCCGAGCATCTCTCTGTTTTCATCGATCTGTCTGAGAGTGCAAAGGAAGTTCCTGTGATGACCCAGCCTGAGGAGAACAAGTCCTCTCAGGTGATGGACATGAGCATCGATGAGCTCGAGCTTTCCGTGCGTTCCTTCAACTGCCTGAAGAGAGCTGGCATCAATACCGTTAAGGAGCTGTGCGACAAGACTCCGGATGAGATGATGAAGGTCAGAAACCTCGGCAAGAAGTCCCTCGACGAAGTCCTCGAGAAGCTCAAGGAGCTGGGCCTCAAGCTCAACACTGGTGACGGCAGCACGCCGGAGCAGTAAGGTAATTTCATGTACTTGTTCAGTACTCCTCGAGTACCGAAAAATTTCGTGAAGGAGCTGAACATTTACAGGTTTATTGACAATGACGTCAGAGCATTAACTGTCTTTGACATCATCGCATCATCCCGCTGTGGTAAATCCTGAAAGGTACACGGCAGGCCGATGGCACAATCAGTCAGTGCGCGCGGGTAAATCCGAAGGTGCCGCATGCACTGCCATCATGATCCCAACAGCAGAACAGCCTGCGGGCAGTTCGATTGGGAATGCCGCCACAGGCGCGGCAAAGAAAGGAAGATATGGCTGAGTACAGAAAGTTAGGCAAGAAGACAAAACTGAGAAAAGCACTCCTTCGCAATCAGGCGACACAGCTGATCTACAAGGGCAGAATCATCACAACCGAGGCAAGAGCCAAGGAAGTGCAGAGAGTCGTAGAGCCTCTTATCGCCCTTGCTGCAAAGGAGAAGGATAACTTCGAGGAAGTTACTGTTCAGGCAAAGACCCCCAAGAAGGATGCCAACGGCAAGAGAGTGAAGGAAGTTGTAGACGGCAAGAAGAAGACCGTTTATGAGACTGTTGAGAAGAAGATCACAAAGGATTCTCCTTCCAGACTTCACGCAAGACGCCAGATGCTGAAGGTTCTCTATCCTGTTGTTGAGGTTCCTGCCGGTGCCAAGGCAACAAAGAAGAACACAAAGAAGGTTGATCTTGTTGCCAAGATGTTCAACGAGTACGGCAAGAAGTACGCTGACCGCAAGGGCGGCTATACACGTATCGTCAAGATCGCACAGAGAAAGGGCGATGCTGCGCTGATGGTTGTTCTTGAGCTGGTATAAAACCTGCCGAATGACGGACGACACAAAGGGTCTCCGGGTGAAAGCCCGGGGACCCTTTGTAGCATATGCGTGAGCAGAGGCGAAGCCGCATTCTGCATGGATACAAGGGCGTCTTTTTGTACCCGAGGTATTGCGATGGCAATGGTAAAGACTGAAAATTTAATACACGACTACGTCATTCGAGACGAAGAGGGCAATGTCTCCGGCAAGGTGCGCGCTGTAGACGGCGTAAATCTTGAGGTGAAGCCCGGACAGTTCATTGCAGTCCTGGGGCACAACGGCTCAGGCAAATCTACACTGGCAAAACATCTGAATGCCCTTCTTTTCCCTACGGGAGGGGCAGTCTGGATCGACGGCATGAAGACGGATGACCCGGATCAGCTCTGGAATATCCGCCAGGAGGCCGGCATGATATTCCAGAATCCAGACAACCAGATCATCGGCCAGGTGGTAGAGGAAGATGTAGGCTTTGGCCCTGAGAACATGGGCGTCCCTACGAAGGAGATCTGGGAGCGCGTAGAGGAGGCACTGAAGACTGTTGGGATGTGGGAGTACAGGAAGAAGTCGCCCAATCGTCTCTCCGGCGGGCAGAAGCAGCGCGTCTCCATCGCCGGCGTCATCGCCATGCACCCGAAGTGCATCATCATGGATGAGCCCACTGCGATGCTCGATCCCGGCGGAAGGCGTGAAGTCATCCGCGCTGCGAGAGCCCTCAATGATGTGGAGAAGATCACGATCATTCTCATCACCCACAACATGGAGGAGGCAATCTACGCCGACCATATCTTTGTCATGGACAAGGGAAAGATCGCTCTGCAGGGAACACCGCATCAGGTGTTCAGCCGCGTGGATGAAATGAAGGCGCTTCACCTCGATGTGCCTGTGGCCACCATGGTCGCCCACAAGCTCAGAGAGCACGGGCTCAACATTCCGGAGGGCATTCTCACCCGCGAAGAGTTGGGCGAGGCACTTGGGCTTGAGTCGTAATCATGCAGGCCGACCCGACTTCTTGTATCAATGGCGCAGGAACGGTACATGTAATGCAGTTATAAGGAGCATTATTGCCAATGTCACTGAAAATTGACGACATCACATATGTATACGAAAAGGGGACGGCGATGTCCGTCAACGCCCTCGACCACATTTCGCTGGAAATACCGGACGGGCAGTTCATTGGCCTTGTAGGCCACACCGGCTCCGGAAAGTCCACGTTTGTGCAAATGCTGAACGGCCTTCTTGCGCCGACGACAGGCCATGTCTACTGGAACGGACAGGATGTGCATGAAAAGGGATTTGACCGCAGGAAGCTGCGGGCCTCGGTCGGCCTTGTTTTCCAATATCCTGAGCACCAGCTGTTCGAGGCAGATGTCCTCTCTGATGTTGAGTACGGGCCGAAGAACCTGGGCCTCTCCGAAGCGGAGTGTAAAGAAAGGGCGGTGGAAGCGCTGCGGCACGTAAACCTCCCTGAGGAATTCTGGGACAAGTCCCCGTTTGACCTCTCAGGGGGCCAGCAGAGGCGCGCTGCGATTGCGGGCGTGCTCGCTATGCATCCCAGCATTCTGATCCTGGATGAGCCCACTGCGGGCCTTGATCCGCTGGGCAGAGATGAGATTCTGAACATGGTGCGCGGCATGAAGGAAAAGCTCCGCATCACAATTGTTCTCGTCTCCCACAGTATGGATGACGTGGCACAGTACGCAGACAGGATCCTTGTCATGAATGCGGGAAAAATCATGATGGATGACACACCGGAGAAGGTCTTTTCAAGGTACAAGGAGCTGGAGGCAATCGGCCTCTCCGCTCCGCAGGTCGTCTACATCATGCAGTACCTGAAGGAGAGAGGCCTTCCGGTGAAGACGAACATCCTCACCGTGGACGAGGCGGTAGACGAAATTCTGGCGCACAGAGGAGAGCTCAATGTTTGACGGGATCACATTAGGACAATATTACCAGACAGATTCGCCTCTGCACCGGCTGGATCCAAGGGTCAAGCTTGTGGGCACCATGGCCTATATCATCGCTCTTTTTATCGTAAAGGGTTGGGTGGGGTATTTTCTCGCCTTCCTCTTTCTGGCGACGATGATCGCACTTTCCCACGTGCCGCTTCGCTTTGTGGTGCGCGGCATGAAGGCGATTCTGATCATTCTGCTCATCACGGTGGCCTTCAATGTCTTTCTGACCCCCGGAAAAGTCCTCTGGTCGTTCGGCGTCCTCAAGGTGACAAAGGAGGGCCTCATCTTTGCGGCGCGCATGGCGGTCCGCCTTATTTTCCTTATTATCGGTTCGTCGGTGATGACATTGACCACGACGCCCAACCAGCTGACGGATGGGCTGGAGAGCCTCATGGGACCGCTGAAAAAGATTCATGTGCCTGTGCATGAGATCTCCATGATGATGTCCATCGCCCTTCGCTTCATCCCGATTCTCATGGAGGAGACGGACAAGATCATGAAGGCGCAGATGGCGAGAGGCGCGGACTTCGAGTCCAAACACCTCATGCAGAAAATCAGGAGCATGGTGCCGCTCCTTGTGCCGCTTTTTATCTCTGCTTTCCGCAGGGCTAATGACCTTGCGATGGCGATGGAGGCGAGGTGTTACCACGGCGGCGAGGGCAGAACCCGCATGAAGCCGCTCATTTATAAGGGCAGGGATATCTTCGGCTATGGCGTCGTCGCTGCGTTCTTTGCGGCCTGCATCGTGCTGCGGGTTGTCGGCTTATGAAGAGAGTGATGCTGATTCTCGCTTACGACGGGACGGCCTACAGCGGCTTCGCCTACCAGAGCACACCGGATATCCCGACGATTGAGGGCACTGTCAACGCGGCGCTCTCCGCGCTCACAGGAGAGGAGATCCGCGTGATCGGCGCCTCCAGGACGGATGCCGGCGTGCACGCCCTGTGCAACTACGCAGTCTTCGACACGCAGAGCCGGATTCCTCCGGAGAAATTCGCAGCGGCGCTCAATGTCCGCCTTCCTGCGGATATCCGTGTGCGCAAGTCCTTTGAGGCTGATCCGTCCTTCCACCCGAGAAACGCAAGGACTCTGAAAACATATGAGTATCACATTTACAACGCCGCCATCCCGGATCCTCTGAGAGAGAGGTACAGTTACTTCACTTATTTTCATCTGGATACGGAGCGCATGCGGCAGGCGGCGGAATACCTTGTGGGAGAGCACGACTTCCGGAGTTTTGCCAATGTCCATACGGGCGCGCAGACGACGGTGAGAGAGATTACAGAGATCCAGGTGCAGGAGAGCGAGGTGCCCATTCCGAAGATCATGTGGTCGAAGAAGTACAGGCCGGCAGCACAGGACGAGGCACGGGAGATCGTGATCCGGGTCACCGGAAAGGGCTTTCTCTACAACATGGTCCGCATCATCGCAGGGACGCTCATTGAGGTCGGCAGAGGCAACAGGGAGCCATCGGACGTGCAGAGGATGCTGGAGGCCAGGGACAGGCAGGCGGCGGGGCCCACGGCGCCGGCGTGCGGGCTGATCCTCACGGATTACAGAATCCTTGGGATGAAGGCACAGGAGAAGAAGGACGTGTCAGAGGACAGGGGTGCCTCCTCTGCAGAGAACTCTGCGGAATAATCGGGCTTGTGTGCAGGCAACTTTAGTCGTGACTTGAAAATAAATTCCACTTTTGGAAGAGTAAGCTCCAACCTGAGGGAGAATATACAATTTAGTTTTGCGGCGGATAGAAAAGGGCACCTGCTAAATTAACAATTGACAGGCGAATTTGCCTTGATTATAATTATTTAGCGTGTGGCGTGATGGAAGGTTTGCCTGCCCGGCAGGCTAGCGGTCTCCCCGGATCCGTGAAAGACCACATCGCGGTGCGACCACATGTGCTTATATTGTCAGTTGAACATGATTCGGAGGCTATATCATGCAGAAGACTTATATTCCCAGCGCCAAAGACATCGAGAAGAAATGGTACGTTGTCGACGCTACAGATAAGACACTTGGCCGTCTTGCCACAGAAGTTGCTGCTGTTCTTCGCGGCAAGAACAAGGCTATTTACACTCCTTTCCTTGACTGCGGCGATTATGTCATCGTCATCAATGCCGAGAAGGTACAGGTAACAGGAAAGAAGCTCGATCAGAAGATCTATTTCACACATTCCGAGTACATCGGCAGTGCAAGATACACAACTCTTCGCGAGATGTTAAGAACAAAGCCCACCAGAGTAATTGAGCACGCTGTCCGCGGCATGCTTCCGAAGGGAAAGCTCGGCGATCAGATGTACACGAAGCTTCATGTATATGCCGGCGCAGAGCACGGCCACGCAGCTCAGAAACCTGAGGCACTTGAGTTCTGATTCTTAAGAGGAGGATTTAATCATGGCTAAGGCTATTACATACTATGGAACAGGAAGAAGAAAGTCTTCTGTTGCCAGAGTTTTCATCACTCCCGGAAAGGGCAATATCACTATCAACAAGAGATCTCTTGACGAGTATTTCGGTCTCGACACACTGAAGATGATCGTGAAGCAGCCTCTTGAGACAACCGGCACAGCTGACCAGTATGACCTCAAGATCACTGTTAAGGGCGGCGGCACAACAGGCCAGGCAGGCGCTATCCGCCAGGGTGTTGCAAGAGCACTGCTCGAGGCAGATGCCGATTTCAGACCCGCTCTGAAGTCCGCAGGCTTCCTTACACGTGATCCCCGCATGAAGGAGAGAAAGAAGTACGGCTTGAAGAAGGCTCGCCGCGCTCCGCAGTTTAGTAAGAGATAATTCGCGTTTGCTACGAGCAGCGCGATCACAAAAAAGATCCATGTTCCGCAAGCTTGCTTGCAGGAACATGGATCTTTTTTCGTGATCATGCGGCGACAGCCGCGACCGAGGCGAAGCGTCAGCGAAGCCGAGGTGCGCTGCTCGTAGCAAAGCGGGCGCGACAGCGCGAGATGAGCGAAGGTGCGCAGCACCGCAGCGCATCGCATCGCTCGTAGGGATATAGTAGTGGGACACAATGGGACAAGCGAAGCGGTTCCGGCCATGTCGGCATGGCTCATTACTGCGAAGCCGCGCAGGGCCCTGCTGCATCGGCCTTCCCGCAGGGCCAGGGCAGTCAGCGTGCCTTTGGCAATCCCTTCAGTCCACTCCGCCTGGTTCGTCTCTGCATCCGTATCTTCTCATTGTTGTTTACGTTAATGACAGGTATTTCCTGGATTGAGCCGGTGCTGCAGAAGCTTGGGAGAGGAGAAGGACAACGCTCGATACAAAAAGGAAGAGGGGAAGAACGGCTACATCACGTATGACTTTTATTTTCCCAAGAAAGAGACGCCGGAGGCTGTATGGATCGGACCGGTTTTTAATGCCACATTCAAAGACGGCACAAGGACAGATTTATGGTACGGTGAGGATATCTCTTATTATGGCAATTATTAATCTTTTCAGCCTCAATTTAATGTGTTTAGATTGACAGGCTGTAGTATAATGCACAAGGGCAGTGAGGAAGCTCCTCACTGCCTTTTTTGTAATTTGTTCATCACCCCCTCGAAAATATAAAATTTCGGATGGGAAACTCACTTACCAGACAAAATTTTTATGTTTTCGAGGGGCGGACAAGGCGCGCAGCGCCTCTGGACGCCTGCATCGAAGAACCCCGACGTATTTCGGAGGGGTTCGAGATGAGGGATGAACAGATTCCTGACACATGAATCTGTTTGGAGGTTACGATGAGTATATTGGACGGAACATCGATCAGAAAAGAATTCTCGGATCAGGGCGTGGACTGCTATCGTCTTGTCGGCCGCGATTTCCTGAATGAGTACTACATCACGTCGGAAGCGGATACGAGAAAACTTCTCAATACGCCTGAGATCGTTGGGTATGAGGTTTATCACTGCATGCTGCGCGCAACATCGCAGATGATGTACCACTTCAAGGACACAAAGCGCGTGACAACGGCCAATATTCTCTCCATTCTTCGCGGGGCACTCAACTATCCGCTGGAGGAGAGCTGCTACAACGAGCACATCCGCGTGCATGACATCAGCTTCCTCTCCAGTGAGCGCATCTTCAACCGAGATGAGATCACAGGCCTTGCGATCAAGTACAGCAAGCTCACAATGGTGCCCGGCAGTACGCTCCTCATCGGCGACATCATTGCATCCGGGGAGACACTGATCCACTGCCTGCGCTACGTGACAGACTTTTACAGAGAGCACAACGCATCGCTCCGCAACATCATAATTTTCACGATCGGCGGAACGAGAGGCATTGAGATCCTCGAAAAGATGACGGGCGAGATCAGACAGTTCTGGCCGGATTTCGAGGGCTTCATCATGGTCTACTATGAGGGAATTTTCACCACCTATCAGGACCAGGGTGTGTCCGGCATCAATATTCCGAATGTGGATTTTTACTGGAAGGGCGGCATTGTCGCACCGGAATTCCGCAAGGAGACACTCGCATCAAGAGACCCGCTCTTTGAGAAGTGCGTGATCTACGACGGCGGAGCCCGCAGATATGAGATTCAGGAGCACATCGACGAGGTGCTGGGCTTCTGGAAGGGAATAAGAGAGCGGGCAGATCAGATCGATTTCAAGTCACTCATCGATGAGAAGCTGGGCCATAAGACGCCGATCAGCTATGAGGAGTGGCTCTCCGTCAACCATTATCAGGATCTGACGGAAGAGAATATGCAGTGGCTCTACCGCCAGGAGGAGGGCTTTATCCACAGCCTTGAAGGCGTGACCCTCCGCCAGATGGCCGATGAGCGCATCGCGGGCTTCTCGAAGGCATTAAAAAAATACATGTTATAAAACCGTCACCAAGCCGTGTCAATGCAAGGACGGAATGCTTGCATTCCAGACCTTGCAATTGACGCGGCTTGGCGGCCAAGGCGCGAAGCGCCTCCGGCCGCCCACATCGAGTATTTGCGAAGCAAATGCGAGATGGGGGTGACGGTTTTATAACACGCAGTGGAAAGGCCGGCCAAGGCGCGAAGCATAATCTTGTTTTCAATTCGGGGGAAAGTCACATGAGTCGGGGGCAGATAGTAAGGAGATTCGCAGAATGAGCGACAAAGACAACAAGACAGTTATTGATATGGATTTCACCGAATGTGCGGTGCCAAGACTCTACAGGAGAAAGTTCCTGACCATGTTCATGGTCATGCTGGGCTTCACTTTCTTTTCCGCCAGCATGTGGGTAGGACAGGAGATGGCTGAAGGCCTCGACTTCTACAGCTTCGTGGGTGCGCTTCTTCTCGGCGGCGCTATCCTCTCTGTCTACACAGGACTTCTCGGCTACGTCGGCGCAAAGACGGGCCTGAGCCTTGATCTTCTGGCGCGCAGGGCGTTCGGCAGAAGAGGCTCTTACCTCCCCTCTGCCATGATCAGTGTCACCCAGATCGGGTGGTTTGGTGTGGGTGTTGCCATGTTCGCCATTCCGGTGGCAAATGAACTGCTGGGCGGGAGCAAAACCGCAGAGTGGGTCCTTGTTGTCATCGCCGGTGCGGCCATGACGACCTCTGCTTACTTTGGCATCAAGTCGCTGACCATTGTCAGCTACATCGCCGTTCCGCTCGTTGCAGTACTGGGCACGATCGCCATGGTGATGGCCATTCAGCAGGGCAATGGAACCATTATCGATCAGTTCGCGAAATCCAGCGGATCCATGACCGTGATCGGCGGCGCAGGCCTGGTTGTAGGATCCTTTGTCTCCGGCGGCACCGCAACCTCCAATTTCTCCAGATTCGCGCGCAATGCAAAAGAGGGTGTCATCACTACTGTTATTGCGTTTTTTATCGGCAACTCCCTGATGTTCTTCATGGGCGCCGTCTCCTCGATCTTTGTGGGAGGCAATGATATTTTCGAGGTTATGATCCGTCTTGGCCTCTTCTGGGAGGCGGTTCTCGTCCTTGGTCTGAATATCTGGACGACAAACGATAACGCGCTGTATTCATCGGGACTTGGTCTCGCCAATATTTTCCATACAAAGAAGAAGCCCATGGTTCTTGTTGCCGGGATCTTTGGTACGGTGACCTCCGTGTGGCTGTACTGGAATTTCGTCAAGTGGCTGGACATCCTCAACTGCACTCTGCCTCCTGTCGGCATCATTCTGGTGCTCGGGTATTTTATGCATCCCGAGGATTACACAGACAGCTATGACAACAAAAAGGACGTGGATCCGTACGCCATCGCAGGCGTAATCGTCGGTGCAATCGTGGCTAACATTGTTCCGTGGGGCGTCGCATCGATCAACGGCATGGCGGTTGCAGCGATCATTTATCTCATTGGACACAGAAAGAGCGCGAAAGCGGCTTAATATAAAAAGCCGTAAAAGTCTGTGCATTTATTCTATTTCCGGCATGAGGGAAAAGAGGACTGATTGAAGTCACTGACTCCGCCTGCCGGGAATTTTGCTGTTATAATGAGGAAAAATGGGGGAACAACATTTATGGGAACGCTTAGAGAATTTGAAGATAACCTGAATCTGGACAGCAAGGCGACAGGAAAAGATTCCTGCACAAGGGCGAACGCGGTCATCCGCGCGAGTCTCACCGGTGTCGCCGCGAATGTGGCGTTGGCGGGCTTTAAGGCGGCCGTCGGCATTCTGACCAATTCGATTGCCATCGTGCTCGATGCCGTGAACAACCTCTCCGACGCTGCCTCGTCAGTCATCACCATTGCCGGCACAAAGCTCGCCGGAAAGCCTGCGGATAAGAAGCACCCGTTCGGTTACGGCCGCATTGAGTACATGACGGCGATGGTCATCGCGATTCTTGTGCTGTACGCAGGCATCACATCCTTCACAGAATCGGTGCAGAAGATCCTGCATCCGGAAAAGCCTGCCTACACGATCACCGCTCTGGTGATCATCGCAGCTGCTGTCATTGTGAAAATACTGCTCGGCCGCTACGTAAAGTCTGTCGGCGAGAAGTACAACTCCGATTCGCTGATCAATTCCGGCACGGATGCCATGATGGATTCCATCATCTCGGCCTCCACACTGGCTGCAGCGCTCATCTGCACCTTCACAGGCATTTCTCTGGAGGCATGGCTCGGCGCCGTGATCTCTGTCGTGATCATCAAGTCCGGCGTTGAAATGCTGCGGGATACGATCTCGAAGCTTCTCGGCGAGCGCGCTGACGCGTCCCTTGCCTCGAAGATCCGCAAAATTGTGGACAGTTTTCCTCAGGTGCAGGGTGCTTATGACCTGGCACTCAACAACTACGGCCCGGACCGCTTCTCCGGTTCCATCCACATCGAAGTGGCTGATACAATGACGGCGGATGAGATTGATGCCCTCACCCGTGCCATCACCATGAAGGTGTATAAGGAGACGGACGTTCTCCTTTACGGCATCAGCGTCTATTCCGTCAATACAAAGGACCCGAAGGTGAGCGGCATGCGGGAGAAGATCAGCGGGATCGTGCACAGGAACCCTTATGTACTGCAGATGCATGGCTTCTTCGTCCATGAAAATCCCGCCTATATCCGTTTTGACCTTGTAATCAGCTTTGATGCGAAGGACCGCATGGAGGAGATCAGAAAGATCACCAGAGAAGTTGAAGAGGCATATCCGGATTATAAGGTGATGATCGCACTTGATACGGATTTCTCGACGACCTCCAACTGAGCCCGGCAGCTATACATTTAACGGAACGGAATCCGTAATATTTTACTGAGCGGAGTGAATATCAGATGCGCCTGGATAAATTCCTCGCTGACATGAGTGTCGGCAGCAGAACCGAGATCAGAAAAATGGTCAGAAAAGGGGCAGTTACTGTCGATGGAGAAACTGCGCGCGATGCAGGCATGTCTGTCGATCCGGACAGATCTGCAGTAGTCCTGAACGGCAGTCCTGTGGTATACCGGCATAACGAGTATTACATGATGAATAAACCGGCCGGGGTGCTGACGGCGACCGAAGACAAGAGGCAGAGGACGGTGCTGGATCTGATGCAGAGCGGAGGCATGCGCAAGGAGCACGGACTTCCTGATGCCGGAGAAAATCAAACGCAAAGCGGGACCAGTGCACAGTCCTGCATTCGCCGCGACATCTCCCCTGTGGGCCGCCTCGACAAGGATACGGAGGGACTTCTCATCCTCACAAATGACGGACAGCTGGCGCACAGGCTCCTTGCGCCGAAAAGCCACGTCGATAAGGTCTATTACGCAGAGATCGCGGGAAGGATCGGCCAGCGGGACATACAGAGGTTTCGTGAGGGCATCCGCTTCGACGAGGATCTGACGGCAATGCCCGCGAAGATGGAGCTGCTGGGTGTGGAGCGGGGTGCACGAACGAGGCAGTCATCACAGTCAACGGCAGATGACCGCTCAAAGACCGCACCGGCACAGGCCGATACCGCGTCCGGGACGGGGGAGAGTGCTGTGGCAGAAGGGGTATTTTCAAAGGTTCTGATCACAATCCATGAGGGCAAGTTCCATCAGATCAAAAAGATGGTGGAGGCACTGGGCAGCGGCAAAAGGGTGCTCTATCTGAAGCGTGTAAAGATGGGAGGACTTTCTTTGGACGAGACACTGCAGCCTGGAGAGTGGAGAGAGCTGACACCGGAAGAGATTTCTTCTCTTGAAGAAAAAGAGAGCGGTGTTTGACGAAAGTTTTCCAGGAAGCCTGCGTGAGATGACAATAACACCGGCAGCCGCGTCTTCGGCAGGCCCACGACAAGGAACAGGAGACAAATGATGAGCAGACTGGAGCAGTATCTGCAGCAGAAAAAGACCTATATCATCGCCGAGATGAGCGGCAACCACGGCGGCTCTCTGGACAAGGCGATGGAGATCGTGCGGGCGGCCGCGGAGGCAGGCGCCGACTGCCTGAAGACGCAGACGTATACAGCGGATACGCTGACGATTGACGCACACACGAAACCTTTTCTCCTTGGCGGCGGGCTGTGGGACCGGCAGTATCTCTATGATCTGTACAGGAAAGCTTATACGCCGTGGGACTGGATGCCGAAGATCAAAGCGGAGGCGGAGAGACTGGGAATGGACTTCCTGTCCACTCCTTTTGACGATACGGCAGTTGATTTCCTGGAGGGAATCGGGGAGGAATTCTACAAGATCGCGAGCTTTGAGCTTGTGGATATTCCGCTGATCAGGAAGGCTGCGCAGACGGGTAAACCCCTCATCATTTCCTGCGGCATGGGGTCGGAGGAGGAGATCAGGGAGGCACTGGAAGCGTGTTATGCGGCGAACAACCATCATGTCGTTCTCCTCAAGTGCTGCAGCGCGTATCCCACGGACTATGCGACGATGCACCTGCGCACGATTCCGGACATGAAGAACAAATTCGGGGTGCCGGTCGGCCTCTCGGATCACTCGGAAGGGTACATCGCAGACGTCGCGGCAGTCTCCCTGGGCGCGTCCGTGATCGAGAAGCACTTTTGCATCTCGAAGAAGGACAATACTGTCGATTCCGCCTTTTCGCTCTCTAAAGAGGAATTTGCACAGATGGTGAGGGCTGTCCGCAGTACTGAGCTGGCCCTCGGTCTTTCAGGCCCTGCGGCGGCGGCAGACGGCATCTTCTATGGTCCGGCAAAAGAGGAGGCGCAGAGCTACTCCCTGCGCAGGAGCCTCTTCGCCGTGAAGGATATTCAGAAGGGCGAGCCCTTTACAAGGGAAAATGTGCGCTCCATAAGACCCTCCGGCGGCCTTGCGCCAAAGTTCCTTTATGCACTCACCGGGCAGTATCCGGACGGCTCCCCGAAGGAGCCAAGACATGCCGCCAGGGACATTCCGTTCGGCACACCCATCCGGCCGGAGGATGTCGCCGAGGGAATATGAATACGCTGCGCCAAAAATCCCCTGCAGAGAACGTTCTTCAGGCACACGGCATAATTTCTGTTATGGCAGTGCGCTTTGAGCATTCCTGCAGGGGATTTGTGCGTTTTCGGTTATATATGAAAGGTCAGGGCCTTTATGGCGCAAGGTTCAGACGTGTCAGTGCTGACAGGAGAAAGCCTATGCCTGCCCGCCGCCCTGCCCGTCACCTTCCATGGTATCCAGCATTTTGTGCAGAATCTTATAGAGCGTCATCGTCTCCTCGTGTGTGAGCGGCAGGGCGCAGCTCATCTCGGCGGGCACGGAGAGCGCCTGCTCGCGCAGTTCCATTCCCTTTTCTGTCACTGCCACGATGAGGTTGCGCTCGTCGACCTTTGAGCGCCTGCGCGTGATATATCCTTTGTGCTCGAGCTTCTTCAGCACGGGCGTGAGCGTCCCCGAATCGAGGTAGAGACAGCGCCCGAGTTCCTTGACATTGAGCTCCCTGGCCTCCCACATCACCATCATGGCAATATACTGCGTATATGTCAGATCCAGCGCCTCCAAAAGAGGCTTGTATCTTCTGATAATCTCCTTGCTGACCGCATACAGCGGAAAACAGAGCTGATGACTGAGCTTGAGACAGTCATATTTAGAGGACTGTGCAGAAGAGTCTTCGGCGGAAGCTGCAGACCTGCTGATTGTCTCTTTCTCTCCGTCTGTTTTTCTTTTGCGTGTCATGACCGAAATCCTCCCGGAAAATAAATTCTTCATCCGCTTATTGCATAAACGAAAATATTTTACCGCATGATTTAATTGTATGCAACGTAATGCGAGGCTGAAATTGCCGCATAATTGTGAGACAGATTAAATAATTACATTAAATCATCTGAGATTATCACCAAAACGACAGAACAATACTGCCGTTGTGTTATACTATTTTCATGAATGGCGCTGTTATCAGCACGGATGGCTGACCAGTGTGCCGGTGAAGAGCTGCTGCGTTATCACAGCCCAAAGGAGGGATGGAGATGCTCAAGTACACAAAGCTTTATTCCAAGAGATATCAGGACGTTTTTCTGAAGGTGGTTCCCGGTCATTTTGTGACGCCCAACGCACACATCAACTACTACATCGATATGACGACGATGAAGGCCAGACAGAATGAGGCGGCGAATGCTGCGCAGGCACTGAGTGAGGCATATGCATCCACGACTGTTGTGGACACAATCCTCTGCCTCGACGGCACACAGGTCATCGGCGCCTATCTCGCCAATGAGCTCACGCGCGCCGGCATCATGTCCAGGAATGCACATCAGACGATCTACATCACGACGCCTGAGTATGACCTGTCCGGACAGATGATCTTCCGCGACAGCACGCAGATCATGGTGCGCGATAAGAATGTTCTTCTGCTCATGGCATCCATCACGACAGGAAAGACCGCAGCCCGCGCGATCGACTCCGTGCGGTACTACGGCGGCAGGATTACCGGCATCTCGTCTATTTTCTCTGTGGTTTCGAAGATCTGCGGCATGCCGGTGAATGCACTCTTTACAAAGGCTGATCTTCCTGAATATAAGAGCTACCCCGCAGATGCGTGTGCAATGTGCCAGGAGGGGAGAAAGGTCGATGCCATCGCGAACGGATTCGGGTACTCGCAGGTTTGAAAGGCAGGAATCACAAAAATATCATCGGGCACTCTGCCGCGGAGGTTGAATCCACTATATGAGCGTGTTAAAATATTAACAGTGTTGTGCAGAAGGCACGAAGGACAATGCAGAGCACGCATGAATATGTGAATTTGAGCCAAGAGGAGGTAGAGGAGTAATGAGTGCATCATTTGATGATATTCTCAAACAGGTGAGTGAGATTCCGACGAAGAAGCTCTCTGTTGCAGCTGCGCAGGACAGCCACGTCATGGAGGCTGTCAAGGAAGCTTATGACAAGAAGATCGCTGTCCCGATTCTTACCGGTGATGAGGCACAGATCAGAAAGATCGCAGCTGACCTGAATTGGGATCTGGACGCATGCGGTATCCGCGTGATCAACGAGCCGGATGTAGAGAAGGCAGCTCTTACAGCCGTCAAGCTCGTTCATGACGGCGAGGCCGATATGTATATGAAGGGCCTTCTTGAGTCCAAGACCTTCCTTAGAAGCGTTCTGAACAAGGAAGTCGGCCTTCGCACAGGCAAGATGCTCTCTCATGTCTGTGTTTTCCAGATCAAGGGCATTAACAGACTTCTGTTCCTCACAGATGTAGCCTTCCTTCCCTATCCGACACTTGAGGATAAGGAGCAGATCATCAACTATGTTGTCAAGGTCTGCAATGCGTGCGGCGTTATGAATCCGAAGGTTGCACCTCTTGCAGCAGTTGAGGTTGTGAACCCCAAGATGCCCGTTACCGTTGAGGCAGATCAACTGACGAAGTGGAACGAAGAGGGCAGAATCAAGAACTGTATCGTCGATGGACCTCTTTCCATGGATCTTGCCATTGATCCTGCTGCTGCCAAGCATAAACCCGGCGCTGAGAAGAGAAAGATTGTCGGCGATGCGGATGTGCTGCTCTTCCCCGATATCCACGCAGGCAACCTTGTTTACAAGACCATCGTTCATCTGTGCGAGTTCAAGAACGGCTGCATCCTGATGGGCACAAAGGCACCCGCTATCCTGACTTCCAGATCCGATTCCACGGAGACAAAGGTCAACTCCATCGCTCTTGCTGCCGTTGTTGCACACCATCTCAACGGAGAGGGCTTCTGACAGGTCATTCATGTTGATGCCGCAGTGCATCATCGATTGCCGGATCCTGTCGGCGAAACCGCCTGCGCGGATTTCGTCTCAGGTGCCGCAAAGAACGCGGCAGGAAGGAAACAATAATGTACAGAAGTTTGATCATCAACCCCGGCTCTACCTCCACGAAGATCGGTGTCTTCGATGATGAGGAGCAGATTCTTGACAAGACGCTGCGCCACTCCACAGAGGAGATCGCACAGTTCCCGAGCGTATATGCCCAGAAGGATTTCCGCAAGAAGCTCGTTCTCGACGCACTGAAGGAGAACAACATCGACCTGAAATCCATCAACTTCATCGTCGGCAGAGGCGGTCTTGTCCGCGCCATCCCGGGCGGCACATACACTGTCAATGACAGACTCATTGAGGATCTGAAGAATGGTGTGCAGGGCCAGCACGCGAGCAACCTCGGCGGCATCCTTGCCAGAGAGATCGGCGATTCCATCGGCGTTCCCTCTTATATCGTAGACCCTGTTGTAGTCGATGAGATGGAGCCTGTAGCCCGCATCTCCGGCATGCCGGAGATCGAGAGAGTCTCCATCGGCCATCCGCTCAACCAGAAGGCCATGGCCAGAAGATGGGCCAAGACCATCGGGAAGAAGTACCAGGATGTCAATGTCATTGTGGCACACATGGGCGGCGGTGTATCCGTGGGCGCGCATGAGCACGGCAAGATGATCGATATTTTCAATGCTCTGGACGGCGATGGATGCTTCTCTCCTGAGAGAGCAGGCGGACTTCCGTCAGGTGCACTCATTAAGCTCTGCTACAGCGGCAAGTACACTGAGGCCGAGATGAGAAAGAAGATCGTCGGCAACGGCGGCTTCAACGCTTACCTTGGCACAAACGATGCCCGCGAGGTACAGCAGAGAGCAGAGGCCGGTGATAAGAAGGCTCAGCTCGTTCTCGATGCCTTCATCTACCAGGTATCCAAGAACATCGGTGCAATGGGCACTGTCCTCAAGGGTAAGGTTGACCAGATCATCCTGACCGGTGGCATTGCCTACGGCAAGTACGTCACAGACCAGATCACAGAGCGCGTGCAGCACATCGCACCTGTCACCGTTTACGGCGGCGAGGCTGAGCTCCTTGCATTGGCACAGGGCGGACTTCGCGTAATGACCGGTGAGGAAGAGGCGAAGGTTTACTAAACCACCACTGCAGCAATTCATACATAATCAAAACAGCGGCCTGCCCGGATGCTTTCCGGACAGGCCGCTTTCATGCATTTTATGTAATTAATACCCTCATCCAGGAGCGGGAGCGACCCCTTAACATACGGCAGGTCCTTGCGCAAACCCCCTTGTATCGATATAATTAAATTCTATGAGTATGCATAAGTGGGACAATTATGCCCCGACGCATACGCGAACACACTTACGAACAGGGACAGAGGACAAATGTCAAAAATTACAGATAAAATTTTCGGTACCCACTCATCAAGAGAGATCAGGCGCATCATGCCGCTTGTGAAGAAGATCGAGGCGCTTCGCCCGCAGATGCAGGCGCTCTCCGATGAAGAGCTGCGCGGCAAGACGCAGGAATTCAAGGACAGACTGGCCAAGGGGGAGACGCTCGACGACATTCTTGTCGAGGCCTTCGCGGCTGTGAGAGAGGGTGCGAAGAGAGCACTTGGCATGGAGCCTTTCGAGGTACAGCTGATCGGCGGCATCGTTCTTCATCAGGGACGAATCGCTGAGATGAAGACAGGTGAAGGCAAGACGCTCGTTGCAACACTGCCCACCTATCTGAATGCGCTCGAGGGCAAGGGCGTTCACGTCGTCACTGTCAACGATTATCTGGCAAAGCGTGACTGCGAGTGGATGGGCCAGGTTTACCGTTTCATGGGACTTACCTGCGGCGTTGTTCTCAACCAGATGAGCACACAGGAGAGGCAGGAAGCTTACAACTGCGACATCACCTACGTGACGAACAATGAGCTCGGCTTCGATTACCTGCGCGACAACATGGCCATCTACAAGAACCAGCTGGTGCTGCGCGGTCTCCACTATGCGATCATCGATGAGGTGGATTCCATTCTCATTGATGAGGCGAGAACACCTCTTATCATTTCCGGTCAGTCCGACAAGTCCACTGAGATCTACAATATGTGCGACATCCTTGCAAAGCAGATGATCAGAGGCAAGGATGAGGAGGAGACCTCCAAGATCGATTACATCATGGGTGAGGTGCCTGAAGAGACAGGCGACTTCATCGTCAACGAGAAGGACAAGATCGTCAACCTCACCGCACAGGGCGTCGCCAAGGTGGAGAGATTCTTCCATCTGAAGAACCTTGCGGATCCGGAGAACCTCGAGATCCAGCACTGCATCATCCTTGCCCTTCGCGCGAACAACCTCATGCACAGGGACCACGACTACATTGTCAAGGACAATGAGGTGCTCATCGTCGATGAGTTCACCGGCCGTGTAATGCCCGGCAGACGCTATTCCGACGGCCTGCACCAGGCCATCGAGGCTAAGGAGCACGTAAAGGTCAAGAGAGAGAGCAAGACGCTCGCCACGATTACTTTCCAGAACTTCTTCAATAAGTTTGATAAGAAGTGCGGTATGACCGGTACTGCCCAGACTGAGGAGCAGGAGTTCCGTGACATCTACGGCATGGACGTCATTGTCATCCCGACGAACAAGCCCGTCATCAGAAAAGATGAGGAGGATGCCGTCTACAAGACGAAGAAGGAGAAGTTTAATGCTGTTGTAGACAGAGTGCAGAGAGCGCACGAGAAGGGACAGCCCGTTCTTGTCGGCACGATCACGATTGAGACATCGGAGCTCCTCTCCGGCATGCTCAATCGCGTCGGCATTCCCCATCAGGTACTGAATGCCAAGTACCATGAGCTCGAGGCCGGCATCATCGCACAGGCAGGCCAGCACGGCGCCGTGACCATTGCAACGAACATGGCCGGCCGTGGTACTGATATCAAGCTCGACGATGAGGCAAGAGCCGCAGGAGGCCTCCTGGTCATCGGCACGGAGCGTCATGAGTCCAGACGAATCGACAACCAGCTGCGCGGCCGTTCCGGCCGTCAGGGAGATCCCGGAGAATCTCAGTTCTACATCTCTCTCGAGGATGATCTGATGCGCCTGTTCGGCTCGGAGCGCATGATCAGCATGTTCAACGCACTCGGCATTCCGGAGGGCCAGGAGATCAAGCACAAGTCTCTCTCCAAGGCCATCGAGTCCGCCCAGAAGAAGATCGAGTCGAACAACTTCGCAGCCAGAAAGAACCTGCTCGATTATGATGAGGTCATGAACGAGCAGAGAGAGGTTATCTACGCACAGAGACGCCGCGTTCTTGAGGGCGAATCCATGCGCGATACCATTTACGGCTACATCGAGGAGATCATCGAGAACGCTGTGAACACCGTAATTGGTGAGGACATGGCACCTGACGACTGGGATATGAATGAGCTCAATGATCTTATTCTGCCCATCATTCCTCTGCAGCGCATCACAAGAGGCCGCATCAATGTAAAGACGAAGGACGGCCTTCTGCAGCAGCTCAAGGAAGAGGCCGTGAAGCTCTATGAGAGCAAAGAGGCCGAGTTCGCCGAAAACGATGAGATTCGCGAGATCGAGCGCGTCATCCTTCTGCAGATGGTTGACCGCAAGTGGATGAGCCACATCGACGATATGGAGCAGCTCCGCCAGAGCATCGGTCTTCAGGCATACGGCCAGAGAGATCCTCTTGTGGAATACAGAAGAGCTGCTGTGGACATGTTCAACGAGATGATCGGCGCGATTCGCGACGACACCGTGCGCTATCTCTTCCAGGTAAGACCGCAGCAGAAGGTTGAGCGTGAGCAGGTTGCGCAGGTAACTGGCACGAACAAGGATGACGAGTCCCTGAAGAAGGAGCCCGTCCGCAAGATGGACAGGAAGATTTATCCCAACGATCCCTGCCCCTGCGGAAGCGGCAAGAAGTACAAGAACTGCCACGGCAGAGGACTTGTCTGAACGGCAGAGGACTTGTCTGATAAGAAGTTAGTTTCGAAACCGCATTCGCGGATTTCTCCTCGGGGTGCCGCAAAGAACGCGGCACAGAAAGGTAACTATGCTGGAACTTGACCAGATGAAAATTGAGCTTCAGGGACTTCAGGAATCCCTGAAGGAGGGACGCGATTCCCTCAATCTCCCGTATAAGAAGCAAAGGATCGAGGAGCTCTCCCGCGAGATGGAGGCCCCTGATTTCTGGAACGATGCCGACAAAGCCAACGGGAAGATGAAAGATCTGAAGGATATGCAGCGCACAGTGGAGGAAGCCGACGGCCTCTCCCAGCAGTACGACGATATCCTCTCCCTGATTGAGATGGGCAATGAAGAGGACGACGCTTCGGTTGTGCCTGAAATCCGGGAGGAGCTCGATGATTTTGAAAATAAACTCGAAGAGCTTCGTCTCTCGACACTCCTTACAGGTGAGTACGACGCGAACAATGCGATCGTCTCTCTGAACGCGGGCGCAGGCGGAACGGAGTCCTGTGACTGGTGCTCAATGCTCTTTCGCATGTATTCGAGATGGGCGGACAAGAAGGGCTTCTCCATCGATGTCATGAACCTTGTGGACGGCGATGAAGCCGGCATTAAGTCCGTCGATTTTCAGGTAAATGGAACGAATGCCTACGGGTTCCTGCGCTCTGAGCACGGCGTGCACAGACTCGTGCGCATCAGTCCGTTCAATGCACAGGCAAAGCGGCAGACATCCTTTGTCTCCTGCGAGGTAATGCCTCAGCTCGATACGACCGTGAACATCGAAATCAATCCGGATGATATCCGTATCGATTACTACAGATCGAGCGGCGCCGGCGGACAGCACATCAACAAGACATCTTCGGCCATCCGTATCACGCATTTCCCGACCGGCATTGTCGTGACGTGCCAGAACGAGAGATCCCAGTTCCAGAATAAGGAGAAGGCTTTTGAGGAGCTGCGCGCTAAACTCTATATGCGTCAGAAGGCAGAAGAGGAGGCCATGCTCGACGGCATCCGCGGCGATACCAAGGAGATTGCCTGGGGCTCCCAGATCCGCTCCTATGTCCTGCAGCCCTATACACTGGTAAAGGATACGAGAACGAACGAGGAGACATCGGATGCGCAGGGTGTCCTGGACGGCAACATTGACCGCTTTATCAACGCCTACCTGAAGATGGAGGCGAACAAGCGTCAGATGAAGGCGGAGCAGGAAAAGATCGGATGAGCGCAGGAGTGGGGAGAACCTGACAGATGAGCAGAAGAAGGAGAGGACCGGGCAATATTCTCTTTAACCTTGTGCCGATTGTTCTGATCATCATCATGGCGGTGTCCGGCACCCTCTTTATGAAGGACTTTCTGACCTACAAGGCGGCATCGGATGAGTACGATGCACTGGCAGAGAAGATTGTCGTAAAGGAGGATGCTTCGGCCGCTGATGCGGGAGATACCGAGGCCGAAGAGGAGAAGGATTATTACCCTGATCTGGATATTGATTATGATTCTCTGGAGAAGATCAACGGGGATTTTGCGGGCGTTCTGTACATACCTGCACTGAAGCTCCGCTATCCGATGGCACAGAGTCATGACAACGCGGAGTATCTGACCACAACCTTCAATGGGGAGAAGAATCCCTCCGGCAGCATCTTTGTGGATGCCAATGCAAAAGATCCCTTCAACGATCTGAATACGATTGTTTACGGCCACAACATGAAGAACATGACCATGTTCGGGAGTCTGAAGAAGTTCTCGGCGGATTCGTCCCTGTGCGAGAGCGATCCCTACTTCTACATCTACCAGAAGGAGAAGACGCGCCGGTACAGGATCATCGCTTACTTTACTATCTCAAACACGGATTCCATGTACAACAACTTCACGGATGAGACGGGATATGATGCCTACATCGCGAAGATTTCGAAGATCTCCCAGTACCAGCCTGGCAAGGATGCTGTAGATTACACACAGTACCCGAAGCTCGTCACACTCTCGACGTGCTGGGGCACCGGCCACAAGTACAATTTTGTAGTTGTCGGTGCACTGGAGGTGGAGAAGAGTGCATCCTGAGAGTCTTGCAGACAAAATATGAACATAAAGAATCGGCAGTGCAGGTTGATTTTCCTGTACTGCCGATTTTTATGCGGCCAAGCGTCCTCAATAGTTTTCAGCTGCGAAGCTCCCGCATCAGCCCCGGCAGGTCCCGGATGTCCTGCAGCTCCGGCACATTCTGCCGGACTGTGCCGAATCCGTAGGCTGCATGGATGAACCTTCCGCCGGCCTTCAGCGTGGCGTCGCAGTCGCCCTGAATGTCGCCTACGTACCAGAAAGGATCCAGATGATCGCGGTCTGCGAGAAGGCGCATCGTGCCGTCCTTGGAGAGACCGGTGTTGCCGTAGCAGTCAATGTCCTCAAAGTAGGGCCAGAAGCGGTAATGGTCCAAAAAGGCCTCAATGTAGCCGCTCTGGCAGTTGCTCACGATAAAGAGCGGCCAGCCGTCCTGCCGCAGTGCCTTCAGCGTGTCCTCAAGTCCCTCGTAGAGGGTGCCTCCGTGGGCGGCGAGGTATTTATTTTCATTGGCCATGCACTGGTCCATGAGAGCAGTTCGCTCCGCATCCTTCATGGTGGGGAAGAGGATGCGGCTGATGGCATCCATAGTAAGGCCCATCACACTGTGTACTTCTTCGGTTGTGACAGCGCTGCGGTCAGGATTGGGGAAGCGCTGAATCATCTCTGTCCACGAGAGGGCGACGCCCTCCGCGGAATCCCAGAGGGTCCCATCCATATCAAAAATAATGCCTGCCCGTTTTTCCATAAAGGATTCTCCTCTGTCTCTTTTCTGCCGCTTATTCTGCCGCCGGGCCCTGCAACTGCTGCATAGCGGCTGAAAAGTCCTGATATTCATCTGATCGCTTCGGCAGTGCCGTCAGATGATCTCCTCCGCATCGTTCTCTTCGTAGCGCTCGTCGCAGTAGCGGCAGCGGTAGATTTCCTTCTTCTCGTCCGCGAGATAGAAGATATGCGGGAGATTGGTGTCCGTGTTGGAGATGCAGCGGGGATTCTGGCACTTGATGATGCCGCGGATCTCCTTAGGAAGGGAGACGTGGCGCTTCTCCACGATTTCTCCGTTCTTGATGACGTTGATCGTGATGTTGCGGTCGACGAAGGCCAGGATGTCCATGTTCAGCGTGTTGATGTCGCATTCAACCTTGAGAATATCCTTCTTGCCCATGACGTCGCTCCGCGCATTCTTGATGATGGCGACGGGGCAGTCCATTTTGTCGAGCCCAAGGTAATGGTAGATTTTCATGGCCTTGCCGGCCTTTATGTGATCGAGGACGAAGCCCTCTTCGATTTTGCCAACGTTCAGCATAGTCCGCTCCTTTCCTTTACTGCTCAGTGGGGACGTGAATGTTCAGAAGGGTCAATACCAGCGCCATGCGCATGTAGACACCGAACTGAACCTGCCGGAAATAAGCGGCTCTTGGATCGTCATCGACCTCCGTCGCAATCTCGTTGACACGCGGGAGCGGGTGCAGCACGTAGCAGCTCTCCTTGGCCAGCTTCATCTTCTCCGCATCCAGAATGTAGAAGTTCTTCAGTCTGACATAATCGTCCTCGTTGAAGAAGCGCTCCTTCTGGATTCTTGTCATGTAGAGGATATCGAGTCTGCTGATGGCGTCCTCGAGGCGGATGTGTTCCTCGTAGGGAATGCCCATGTCATTGAGCATCTCGGTGATATAGTCGGGAACGCGCAGCTCCGGCGGCGAAATGAAAATAAAGTGAACATTGGGGTATCTGACCAGCGCATTGATCAGGCTGTGGACGGTACGTCCGAACTTGAGATCGCCGCAGAGGCCGATCGTGAAGTTGTCGAGATGTCCCTGAAGCGTCCGGATTGTGTAGAGGTCCGTCAGGGTCTGTGTGGGATGCTGATGTCCGCCGTCGCCCGCGTTGATGACGGGGATGGAGGCGTAGTGTGCGGCTACCATCGCAGCACCTTCTCTGGGATGGCGGATGACCATGATGTCAGCGAAGCAGGAGATGACTCTGGCTGTATCGGCGACGGTCTCGCCCTTAGTGGCGGAGGTTACGCCTCCATCGGGAAAGCCCATGACGCTTCCGCCGAGGTTGAGCATCGCTGTCTCGTGGGAGAGACGCGTTCTCGTGCTGGGTTCAAAGAAGCAGGTGGCCATCTTCTTGCCTGCACATGCGTGTGCGTACCTGCTCCTGTCTTTGCGGATATCATCTGCCAGAGTGAAGAGATGATCAATCTCTTCGACAGTGAAATCCTGCGGTGTGATCAGATCCCTTTTTGCCATGTCGTTCCTTTCTGTGCGGCGGCCACGCATCCAGGCTTCGTCAGGAGCCTGTCACATGTCCTCCTCGAACTCTATGCCTTTTGCGCGCAGAAATCGTCTTGCTGCCTCATCCCAGATCCTGTCGGCACTGCGGTCCATGGAAAATGTGCGGAGTGAAACGCCGGTCGTCATGATGAGATGACCGTTCTCCAGGCGGATATTGAGCGCCAGTGCCTCCACGGATTCTGCGAGGGATTCGCTTCCTCCTCCCTCACGGATCGTCGCCTCAGTGTATTCGGGCTTCAGCTGCAGGGTGATGCGCATGGATGCGGGCACTCTTTTTCCCTTGACGAGGTCTCTGCATCTTCCGCGCATGCTGCTCCAGGGCGCAAGATCATAAGGCCGCTGTGCGGGATCATTCCACACATCGGTATCAAAGAAATCCTTATTCAGATGTCCGCTGATCTGGTAGGTGACTGCCATCCGGATGGATGCCTCTTCGAGAAGAAAAGAATCGAAGCAGTCGGAAGAGAGGAGCTTTGACATGAAGGATCCCACCTGGGAAACAGCTAATGCGATCATATTCTTTCCTGCGCGCGCGTTCTCCGGGAACCACTCCCGGATCAGCGCCTGCATTATATTAGCACGGCTGTCAATCGGGGAAAAGGAAAAGATGGTGAAATTTGTCAGCATCAGATCAGACACTGATCATCGGCCGGATAATGGATGCCTCCTTCCTCGCTGCTACGCGCACAAAAAGGCTGAGAGAATGAAATCATTCTCTCAGCCAAAGGATAGCAGTATTCAGTATAGAAACATCCTGGATCAAAGATTACAGGAGCGACTGCCAGTTCTGGATATTCTTTTTCTTTGCAACTTCCTGGAGCTTCAGTGCGCGCACCTTTGTGGAGAGGCCGAACAGATTGATGAAGCCGCTCGCATCGGTGTGGTCGTACATATCGCCGGTCTTGAAGGAAGCGATGGACTCGTTGTACATGGAGTACGGAGAAGTCTCGCCCGCGCGGATGATGTTGCCCTTGTAGAGAGCAAGCTTCACGGTACCGGTCACATAGCGCTGTGTGCTCTCGATGAAGGCCTGCTCCGCCTCGCGCAGAGGAGAGAACCACTTGCCTTCATAGATGAGCCCTGCGAACTTCTTCGCGATGATCTCCTTCTCGAGCGTCGTCTCGCGGTCGAGGCAGAGCTCCTCGAGCTGCTGATGTGCCTCATAGAGGATGGTGCCGCCAGGAGTCTCATAGACGCCGCGGCTCTTCATGCCGACAACACGGTTCTCGACAATATCGGTGATGCCGATGCCGTTCTCTCCGCCGAGCTTGTTCAGCGCGCGGATGATGTCGGAGAGCTTCATCTTTTCACCGTTCAGAGCAACCGGAATGCCCTTCTCAAAATCAAGAGTGATGAATGTCGTCTTGTCAGGCGCCTTCTGCGGTGTGTTGGAGAGCATAAGAACGTGCTCGTAGTTCGGCTCATTGGAGGGATCCTCGAGCTCACGTCCCTCGTGGGAGAGATGCCAGAGGTTGCGGTCGCGGCTGTAGGACTCATCTGTGGAGAACGGAAGGTTGATGCCGTGCTGGTGTGCATACTCGATCTCGGATTCACGGGAGTCGAGCTTCCACTTGGGATCACGCCAGGGAGCGATGATCTTCAGATCCGGAGCGAGCGCCTTGATGCCCAGCTCGAAACGAATCTGGTCATTGCCCTTTCCGGTAGCGCCGTGGCAGATGGCGACAGCGCCTTCCTTGCGGGCGGTCTCCACGAGCTTCTTCGCGATGAGCGGGCGCGCCATGGATGTGCCGATGAGGTACTTGTTCTCATAGACGGCGTGGGCCTGAATGCAGGGAGCAACGTACTCGTCGCAGAACTCGTCAATGGCATCGATAATGTAGAGCTTGTCGGCGCCGCAGTACCTTGCTCTCTCCTCAAGACCGTCGAGCTCCTGCTCCTGGCCGACATTCACGCAGCAGCAGACTACATCGTAGTTGTAGTTCTCTTTGAGCCACGGAATGATGCAGGTGGTATCAAGACCGCCTGAATATGCGAGAACAACCTTTTCCTTTGCCATTATCTTTTCCTCCAGTATTAGCTGTGTATGTTTCCGCCTGCGTGCACGGATGCAGGAGCAGCGGATGCAAGCAATCTTCCCGTCCGACACTCTGACGTATCGAGGTGTGCTGAACGATTACCCTTCTGAAAATAAAGCTGTGTGCGGATGTCTTTTCACATCTGACTTCCACATCATACAATGCGAACGCATATTATGCAAGTTGAAAAATGCATAAAATACAAATTAAAAGTCATATTTTCGCGTATGATATGCATAATATAATGATTATATGCATAAATATGTAATTTATGATTGCATTTGGGACAAGAGGGCGCTATGATGTTCAAAGGTTTTGTAATTCTGTTCAGCACCCCTCGGATGATCAGTCATCCGGATGGAAAGCCTGCTGGCAGCTCCTCAAGGGCGAGGTAAGAAGGATTCAGTTATGGAAGGAACGGTAGTGATCCGGCCGATGAAGCCGGAAGATTATGACGAGGTACACAGTCTCTGGATGACAATACAGGGCTTTGGCATCAGAGCCCTCGATGACTCCAGAGAGGATGTGGAGCGCTTCATCAGAAGAAATCCGGACACCTCCGTTGTCGCGGTGACAGACGGAAAGATTGTGGGTTCGATCCTCTGCGGAAATGACGGCAGGCAGGGGACGCTCTACCACGTCTGTGTCGCAAAGGAGTACAGAAGGCTCGGCATCGGCCGCCAGATGGTCGGCAACTGCATGAAGACACTGCGCGATGCGGGCATCAACAAGGTCTCGCTCGTTGCCTTCACCAGCAACAGCGGCGGCAACGCCTTCTGGAAGGAAATCGGATGGAAAAAGAGGGAAGACTTCTATTATTATGATTTCATCCTCAATGAGAAGAACATCACACATTTCATTGGTCGATAAAGGAGAAAATGATGAAAAAAATCAAAGGCGGGGTAACCGCAGCACAGGGATTTGAGGCGGCAGATACGGAAGCAGGGATAAAGTATCAGGGGCGCACAGACATGGCGCTGATCTTCTCGAAGGCTCCGTGCACGGCAGCAGGAACATTTACGAGCAATGTCGTGAAGGCGGCACCGGTCATGTGGGACCGCCATATTGTGCGTGAGACGGACACCAAGGTACATGCGGTGGTCGTCAACTCCGGCATCGCAAACGCCTGCACCGGGAAAGAAGGACTGGACATCTGCGCCGCAACGGCGGAGGCGGCTTCCGAAGCCCTGAACATCCCGAAGGAGAGCGTCCTCGTCGGTTCAACCGGTGTCATCGGCATGCAGATCCCGGTGGATAAAATTGTCGGCGGTGTAAAGGCACTTGCGCAGAAGAAGGCGGGAACGCTGGAGGCCGGAGAAGCCGCATCGAAGGCCATCATGACAACGGATACACACAACAAGGAGATCGCAATGCAGATCGGGCTCGGTGGGAAGAGCGTCACAATCGGCGGTATGGCAAAGGGATCCGGCATGATTCACCCCGGCATGTGCACGATGCTCGCCTATATCACAACGGATGCAGCGATTGAGAAGGACCTTCTGCAGAAGGCCGTATCCGATGCGGTGGTCGATACTTTCAATATGATTTCTGTGGACGGCGATATGTCGACAAACGACACACTCCTTGTGCTGGCGAACGGTCTCGCCGGAAATCCGGAGATCACTTCCGAAGATGCGGATTATCACACCTTTTATGAGGCACTCTTTACAGTGTGCAGGATGCTCGCCATGGCGATGGCAGGCGACGGAGAGGGCGCAGACCGCCTGATCGAGTCGGTTGTCGTGCATGCGGACACGAAGGCCAACGCGAGAATTCTGGCAAAGTCCGTGATCCAGTCCAACCTCACGAAGGCCGCTATTTTCGGTAAGGATGCGAACTGGGGCAGGGTGCTGTGTGCGCTTGGCTATTCAGGGGCGCAGTTTGATCCGGAGCATGTGGACCTGTATTTTGCAGGGAAGGATGCGAATGGCAAAGAACAGAAGATGCTGATCTTTACAAACGGAAGCGCCGCTGAGTATTCCGAGGAGAAGGCGAAGGAACTCCTCTCCGGGGAGAGCGTGCAGATCATCTCCGATATGCACATGGGTGCGGAGAGCGCGACGGCCTGGGGATGTGATCTGACATACGATTACGTGAAAATCAATGCGGATTATCGCTCATAAACGCGAAGCACCGATTACGATAATCTGCGGTTTGCCGCCGCGCACTGCGCGCCAGAATTACCTTCAGCGACAATGTCTGCGCGGTGTTCGCCGCAGGGCGATGCGAAGGGGCGTAAAAAGGATAGAAATTATGGAAGACTACCAGATTGAAGCACAGAAGAAGGCGGAAGTCCTGATCGAGGCGCTGCCTTACATACAGAAGTTCAACCGCAAGATCATTGTGGTGAAGTACGGCGGCAGCGCCATGGCAAACCCGGAGCTGCAGAAGAACGTCATCAAGGATGTGACGCTCCTTAAGCTCGTCGGGTTCAAGCCGATCATCGTGCACGGCGGCGGCAAGGCCATCTCTTCCTGGGTGAAGAAGACCGGGAAGGAGGCGCAGTTCGTGAACGGCCTGCGTGTAACGGACGCCGAGACGATGGAGATTGCCGAGATGGTGCTGGGCCGCATCAGCAAGCAGCTGGTGACCATGGTGGAGTCCCTGGGCGTGAAGGCCATCAGCCTCTCCGGCAAGGACGGCGCCATGCTCCATGTGAAGAAGAGGCTCTCCGGCGGACAGGATATCGGCTACGTCGGCGAGGTGACGGGGGTGGATCCGAAGATCCTGCTGGACTGCCTGAATGACGATTATCTTCCGATTGTTGCGCCGATCGGGCTCGATGAGAATTTCGAGACCTACAACATCAATGCAGATGAAGCGGCCTGTGCGATCGCCAAGGCAGTGAAGGCGGACAAGCTCGTCTATCTCACGGATGTGGAGGGACTGTACCGGAACTTTGAGGACAAGTCCACTTTTATCTCGAGAATCAGCGTCACTGAGGCGGACAATCTGATCAAGGGAGGCCTCATCGGCGGAGGCATGCTGCCGAAGCTCTCCAACTGCACGGACGCCGTCCGCGGCGGTGTAAAGAGGGTGCATATTCTTGATGGAAGAAAGCTCCACAGCATCCTGCTCGAAATTTTCACGGACAAAGGAAACGGCACGATGTTCTACAGCGACAACGACGCTGAACTGGGACAGGAAGCGGAATAAGGACTTTGAAATACCGGACACCGCGGACAGTTATGCCGCGGCCGGTACGCAGCGGATATACACAAGAGGGCAGAAAAATGTCAGAATACATGCAGTCTTTGATGAACCAGGCGGAGCAGGATCTCCTGCACACCTACAACCGCTATCCCGTGGTGATTGATCACGGGAAGGGTGTTTATCTCTACGATGTGGATGGAAAGCAGTACCTTGACTTTGTCGCCGGCATCGCTGTCTTTGCGCTGGGGTACGGCAACAGGGAGTACAACGATGCGCTGAAAGCGCAGATCGACAAGATCATCCATACCTCGAACTATTACTACAATGAGCCCGCGATCCGTGCGGCGCACATGATCAAGGAAGTGTCCGGGATGGACCGCGTCTTCTTCACGAACTCGGGCGCCGAAGCGAATGAGGGCGCGCTGAAGGCCGCAATGAAGTATGCATGGCTGAAGGACCATGCGGAGGACCATGAGATCGTCGCCATGGAGCACTCCTTCCACGGCAGGACGTACGGCGCTCTGGCAGTGACCGGCAATTCGCATTACCGCGATCCCTTCGGTGAGATGCCCTGCCACGCACAGTTCGCGAAGTTCAACGATCTGGCCTCTGTTGAAGCCTGCATCAATGAGAAGACCTGCGCCGTCATCCTCGAGCCTGTGCAGGGCGAGGGGGGCCTGCAGCCGGCAACAGAGGAGTTCCTGAAGGGAGTAAGGAAGCTCTGCGACGAACATCACATCCTTCTTATTTTTGATGAAGTGCAGTGCGGCATGGGCCGCACAGGCTATATGTACGCATGGCAGCGCTACGGCGTAAAGCCGGACATTATGACGACTGCGAAGGCGCTGGGATGCGGCGTTCCGGTCGGGGCATTCCTCATGACGGAGGAAGTTGCACAGAACAGTCTGAAGGCAGGAGACCACGGCACAACATACGGAGGCAATCCTCTTGCAACAGCTGCCGTCTGCAAAGTTCTTGAATTATACAGGAAGGACCATATAATAGAGCATGTGAACGAGGTGGCACCGTATATGTGGGCGAAGCTGGATGAAGTGGCGGCGCACCACAAGTGTATTCTCGAACACAGAGGAAGCGGTCTCATGCAGGGACTTGTCTTTGACCGCCCGGTGGGAGACATTATTCTGAAGGCGATGGAGAAGGGACTTATTCTCATCAATGCCGGCAGCAATATTCTCCGATTTGTACCGCCTCTTGTCATCACGAAGGACAATGTGGATGAGATGGTCTCCATTCTGGAGCCTGCCATAGAGGAAGTTGAATGAATTTCAGAAAGAGGATAGTCTCTGCGCTGGGTGCAGCTGCACTCATCGCCGCTCTGATCAGCCTTTCCATAACGCACACAGGGGATACCGGATCTGCTCCGGGATCCCTTTTTTCGCGCAGAACAACACTTGAGCTGTGGTACAGCGACACGTCACTGACCGATTACCTGACGGACGCGGCCGTTGCGTTCAATGAGTCGAACAGCGATTACCGCGTGGACCTTCATGCCGTGGAGGATCCCGATTATCTTGACGCCATCAACACGGCATCCGTGAAGAACAAGGATCTTCCGGACATCTATATCATCTCCAATGACGCGCTCGGGCGCGCCGCTCAGGCGGGGCTGACATCCGTCATTGACGATAAGAAGCATTTCGGGAACGACGATATTTTCCCAAAGGCGGCAAAGAATGCGGTGACCTATGACGGGCAGTATGTGGCCTACCCTCTGTATTTTGAGTCGGCCGCTTTTCTCTACAATAAAGATTACCTGCAGTCGATGGCGGACAACCTGAATGAGAGCCTTGACGATGCGATTCCTTCGACGATGGTCGATGTGATCAACCTCTCCAATGCCTTCGATGCACCGGAGAACGTGACGGACGTCTTTAAGTGGGATGTCGGCGATATTTTCTATAACTATTACTTCATCGGCAACTACATCAATGTGGGCGGAGATGCGGGAGATGATCCGAACGATATTCTCATTTACAACCAGAATGCGATCCAGTGTCTGAAGGTCTATCAGCAGCTGAAGGATTACTTCGCCATTGACACAGATACGGATGATTACAGCGACGTCATCGATGATTTTGCGGACGGGAAGATCGCCTTTACAGTTGCGACAAGTGATGCCGTAAAGACCATCCGGGACAAGGTGGCTTCCGGCGATTGCAAGATCAGCTACGGCGTATCGAAGCTCCCGGATTTCACGAGCGATCTGCTGACAAAGACGATGTCCGTGACGCACTGCCTGGTCGTCAACGGGTACTCGGAGCATCAGGACGGTGCCAACCAGTTCTGCCAGTTCCTTCTGGATCAGAACATGCAGGACTTCTATGACATGACAGGCAAGGTGTCCGCGCAGGCGGGCATCCACTATTCCGATGAGCACGTGAACGGCTTCTATGAGTCCTATATCAACTCCGTGCCGATGACTAAGCTGCGCGCTGCCAGCAACTTCTGGATGCTGCTCGAGAATGCATTCTCCCTTGTCTGGGAGGGCGACGATCCGAACGAGACGCTGAGAAAGCTCACGGAGCAGATGGTGCTGGAGATTTCAGGAACGGACATCAAGGTGAACAAGATCGATGATCCGCCGGCGCTCAATATTGCTTCTGAGCTCTCGGAGAGCGACTGACGCGGCTGCATTCCGGATGAGACCGGGTGGAAGCTGTATGTCAGTCAATACAGACAAAGTGAAACTTAACATTAGGAAAAACATAAGCCGGCGCCGGGATTCCCGGTGCCGGTTTCGTTGAATTGGCCGGGAGAATACGGTAGAATGACGGTGTATGGCGGGGTCCTTCGGACAGATTACAGGTCTGATAGGGAGTCATACATGAATAAACTTGCAGTGCGCTGCGCAGTGCTCTTTGGTGCAGCGTTTATTGTTATTGGGCTATACGGGCTTTCCGGCGGTTCCGGGAATCGCGAGCTGCTGACAGAAGAACCTGCAGGACCTGCAGATGTCTCTGCAGGCGCCGCTGAAGAGGCAGCCGCTGCCGCAGCGGAGGGGATGTCCGCCGCAGGGCAGGACGAGCATCTGTCCGCAGATGAATCTGCCGGTGTTCCGGCTGAGGAGATGTCCGCCGCAGGGCAGGAAGGGCGTCTTTCGGCGGAGGAGAATGCAGAGAATGCTGCGATACAGACAGAGGAAATCTGTGTGTATATCTGCGGCGCGGTGAAGAATGCCGGCGTGTATTGTTTTCCGGAGGGCGCGCGCATCTATCAGGCAGTAGAGGCGGCGGGCGGATTCGCAGACAATGCGGACACTGCGGCGGTGAACCAGGCCGAGAGAATGACGGACGGAGAGAAGATCCGGATTCCGACCATAGAGGAGACATCCGGTGAGGACACGTCCTTGGCGGACACAGCGTCCGCATCGGGCAATTGGACGGAGCATGCATCCGGGGCTTCTGCCGCCGCGAACGGAGGCGGCGGTTTTGCTGCCAAAGGAACATCAACACAAGGCGAAGGATACATAACCGGCGGGGATGCACAGGCACATGACATGTTGCCTTCCGGCGACCAGAAGGTCAATCTCAATACGGCATCCATGGAGGAGCTGATGACAATCCGGGGTGTCGGCGAGACGAGAGCCCGTGCCATTATCGAGTACAGACAGCAGCAGGGCGGCTTTCAGACGACAGAGGAGATCTGCAGAATTTCGGGAATCGGAGAGAAGAGCTACGAGAAAATGAAAGAGCAGATCTGTGTGGAGTAGAGCGATGGCGAAGAGAATTCTTGTTGTAGATGATGAAAGACTGATCGTAAAGGGCATCCGCTTCAGTCTTATGCAGGACGGCTATGAGGTGGATACAGCTTATGACGGCGAAGAGGGACTTGAAAAGGCAAAGAATGGTCACTACGACATGATTCTTCTCGATCTTATGCTGCCGAAAATGAGCGGCCTTGAGGTGTGCCAGCAGATCAGGGAATTCTCCATGGTGCCGATTATCATGCTGACAGCGAAGGGCGAGGATATGGACAAAATCCTCGGCCTCGAGTACGGCGCGGACGACTACATCACAAAGCCGTTCAATATTCTTGAGGTGAAGGCGAGGATCAAGGCGATTCTGCGCAGGGCTGCAGCAGCGGAGAAAAAGGAGGACTCCTCCGTCATTGAGAGCGGCGAGCTCCGTCTCGACAAGGAGAACCGAAGACTTTCCATAGCCGGCCGCGAAATCAACAACCTGACGAGCAAGGAATTTGAGCTGCTCGAATTCCTCGTAGAGAATCCGGGCAAGGTATACGGCAGGGCCAAGCTCCTCGAACTCGTCTGGGGCAAGGATTATCCCGGGGATGAGCGCACAGTGGACGTACATGTGAGGCGCCTTCGCGAGAAGATTGAACCCAATCCCTCCGATCCCACTTATGTACAGACCAAGTGGGGCGTAGGCTATTACTATCAGGAACATACAGCGGCACATTAAAGGCAGATGGAAGAAGAAAAGAAAAGAATTTCATTACGGGAAGGCTTCCGGGCTCTGTACAACCGCTTCCCGGTGTTCCGCAGCCTCAAGGTGCGCATTTTCCTTCTTACCTTCTTTATGGGAATGATCCCTTGTCTGATCCTTCGTTACGGCATTTTTACGAATTATGAGGAGAGGGTCGTCAATGTCCGCATCAGCGAGGTCACTACACAGCTCAGGATTCTTGCCAACCACCTGCTGCTCTATGATTATCTGGATAACCCCACATCAGAGGTTGTGAATGCGGAGCTGACACAGTTCTCCTCTCTCTACGACGGGAGAGTGCTCATTATCAATGATGATCTGAAGGTCGTCAAGGATACTTATGATATGTCAACGGGCAAGATCATCGTGTCCGGTGATGTTGTCGCCTGTCTGCAGAAGGGCAGCAAGGGCGTCTCTTCGCGCTACGACAGACAGAACAGCTACATTGAGGTCATTGTTCCTATTGAAGAGACTTCTTCTCTTGAGGATGCGGATTATCCGGGATCACAGGATGCCCAGAAGGAAGTTGTCAACGGCGTCATGCTGGCCTCCGTTTCCACGGATACGATCAATGCAACCCTCGAAATCCTCGCGCGCAGATCGACCCTGCTCCTTCTTATTCTCCTTGTTTGCATTTTTTCCATCTCCCTTCTTGCGTCAACGATTCTCATCAGGCCTTTTGAGCGCCTGACGAAATCCATCAGTGATGTGCGGGCGGGCTTCACGAGCAGACCTGTCGAGGTCAATGATTATCTGGAGACTGAACACGTCATCGACGCATTCAACCAGGTGCTGGGCAGGATGCGTGCATTGGATGAGTCGAGACAGGATTTCGTCTCCAATGTCTCCCACGAGCTGAAAACCCCTATGACCTCCATGAAGGTTCTCGCGGATTCGCTTCTGCAGCAGGAGGGCGATGTGCCGGCGGATGTCTACAAAGATTTCCTGCAGGACATCGACAGCGAACTCGACCGGGAAAACCAGATGATCTCGGAGCTCCTTACACTCGCCAAGATGGATCGGCAGCAGGTGACGATGAATGTCAAGCCGGTCAACATCAACGCGCTTATGGAGATCGTTCTGAAGAGAGTCCGTCCTCTTGCAGTTCTCCATGACATTGAGATGACACTCGTCTCGGAGAGAGAGGTCACGGCGGAAGTCGATGAAGTCAAGATGACGCAGGTCTTCACAAATCTGATAGAGAATGCGGTCAAATACAACAGGGAACATGGCAAAGTCAAGGTGACCATTGATTCCGACCACAAGAATCTGATCGTTACTGTAGAGGATACAGGCATCGGAATTCCGGCCGGTGAGAAAAACCGCATCTTTGAGCGGTTCTATCGCGTCGACAAATCCAGATCGCGCGAGATCGGCGGTACGGGACTTGGTCTTTCCATCACTAAGAGTGCAATCCTCCTGCACAGGGGAACAATCAATGTAGAGAGCGAGGAGGGGAAGGGATCGAAATTCACGGTTGTGATCCCTCTCAATTACATCCCTGACAGCCAGAGCACAAAGAATGCCTGAAGCGGGACTTTAAACATGGATAAGACACAGAGACAACTCAACAGTGCGGCTGCATACAGAACAGTGCGCAGGAGACGGTTCACTCCGGCGTATCTGGCTTTTCTGTGCCTTTTGATCGCTTTGTACCTGTGCGGATGCGCAGGGACGCAGACCGGATCGGCCGACGCACAGGGCAGTGCGGGCAGCTGGGAACTGTATTATCTGAACAAGGATCTGACCACCATCATACCTGTCAGCTATACGCCTTCTGACGGGACGAAGCTGCCTGACACGGCATCTTCTGAAGAAGAACCCGTCAATGCAGAGGAGGACGCCTCCGCGGAAGGGGTCACGGAAATGCCCGCAGAGGCAATGAAGCAGACCTCTGCGAGCGGAGATGAGAAGACGTTTATCGAAAAAGACGTCGTGAACGATATGATCGAACAGCTCTCCTCATCAAGAGAGCGGCTGGCTGATGTTCCTCCGATTGACGGCTATTCCATAAAGGGGTGGAAGGTCGATAAAGGCGAGATGACAGTGGATTTCAGCAAAGGCTACAACGATCTCAGCAGCACGCGCAGAATCCTTGTGCGGGCGGCTCTTGTCAACACATTCTGTCAGCTGCCGGACATTCGTTCCGTAGCCTTTACATGTGAAGGAGATACCATTCTTGACGGGGCGGGATCGCCGATTGCAGCCAGCACGCCGGAGCAGTATATTTTCAATTCCGGAAATGAGATCAGAGGGTATGAGAAGGTAAGGCTTCATCTTTATTTTGCCAACCAGAAGGGTGACCGCCTCGTCAACACTTACCGGAATGTGGTGTACAACAGCAATATCGCAATGGAGCGTCTCGTGACGGAGCAGGTACTGAAGGGACCGAACAGCAAGGTGGTCTTCCCTACGCTCAACGCGGACACTAAGGTTTTGTCCGTGACGACGAGAGACAGCGTGTGTTATGTCAATCTCGACAGGGATTTCCTGACAGAGCCGTACAATGTGACGCCGCAGGTGGCTGTGTATTCGCTCGTCAATTCGCTGACGGAGCTGCCGAGCGTTCGCCGCGTGCAGATCTCTGTGGAAGGCTCGACTTCAGATCTTTTCATGGACACAGTGAGTCTGCAGAATGCCTTCGAGAGGGATGATTCGATTGTTGTGGGCGATAAAGACGGGAGCAGCAAGGAGTGATGCGGGGCGAACATATGGACAGCAGGGTACACGTGCGAATACGGAAGAGATCAGTCATTATGACCGCTGCCCTTGCGGCAGCGGTTCTTTTTACAGTGCTCTGGTACAGGCAGAAGCAGTACAGTGAAACACTCGCTCCCTATGAGGAGGCTGACTCGTTCGCAGGGATTGGCGTCTACGCGGCGTGCGACCCGTCTATCAGGGTATCTTTTCTTCCCGCATCGGCTGTAGGGAGCGGCGATCTGCAGGATGCATCAGACTACGAGGAGACAGATCTTCTTTATCTCTTTCTTCCCTACAGTACAGAGGTTACACAGTATCATATAGGTCTCCCGAAGGGGTGGACGCTGCTCCTGGACGGCCGCTCTTATGCAGCAGGGGATATTCTGGAGAATATTTCCGACGGAAAAACTTACAGTGCGATCCTCAGAAGCGCAGATGGCACAATCCGCGCGGAAAAGAAGGTGCAGACGGAGGGTCTCTCCGCGATTCCGGCTCTGTTCATGACCATGAAGGAGGAGGACTATGCGTCTGCGCGCTCGAGCAAACTCGTCAGAGAGAACTGCTCCTATTCTTTTTATAAAGAGGACGGAACAGTTGATGCGCACGGAAGCTGCCTGGTAGGCGGACATGGCGGCTCAACCTTTGAGTATCACGAAAAAAAGCCCTTCAAGTTCTATCTTGACGATACCGACTCCATCCTCGGGATGAGTGCCTGCCGCAAATACCTGCTCCTCTCCAATCCCATGGACGGCTCGCAGATGAAGAACCGCATTGTCTATGAGGCTGCACGGAGGATTGGTTTGACCTATACGCCGGAATGCAGGAGCGTGAACCTGTATGTCAACGGCGAATATCAGGGACTGTATCTGATCTCCCAGAAAATCGGCGTGGAGGACGGCACCGTAAGCGAGACCAGTCTTGATGATGAAAACAAGCTCCTCAATCCCGACTATGACAGCACAGAGCCCGTTGTGGAGACAGATCCGTCAGGGTATCAGCAGCAGTACTTTTCCCTGCAGAAAAACCCGCCGGACATCTCCGGCACATACCTGATGGAAGTCATGTATCAGGGATATTTCTCTGACAATTATGACAAGGACGATGACCGGTACGAATACACGAAGAGACAGTCCTGGATTAATCTCGGCAATGAGGAGATCCGCATCAAGTCGCCGAACCGGGTGACGAAGGAGGAACTGGAATACATTGCAGGGATCATCAGGCCGATGTCGGAAGCTTTCGCAGCAGAGAACGGGAGAGATCCTTCTTCCGGCAGATACTACACGGATTATATAGATCTGGCCAGCTGGGGAGCACAATATCTGATTCAGGATTTCTTTGCCCTGCAGGACCAGTCGTACGGCAGTGTTTTCATGTACAAGAAAAGAGGGGACGATAAGATTTATGCCGGTCCCATCTGGGACTACGACAAGTCTATGACAGACAGTTACTACAACTGGGATGACGTCGAAGAGGGATCGGACGAAGACCCGTTTCCGTGGTACGGGCAGGCGAATATTTACGAACTGATGCATGATCTTGGCCTGAAGGAGGATTTCAGAGAGTACGTAAAGACCGTGTATCAGCAAAAGCTCAGCGCTGTGATGGACGGTATGGTGCAGAATGAAATTCCGCAGATGCGGGATGAGCTGATGGCCTCCGGTGCAGCAGACGACCTGCGCTGGGGAAGAGATGAGGGAACATTTGCGGACCGCTCGGCCAGGGTTGTACGCTGGGTGACCAAGAGGACGGAGCTCTTCGATGCCGTATGGGTGATGGGAGAGAACAGTCCTTATGCAGACAACCTCTTTCAGGGCAACTGAAAATAAAAACCGGAGGCATTGAAAATACAAACCGGCATGGCCAACTGTGCCGGATGTGCGGTATACTTATTATGTGTTGTCCTGCAGGGACTGGCGGCCCACTCGGGCGCCTCTTCCGAATGCGCCGCAATAAAGCGCGGCAGCGGGTATCAGCTTGAGGCTGCATGAGATGCTGCAGTCAGAAAGAGGGGGTGCGGCAGTGAAAAAGAATATTGTTATGGTCCTTTTGTCAGGAATGCTGCTCCTTACAGGATGCAGTCAGGTCCGATTCATTGCCAACGGCAAAGAATTCACGGCCATCTGCGAACAGGAAGGACTCTCCGTCACAGATACGAAGAATATGGTTGCTCAGCAGGGCGGCTACAGGAGTCTTAAAGATGCCTATCTGGCGACGCCGGACGATGACTCCTATTCGGTGCAGTACGCACGGTTTGAGAAGACAGACGAGGCGCAGAGCTACTATAATTCCATCGCTGACCAGATGAACGGTGAAGTCACCAACGGCCCCGGGTACACGGCGGAGATTGAGACGGTCGGCGATACCTGCCGCGAGATCTGCATGACATCCGGAAGAATTGTGTATGCGGAGGGCGATACAGAGACAATAAAGGCACTGACGGGGAGACTCGTCGCGGGTTGGGATCACGATCCGGAGAAGGCACCTGTCACAAAGAACGCAGCAGCCGGAAAGACGGATGAAGGCAGTGATGCGGTTTCTTCAGAATCTGCCGGGAAGACCGGAGAGATACAGAAGGCCAATGCCGCAGAAGACGCCGGGAGAGAAGGCACGGCGGCTGCGGACACAGAGAAGAGAGGCATCACAGCGGATACAGCGAAAGACGGATCCGCGGGTGATACCGGAAAGAGCACAGATGCGGGCGCAGACCCTGCAGGCGGTGCAGATGCGGCAGATGTCTCAGCAGATGCGGGCAGTGCACAGTAAGCGCCAAAGAGATAAGACGCAGACAGTTAAGATACAGACAAACGAGGGCTTCTGGTCGGGAGATCAGAAGCCTTTATCATTCACAGAACAGCCGGGCACGGGTACAGAGACTGCCTTCCCTGCCGGCTCAGGAGAAGTATGAATATTGTTTACGCCACAGATGACAAATACGCGGGGTTCTGCGGAATATCCATGTCCTCCCTCCTTGCCAATAATAGGGAGCTGCAGCAGATCCGGGTCTTTATCCTGGACAATCACATCTCAAAGGAGAACAAGGAGAAGCTTCTGAAGACTGCAGCACAGTTTGACTCGCCCGCCGGGACAAGAAGCGTTGTTTTCATTGACGCCACAGATTTTCAGAGCCGCTTTAAATTTGCCTTTAATACCTCGGGTTATAATCCGATTGTTCTCTCAAGGCTTTTCCTGCCGGAGTACCTGCCGGATGATGTCAATTCTGTTCTCTATCTGGACTGTGACATCATTGTCGCCGGAAGTCTCACTCCGCTCGAGAAGGAATACAGACCGGACAGCTATGATGTCGGTATGGTTCCGGAGCTGTATATGCCGCCGGCCAAGAAAAAGGAATCCGTCGGATTTGCCCCGGAGGACACCTATTACAACGCGGGCGTTCTGTGGATCAATTTAAAGAGGTGGAGAGAGGAGAAGCTGACGGAGAAGTTTCTCTCCTTCTATGCATCCAGAAACGGACAGCTTCTTTACAACGATCAGGACATCATCAATTACTGCTGCAGGGGACACATCCTGCAGCTCCCGCAGTGGTTCAATACGAACACGAATCTGCCTTATTTTCCAAGGTGGTTTCTGCGGCATCTACAGCCGCAGTATATTTATGAACCCCGCAGTGAATACAGGAAGAGGCTTAAAAATCCCGTGATCATTCATTATCAGGGTGATGAGAGACCCTGGATCCGGGGCAGCAGGAACTACTACCGCGGATTCTATGAGGAATATGAGAAGAAAAGTCTCTGGGGCACAATTCCAAGAGTGAGAGGGCGGGAATGGTATATGATGTGTTATCATATACTGAATATCGGAACACGAATCCTGCCGCCCGGCCGCGTGCTGTTCACCAATGTGATCGGCATCAACAAGATCAGGTGGTTTGGCAAGTCATAACAGGGCCGGAGATGCCTTAGGGGCACCTTCGCATGGATGCCGTTACTATGAAAGTGCTTATCATTATTCCCGCCTATAACGAGGCGGGCAATATCAAGAGGGTGGTCGAGGAGCTGACAGCGATGTACCCGCAGTACGACTATGTGGTCGTCAATGACGGCTCCGCAGATGAGACGCCGAAGATCTGCAGGGACAATGGCTTTAACCTTATCTCTCTCCCCATCAATCTCGGCCTCTCCGGCGCATTCCGGACCGGCGCAAAGTTTGCGTTCCGCAGCGGCTATGACTGTGCCCTGCAGTACGACGGCGACGGCCAGCACGACCCGCGCTTTATCCGCAGCATGGTAGAAGCTATGGAGCGAGAGCACGCGGACATCGTGATCGGGTCCCGCTTCGTGAATGCACACAAGAAGTTCACGGCGAGAATGGCCGGCAACTCCATCATCAGTGCATTCATCCGCATGACAACCGGCGCTGTCATCAAAGATTCGACCTCCGGCATGCGCCTGTATTCGAGAAGGATTCTGCAGTGGTTTGCCCAGTATATCAACTATGATCCTGAGCCTGATACCATCGCCTATCTCATCCGGTGCGGCGCAAAGGTTGAGGAGATTCCTGTGGAGATGCGGGAGAGAATCGCGGGAGAGAGTTATTTTCACATCGGATCCATTATTAAGTACATGATGCGGGTGTGCTCGTCGATTCTCTTCATGCAGTGGTTCAGGCAGCGCAAGCAATTGTGAGGACTGTCAGCGAAAACGCCTTCGCGGATTCGCTTGGGGGGGTGCCGCTGACGCGGCCCCAATTTCGATGATCCCATCGGAGAAAGCCCATTCGGGCATTTCTCCTCGGGGTGCCGCAAAAAGCGCGGCATATGGAGTAGTTGAGTTATGCCTTTATCTTTGCGAATATTCCTGACTGTCGGTGCGCTGTGTGCGCTCGCCTTTGTCGGGAGAAAAATCAGAAAAGCGCAGCTAAAGCTCATTGACGGATTTACCTGGTTCATTTTTGCTGTTCTTTTGCTGCTCATAAGCCTGTTTCCGGACATTGTTTACTTCTTTGCACGGCTTGTGGGCATCATTTCGCCCGCAAACCTTGTGTTTGCGGTTCTGATTGCGGTCCTTCTGCTGATTGTCTTTGTGCAGTCCATCCGCATTTCACAGGCAGAGGTGAAGATCGGCGAGCTCGCGGAGGAGGTAGCTCTGCGGGACGAGAGATACAATAACCTTGTACGGGGTGATGCAGAAAAGAACGAAACCGATGCGGGGGCGAAGAGGCAGGACGTGAAGAGTCCGGAGGATTGTGAATAGATGGCAGTACATACATTTGCGGGCGGCGTGCATCCCTTCGGCGGCAAAAAAATGTCCAGGGACCGTGCAGTCGTCACGCTTTTTCCGGATGACGGGGAGATTGTCTACCCGCTCCTGCAGCACATGGGGAAACCCTCCATTCCGATCGTGCGGATCGGGGATTACGTGCGCACAGGGCAGCTCATTGCGCGCGCGGACGGCGACTTGTCCGCGAATCTGCACGCCTCTGTGTCCGGCCGCGTGAGCGCAATAGAGAACAGGCAGCTGGTCGGCGGGGAGAGTGCGCTCTGCATCGTGGTGGAGAGCGACGGCCTCTTCCTGGAAGTGCCGTATCCGGAGAACAGGCGCCTGTCGAGGCTCACTAAAGAGACAGTGATCAACGTGATCCGCGAGGCGGGTATTATCGGCATGGGAGGTTCCGGCATTCCCACAGCATTCAAGCTCGAGAGGGCCAACACGGCTGATATCGACACGGTGATCGCCAACTGCGTGGAGTGCGAGCCGTATCTGACAAGCGATTACCGAAGGATCCTCGAAAATCCATGGAAAATCATCAACGGTATCATGATTCTTCTCACGGTCTTCCCAAGAGCCAGGGGATACATCGCTGTGAGCGATAACAACGCAGAGGGGTACCGTCTTCTGCGGGGACTTCTGAAGAACGAGCCGAGAATCTATGTCAAAAGGATGGAGGACAAGTACCCGCAGGGCGCGGAGAGACAGCTCATCTATGCACTTACAGGAAGAACCCTGAATGCAAAGATGCTGCCCTATGACATCGGCTGCATCGTGCACAACACAGATACACTCGTTGCCATCAACCAGGCTGTCATCATGCATGAGCCGCTCATTACTAGAATCGTCACCGTCTCGGGGGACGGCGTGCAGAGCCCGGGCAATTTCCGGATCAGAATCGGCATGACCTATCGGCAGATCCTTGAGCAGGCAGGCGGCCTGAAAAAGGGCGTCGCTCTTGAAGATGTCCTTATTCTCGACGGCGGACCGATGACAGGGAGTCCTGTTCGAAATCTCGACGGCCCCGCCACGAAGCTGACGTCAGCCATTATTGTTCTGCAGAAGAAGAACATCCGCATGCAGAAGGAGACGGCCTGCACCAGATGCGGCGGGTGTGCGGATGCGTGTCCCAACCTTCTTGTTCCGCTTTTTTTGTATGAGGATGTGCAGGAGAAAAAAGATGATGCCTTCATTGCCCACGGCGGCATGGAATGCTGCGGGTGCGGGTGCTGCTCGTATGTCTGCCCGTCCAAGATCGATCTGTCGGCCGCTATTGACGGCCGGCGCCACGCTCTGGCAGCGGACGAGAAGAAGGCGGGAGACTACGCCAGGAGGTACATTTGAGGATGAGTGAAATGCGTACCTACAGACTGGTTCCGTACATCCGGTCGAAAATAACGACTTCCGGATGTATGTTCACTGCAATTCTTGCCCTCCTCCCCTGTGTGGGAGCGGGGATCTATCAGTACGGCCTGCATGCCGCCCTGATTCTTGCCGTTTCTGTGGCGGCGGCTGTAGTGGCGGAGCTGATCTTTGATCTTGCCATGCACAAAGAGATTACGGTCACAGACTATTCAGCTGCGCTCACCGGCCTTATCGGCGGCCTGATCCTGCCGCCCGAGGTGCCTTTGTGGTATCCGGTGATCAGCGCGGCTGCCGCAATTGTGCTCGCCAAGATGGCCTTTGGCGGAATCGGGAAGAATTTCCTGAACCCCGCAGCCACCGGCAAGATTGTCCTGATCATCCTGATGAACACCGTTCTTCCCGGGCTCTCCAACGGAGGATACAGTGAGGCGCCCGCGCTGACGCAGGCGGCCGCAGGCACAGCGGTTTCCCTGAAGGCGGAGCTTCTGTGCGGCACCGCCGGCTTTATCGGAACAGGGAATGCCGTATGCGTCCTTGCAGGAGCAGTTCTTCTCTTTGTACTTGGGATTGCGGACATCCTGATCCCCTTCTGTGCACTGACGGCTTTTGCTGCATTCTTCATTCTCTTTGGGCAGCACGGCCTCTCCACTTATGCACTTGCCCAGCAGATGGCGGGCGGCGGCATGCTCTTTACGTTCTTCTTCATGGCCAATGACTATACGACGAGTCCTGTGACGATAAACGGGCGCATCGCCTACGGTATTCTTCTGGGCATTCTGACCGGCATCGCACGAAAGATGGGCTTTATGGAGAACGGTGCACTCTATGCACTCTTCGCTGCTTCGTGCTGCTCCAGATGGCTGGACAGAGTCCTTCTGCGCAGACCGTTCGGTGTGCACAAGGAGGGAAGACAGGTCCTTCTGCTTCGCGGCGCGCAGACCAGGGAGCAGGCAGAGAGAGAAGCGGAGCGGCAGAAAAAAGAGGATGAACAGCAGGGCGATGCCTACGCGGACTTCATGACAAAGGTGATGCCCGGCGAAGCTGCAGAAGGCTCGGAGACGGCAGGCACCATCGATGAAAATGCACTCGCAGCAAGGAGCGCGAGGGCACGCGTGGAAGGCAGCATCTCCTATGATGACGGCACAGGCCCGGCGGCCGGAGAAGAAGCTCCAGGGAATGAAACCGGGAACATGCAGGGCGCCGGATTTTCCGGAAACTATGAAGGCGAAGCAGCGCAGGGTGCTGTCCCTGACAATTCTGCAGCGCCCGGAGGCCCCGCAGACAGCTTCAGAAATGTCGGCTATTATGGCCCTGACGGGATGTTCTACATGCCGGACGGAGGACCTGTATATGCGCCGCAGGGATATTTTAATGACGACGGCGTGTTCGTAGGTCCGGACGGGCGGCCGTATTACGGCCCTGACGGCATGCTCTACGACGGACGTGACGGCTACTATGCGCCTGACGGACTCTATTACGGTCCTGACGGCATGCCGCACTTCGCGCCCTCAGGGTATTGGGATGAGGACGGCTATTTCTACGGCGCCGACGGCGTTCCCTACCCTGATTCGTACGGCAAGAGCCCGTACGGACAGGCGGTGACAAGACTGCCGCAGGACCAGCTCCCGCAGGAAGATCTCTTCGATCAGACGGGGATGCTTCCGCCGAACATCCTGCAGGGGGCAGGGAACATGGAAGATGCAGGGCGTCCAGGAGAGAGGCACGGGCAGGGGACGGCGCCTTCTGAAGAAGTGCCGGCACCTGAAACGCCGGAAGCGGACAGGAATCCTTCAGGATTGCAGAGCGGCGGCGCGCCGCAGGAGGATCTTCAGTTCACGGACCTGAATGATCTGCTCGGCTTATCAGATGAACAATTGAACGAGCCGGAGACGCCGGAAATGAACCCGCCGAAGAGGGAAGAAATTCCAGGCGATCACAAGAGACCTAAGCCAATGCAGTAGAACAGAACATTCATTAAAAGGTTATTCGGAAGAATCCAGTCGACGGAGGCGCCTTCGCGGATTTCGCCTCAGGGTGCCGCAAAAAGCGCGGCACAGAAAGGAAGATTTGTCATGGATATCAGATACAGAAGCACAAGATCGGATGCAGCCCCCATCACAGCCTCTGAAGCTATTCTGAAGGGACTCTCAGATGACGGCGGCCTTTATGTTCCCACACAGATTCCAAAGCTTGACAAATCGTTTGCCGAGCTTGGCAGAGAGAGCTACCAGGAAGTTGCCTATGATGTGATGAAGCTCTTCCTCACCGACTTCACGCAGGAGGAGCTGCGCGCCTGCATCCGCGCGGCATACGGCAGCAATTTTGACACCGCTCAGATCGTGCCCATCAGAAAAGCCGGAGGCGCCTACTACCTTGAACTCTTCCATGGCCCGACCATCGCCTTCAAGGATATGGCTCTGCAGATCCTGCCGCATCTCATGATCACGGCAGCGAGAAAGAGGCACGAGCTGAAGGAAATCGTGATTCTGACCGCCACATCCGGCGACACAGGCAAGGCAGCGCTCGCAGGCTTCGCCGATGTGCCCGGGACAAAGATCGTCGTCTTTTATCCAAAGGACGGCGTCTCCTCCATCCAGGAGAGACAGATGGTGACACAAAAGGGTGCCAATACCTGCGTCATCGGCATCCGCGGGAATTTTGACGACGCACAGACAGGGGTAAAGCAGATTTTTACGGATCCTGACCTGAAAGCCCGGATGGCACAGGCGGGATATCAGTTCTCCTCAGCCAACTCGATCAACATCGGCCGCCTTGTGCCGCAGATCGTCTACTACGTCTATGCCTATACAAGACTCCTGCAGACGGGCGCGCTCGGCGATGCGGGAGAGATCAACTTCGCTGTTCCGACAGGAAACTTCGGCAACATTCTGGCGGCCTATTACGCAGGGAAGATGGGCGTGCCCGTGCACAGACTGATCTGTGCGTCGAACACGAACAAGGTGCTCTACGACTTCTTCCGGACCGGTGAGTACAACCGCAACAGGGAGTTCCACGTGACGAGCTCTCCGTCGATGGATATCCTCGTCTCCTCCAACCTCGAGAGACTGATCTACCACATCGGCGGAGACAGCGCTGCGAAGAACGATGTTTTCATGAAAGACCTTCGGGAGAAGGGAGACTACGTCATCACAGATGCCATGCGCGCACAGCTGACCCAGTTCTGCGGCGGGTATGCAGATGAGGAAGAGACGGCGGACGCCATCCGCACGCTTTACAGCAATGAGGGCTATGTGATCGATCCGCATACCGCTGTAGCTGCTCACGTTTACGGTGCGTACGCCAAATCGACCGGTGATAAGACACCCACTGTCATTGCCTCCACGGCGAGTCCGTTTAAATTCGAGTCCAGCGTCATGAAGGCACTTGGCAGGGAGACTGATCTTCCGGACCTTGATCTGGCCGACCGTCTTTCTGAGATTGCAGGCGTGCCTGTACCGAAGGCAGTATCCGGCCTTCGCGGCGCGCAGATCAGACATAAGACAGTCTGCGGGCGCAGCAAGGAGGATATGCAGGCTGAGGTGGAGAAGTTCCTGGGCCTTTGATAAGAGAAGAGAGCCTTTAAGAGGCGCAAACCGGCTCCGGGCCGGATGGCCCGGAGATAAAGTGTCTTTTCATACACACAGGATAATCATCGGAAACAGCGGCAGAACAACGGACAAAGACCAAAGGCTGTGGATTGCAGGGAAAGGCGAAGAGCGATAAATTTTTGACAATAAAGCGGCAGGGAGACGAAGAAAGGAGGCCGATACACATGAACAATGAAACGGAGAAGGAAGTCAATATCTACTCGGAGATCACCCCGGAGATCACCAGACTCGCTGAAGAGGCGTACCGGGCAGATCTTGTGGACCAGTCTCTTTATACCAAATATGATGTCAAGCGGGGGCTTCGCGATCTGAATGGCAAGGGCGTTCTCGCCGGCCTGACCAATGTCAGTGAGATCACCGCCAAGAAGATGGTGGACGGAAAAGAGGTGCCGGATCATGGACATCTCTACTACCGCGGCTATCCGATTGAGAAGCTCATTGACGGATTCGTGAAGGAGAACCGGTTCGGCTTCGAGGAGATCGCCTATCTGCTCCTCGTCGGCTCTCTGCCTGACAAAGAGGAGCTGAAGGAGTTCTGTGACAGGCTGATCTTCTACAGGAGTCTGCCGACCAGCTTTGTGCGGGACATCATCATGAAAGCGCCCTCGTCCGACATGATGAATACGCTCGCGCGGAGCGTTCTCACGCTTTACTCCTATGACGATCGGGCAGACGACATCTCGCTCCCCAATGTCATGCGGCAGAGCATGCAGCTCGTCAGCCTCTTCCCCATGCTCTCCATCTATGGATATCAGGCCTACAATCACTATGAGAAGGGAAAGAGCCTTGTCATCCACCCGCCTCTCGATCACGGCAGTATCTCGGAGAATATCCTTCACCTTCTTCGCCCTGACATGAAGTTCACAGACCTCGAGGCCAAGATTCTCGATATCTGTCTGGTTCTGCATATGGACCACGGCGGCGGCAACAACAGCGCGTTCACGACGCATGTCGTGACCTCCACACAGACGGACACCTACTCGACGATCGCGGCTGCACTGGGCTCCCTTAAAGGTCCCCGCCACGGCGGTGCCAACATCAAGGTTGTGCAGATGTTCGAGGACATGAAGAAGGAAGTGAAGGACTGGAACGACGAAGAGGAGATCAGTGATTATCTTCTTCGTCTCCTTCGTGGGGCAGCTTTTGATCACAAGGGCCTCATATACGGTGTGGGACATGCCGTGTATTCGCTCTCTGACCCGAGAGCAGTTATTTTCAGAGGGTTTGTGGAGAAGCTCGCAGAGGCGGAAGGATACGAGAAGGAGTTCGGCCTCTACGCAAAGGTCGAGGAGCTCGCGCCGAAGATCATCGCCCATGAGCGCAATATGTACAAGGGCGTGTGCGTGAACGTGGATTTCTACTCCGGATTTGTGTATCATATGTTGGGCCTGCCGATGGAGCTGTACACACCGCTCTTTGCAATGGCGCGGATCGTCGGCTGGAGCGCACACAGGATGGAGGAGCTGGCCAACAACGGCAAGATCATCCGTCCGGCATATAAATCGGTTTCGCCGATGCTGGCGTATAAGCCGATTGAAGAAAGATAAATGGTATTTTTGGCACCCATCCCGAATTGGTGCACATTGCAGCGCAGTTCTGCGGGGGATGCCGGACAATTATGGAAAGGCAGCAGCAGGGAATGGCAGTTAATGAACATGCACAGCGCATTGCAGCGCTGCGGGAGGTAATGAGAGAGAACGGTGCAGGTGCCGTTCACATGACAGTGGCAGATTATCACGGCTCGGAGTACAACGCGGATTTCTTCAAGTCCCTTCAGTACTACAGCGGATTCTCCGGCGAGAATTCGACGCTGATCGTGATGGAGAACGAGGCGGACATCTGGGTGGACGGACGGTATTTCATCCAGGCGGAGAGAGAGATTAAAGGCTCCGGCATCACCCTTCAGAAGATGGGAGAGCCGGGCGTGCCGACTGTTGAGGAGTTCCTCGCTTCGCGGGTGCCCTCCGGTATCACCTTCTGCTTCGATGGAAGGAGCATCATGCGGGAGAAGGGCCTTGCCATGCAGAGAACCCTCTCGGAAAGAGGCGTGTCCATCCGCGCGGATCTCGATCTGGCGGGGCTCGCCTGGACGGATCGTCCGGCACTGCCTTCGCACCCTGTTTTTCTCCTTGATGAGAAGAAATATGCAGGAGAGGTTGTCGGGGACAAGCTCTCGCGTCTTCGCCGCGTGATGAAGGAGCACGGCTGTCGCTGCTACGCATCCAGCAAGCTCGATGAGATCATGTGGCTCTTCAACATCAGGGGTGGCGATGTGGAGTGCAATCCGGTTGCTCTCTCTTATGCGTTCGTCACTGAGGACAATGCGTACCTGTTCATCCAGAAGAGCGAGGTGAGCGATGAACTTCGTGCATACGCCGGGGAGAAGGGCATAACACTTCGGGAGTATGCGGACTTCGCCCGTTTTGTGCGGGAGTATCCTTACAAGGGAAGCGTTCTGCTCGATCCTTCCTTCACGAGCTACACCGTTTATGAGGCGGTAAGTGCCGGACTTGCAGAGGCGGCGGACAATGCATCTGCGCCGGAGAGTGCCGCTGCAGAGAGCAAAGTGAAATCTGCAGCAGCCCATAAGGCAGATACACAGGCAGTACAGGGCAGTTCAGCTCCTCTTCAGATTGTGGAGGCCAACAGTCCTGTCGATTACATGAAGGCAGTGAAGAACGCCACGGAGCTGCGAAATTTCCGCGAGGTCTATATTGAGGACTCCGCCCAGCTGACGAGATTCATCATCTGGGTAAAGAAAAATGCGGGAAAGATCCCGATGACAGAGGGAAGCGCAGCCAAGTATCTCGACGTTCTGCGCGCGCAGATCAAAGACTTTGTCGGTCTCTCCTTCCCGACAATCTCGGCGTACGGCCCCAATGCGGCCATGATGCACTATGAGCCGGGCTACGCAGGAGATCCAGTGAAGCCTGAAGGGATGCTCCTGGTCGATTCCGGTGGACACTACATGCGCGGCACGACGGATGTCACGAGGACGATGGCCCTCGGTCCTGTGACGGAGGATATGAGAAGGAGCTATACGCTGACCGTCAACTCCAACCTCTCTCTCCTTGCCTGCAAATTCCTTGCGGGATGCGACGGTATGGCACTGGACATCATTGCCAGAGAGCCCATGTGGGAGGTCGGCATGGACTATAAGTGCGGCACAGGACACGGCATCGGCTACCTTTTGAATGTACACGAGGGACCGCAGACGATCCGCTACAGGAAGAGAGATGCGGCGGACCACACGCCGTTTGCACCCGGCATGGTTGTTTCGGATGAGCCAGGTGTGTATAAGGCAGGGCAGTACGGCATCAGAATCGAGACTATCCTCGAGTGCGTGGAGGAGGAGACGACGGCAGACGGAACCTTCCTTGGCTTCCGGCCGCTGACCTTTGTTCCGCTCGACCGCGATCTCATTGATCCGCAGTATCTCACGCAGAAAACGAAGAAGCTCCTGAATGACTACCACAAAGAGACGTATGACAAGCTCTCCCCGCTCCTTAATGAGGACGAGAATAAGTGGCTGAAGGAACAGTGCGCGCCGTTCTGATGAGAGCGCAGCCCCGTCTTCTGACTGACAGCAAGCCCGGCGGCTTCGATGGTTTTGCCGGCGGATTGGCTTTGCAGATGCGCCGCGTACCGTCTCTTTCCTTCTTGCGCGGCCAACTGCCTTTTGCTATACTCGAGTTGCCTGAAGTGTCTTCCGTTTTTTTTGATCCTACATTCACTTTAAACGGGAGTTCAAGAGCGCTCCGCGGCTGTCACGCCCCCGGCAGGCAACTGTCATGGTCAGGGGAAGGCAAAGGCAGGAGCTAAGGACACCCACCTGGCTTTGGCTAGGAGTCAACGCGCGGAAGATGTTTCGGGTATTAATAAAGGATATTTTGACAGGTCGGAGTCCTAGCGGCGCCGGCCTGTTTTTATAGGAACCCGGTTTCTCATGATGATGGCAGCACTGAGTGCACTGATTGTTCCGCCAGTTTTCTGGCTTGTACATACCGCTCTTTTTTACGGCATCCGGCAGCAGCGCAGATGGATTCTGCGCGCGGCCGCTCTTTTTGCGCTGGCCGCCTTTTTCTTCGGCGGATCAGTGATCGCAGCGCAGTACCTCGTATTCCATCATTTCAATATCCTGCATACACTTCTTCTCTTCAGAAGCGGCAGCGTGACCTGTCAGGCCATGCTCTTTGTCCCTGCCGCAATGGCGGGCGAGATGCTGGTTATGGGGCTTTTGCTCCTCCTTGCACCGCTCTTTGGAGGTACGCCTGATCCCGGCAGGGCACCGCACCTGTACAGGATGGGGCCGGTCCTTTTCTTCGTGCTGGGCGGAATCTTTGCGGCAGTCCTTGCGAAAATCTGTCTGGACATTCCGCGGCAGGTTGTGATCAGCGAGATCTGTCCGGATGACCGGAGTTTTGGAATCGATCGGTATGACACGCTGGAGAATTACGCAGAGCTGTACAACCCCGGGATCCTCCCTTGCGAACTGTCTTCCTTTGCCTTTACCAATGATCCGCAGTACACGGACAAGTACCCGCTGGATGATCAGGTGATCCCCGCGAAGGGGTACATTCTCGTGCAGATTGATGAGGACGGGAAGCCGGACCTGCATATCAAGCCGGATAATACGGTGTCTCTTTATCTTGCCTGTGACGGTGAGATCACTGACGGGATCGAGAACTTTGAACCGCAGACAGACAGGTCGCTGGCACTTTATCCGGCAGGAGATGTACAGAGAGGAGATGCAGGGGGCCTGGCAGGAATCGCAGGGCGCGGAGATTCCGGCAGCAGCACGGAACCGGTGCAGGCAGTATCCAATGAAAATAACGACGGACAGAGCGGGAAAACCGCGCCCGTGCAGAGCCTTCAGGGAAGGACGTACATCGAAGAGGTGCCGACGCCTGGAAAGGTGAATGATCCGGATGCGCAGAAGGTAGAAGAGCCCTCTCCCGATAAGGAGGGCGGCTATTATGACGATCCCTTCTATCTGAAGCTGAAGGCAGAGAAGGGAACAACGATCTATTTCACCCTTGATGGGAGCATTCCCGATCCGGAGAAGGCCGTGGCCTATTCGAAGGAGGTGAAGGTCACCGTGGGCAATGTCGGCACGACATACGTCTATGCAGAGCCTGTCTATATCTACGACAGGAGCAGCGAGGCGAACATCTGGCGCAGCCAAAAAAATGTCGAGGCCTACTGGATCGGCAACTATGAGCCGGATGAGACGCCGGTCGACAAGGCTTTTGTCATTCGGGCACTCGCTGTGGACGCGCGGGGAGACAAGAGCCGTGTCCGCACAGAGACATATTGGATTGGAAAGGACGAATACAGGGATCAGAATGTGATCTCCCTCGTCACGGATCCGGATCTTCTCTGGAACGACGAGAGCGGCATCTATGTCACCGGCAAAGCATATGATGATGCACTGAAGGCCGGGAAGAGCGGAGATGACCTGCCGCAGGCTAATTTTCAGAAGGGAGGCAGGGAGATGGAGGTGCCGGCCTCTCTTGAATTCCACTGGGGATCTGGAGACGGCGATCTGCAGAACATCAGCCAGGGGCAGAGCGATTTTCAGGAGAATATCGGCCTTCGCATCAGCGGCTCCTCCGCGAGGGGGCAGGCTTTGAAGAGGTTTTCCCTCTATGCGAGAAAGTCGTACGACGGCAGCAGTGTTTTCAAAGAGAAGCTCTTTGGGGATGATGTGTACAGCCATAAGGCGGTGCTGCGGGACGGCTTTGCGGACGGCTTCTGCCAGGAGCTGGTGCAGGACCGCTCGTTTGCGGTGCAGCACGCCGTGCCGGTGACTGTCTTTCTGAACGGCGAATACTGGTATACTGTTTATCTGATGGAGAAGTACGACGACCGGTATTTTGAGCAGAGGTATGGGATCCAGAAGGGGAATCTTGAGCTGGTCACGGAGCAGAATTCTCTCGAGGAGCAGTACGCGCTGCGCAGCGACCTCTACGATTACATCAGGACGCATGACCTCTCGGACGATGGGGCGTACGAGGGCCTTAACCAGATCATGGACATTCAGAGCTATATTGAGTACATGGCCGCGAATATCTATATCGACAACACGGACTTCACGGAGAACAAGAACACTGTGTGGTGGCGCGCGCGCATCAGGACGGACGACGGGTACGGCGACGGGAGATGGCGCCCCGCACTGTATGACCTCGACGCCATGGAGTGGGATGATGCGGCCAATTACGGCGTATCGGAGAAGGCACAGAAGAATACCTTTACGCTGCAGCCCGCTTTTGCCTCCGTCATTGACGAGCAGGAACTGTTCAGAGCGCTGATGAAGAATGCACAGTTCCGGGAGGATTTCCGGGAGACTTTTCTGGATATGGCGGGAAAAGAGTTCGACAGCAAGCGGGTGCTGGGATTGCTCGAAGACAATAAGACCTTCCTGGAGAAGATGCTGGAGGACCGCAAGGATATCTCGATGGTGACGAAGACGGCAGATACGTATTCGTTCTACGAGCAGTTCTTTAAAGACAGAGCGCAGTACATCATCCCGTACATGGAAGAGGAGATGGAGAAGAACTGAGTCGCCGGCAGGCAGGTGTCTACGGCAGAAGGACTGAGGTGCCGCCAGGCTTGTGTCTCAGGCAAAAGGACTGAGGTGCCTACAGGCTTGTGTCTGAGACAGAAGGACATTGCTCATGAAGGATAGAGCTGTACATGTCTGCAGACAGCCATGAACATTGCAGGTATCCGGCGGATTCTGCGATTGGGGAGAGAGGGGAAGAGAACAGGGATGAATAAGAAAAAGACATTCTTATACAGGAAATTTGCATGGATTCTTGGCTGTGCAGGAATGATGTGTGTGCCACTCACCGGCTGTTCGGGCTTCCATCTCTCTGACCTGAATTTCACGCAGAGCGCGGCGGATGACGGACATCTGTCCGGACAGGAAGGAACCGGTGCAGAGGAATCCGGGAGTCAGGAGAGCAGCGGGGACGGGTCTGCAGCTTCGGACGGCGCGGAGAGTGCTGCTGCGGATGCGGGTTTCTCTCAGAGGCTCGCCCTCACCGATGCAGATCTTGGAACAGTTACTCTCTCGCCGGAGAAGGCGGTGGATCTCTCTTCTGTAAACGGAACACTCTCCATTACAGATCCAGGGGCTTACACGCTGACAGGAAACCTTCAGGGCAGCATCGTCATCGATACACAGGATCAGGCTGTGCAGCTCATTCTGGACAACGCCTCTGTGAAGGCGATGACGGAGTGCGCCGTCGATGTCGTCAGCGCATCCAAAGTCATCATCACATCCAAAGACGGCACGCAGAACAGCCTCGAGGACGGGAGTTACACGGATGAGACGGCGGATGAGAACGCCTGCGTCTTCTCCACAACGCCCCTGTCCTTCAACGGGGACGGACAGCTCACCATTAAGGGAGATTACAAGGACGGCGTGCACAGCAAGGACACGGTGAAGGTGTGCGGCGCCAATCTGGAGATCCAGGCAAAGCGCGACGGGATCCGCGGCAATGACGGCGTTGGGATCCGCAACTCGGACCTTACGATCACAGCAAAGAAGAGCGCCGTGAAGTCCTCCAAGTCTGGCAAGAAGGGCAAGGGCAATATCGCCCTCTCGAACAGTACGCTGAAGGCTGCTGCAGGCGAGTACGGCATCTATTCTTCGGCGGATCTCTATCTCAAAGACGCCTCGACGGATATCTCTGCGAAGATCGGCGAGATGGAGGCAGTAGGCAATATTTATCAGTAGAACAGAGAGAAGGCGGTGATCCTTTCAGTGAGTCATCTTGGGAATACCATCATAGTTGTCGGCATTGCCCTGCTGAGGCTGATCCCATTTGCGTGGTCTGCTGTGAACATCCTGAGCACAGCGCCGTTATTCATTCCAGCAGAGAAAGAGTTTGAAAATGACGCCGATGCGTCATTTTCAAACCGCAGCATCGGTGCTGACGCACCGGCTGCCGCATTCGGCGAAACCGCCTCCGCGGATTTCGCCTCAGCGTGGAATAAGTTTGAAAATGACGCCGATGCGTCATTTTCAAACCGCAGCATTGGTGCATCATGCGGCAGACTTCAAAAAGAATCTTTGATCAGGCTCTTTGCAGCATTTGTTTTGGATGCGGCCGCCTATCTGATTCTGCACAAGGTGATCCGGGGGCAGTGGAACTGCCTTCATACAGTATCCCTTCTTTTGCACGGGCAGATGACATACAGGGAGTTTTTGTACTGTCCGGAGCTGACGCTTGCTTTCTGGGCAGCCGGCATGGCAATCAGCGGCCTGTGCTCTATTCATCTTAAGGGGGAGAAGAATGGGCTGATCTTCCATGCGTTTTCTCTTCGGAGCCGCTTTGACTGTGCCGCATCACTTCTGACGCTTACCCTCTCCCTTATCGGTTTCTGCATTTCTCTGCAGGGCAGCCGGCATCTCTCCATCAATGAGGTCTATGTCAGCAGTACGAACTCTCTCTCCGACTATGCGGAGATTTATAACCGCGGCATCTTTGCAGAGGATCTGCGCTCTGTGGGCCTTAGCAACAAAGCGGGTACTCCCTGCAAGGTTCTCTCTTCGGACACCACAGTTGCGGCAGGGGGGTATACGGACATTCAGATTGATCCCGCCATTTTTGTGCCGAAGGATGACGGCAGAGTGACCGTCTGCCTCGCAGAAGAAGACGGTGATCTTCTTGACAGAGTGGATGTGCCAGGCCAGAGCGAAGAGGACCTTCATCATAACTGGTCTTACAGCAGGATGGCGGACGGCACCTGGAAATATCAGAAAGCGACGCCGTCCATGGCTAACATCACCGTGCAGGCGCCTGCATTGTCAGTGGCTGCAGGGTTTTATTCCAATCCCTTTGATCTGACCATTACTTCAGAACCCAGAACGGTGGTTCATTATACGCTGGATTCACGAACACCGACGGCGGAGTCGACCGTCTATGACGGCCCGATACACATCTATGACAGAAGCAGTGATCCGAATGTATACCGTGCCATTCCAAATGTTGTTCTGGATTGGAAGAACACGAAAAATGATGACACGGATCCCGTCGCCAAGTGCATGGTGGTGCGCGCGGTCGCAGTGGCACCCGGCGGACAGACAAGCGATGTTGTGACGGCCAGCTATTTTGTGGGACATGATGACATCACACAGTTCAACATTGTCTCTCTTGTGAGTGAGCCGGATGATCTCTTCGGTTCGGACGGCATCTATTCCACCGGGCAGAAATATGACGACTGGTATCTGAACGGACAGGAGGGCGACGCGCCTGCTGCTAATTTTGAGGACAGGAACAGGGAGTGTGAGACAAATCTTGAACTGTTCCGCGAGGGCAGCCTCTATCTGCAGCAGGACTGCGGACTGAAAATACAGGGACATTCCGCAAGGAGCGGATATGTGAAGCGACTTGGCATATACGCGAGGATGAAGTACAGCGGGACCAGGTATTTTGAGAAGGATCTCTATGACTGCAAGAAGACACATTCCGTATATCTTCGCCCAGGGTTTGACAATGCGCTTGATATGACACTGCCTGCGGACAGGGATCTCGTGACGGCAAAGGAGATCAAGACGCTTGTCTTTCTCGACGGCGAGTTCTGGTATGAGTCCTTCATGCAGGAGAGGTACAACCGCGATTATTTTCAGGAGACATATGGCCTGTCCCATGTCGAATACATGAGAAAATTCCTTCCGGATAATCTTAAGGATTTTCTCTCGTCGCATGATCTCTCCAAGGAGAAGGACTATGCACAGTTCGAACAGTTGGCTGATGTGCAGAGTCTGATCGACTGTCTGTGCTGCAATGTCTATTACGCGAACTGCGATTACTCGGAGACCAACAATTCTTTTGTGTGGCGATCCACCGTGAAGACGGATGACGGATACGGTGACGGAAGATGGAGATGGGGTCTCTGGGACCTGGATCTCGATACAGCGTATGGAAAGAGCGACTGGGGCCTGCAGGATTTAAAGGATTATCAGGTCAACAGCTATCAGGTCATGAAGAGCTGGAGCAAGCCTCTCCACGACTGGGAATCTTTCAAGGCGCTGAAAAAGAGCAGTCAGTTCTGCAGACAGTTCACTTCTACTATGATGGATCTTATCAACACGGATTTTCGTCCTGAGAGGGTAGCACCGCTCATGGAGGTGTGGAACAGGGACATCACAGAGAATGACAGCTTCTACCAGAATCGGCCGGCGGAAGTGATCAAAGATACTGCTGAAGAGTTCGGCCTCTCCGGCAAAACCGGGGAGATCGCCGTTTCGGCAAGTGACCCTGAAGCAGGAAGTGTACAGGTAAATACGGCACTTCCGGATCTCTCACAGGGGGAATGGACAGGAACTTATTACACGGATTATCCGGTACTGATTACGGCCAAGACTGCGGAGGGGTACCATTTTGTGGGATGGCAGGGAGATACGGATTCAGATGATGCAACAATTCAGATCACTCCTAAAGAGAATGAAACGATTCACCTGGAGGCGGTATTTGAGAAGAACTGAGCGCTGCAGTATGCATACCCTGTCAGCGGCGGCCATCCTCTGTGCGCTGCCTCTGGCTGTATCCGGATGTGCGATGGCAACATCCGATACTTTTCTGCCGGAAGCAAAAGCGGCTTCTGTGCAGGAGACCGTGTCTTCTTCGGATCTGACAGATGATACGGAACCGACAGATGACGGCATCTATTGCTTTTCCATGAGCCGTCAGGATGAGGATACAGAAATGCCGGGGGATGCAGTGACAGTCAATCTCTCCGATTATGACGATATCTGTACGATTGACAGGGGTGGTGAATATCTGCTGGAAGGAGCGCTTCACGGCAAACTGATCGTTGATGCACAGGACCATAATGTCCATTTCTACCTGCAGAATGCATCTGTCAATGCGATCTACGGCAGCGCGGTGCGCATAGATTCGGCGGGTAAGGTGTGCTTCACGCTGCTTCCTGGTACAGAGAATTCCTTCTCAGATACCGAGGATTACCAGGAGAGTGAGGAGGAACATGGATGTCTTTTCAGCAACGCTGATGTGACTTTCAACGGGAGCGGCGCGCTGACGGTCACTGGCAGTCACAGCCAGGCGATGCACTGTGAACAGAGAGTCCGGTTCAATGGCGGTACATACAGCATCACCGCCGCTAAAGACGGCATCATCGCCGATAAGGGCGCACTCATTAGGAATGCGCAGTTCACGCTCGAAGCAGGCGAAAACGGAATTGTGACCAAAAAAAACGGTAAGAATCCTAAAGGCGCCGTGGAGATCATTCCTGGAAAGGTGTCTGTTACTGCCGGACAATACGGCATCTATGCGATGGGGACGATTCTGCTCCACAGCGGCGAATGCAGCATAGATGGGGAGAGTGGACAGGCCGCTTCCGGAAAGGCAATCCTGACTCTGCAGCAGAATGGAGCCCAATGATTTCGGCGGGATAATCCAAAGGATAGAACAAATCTGAAAATTGCTACTATATTTTCACAACTGTTATAATAAAATAATCAATAGAGACATTTAATAAAATTTTTATAATTGCTTTTTCATCTATTTAACACTATCTGCATATACTCATTGCATCATTTGGTTTGTATCATGTATACCTTGCCAGAAAGAAACTGGCTCTGCTTTTATATTTTGAAAGGAGCAGGACCAAAGTTCAGCTTAGGGGAGCATTGAGGATTCTATGCGGTTTGTCAGACATCAGAATGTGACAGCGTGCGCAAATGCGCAGACAGATAAGAGAGGAGGGTTTATCCGCAGATCGGGAGAGACTGTTCTTTGGCGTCACTGGCAGGCTTTTGTCTGCTGGTTCTTTGCTATATGCTTCCGACGGGACCCATGAAGCGGAACATGTCGCAAGGTGCGAACGCTTTTCTCACAGAAGGGTCCAATTTTATTTATGCGGATGGTTATGAATCCTCGATTCTGGCGGAGAACACCGACGGCATTATGCTCAGTAAGACAATCTGGAGCTCCGGAAATCCTGTAAAGGATGCAGTGGAAGCACCGATGCTTATTTCCTCTGATCCCAATGCGACACAGGAGACGACTCTGATTGGACTCCTTCGCGATGATCCGCAGTATAAAGATGTGCAGAACTATGCGCGGTACTGGCACGGCTATCTCATTGTATTGAAGCCTCTGTTCTGCTTTTTTTCCTTTTCGGACCTTCGGATCCTCAACATTTCGTGTCAGCTCATTCTGATCGGTCTTACAGCATGGTTTATGTGCGATCGGGGGTTCGGCGGCTATATGCCGGCCTTCGTTTCGACTATGGTTTTCTGGAATCCGGCGACGACGGGAATGTCCCTGCAGTACAGCGACTGCTTTTATATCAGCCTCTTAGGAATTTGTGCTGCACTGTATTTCAGCAGACATAGGGAGAAGACAAAGACTTTCTGGTATGTCCTGCTCTGGTGCGGGATACTGACTTCCTTCTTTGATTTCCTGACTTATCCTTTGGCAACACTTGGTATGCCGCTTCTCATGATGCTCATCATAAGGAGAGAGAGCAGGGATGTCGCTGAGCTGCAGCTATCCGGCGGAGAAGCCAGGCGGGAGCCCGTCAGCATTCGGAAAGAGATGAGATTCACAGTTGGCGGGATCCTCTCGTGGGCCTTTGGTTATGTCGGCATGTGGGCGATGAAATGGATCATCGGAACACTCAGCGGCTATGACAACGTGATCGCGGATGCTGTGAACACTGTTTTGTTCAGATCGTCGACCGAGAGTGCGGACGGGAGCACGGGGAAGATCACAAGGATCGGCGCAGTGGCGCATGTCGCGCGGACGCTGTGCAGGCCTGCGTATCTCTTTTTCGCCATAGTCTTTATCATTGCCTTGTTCCTGTATTTTGACATGGGCGTAAGGATTGGAAAGAAAGCGGAGAAGGCAAGAGTTGTCAGAATTCTGAACGGCCGGGATGTCCTTGAGGAGATTCCCGTTCTGTTCACAGCGATTCTGCCTGCGGTTTGGATCTTCTTTGCGGCGAATCACAGTTACATTCACGTGAGATATGTCTTCCGGATTTTCGGCATCACGATCTTCGCAGTATGTACAATGATGATTCATCTTCTCAGAAAGAAGTTCGGGTATACAGACCGCTAGGCTGCGCTTGACCGCAAATTGGTTCGTGCTATGATGGAGCGATGAGTTACGTATCGCTCCATTTTCTTATTTTCATAAGCATTACAATTGCGCTGTACTATGTGCTGCCGCTGGGAAAGAGGCGCTGGCTGGTTCTGCTGGCGGCCAGTTATTATTTTTATCTGAGTGCGGGTGCGCGGTATATCGGATATATTCTGTTCACGACAATCATCGTCTACATTTCCGCTCTACTGATCGGCAGGATCCAGGAGAGTGCCAAAAGAGAGCGGAAATCGCATCCGGAGTGGGACCGCGCGCAGAAGAAGGCCGCAAAGGCAGCCGCTAAGAGAAAGAGCCGCGCAGTGCTGATCACAGCGCTGATCACGGGCTTTGGCGTCCTCGCTGTTCTCAAATACGGGAGCTTCACCATTTCTCTCCTGAATGCATTCACTTCAAGGTTCGGCATGCAGCTGCCGCAGCTGCGCTTTATTCTCCCACTTGGCATCTCCTTCTACACTTTTCAGGCGATGGGGTATCTCATTGACTGTTACAACGGGACGGTGAAGCCGGAGAAGAATTTCCTGAAAATCGCCCTGTTCGTCAGCTTCTTTCCCCAGATTCTGCAGGGTCCCATCAGCTTCTATGACCAACTGGCGGAACAGCTCTATGCGCCGCACCGGTTTGATTTCAAGCGGTTTAAATACGGGGCGGAGCTGTGTCTCTACGGTTACTTCATCAAGCTCGTGCTCGCGGACCGCGCGGCAGTGACGATTAAGGCCTTTGTGAAGGCGGGATACGAGGGCTTCTCCGGCACGACGATCCTGTTCGTTGTTCTTCTTTACTCGCTGCAGCTGTATGCGGACTTTGCGGGCGGGATTGATATTTCGCGCGGCATCGCGCAGATCCTCGGCATCGATATGCCGATCAATTTCCGACAGCCTTATTTTGCCACGTCCATCAACGATTACTGGCGCCGGTGGCACATCACCCTCGGCGCATGGCTGAAGAAGTACATCTTTTATCCGGTCGCCGTCACAAAGCCGTTCCTGGCTATGCCGGCCGCCATCCGGAAGACCCGTTTTGGAAAGACGCAGCTCGGTGATCACATGGCGAAGGTTTTCCCCGCGACGGTGGCGACCATGATCGTCTTCATCGTGGTCGGTGCCTGGCACGGCGCGGGCATGAAATTCATCGCCTATGGCATTTATAATGGCGGTATTATTATGATCTCCATGCTGTTCGAGCCTGTTTTCAAGGGATGGATGAAGACACTGCACATTCAGGAGAAGTCTTTTGGGATGCATGTCTTTCGGATCGTGCGGACGTACCTTTTAGCGCTGGTCGGCTATGTGCCGGATCTGGCGCAGAGCTGCCGCGGCTGGGCAGGCATGATGGTGCGGATGTTCACAGACAATAACATTGCGCGTGCTAAGGATGAAATATGGGGAACTCTGGGCCTTCAGACGTTTGATCTTTGGGTGATTCTTTTTGTCTTCGCCGACATGTTCGTCGTCGGTGTGCTGCGGGAGGCTCGGCCGAAGGAGTCGCTGAGGGCGCGGATCGATGCGAAGCCTTTCCCGCTGGAGTGCGTGCTCGTCGCTGCGTGTCTTGTGACGGTGCTGGTCTTTGGTATCTACGGGCCGGGCTTCTCGCCGACACAGTTTTTGTATGTGCAGTACTGAATTTACAGAAAGGACGTCAGCGCCGCATATACCGGCAGGAATGGAGTTTTTGTATGTTTATTCCCGGCATCAGGTTTTATGGAAGAGCAGGAACTATGGCTTCGTACTTCCGGGAAATCCGGAGCAGGCAGGTTTGCTGATCGGGTGATGGACCGTATTTTATGTATTTCAGTTTGAAGAGAGTACTCAAAATTGTATTCACCGGCGCGCTCGTGCTCGCCGCTCTTGTGCTGCTGAATCTTTTTATTTTCAGAATGCACGATGAGAATGAGACGAGGATCCGCGGCTTTTATATGGAGCCGAAGGATTCGATCGATGTCGCGCTGATCGGGGCGAGCGATCTCTACTTCGCTTACAGCCCTGTGACGGCGTATGAGGAGTACGGCTATACCAGCTACCTCTATTCCATCAGCGCCAACAGCGCAGATCTCTGGATCGATGAGCTGAAGCAGGTGGAGAGGACACAGCACCCGAAGCTCTATGTGTTCGATCTCGACAATGCTGCGCACGGGTGCTCTGCGGATCCGGACTCGACGCTCCGGTATCTCACGGACAACATGCCGCCTTCGAAGGAGAGAGCGGAGCTGATCAACCGGTATGTGGACAAGAACAATGAAGATGGGAGGCTTTCGTACTATATTCCGTTCTTTAAATTTCACAGTGATTATCCGGAGAGTTTTCAGGATTTGAAGATCAGGGTGATGAACAGTGCACTGCGCTATAAGAGAGGATACACGTTGCTGAAGGGCGGGGCACTGCGCACAAAGACGCTCAGAGACGACGGTCTCTTTGATCCAAAGGACATCACGGAGAAAGAGGAGACGTCGGCGCAGGAGACGAAGGTGCTGCAGGAATTTCTGGAGTACTGCAAATCGAGCGGAATCCGGAATGTTCTCTTTATCCGGACGCCCCACGCGCATTCTGACTCAGGAGAAGAGGGCAGTGCCGATTATACGGAATCGCTGAAGGTCAACAATGCGATGGCGGACATGATTCGTTCATATGGATATGACTACGTGAACTACGACGGCGATTATGGGAGCTATGGTCTGGATCTGCACAGCGATTTCGCCGAATATGCCCATGTGAATGCGAAGGGGTGTGCAGTCTTTACGAAGGCGCTCGGGAAGCTCCTTGCTGATACATATCATGTAAAGGGTGATCATTCTGCCCTCGTCACGAAGGAGTGGGAGAGCTGCCACGCCTTCAATGATCAGTTCATGCGCTATGGAATAGAGAAGTGCACGGAGAACGCGGCTGCGAAGGACGATGAGAGTGAGGACGCGACGGATCTCTGGCTGTGGGAGACGTGGAAGTGGATGCCGGAGATTGACGGGAGGTAAGAAAAATTGTTAGAGGGTGAGTTGGAGGGGATTCGAGGTGACTGAAGTCAGCCGCAGCGGGAAAAAGAATTTTTGCAGCTGACTGGCGGAATGACTTTTCGGGTGCCTGTTAGCCACAGGGCGGAAAAAGAGCTCCTGTGGCTGACTGCCGGAAGCTTTATAAAGGTGAAGATCAGCCACAGGGCGGAAAAAGAGCTCCTGTGGCTGACCGCCGTAAAGCTTTTTGAAGACGAAGGTCAGCCACGGGAAGGAAAAAGAGCTTCCGTGGCTGACTGCCGGAAGCTTTTTGAAGGCGAAGGTCAGCCACGGGAAGGAAAAAGAGCTTCCGTGGCTGACTGCCGGAAGCTTTTTGAAGGCGAAGGTCAGCCACAGGAAGAAATAAGAGCTCCTGTGGCTGACTGAAGGTCGCAACGGGCCTTAAGAGTACAGCCGCAGGGGGGAAAAAGAGTTTCCATGGCTGACTGGAGGTCACAATGTGCCTTGAGAGTACAGCCACAGGATAGAAAAAGAGCTCCTGTGGATGAACTTTGGAAATTTTCAGTAGAGGGAGTACAGCCGCAGTGGGGAAAAATAGCATCTGCGGCTGTATCAGGAACTATACTGCGGCTGTATCAGGAAACTATGCGTTTGACGGCGCCGCGAATATTCACTATAATGGCCGTGTTTATGAATTGAAATAATTGTTTAGCACCCCTCGGAAACTCAAAATTTCGTCTGGGAAGCTCGCTTATCAGACGAAAATTTAGAGTTTTCGAGGGGCGGCCAAGGCGCGGAGCGCCTCTGGACGACCACATCGAAAAGAACCGAAGGTTCTTGAGATGGAGTGCTAAACAGCCACAAAAATGCAGTGACGGAGAGGTCAAACGGAAATTCCCGGTAACGCAGGGCAGAGAGGAAGTTCACCGGCTGAGAGGCTTCCCGAAGGGAACCGCGCGCGTTCACTCCCGAGCAGCAGATCTGAAGATACAGTAGGATCTGACGTATGCCGCACGTTACGCGGGCAATGAAGTGCCGCTGCAAAGGCAGCGGAAGATGGGTGGTACCGCGGAGAGAAGAGCTTCGTCCCAGATGGGACGAAGCTCTGTTTTATTGCCGCGAATAACGCGGCACAGAAAGGATAATATGATTCAGGAAGATCTCGAACGGATCAGGCAGCAGGTGAGGGAGCAGCTCGAAAAGGCCGGCACCGAGGATGCCATCAACCAGATCAGAGTAAGTGTCCTTGGCAAAAAGGGCGAGCTGACCGGCATTCTTAAAGGGATGAAGGATCTCTCGAAGGAAGAGAGACCGAAGGTCGGTCAGATGGTGAACGAGGCGCGCGCACAGATCGAGGCGGCGCTCGAGAAGGCACATACGGAGATCGCAGCGAGAGCGCAGGAAGAGCGCTTAAAGGCTGAGACGATCGATGTGACGCTCCCTGCCAGAAAGAAGGAGAGAGGACACCTTCATCCGGATGAAGTGGCGCTGCGCGAGATCGAGAATATTTTCATCGGAATGGGGTATGAGGTTGTCGACGGGCCCGAGGTCGAGAAGGATTACTACAACTTCGAGGCACTGAATATTCCGGCGGACCACCCCGCAAAGGACGAGCAGGATACGTTCTACATCAACGGCGATATGCTGCTGCGCACACAGACATCGGGCGTGCAGATTCATGAGATGGAGAAGGGCAGAATTCCGATCCGCATGATCGCACCTGGCCGCGTGTACAGAGCAGATGAAGTGGATGCGACACACTCCCCGGTTTTCCACCAGGTGGAGGGCCTTGTTGTGGATAAGGGCATCACGTTCGCGGATCTGAAGGGGACGCTTGCGGAGTTCGCAAAGGGAATCTTTGGCGAGGACACAAAGGTGCGTTTCCGTCCGCACCACTTCCCGTTCACAGAGCCGTCTGCGGAGATGGACATCAGCTGCTTCAAGTGCGGCGGCAAGGGCTGCAGCTTCTGCAAGAATGAGGGCTGGATCGAGATCCTCGGCTGCGGGATGGTGCATCCGCACGTCCTCGAGATGTGCAAGATTGATCCGGAGGAGTATTCCGGCTTTGCCTTCGGCATTGGCCTTGAGCGTATCGCACTGCTCAAGTACGAGATCGATGACATGCGCCTTCTGTATGAGAACGACGTGAGATTCCTGCAGCAGTTCTGATTGGGAAAAGGAGCCTGAACGATGAATACACCACTTTCATGGATAAAGGATTATGTGCCGGATCTTGCCTGCACAGATAAAGAATATTATGACAGAATGACACTCTCCGGCACGAAGGTCGAGAACTGGAAGAGACTCGACCAGAACTGCGAGAAGATCGTTGTCGGCCGCGTCGAGGAGATGAAGAAGCACCCCGATGCCGACCATCTGACTGTTGTGCGTCTGAATATTGGCAGCGCCTACGCAGAGGACGGTTACACAGCAGAGACCGATGGTCTTGATGGAAAATATGAGAACTGCATCCAGATCTGCACTTCCGCGACAAACCTTTTCGTCGGCGCGGTTGTGCCGGTGTGCCTGAACGGCGGGCGCGTGGCGGGCGGCCACGACGGATCACCGAATCCGGAGAACGGCTTCAAGATCAAGGCCGGCAAAATGAGAGGACTCCCCTCCGTCGGCATGATGTGCGGCATCACAGAGCTGGGCTCCGATGAGAACTTCTATCCCGGATCTACGAATGACGGCATCTATATTTTCCCCAAGGAAATGGGGGACAAGCTCCCGCTCGGCTCTGATGCAGTGGAGGCTCTGGGGCTCCACGATACGAATTTCGAGTACGAGATCACCTCGAACCGTGTGGACTGCTACAGCATCCTCGGCATCGCGAGAGAGGCTGCCGTGACGTTCGGCAAGCCTTTCAAGCCGCCGGTTGTCTCCGTGAAGCACGAGGGAGAGAAGGACACAAAGGATTATGTCAGTGTGGACATCGAGGCAAAGGATCTCCGCACGAGATACGTGGCCGCCATCTGCACGGACATCAAGCTCGGACCCTCACCCTGGTGGATGCAGAGGCGCCTTGCCAACTTCGGCATCCGTCCCATCAACAACCTCGTAGACATCACGAACTTCGTCATGATGGAGTACGGCCAGCCCATGCACGCGTACGACTATGACACGATCCACGGCGGAAAGATCATTGTGAAGCGCGCAAAGGACGGCGAGAAGTTCACGACCCTCGACGGGCAGGAGAGAGCACTTGACAGCAACGTTCTTATGATCAGTGACGCGGACAGGTATGTCGGCATCGCGGGCATCATGGGCGGCGAGGACTCCATGATCACGGACAACGTGAAAACAGTACTGTTCGAGGCGGCCACCTTCAACGGCACGAACATCAGAAAATCCTCGAAGAGGATCGGTCTTCGCACAGATGCTTCCGCAATTTTCGAGAAGGGCCTGGATCCTTACAACGCACTGGCGGCCATGGACAGAGCCTGCCAGCTGATGGAAGAACTCGGCTGCGGCAAGGTTGCAAAGACCTATGTTGATGTGCACGACGAGCTGCCGGCCCTTCGCAGGATCAAGTTTGAGCCCGATAAGATCAATGCTTACCTCGGCACGTCTTATACACGTGAGCGGATGCTCGATATTTTCAGAACTGAGGAGCTGGGCTTTGACGAGAAGACGCAGGAAGTCATCGTGCCGAGCTTCCGCCAGGATCTGCACCAGATGTGCGATCTCTCTGAGGAAGTGGCAAGATTTGACGGGTACGACAAGGTGCCATCGACACTGCCGAAGTCTGCGGCCACGCAGGGCGGCCTTACGCCGATGATGACGCTGCAGAACATGGCGCGCGAGATCGCGCTCGACTACGGCTACAGCGAGATCGAGACGTTCTCGTTTGAGAGCCCGAAGGTGTTCGATACGCTCCGCTTGTCCGAGGATTCCGTCTACCGCAGAGCCATTAAGATCAGAAATCCGCTCGGAGAGGATTACTCCATCATGAGAACGAGCGTCGTGAACGGCATGCTCACAAGCCTGGCCACGAACTACAAGAGAAGAAACGAGAACGTGAAGCTCTATGAGATGGGCAAGATCTACCTGCCCCACCAGCTGCCGCTCACGGACTACCCGGACGAGAGAATCGAGATGTCGCTCGGCTTCTACGGCGAGGGCGATTTCTTCGACCTGAAAGGCGTTGTGGAGGACATCCTGACAAAAGCGGGTCTCAAGGAGAGACCTGAGGTGAAGCGGAGCAGCTTTCCGTTCCTTCACCCCGGCAGACAGGCAGATGTCCTGTACAAGGGAGAGAAGATCGGATATCTCGGTGAGGTACATCCCGATGTGACGAGAGACTACGGCATAGGCGTGCGCACATACATTGCAGTTATTGATATGCCGACTGTTCTGGAAAATGCCGACTTCTCGCACCACTTTGAGGGCATCGCGAAGTTCCCTGCCATGAGCAGAGACATCTCCATCGTTGTGCCGGATGCCGTGACCGCAGGCGAAATCGAGAACATGATCCGCCAGAGAGGCGGAAAGATTCTGGAGTCCTGCAGACTCTTCGATATTTACGAGGGTGATAAGATCGAGAAGGGCTATAAGTCCATGGCGTACAGCCTGACCTTCCGCAACAAGGAGAGAACGCTTGAGGCGGACGAGGTCGATAAAGCCATGAAGAAGGTCCTGAACGGGCTCGAGAGCATGGGCATTGCGCTGAGGAGCTGACGCCGCGCGTGCACTGACAATATGTGCACGCGAAAGTGACAGAGCCCGGTTTCGGCGCGCAGAACCACTTAAAACAAAATGAACAGCCGTCGCGTCTCTAAGCGCGGCGGAGAAAGGCAGCAGTATGGAAAGAATCAATGCATGGAATACCTACGACCTCGAGGCACAGAAGAAGTGTCTCGACTTCGCAGAGGATTACAGACAGTTTATTTCGAACAACAAGACGGAGCGCGAGTGCGTGGACGCCTTCGTGAACGAGGCGGAGAAGGCAGGCTATGTGGAGCTCTCTTCTGCCATCGAGAGCGGGAAGAAGCTCAAGGCCGGAGACAAGATCTACATGGCCTGGATGAACAAGTCCATGGTTCTCTTCCACATCGGAAAAGAGCCCATGGAGAAGGGCCTCAACATCCTCGGCGCGCACATCGACAGCCCCAGAATGGATGTAAAGCAGAATCCCCTTTATGAGAAGGGCGGCCTTGGCTACCTCGACACGCATTACTACGGCGGCATCAAGAAGTACCAGTTCGTGGCCCTTCCGCTGGCTCTCCACGGCGTCGTTGTGAAGAAAAACGGAGAGACTGTTGTGCTGAATGTCGGCGAGGACCAGGACGATCCCGTGTTTTTTGTATCGGATCTTCTGATTCACCTCGCGCAGGATCAGATGCAGAAGCCCGCTGCCAAGGTCGTCGAGGGCGAGGCGCTGGATCTTGTCATCGGCAACAAGCCTGTCGTCATCGACGCGAAGACGAAAGCTGTCAGCGCAGCCGACCAGAAGGAGGAGATCCTCTCCGGCAAGGATGACGACAAGAAGGAGGCAAAGTGGTGCGTGAAGAAGGCACTTCTCCACATCCTTGAGGAGCAGTACGGCATCCGCGAGGACGACTTCGAGTCCGCGGAGCTGGAGGTTGTTCCTGCAGGCCCCGCAAGAGATGCCGGGTTCGACCGCAGCATGATCCTCGGCTACGGACAGGATGACCGCGTCTGCGCATATCCTTCCTTCCGCGCGATGCTGGCTGCAAAGACACCTAAGAGAACAAGTGTCACCCTCCTTGTCGACAAGGAGGAGATCGGCTCTGTCGGTGCAACGGGCATGCAGTCCCATTTCTTTGAAAATGCGCTCGCCGAGGTCATGAACCTCGCCGGCGGCTACAGTGAGCTCGCCCTGCGCAGATGCCTTGCGAACTCCGATATGCTCTCCTCCGATGTTTCGAGTGCTTACGACCCGAACTGGGCGGAGTGCTTCGATGAGAAGAACACGGCGTTCCTGGGCCGCGGCATGGTGTTCAACAAGTTCACGGGCTCCCGCGGAAAGAGCGGCTCGAACGATGCAAATGCGGAGTACATCGCCCATCTGCGCGATATTTTCGATCAGAATGATGTCCTGACACAGACCGCTGAGCTGGGCAAGGTCGATGTCGGCGGAGGAGGAACCATCGCGTACATCCTGGCCCTCTACGGCATGAACGTCATCGATTCCGGCGTTCCTGTCCTCAACATGCACGCGCCGTTCGAGGCGACCAGCAAGGCCGACATCTACGAGGCGTACAAGGGCTACAAGGCGTTCCTTGAGAATGCGGATTACGAGAATTTTTAATCGTTCAGCACCCCGATTCTTTATGGAGCAATTCGAGATCAGGTGCTAAACGGATATTGCACATTACAGAGAATAAGATATGAGTGAAAACATTCTGTCCGAGGGGGACGGCCGCGTCGCGGGCGTCCCTGTAGGACATGCCACAAAAGATTATTATTTTGACCTGCCGAAGGAGCTGATCGCGCAGGATCCCTGCATGCAGAGGGACAACTGCAGGCTCCTTGTGATTGACAGAAAGACCGGCGCCCTCGAGCACAAGGTCTTTCACGACATCATCGACTACCTTGAGCCCGGCGAGACACTGGTCCTGAACAACACGAAGGTCATTCCGGCAAGACTTCTCGGCACAAAGGTGGATACAGGTGCCAATGTCGAGATCCTTCTTCTGCAGAGAAAGACAGACGATGTCTGGGAGACGCTCGTGCGCCCCGGTAAGAAGCTCCGTCCCGGCGCAAAGGTGACCTTCGGTGACGGTTCTCTCACGGCAGAGATTCTGGACGTCGTAGACGACGGCAACCGCCTTGTGAAGTTCCACTACGAGGGCATCTGGGAGGAAGTGCTGGACCGCCTCGGCGAGATGCCGCTGCCGCCCTACATCACGCATAAGCTCAAGGATCCTTCCATGTACAATACGGTCTATGCCAAGTACGATGGGAGCGCCGCTGCCCCCACGGCAGGTCTCCACTTCACAGAGGAGCTTCTGCAGAGGATTCAGGACAAGGGCGTGAATCTCGCCTATGTGACACTGCATGTCGGCCTTGGCACTTTCCGGCCTGTAAAGGTGGACGACGTGACGAAGCACCACATGCACACGGAGTGGTACAACGTCTCCCCGGCCGCCGCAGATCTGATCAACAAGACCCACGCAAACGGCAAGCGCGTCATCTGCGTCGGCACGACCAGCTGCCGCACGGTGGAGAGCGCGGCCGATGAGAACGGCATCGTGCAGGCGGGTGCGGACAACACGTCGATCTTCATCTACCCGGGTTACAAGTTCAAGGTGATGGACGGCCTCATCACGAACTTCCACCTTCCCGAATCGACCCTCATCATGCTGGTGTCGGCCTTTGCGAGCCGCGAGATCATCCTGAACGCCTATAAGGAGGCCGTGAAGGACAAGTACAGGTTCTTCTCGTTTGGAGATGCGTGCTTCATCAAATGAATCGATTTTGCCCGGCGGCAGTCAGAAACTGCCGCACAGACTGGCAGAGTGTTGTGTGTATCTGCTTTTGCCCGACAGGAAACCCCTGCCGGGCATTTTATGTGCGCGTAGTAGCGAGGAAGGAGGCATCCATACGCCGTCATTGAGGCTCCTTTTCTTGTGAAAGAACGCTCTTTCCTCTATAATATCTTGGTCGCCGGCGGGACCTACGGCCGGCAAAGGGGATTATATTGCATACAAAGACAAAGAAAAAACCGGCCGCGAGAAAACACCTTGTTGCCGTGCTCATGGCAGCGCTCTTTCTCGTTCTGGCGGAATTCGTTCTGACGGCGGGGCTTGAGCCGCTCACAGAGCAGATGAAAGATACATATTACCTCTCGCAGATGGCGAAGAAGGGGCAGTATCCGAATATGGTGATCCTCGGCGACTCCACGATGGGCGGAGGAATGGATCCGGCTGTTCTGGATGATGAGATAGGAGATGTCTCTCTTGCTGTCAATGCGGCGACGGGAAGGCAGCCCCTTGCGGGCTCCTATTACTATCTGGAGGATCTGCTGGAGAGGTATCCGGACATTCACAGAGTGATCATAGGCCTAACGTACGATCAGCTGATTCATGACGACACAAATCTCATGAGTGAGCTGCTCGTTTTTGACCACATAAAGGATCCTGAAATCAAGCTCCAATACGGAAGGACTTTTCTGGACATTAACCAGCTCCCTTACCTGGCGAAGAGCTACCGGTACAGAAATGAGCTGGACTCCTTCACGGACAATATACGGGACAAGATCGATTTCTATCAGAATCCGGGAGAGACCAGGAGCATCGGCTATATGCCGGCGGAGACGAGACAGGACCCTGATAAGGGTGAGATCGGCATGGGGGATGTCCGCTTTGAGGAAAAGGATATTGACCAGACATCTTTGCACTATCTGAAGGCCATATTTTCACTCTGTAAAGAGAAGAATGTGCAGGTATGTCTCGTGACGACGCTGATCGGCGATGCGGAATTCTATTCCAGTGATGATGTGAAAAGGTCCCACGAGTATCTGGCGAATCTGGCCGAATCCTGCGGCGTTCCCTTTTATGATCTGAACCTCTGGATAGAGCGGGAGGAGAGGGATGTGGGCCACCGCATGGCAGACACGGTGCATGTGACGAAGGATCTCGCTGAGGAGCAGACCGCCGTGATCGGAAAGATTCTGAACGGAGAGGATCCTGATGACTTCTTTTATCCGGATGTCGAGACTGCGCGTGCGGACATTCACGGAGTCCTGCTGAACACGGTGAATACGACGCCGAATGAGGACGGCAGCAGGACAGTTCATGCGGGGTGCATTCTGACGGACAACATGACGCCGCAGTATCAGATCGCCGTGCAGCCGGACGGCGACGAAGAAGTGGATCTGACAAACGGATATACATCATCCTCAGAGACCGTTCTGCCCGCTCAGTATGTAGGATCGCCGCTCAGCCTCATTGTGCGCGTGAAGGCCGAAGGGCAGGACGGCACAGAGTATCAGAGGACTTTGACTGTGCATATAGATGCAGGTACGTGGGGTTGATATGTCGGTACTGTCTATTCCTTTTTTATTGTTCGCCGCAGCAGTGACGATCATCTATTACATACTGCCGCACAGGTTCCAGTGGATGTGTCTTCTCGCCGCAAACCTGCTCTTTTGCGCGTGTGCAGGCATCAGAGAATGCCTTGTTCTTCTGGCTGTTGCCTTCATTACCTACCTCGCAGGTCTCTTTCTTGGCAGAGAAAAAGAACACTATTCGGCGGAGAAAGGTACGCTGTCCGCGCTTTCCGGCGCGCAGAAGAGGGAGAAGAAGCGCGCGCTGAAGGAAGAGCACGGCAGAAGAAATCGTATGATCCTGGCCGCTGGCCTCATCCCTGTGATTGCCGTCTGGGCCTTTTTTAAGTGGAATGCGGACCACGGTTCGATTGTGATGCCGATCGCGGTCTCCTATTACACCTTCATCGCGGTTTCCTACGCGGCAGATGTGGAGGCCGGCAAGTTCGCTCCAGAGCGGAATTTCTTCCGCTATCTGACTTTTCTCTCTTTCTTCCCACAGATGACGGAGGGACCATTCACGAGGTACGACCGGCAGAAGGAGGAGCTCTTTTCCGGGCGTTCCTTCTCCTTCCAGGCCATGACAGAGGGAATCCTGCGGATGCTCTATGGTTACTGCAAGAAGATCATCCTCGCGGATTCACTGTGGGCTGTTCTCGGCGCACTTTTGGATTCGGAGCAGGTGAGCGGTCTGTCGTCCGCCGTTCTGGTTCTTCTCCTTCCCCTGCAGCAGTATGCGGATTTCTCCGGCTGCATGGATATCGTGATCGGCTTCTCACAGATTCTGGGGATCAGACTTCCGGAAAATTTCAGGTCTCCCATTTTCTCGAAGTCCATCGATGAGGTCTGGCGCAGATGGCATGTAACCCTTGGAGCATTCTGCAAGGACTATGTCTTTTATCCGGTGGCGCTGGGAAAGCGCCTCAATGAGACGGCAAAGAAGATATCGGTGCGTCATCCGCTGGCCGGAAAGAATCTGCCCGTGATGGTGAGTCTTTTCTGCGTGTGGACATTTATGGGCATCTGGCACGGCTTTGGTGCAAAATACCTTCTCTGGGGTTGGATGAACCTCTTTTTCATCGCCCTGAACGTACTCCTCGGCGCGCAGTATAAAAGGTGGAGAGAGTGCCTGCACATCCGGCAGGGAAACAGGGGGTGGAGCCTCTTTTGCATGGCAAGGACATACATTCTGTTCGGCATTTTCGAAATGATGTCCGACGGGAGTGCCGCCGGCATCGGCGCAAGGAGAATCCTCTCTCTGGTGAGACCATCGGCCTGGAGCGCGGAGCCTCTGAAGGCTGCCTTTTCCTCGGACGGCGCATCCTCTGTCTGCTGGCCCGTATGCATTCTTTTAGTCATCCTGATCCTCGTCATTGACACGGCGAAGGAAAAGAAAATAAATGTGATGGACTGGATGCACAGAGCACCGCTCCCTGCCAAGGCAGCTCTGTACGTCGCACTGTTCTACCTGATTGTCCTCTTTGCACCAAGCGGGATGAATGTCCTGCAGGGATTTGGCTACGCACGGTTCTGATGCGGAGGCCCTGCCGGTCTCCTGGAGCTGCCGCCTGCCATTGACGGAGTAGTACTGCACCATGAAAACAGTTAAAAAATTGATCTATATCCTGATCAGGGTCCTGAACTTGCCGGTCTTTGTCCTTGCCGTTCTTCTGCTGTTCTCCCACCGCTGGATGGTGTCGACCTGGAACAACATGACGTTTGAGGAGCTGACCTATCAGCTGCGCACCCTTGGCGGCACCGGCGGAGGTATGTTTGGAAAATATGCGCTCAACTGCATCCTCCCGACTGCCCTGATCTTTGCGGCCGCCTTGGCGGCGATGATCTTCGCCTGCAGGCGGTGGAAGAGCAGGAAGGTTCTGCTGCACGTTCTCTCTCTTGCTGCGGGTGTGCTTCTCCTTGGCCTGGCCGTTTTCCGCTTCTGGACGACGCTGGACATCTCCGGCTACATAGACGGGCAGAAGAACCTCTCGACGTTCGCCGATGAGAATTATGCAGACCCCCACAAGGTAAAGGTCACTTTCCCCGAGAAGAAGCGCAATCTGATCTATATTTTCATGGAGTCGATGGAGGTGACGGAGGCTGACCGGGAAAACGGCGGCGGAACGGCTGTGAGCATGATCCCGGAGCTGACAAAGATCGCGCAGGAGAATGAGGATTTCTCCGGGACCGACAAGACGCTCGACGGCGGCTTTGCCATGCCCGGCGCCACATGGACGATGGGCGCCATGTTCGCACAGACGTCCGGCCTTCCGCTCTCAACGGGCCTGGAGCAGAACCTGATGGAGACGCAGGACTCCTTCTTTCCGAAAATAAGGACGCTCGGTGATATTCTCCACGACGAGGGATATAAACAGGTGCTGCTGTTGGGATCCGACGCCACTTTTGGCGGACGAAAGCTTTATTTCACCGAGCACGGCGGCTATGAGATGCACGACTACAACTACGCGAAGGAGAAGGGCCTCATCCCTTCAGATTACTTTGTGTGGTGGGGGTATGAGGATGAGAAGTTATATAAGTTCGCGAAGGATGAGGTGACGGATCTGGCAAAATCGGACCAGCCGTTCAACCTCACGATGCTGACGGTGGACACGCACATGGAGACAGGCTATCAGTGCGAGCTGTGCCCGGATACCTTCGATGACCCCTACGCCAATTCGTTCGCGTGCGCTTCAAAACAAGTGTCGGACTTCCTGGAGTGGGCGAAAGAACAGCCCTGGTACGACAATACGACGATCGTGATCTCCGGGGATCATCCGACGATGACGCCCGACTTTCCCTCAGATCTGCAAAAGGATTATGTGCGGAAGGTGTACACGGCGTACATCAACTCAGCGGTGCAGCCGGATCCTTCGATGGGGCGCAGGGACTACACGACATTCGATGATTATCCTACGACGCTGGCTGCGCTGGGCGCAAAGATCGACGGCGAGCGGCTGGGCCTTGGCACGAATCTCTTCTCGACAAAAAAGACGCTCTCTGAGGAATATGGCAGAGAAAACGAGCAGAAGGAGCTGGAGAGGGGATCTGCACTCATCAAGAGTCTTGAGCAGGTAACACTCAACGACGCCTATAAAAAGGCAGAGGATATTGTGCCGAGAGCGGATCTGAATCTCACGGCGTACGATGCGGACACAAAGAAGGCACAGCTGGAAATCTCCAACATCCAGAACGTACAGGAAAAGATCGCGCAGATCACGGGGACGATCACGGATGAGAGCGACAAAAACGCACAGGATCTCACCTTTGCACTGCAGGAGAACGGGACATATACAGCCGCTGCCGATCTCTCTGCCTATACGGACAACAAAGAGAAGATTACAGTAAGTCTGAAAACGAGTACAGGGGAGACGTACACGATCGCTGATGAAGACGGAGACCTCTCACTGGATGCACACAGGGATTTCTCTCTGTATCTGACAAGACTCGGTGAGATGCCGCTTGACGGAAGAACTGTTCTGATTACGGGGGTGGGCGACTGCACGTCTGCTCTGAATGAATACGACGATCAAAGACTGTCGGCACTTGGCATCAAGGCGACGCTCAGCACAATGGACGGCACTTCCTTCGCCGCGGTGATCGATGAAGACGGCGTACAGGAGAAGGAAGACAGTGCGCCCATCGAGATGGACGGCACACTGAAGGGGAGCAGCATCTGGTATAAGATCACGAGCGACGGACAGGATGCAAAGAACGGTTCTATCATCATGGCGACGGAGAAAAAGCCAAAAGGAGAGGACGTCAGCAGCAATGGATCCGGCCTTCGTTTTATGGTGCTGGACAATGCGACGGGCAGTGTTCTGGACTCCGCTGTCTTTGACACAGCTTACAAGGATAAGAGCAGCGCGCATGCGCATGTTGTTTTCAGCGATTATAAGAAGAGTCTGTTGTCCTCTTCTGTGAAGCTGACGGTCAGCGACGTGCATCTGAGCTGCGAGGATGTCAATGCCTCTCTTGATTCTATGTCTGTGAGCTACTGGAGCGCAAAAGATCCGGCCTCGCGCAGGATGGCGGATCTGAACGACAGCAATGGAACATATACAGCCACTATTCCTCTGAACGAAATCGATCCGAAAGACTTCAGGGCTGAAATTCTCGCCACGGATACGCAGCATATCGTCTATACCGTGCAGCGCGTGCACACGGATCTGCGGCTGATGACTTGCGATATGGATGACTACCTGACAGCACTGGCCAGGGTGAAGGACCAGTACACGATTCTCCTTTCTGTCAAGGGCGATGCAGGGAGCATCCCTGATGATGTGCAGAAGGACCTGAATGCCCTGGGGCTCTCCGGTGTCCTGCAGGGCGGACAGAATCTGAGCTATCTGGCTGTTCTTGACAGAGGGAATGTTCTTGCAGAGAATATCAGTTATGACGAACTGACAGCGGGGGCAATGCTCCCGGATGAATCCGCACTGTATGAGGTCAAAAGCGCAGGAGCAGATGTCGGGGACGAGTCGATGATCCGTCTGAACGGGACGGATTACAGCCTGAACCAGCATGGACTTAATATTGTTGTCTGGAACCCTGCAGACGGCACTGTGGCGGATGCAGTGACCTGCGATCCGACCAATGCCAAATCTCCGATGGAGCGCTGATCAAGGCAGGCGCAGAGGACGGGATGGGACCGGCATATGAGAATGCAGGGTCTGCGGGGGCTGAAGACGTCCTGTCCCGAAGTGCGGGGACGGCGGTGAAGTTTGAAAATGACGCCGATGCGTCATTTTCAAACAGCAGCATCGGTGCTGACGCACCGGCTGCCGCATTCGGCGAAACCGCCTGCGCGGATTTCGCCTCAGCGAGGAATAAACATGACAATAAAGACGGGGATAGAATATGAAACGTAAAAAAGTTCTTCTGCTCATCAACCTGAGCGCCGGTGTGGGATCGGCGAAGACCAAGCTGACGTCGATTGTGACGGAGCTGGCAAGGCGCGGGTGCGAGGTCACCGTCTATCCCATTATTCCGGAGATCGGGCTGACGTCCGAGAGAATTATCGCGGATACAGTGGGAAGATTTGATGTGATCGCCTGCTGCGGGGGAGACGGCACGCTCAACCATGTCATCAACGGCATGCTGAACAACCATGTGACGGCGCCGATCGGCTATATTCCGTCCGGATCTACGAATGACTTTTCCCGCAACATTAACGGCGACCGGACACTGGAGGAGCTCTGCAAGGTTATTGCAGGAGATGACCTGTTCACGTACGATGTCGGGAAGCTCAAGGACCGGTATTTTAACTACGTGGCGGGCTTTGGCGCCTTCACGAAGGTGAGCTATTCGACGGACCAGAACTGGAAGAACCTTCTGGGGTACGGCGCATATGTACTCAATTCCATCGCGACGCTCCCTGAGAATTTGAGCCAGGACATCGGTGCCGTCATCACGCACGACGGCATAACGGAGAAGGGCGAGTATATCTTCTGCGGCGTCACGAATTCGACATCGATCGGCGGCATGCAGACGAAGCTCCTCGACAAGGCGCAGCTCAACGACGGCAAGTTTGAGGTCATTCTGATCAGAAAGCCCAACAACCTGATCGAGCTCAACGGCATCATTCAGGGACTGACATCCGGCAACACAAAGAACACATACGTGACGTCCTTTCAGACGAGCAGCATTACTTTCCACACGAATCAGCCTGTATCCTGGACAGTGGACGGGGAGTTCGGCGGAACGTATACCGATGCGCACATCGACATCGTGCCGTCAGCCATTAACATATGCGTATGATTTACAAGCGGTGCAGCCGAGGGCCGGAGCGAATGCGCACCGCATGGTGAAGGCAATAGGGGTTTTTAGAAATGTTATCAGTCGTTATTCCCGCATACAATGAGGAGGCCATGCTCCCAAAGACAGCGAAAGTGGTAGCACAAACGCTCGAGGGCGCAGACATTCCGTACGAGATTATTTTCGTAAACGATGGGTCGAAGGACAACACCTGGCCGGAGATCCAGAAGGCGGCGGCAGACAATCCGCATGTGCGCGGCGCGTGCTTCTCCCGGAATTTCGGCAAGGAGTCAGCTGTCTTTGCAGGGCTCTCCGAGGCGGAGGGCGACTGCGTCGCGGTCATGGACTGCGACCTTCAGCATCCGCCGGAAAAACTGGTTGAGATGTACCATCTCTGGCAGCAGGGCTATGAAGTGGTGGAGGGTGTGAAGACGTGCAGAGGGCAGGAGTCCGCGGCACACTCCTTCGCTGCGAAAATGTTCTACCGCCTCATCAGCAATGCGACGGGGATTGATATGTCGAACGCGTCCGATTTCAAGCTCCTTGACCGGAAGGCGGTGAACGTCCTGCTCAACATGAAGGAGAAGAACGCTTTCTTCCGCGCGCTCTCCTCGTGGGTGGGATTCCGATCGACACAGGTGCCGTTTGAGGTGCAGGAGAGGGAGGCAGGTCAGTCCAAGTGGTCCACGAAGTCTCTGATCAAGTATGCGCTCTCGAACATCACTTCCTTCACAACGCTCCCCATGCAGATCGTGACATTCCTTGGCGTGGTGATGTTCATCATCATGATCCTGCAGGGAATTGAGGCCATTCACACATATCTGATCGGACGGGCAGCGTCGGGCTTTACGACGGTGATTCTTCTGCTGTTGTTCATCGGCAGCATCATCATGATGAGCCTTGGACTCATCGGCTACTATATCGCGCGGATCTTTGAGGAGGTCAAGGGACGTCCGAAGTTCATCATCCGCGAGAGGGCAGGACAGGCAGACCGCGAGAAGGTGAAGGAGACAGACGCTTCCCGCGAGGAGACCTGCAGGAGAGATATAGGCTGAACGCCCACATCGAAGAATTGAGACGCTGTTTGGAGCAATTCGAGATGAGATGCTAAACAGTTACGACTGAATTATTAATCATGAGAATAGAATATCACGCTGACGACTACGGGCTGTTTCCGGAGCAGTCAAAGAGAATACTGGAAACTTTTACGCATGGCGCACTGAACGGCATCAGCATCATGCCCAACTCTCCTTATCTGGACGAGTGCATGGAGTGGATTAAGCCGTTCCGGGACAGAATTTCCATCACTGTTCACCTGAATTTCGTGGAGGGAGCGGCACTTACGCCGAAGGAGGAGATCCCGGATCTTGTGGATGAGAACGGGAATTTCAACATCTCCTTTGGCAGAATGCTGCTCGCTTCCTACAATCCCTTTGTCCGGAAACGTTATTTCGAGGAGATCACGAAGGAGGTGCGGACACAGATCCGCAGGTGCCTGCCGTATTTTGAGAACGGTCCGGAGGGCGGAATCCGCCTCGACGGTCATGTGCATTATCAGATGATCCCGCTCCTGTTCGACGCCATCGCGCGGGTGATCAGAGAGGATTCGCTGCACGTTGTTTTCATCAGGATTCCGCGCGAGAATATGGCGCTGTACCGGCGCCATGCGGCGGAGATTGATCCGCTTGAGAGGATCAACAAGGTGAAGGTTCTGGTGCTCAATGCGCTTGCGCGCAGGAACCGGAGAAAATATCCGGCGCTGTTTGCGCAGATAGAACCTTATGATTTTATGGGTGTTGCGATGTCCGGCCATATGTCGGAACACAATGTGGCACCGCTTCTGCAGGATGCGGTGAAGATCGCAGAGAAAGAGGGACGGAATCTGGAGGTTCTCTTTCATCCGGGGGCTGTGTTCGAGCCGCAGGATATTGAAAGGCTTACGAGCGCCGACGACCGGCATTTTCTTACGTCCGACTGGCGGACAAAAGAGGCCGGGGCGCTGCGCACGTTCGGCAGCAGGTGAGCAATGTACAGAAAAAGATTTCGCGGGTGGGCGAAGCACCTTGACTTTATCATACTGGATATGCTCTCTCTGGCGGTTTCGTTTGCCCTGGGGTTTGTGGTGCGCCCCGGAAGAGTCAATCTGATGCGGGGACAGCTCTACCGCAACATGCTCTTTATCATCCTCCTCATCGACCTTGTGGTGATTCTCTTTGCCGGCTCCTTCAAGAACGTACTGAAGAGAGGAAGCCTGTCTGAGGCGGCTGCCTCAATCCGGCAGGCAGTTTATGTCGGCGTCTTCGGCGTTTTCTATCTCTATCTGATCCACAGCAGCGGTGCATACTCCCGCTTTGCCTACATGTCCATGATGGTCATCTATGCGGGCCTCTCTTTTGCCGTTCGCTCTCTTTGGAAGAGCTTCCTTCATCGCAAGATGGAGGAGGGCGGAAAGATACAGCTCTTTATTGTGACGACATCTGACCGGATCCCGTTCATCAAGGAAAATATTCTCGACCGGAACTACCAGATGTATCACTTCAGTGCGGCGGCGGTCATCGACAGAGATATGAAAGGGACAGAGTTCTACGGCGTGCCGGTCACAGCAGATCAGGACACGCTGATCGATTATCTCACACGCAACTGGGTGGATGAGGTGCTCTTTGACATCGCATCAGCAGAGGATTTTCCGAAAGATCTCATCAATGAAGTGATCAACATGGGGATCACGGTGCATCTCACGCTGCAGAAGCTCATAGATATGGAGGGCGGCGAGAAATCGATTGAGAAGGTGGGCACCTGCCCTGTGATCACGGCGAGCATCGCCGAGGTCAATCCGGGCGAATATCTCATCAAAAGGATCACGGATATTGTCGGGAGCATCATTGGTTGTGCGATCACGCTTGTCCTCACGGTTATTCTGGGTCCTCTCATCTATATTGCATCGCCGGGGCCCATATTCTTCCACCAGACGAGAATAGGACAGAATGGCCGCAAGTTTGAGATGTATAAGTTCCGCAGTATGTATCCGGACGCCGAGGAGAGGAAGAAGGAGCTGATGCGGGAGAACGGCCTCAAAGAGGGGCAGATGTTCAAGATGAAGTACGATCCCCGCATTATCGGCTGCCGGAAGCTCCCGGACGGCACGATCAAAAAGGGGATCGGCAACTTTATCCGCGATACTTCTCTGGATGAATTTCCTCAGTTCTTCAATGTGCTGAAGGGAGATATGTCCCTCGTAGGCACAAGGCCCCCGACCGTCGATGAGTGGGAGCGGTACAATCCCTACCACAGAAGCCGTATGTCGGTCCGCCCCGGCATCACGGGGATCTGGCAGGTGGAGGGGCGCGGAAAGGTGCTCGACTTCGATGATGTCGCGCGGATGGACCGCGAATATATCGAGCACTGGAGCATTGGCCTCGATATCCGGATCCTCTGCCGCACCGTGTATGTGGTAATCATGCGGAAAGGGGCAATGTAGCAAATTTGACCGAAACGTCCTGTATGGTTATCATAGGGTAGCTGGACTACTGTTTCCAAACAGTATTATGAATAGAGGTTGATATGGCAAAAAAAGCTTTAATCACAGGCATCACGGGACAGGACGGCTCTTTTCTCGCAGAGTTTCTCCTGGACAAGGGATATGAGGTGCACGGCATAACAAGAAGGTCGTCCATCTCCAATACAGGCAGAATCGACCATCTCCTGGAGGCGGGATCGATCACCCTTCACGACGGCGATCTCTCCGATTCGTCCTCTCTGATCCGCATCATTGGCGAAGTACAGCCGGATGAGATCTACAACCTTGCGGCGCAGTCACACGTGCAGGTCTCCTTCGATGTGCCCGAGTACTCGGGCGATGTGGATGCACTTGGTGTTCTGCGCATTCTCGAGGCTGTCCGGATCTGCGGTCTTGCCAAAAAGACGAGGATCTATCAGGCCTCCACATCGGAGCTCTTCGGCAAGGTTGAAGAAGTGCCGCAGAGAGAGACGACGCCGTTCCATCCCTACAGTCCCTATGCAGTTGCAAAGCAGTACGGCTTCTGGATGGTGAAGGAGTACCGCGAGGCATACGGAATGTTCGCCGTTAACGGCATTCTGTTCAACCATGAGTCGGAGAGAAGGGGCGAGAATTTCGTCACAAGGAAAATAACGCTCGCCGCGGGACGCATCGCAGAGGGCCTGCAGGATCACCTCGAGCTCGGGAATATGGACTCGAAGAGGGACTGGGGCTACGCAAAGGACTATGTGGAGTGCATGTGGCTGATCATGCAGCAGCCTGAACCGGACGATTTTGTCATCGCCACCGGCGAGCAGCACACTGTGCAGGACTTCACCGATAAGGCTTTCCGGGAGAACGGCATTGCGCTCCGCTGGGAGGGCGAGGGTATAGACAAGAAGGCTTATGATGCGAAGAGCGGCAGGCTCCTTGTCTGCACGAATCCTAAATGGTACCGCCCCACAGATGTGGACAATCTTTGGGGAGATCCAACCAAGGCAAAGACTGTTCTTGGGTGGAATCCGCAGAAGACGACATATGAGGAGCTGATCCACATTATGGCAGCGCATGACAGGAAACTGGCAAAGAAAGAGAAGGCGCTGCGGGAAGCGGATCAGAACCTCTGAAGATACGGCATTGTCAAAAGCAATCAGATAAACAGTTTTATTAATTAGAGAACGGAGCTGCCTTTTGCGGCAGCAGAAAGAAGATTTGCAATGAGTGAAATTCCGGAAGAATACAGATCAAAGCAGCCGCCCATGCCCAAGGACGCCAAGATTTATGTGGCGGGACACCGGGGTATGGTGGGCTCTGCCATTGTCCGCGAGCTGAACAGACAGGGTTATACGAATATTGTCACGAGAACACACAAGGAACTGGATCTGTGCAGACAGGACGCAGTAGAGGATTTCTTCGCACAGGAGAAGCCCGACTATGTTTTCCTTGCCGCGGCCAAGGTCGGCGGCATTGTCGCCAACCAGGAGGCACTCGCGGATTTCATGTACCAGAATATGATCCTCGAGATGAATGTGATCCACTCCGCATGGCAGAACAATGTGAAGAAGTTTGAGTTCCTCGGCAGCTCCTGCATCTATCCCAGAATGGCACCGCAGCCCATGAAGGAGTCCTGTCTCCTCACATCTTCTCTGGAGAAGACGAATGAGGCGTATGCACTGGCGAAGATTTCCGGACTCAAGTACTGTGAGTTCTTAAACCGTCAGTACGGCACGGACTACATCAGCGTTATGCCCACAAACCTCTACGGACCGAACGACAACTATCATCCGACACACAGCCATGTTCTGCCGGCACTGATCAGAAGATTCCACGAGGCAAAGGTACAGAACCTTCCCTATGTAACCTGCTGGGGAGACGGCTCACCTCTGCGTGAGTTCCTGTATGTGGATGATCTCGCCAACCTCTGCGTGTTCCTCATGAACAACTACAGCGGCAATGAGACCGTCAACGCGGGCACCGGAAAAGAGTGCACGATCAAGGAACTGACAGAGCGCGTGGCAAGGATTGTCGGCTACAAGGGAGAGATCCGCTGGGATCCCTCAAAACCGAACGGAACACCCAGAAAGCTCCTCGACATCTCCAAGTCAAAGGCTATGGGATGGGCACCGAAGACGAGTCTTGATGAGGGAATCCGCCTGACTTATGAGGACTTCCTGCACAATCCGATGCGCGCTGAGCGATGAGGGTGTTATTATGCACATTATTCTGCTGAGCGGCGGCTCCGGAAAGAGGCTCTGGCCCCTGTCCAACGATATCCGCTCCAAACAGTTCATCAAAATTTTCAGAAGAGAAGACGGCACTTACGAGTCCATGGTGCAGAGGATGTATCGTCAGATCCGGAAGGTGGACCGCGATGCTACGGTGACGATTGCGACGGCGAAGTCGCAGGTGTCGCAGCTGCGCAACCAGTTGGGCGATGATATCTCCATTTCGCTGGAGCCGTGCCGGAGGGATACTTTTCCGGCCATTGTGCTGGCCACGGCCTATCTTCGGGATGTGGAGCATGTGGATGAGAGTGAGCCTGTCGTCGTCTGCCCGGTAGATCCGTATGTGGGCGATGGGTATTTTGAGGCGCTGAAGCAGCTCTCTGATCTCGCCGCACAGGGAAATGCCAATCTCACGGTTATGGGCATCGAACCCACGTATCCTTCCGAGAAGTACGGCTATGTCATCCCTGTGACGAAAGACCAGGTCAGCAGAGTCTCCACTTTCCGCGAGAAGCCGGATGTGGAGACCGCAAAGCGATACATCGGTGAAGGGGCCCTCTGGAATGCCGGCGTCTTCGCCTATAAAATCGGGTATGTGCTGCAGAAGGCAAAAGAGCTGATGCAGTTCACAGACTACGATGAGCTGTTCTCGAGATATGAATCTCTGAAGAAGATCAGCTTCGACTACGCGGTGTGTGAGCACGAGGAGAATATCCAGGTGCTGCGCTACGCCGGCGAGTGGAAGGACATGGGCACCTGGAATACGCTGACAGAAGCGATGACAGAGCCCGTGATCGGCAAAGGCACACTTAACGACAAGTGCACGAATGTGAATGTTGTCAATGAGCTGGATGTACCCGTCCTTGTCATGGGGCTGCAGAACGCCGTTGTGGCGGCGAGCCCGGAAGGCATCCTTGTCTCGGACAAGGAGCAGTCCAGCTATATCAAGCCCTTTGTGGATGCGATGGACCAGCAGGTCATGTTCGCGGAGAAATCCTGGGGGAGTTTTCAGGTGCTGGACGTAGAGAAGGAGAGTCTGACCATTCTGGTGACTCTGAAGCCGGGGCACGGCATGAACTACCATGCCCACCAGCACAGGGATGAGGTATGGAACATCATCTCCGGCACGGGCACCACAATTGTGGACGGCATGGAGCAGAAGGTCAGACCGGGCGATGTCATCACGATGCAGGCGGGCTGCCGGCATACCATCATGGCAGACGATTCGGAGCTGAAGGTGATCGAGGTACAGCTGGGCAAGTCCATCTCTGTGCATGACAAGATCAAGTATGAGCTGGAGTGAGGCATGAAGCAACTCAATGGTCCGTTTCTGCTGGATCCGGCAGGCAAGGATTATATCTGGGGCGGGAGGCGTCTGAAGGACGATTTTTCAAAGAATCTGGATCTCACGCCGCTCGCGGAGACATGGGAGTGCTCGACGCACCCGGACGGCCCCGCAAGAGCGGCTTCAGGTCCGTTTAAGGGGGAGCTTCTGCAGGATATCCTGCGGGAGCACCAGGAGTTTTTCGGCACACATCCAAGCGCCAATCCGGATATACAGACGCAGAACGGAGAGCTTCCTGTTCTGATCAAGTTCATCGACGCGAAGAGAGACCTCTCCGTGCAGGTGCATCCGGATGACGACTATGCAAGGACGCATGAAAACGGGTCGCTCGGCAAGAGTGAGATGTGGTACGTCGTGGATGCGACGACGACAGCCCATCTGATCTACGGCTTTAACAGAGACATGGACCGGGAAAGTGTCCTGCGCGCCCTGGATGACGGCAGCATAGAGAAGTATCTGCAGAAGGTTCCGGTACAGAAGGGTGATGTCTTCTATATCCAGGCGGGCACAGTACACGCGATCTGCGCCGGCGCCCTTGTCGTGGAGGTGCAGGAGAGCTCGAATCTGACCTACCGGCTGTACGACTATCACAGAAAGGGAAAAGACGGGAAGGAGCGGGCACTCCATGTGGCAAAGGCGATGGATGTGGCGGACCTGAGAGGATCCGCGAAGCCAAGGCAGCCCATGCACGTGCTGCGCTATCACCCTGGCATCGCTTCGGAGTTTCTCTGCCGGTGCAAATATTTTGAGGTGGAACACATTCTCCTTAATACAGAGAGAATACGGCCGATGGCCTCCTACAAGAGCAGTGCAACATCATTTGAAGTTCTTATTGTCACTGACGGCTGCGGCATGTTAATGTGGAATTCGGAGAGTCTTCCGTTTTTCCGCGGGGACACATTTTTTGTTCCGGCGGACTCGCCGGAGATTCATATCCATGGAAAGGCGGAGCTGCTGCGCGTCACCTGCTGAGAACATAAGACACATGTAACTGTTCAGCACCACATTTCGAATTGCTCCAAAAGACGCCGCAATTCTTCGATGTAGGCGTTCAGGGGTGCTGAACAAATGTCATATAGGAATCGAATATGAAAAAATTAAACGGAACCGTCATTGTCACCTACCGGTGCAATGCAAGGTGCACGATGTGTAACCGCTACAAGGCACCTTCAAGACCGGATGAAGAGATATCCCTCGAGACGATCAGGAAGCTTCCGCCGATGTATTTTACGAACATCACGGGAGGAGAGCCGTTTATCCGCCAGGATCTCCCGGACATTGTGCGGGAACTGAACAAAATTTCGGACCGTATCGTCATCTCGACGAACGGTTTTTTTACGGACAGAATTATTGCCCTGTGTAAGGAGTTCCCGAATATAGGCATTCGTATCTCCATCGAGGGCCTTGAGCAGACGAACAATGAGATCCGGGGGCTTCCTGACGGATTCAACAGAGGATACCAGACGCTCCTCAAGCTCAAGGAGATGGGACTAAAAGATGTAGGCTTTGGCATGACGGTCCAGGACCGCAATGCAGCGGATCTCGTGCCGCTCTATGATCTCTCCAATAAGCTTGGCATGGAGTTCGCGACAGCCAGTCTCCACAACAGCTTCTACTTCGTGGAGGCCAAGAACATCATTCATGACCGGCCGATGGTGGCACAGAATTTCGAGAATCTGATCAATGAGCTCCTGAATTCGAACAGCCCGAAGAAGTGGTTCAGAGCGTATTTCAACCACGGCCTCATCAACTATATCTATGGACAGAAGAGACTTCTTCCCTGCGATATGAGTTTTGACACCTTCTTTATCGACCCTTACGGTGATGTGATGCCCTGCAACGGCACGAAGGATAAGGAAGTGATGGGCAATCTCAACACGCAGAGCTGGGATGAGCTGTGGAATTCCGAGCAGGCAGAGAAGGTGAGATACAAGGTGCGCCACTGCGAGAGACAGTGCTGGATGATCGGCTCCGTCTCCCCTGCAATGCACAAGTACATCTGGGTGCCCGCGTGGTGGGTATTCCGCCACAAGTTCCTTCGCTTCTTCAAAAAGAAGAAGTACAGCATGTACGAGCTGCCGATCGTCAGGGCATACAGAGACGGCAAAGTCAGCAAGGAAGAGCTGGATAAGTGCAGCACCTGCGACCTCTCCTGCGTCGTGAACAACGGACTCTCTGAGGCCTCCAACGCACAGCTCAAGAGCCGGACGGGCGAAGAGATTGTTGCGGAAGATATTGCAAAACAGAGCAAGAGCGATTATAACATTAAAGATTGACACAAATATTCACATAAAGTTCACATTCTCGTAACAGAACGGCTCAATCTCCATATGGAAGAGAAGAAGACTACAGACAACAGAAAAAACGGCGTCTCCGAGGACGAACTGAAGAAGGCGGTGAGAACGGCGCAGCTCCCGAAGGGGGAGGCACTGGATGATACTGTCTCTTTGGATGACGTGCAGAAGGCAGTCGGCGGAGCGGCAATCCCGAAGGGAGAGGCGCTGGACGATACGGTCTCCCTTGATGATGTACAGAAGGCCGTCGGCGGAGAGGACATTCCCGAGGGGGAGGCGCTCGATGATACCGCATCTCTCGAGGAGGCGGCACGGGCGGTAAAGGCTGTGCGGGCCGGCAGAAAGAGCGTCGGTCAGAAAGCGGACTATGAGCAGGAGGCAGACAGTGCAGAGAAAGCGGCCAACAGCGCATCTGCCGGTTCTGCAGACGATTCTTCAGAGCGTGCGGACAGACAGTCGGCGGATCCTGACGCTGATGATGAGGCACCGGAAGGTGTTGAGATCATCGATCAGGGGGATAATAAGAAGCCTTCTTCTGCAGGCGCCGGGAATGACAGCCAAGGCGGGGCGGACGATACAAAGGAGAGTGCTTCTGAAGGTGCTGCGGAGAATGCAGGGACAGGAAGAGAGCCTGAAGCTGCAGAAGATCTCTCTGCCGCAAAGACCGAAAAGAGCGGAAAGAAGAACCGCCGCAGGGAAGGAACAGCCGGAGCAGCCAGAAAGATCCTGCTCACACTTCTTATTGTGATTGTGGCGCTTGTCGGCGCAGGGTACGGATTTTATCACTATGAGTTCTCCAGAATGCAGCGGGAGAATGCCGGCGACTACTCCTCTGAGGAAGTTGTCAAGAGAGTCTCTGAAGAGACGGATGATGACGACAGCAACAAAGCGATGGAGAAGCAGACGAAGGGTCTGCAGTCCGGAGAGGCAGTCGCGGCCGAGGGAGATGTTTTCAAAGACGACGATGTCTATAACATTCTCCTCATCGGCACGGATGACCGCACGAGAAAATTCGCTGCGGATGCAAGAGGCGACAGCTGCATTCTTCTCTCTCTCAATAAGAAGACCGGCAAGGTACACCTGGTCAGCTTCGAGAGAGGTATCGGCGTTCCTATTCTCTCAGGTCCATATAAGGGTCAGTATGACTGGCTGACGCACACATTCCGCTATGGCGGCGCGGAGCTGATGACAGCGGAGATCCGGGAGAATTTCAAGATCGATGTTGACAGGTATATCCGCATCAATATCCAGACGCTGATCGATGTGATCAATGCGATCGGCGGCGTCGATGTAGCCATGACACCGAAGGAGGCGGAGCATATCAACCATCCGGAGGGAACTTATACGGCAGGCTATATCATGGGTATGCATGTAGAGGACGACATGCAGGTCTGTCATGCCTGCATGAACCATCTGAACGGCGCTACTGCCATGGTCTATGCGCGCACGAGGGCAATTGATGACGACTGGCACCGCATGAAGAGACAGAGAAGGATCATTATGGCGGCGGCGAATAAGCTGAGCAAGCTCAGTACGACGCAGATGCTCGAAGTCTTAAATGATGTAGTGCCGATGATCCAGACCAACCTCTCGGAATCTGAGGTTGCAGAGCTCCTCACGCTTGCCCCGAAGTTCATGGGCGCAAAGGTGGAGCAGATGGCAGTTCCTGCTACCGGAACGTACGGCGTGATGAAGGGCATGGAGGGCAGAAGTCTCTTTGCAGTGGACTTCAACATCAACTCCAAGATCATTCTGAGTGCACTGTACGGCCTCGAGGCACCGGACATGACCGACTACCATTACTCCGCGGAGTCCTCAAAAGGCGCTGTAACAGACAGTGCATCATCCTCTTCAACGAATTCCTCTTCCGGTACGAATGTCCGCAGCAGCGGTTCGGTCGGGACATCGTCCGGAAGTGCCGTGCAGAGTACGCCGAGCGTAAGTACGGGAACTTCAGATCCCGGCAACGTTGTGGATGAAGCACAGGATGCGGAGATGGCGCAGGAGCAGAGCACAGCCGACAGCCAGGATGCGGCAGCCCAGGTGCAGCAGGCCGAGGATACGCAGAATACAGACAGCAGTCAGGATACTGCAGCGCAGCAGACGCAGCCGACGGTGGATACGTCGAATCTGACGCCTGCGGAGCAGGCACAGTTCCAGCAGCAGTTCCTCGATCAGTACAACCAGCAGCTGCAGGCGCAGCAGGCAGCTGCCGCTGCCGCTGCACAGGGCACAGGACAGTAATCTGATCAAAAGATACGGCATACAAGGGGCAGAGTCACATATGGGAATACAGACATCCGGACAGCCAGGTGCTGCCCAGACTGCAAAACCGCATAAGGTGAACGGAAGACATTATCCGGCAGAGGGGCAGAGCCCTACTGTCCGGATTATTGTTGCCACGCATAAACAATACCGTATGCCGACGGACAAGATGTACCTCCCCCTCCATGTGGGGGCGGCCGCCGAAGTGGACAAGAACGGTCAGGAGAAGGACATTGGCTATCACAAGGACAATGTCGGAGAGAATATCTCGGTGCGCAATCCCCATTTCTGCGAGCTGACCGGACTTTACTGGGCGTGGAAGCATCTGCATCAGGACTACATCGGCCTTTGCCATTACCGGAGATATTTCAAGGGAAAGCCGGAGCACAGATCAGCGATAAAAGGTGATATTTTCGATTACATCCTGACATACAAAGAACTCCGGCCCATGCTGGGGCAGTACAAAGTCTTTGTCCCGAGAAAAAGATACTACATCATCGAGACCCTTTACTCCCATTACGACCACACCCATTACATCGATCACCTTGAGAAAACAAGAGAGATTATAAAGAACAAGTATCCGGACTATCTGGAGAGCTACGACGAAGTGATGCATATGCGCAGCGGCCATATGTGGAACATGATGATCATGACGAGAGAGCTGCTGAATGAGTACTGCACCTGGCTCTTCGATATTCTCTTTACACTTGAGACGGAGGTCGACTTCCAGAACTACAACCAGTATCAGGGCAGATACAGCGGGCGCGTGGGCGAGCTGATTTTCAATGTCTGGCTGCGCCAGCAGGTAAAGAGCGGGCATCTGCGCAAAGATGAAATCAAGACGCTTCCTTATCTGTATGTGGAGAGAGTGAAGTGGGGAAAGAAGATCAGGCAGTTCCTTGTTGCCAAATATCTCGGCAGAAAATATGACGCGCAGTAATCAGCACAGGGTCACTCTATGAATCTGGAAACGATCGGGGTATTCAAACATATTAAGTCGAAGGACGCCATCGTGCTCACGGATGACCAGCTCCATGCGCTGCAGAGAACGCTGAATGGGATTCTCCGGGACATTGTCACTGTCTGTGAAGAGAATGGTCTGACCTACGAGCTCGGCGGAGGCTCGTGTCTCGGCGCGGTGCGCCATCACGGCTTCATTCCCTGGGACGATGATATCGATATCAATATGCCTAGGAGTGACCATGACATCTTTATCGTGAAGTTCCGGGAGAAGTTCGGGGATCGCTACTGGGTGCACACGCCGAGGGAGACGAAGGAATACGGCCTTCTTCTCTCGAGGGTTCTCCTGAAGGGCACGAGCGTGCGGACAAGAGAGGATTTTCACAACAAGGAGTGCGGCGCATTCGTTGACATCTTCGTCATCGAGAACACGTATGACAACAAAGTTCTCCGGCAGATTCACGGCATCGGCTGCATGGCTTTTGGCCTCGCCCAGTCCTGCCGCAAGTTTTTCCGGGACAGAAAGCCCCTTCTTGCCCTCCTCGACGGGTGCGGGGATGAAAAGGAGAAGCAGCAGTACCTGCGCGTCTTTCGCGTGAAAATAGCGATCGGCGCGGTACTCTCCTTCATGAGCCTCGATGCCTGGATCCGCGCGGCGGACCGCTGGTATTCCATGTGCAGGAATGACCATTCCCGCTACGTGACAGTCCCTGCGGGGAGAAAACATTTCTTTGGTGAAATGTATCTGCGGAGCGATCTCTGCAGAACGGTGGAGATTCCCTACGATGGAGAGAAGAGGGCAGTTCCTGCCGCATATGATCTGTATCTGCGAAGACTCTACGGTGATTACATGCAGATTCCAAAGGATGCAGATAAGGAGCAGCACGTCTTCTTTGCGCCATTTTATCTGACAGATGCAGATGCCGGCACAGATGCCGGAGAGCAGTGATGAGGCACCCGGCGGGTGGAATGAAGAACAGGAGAGATGACATATGAGCAATATCGCACTGATCTTTGCCGGCGGAACCGGCAAGAGAATGAACACGACGTCCGGCCTTCCAAAGCAGTTCCTTGAGCTGTACGGCAAGCCCATCATCATCTATACGCTGGACAAGTTCGAGAACGACGACGATGTCGAGGGCATTGTCATCGCCTGTCTCGAGGCATACATCCCGAAGATGTGGAAGCTGTGTGCCAAGTTCCATATCACGAAGGTGGAGGCCATTGTGCCGGGCGGATCCACAGGACAGGAGTCCATCTACCACGGCCTCAAGAAAGTGCATGAGCTCCATCCGCAGGACGATACGGTCGTTCTCGTGCACGACGGCGTGCGCCCGCTCGTGGATCCCCTGACAATCTCCAACAGCATCCGCGTCGCAAGAGAAAAGGGAAATGCCATCACAGTGACGCCTGCGACGGAGACAGTCATTCTCGACAGCAGTGACGACAAGGTCGGCACAATTCTCGACAGACACCAGTGCCAGCTCGCCAAGGCGCCGCAGACGTTCTTTGTCAAGGACCTCCTCGAGTGCCACGAGAAGGCGAGAGCGGAGGGAAGAAATGATTTCATCGACTCCGCCAATCTGATGCGCCACTATGGAAAAGAGCTGTACACCGTAGAGGGCAAGACGGAGAACATCAAGATCACGACGCCGATCGACTACTATATTTTCAAAGCGATTATTACGGCGAAGGAAAGCTCCAATGCGTTCGGTCTCTGACAGAAATCGAAGACGTACAGGTCTTCTGATCGCCGCCGCCGTGCTCGTGCTGGCTATCGTTATCCTGCATCCCTGGTACGTGCGGTATATGGCCAGATACAACAGCGAGGTGTGTGAGAAGGCACGCTTTGTTCTGGAGGACCGCTACAACCACCGCGTGGAGGAGCAGATGAAAAAGGGGGTATCCCTCGACGACATCGATTATGAGGACGCCCTGCGGCAGAGCGTCAGGGAAGAGTTCGGCGCAGATCTGACGGCTGTAAAGAGCGGCGAGTACGAGGTGAAGGGAATCTGCCGCGCGGGCGGCACATATACCATTTACATGGACCCCTCGACGCACAGAATAAAGACACACTGCAGTTATCCGGGACACGGAGACTATCAGATGTTTACAACGCCTTTCGGGGCGAAGCAGCCGTGAACATGGAATGACGTTCAGCAAACGCATTTTATTATCAGTTATTCAGGACGTCATTGAACAAGAACAGAAAGGTTATCAGAGCATTATGTTGGTAGGGAGAGTAATCGCGAAAAAATGCCGGCGCCTCTATCCGGTTATGGTCGAGGGCAAATTCTTCAAGAGGATCGGCAATTGCTTCAATCAGTTTTTCACATGGCTGGATCGGAAAATAGGTTACGGCGCAAGATGCATTCTTTCCCGGCACACGAAGGTCAACGACAATCAGGTTCTGTTCTTTGCCTTCAACCATATGATCAGCTGCAATCTCAAGTACATCAGTGAGGAGCTGATCCGGCGGGAAGCCCCCGTGGAGATTTACTGGGCAGTGGCAACGCCGGCAAAGAACCATGTGAATACAAAGGAAATTCTGGCAAAAGAGTTCGGCACTCTCCCCAGTAATGATCCGCATGTAAAGGAGCTGAAGGCGTACGTGAAAGAGCACGTGCACATCATTCAGCGCAACACCTATGAGTTCTTCCAGATTGCGGCATCGTCCAAGGTGATCATCATCAACTCCCTTCTCGGAGACAAGTTCTTCCCCTTCCCGGTAAAGAAGAACCAGATTGTGGCCGAGACGTGGCACGGCTCCCTTGGCATCAAGAGATTTGATCCCGCCCATTACAACACGAACATGTCCTGGCCGGTTGCGGCAGAGAGGACGGGGCGTCTTACAACGTACTGCATCTCCAACTCGACATTTGAGGACGCTGTTTTCAGGGAGACGTTCTGGCAGAAGACGCCGATTCTCAAGCTCGGGCACGCGAGAAACGATATTTTCTTCCCGCAGTTCGCAAAGACGAGGGAATACCTTCGCAGCGAGTTTATTGACGATTACAGCCTTCCGGCCGATGTGCACTTCGCACTGTATGCACCCACATTCAGGGATGACCACAACTTCGAGGTCTATGACCTGAATGCACACCAGATCGTCGAGGCTCTGAAGAAGAAGTTCGGCGGCGACTGGCGCCTGCTTCTTCGCTATCACGACAACGACAAGAAGAATGAGCTCTCGAGCAACACTGTGGCATCGAGCGAGGTCATCGACGTGACCGCGTATCCGGACATGCAGGAACTCCTGGCCATCACAGAGGTCGGCATCACGGATTACTCCTCCTGGATCTACGACTATGTGCTCAAGAGAAAGCCCGGCTTTATCTTCGCCATGGATGTCGATGAGTACAACAATGAGAGGGGATTCTACTTCCGTCTGGAGGATACGCCTTTCCCTGTTGCGCGGGATTCCGATGAGCTGGCAGCGAACATCGCACAGTTTGACGACGCGCTCTATCAGAAGAAAATCGATGCGTTTCTCTCGGACAAGGGTTCCATCGACGACGGCAATGCGGCAGTGCGCATAGCGGACAAGGTTCTGGAGTGGACAAAGGGCTGAGCTGGAAGTGAAAAAGAGAAACGGGTCAATTGATTTTCTGCGCTTTGTGTTCGCGGTGATCATCATGCTCCACCACTCGCGCTATGTGGTGGGGTACGACAGCTGCGTCTTTGCGGGCGGGTCTCTCGGCGTCGAGTTCTTCTTTCTGGTATCCGGTTTTCTGATGGCCGCCTCCGCGGAAAGGGCAGCAAAAGGGCCAAAGACACAGAGTCTTGGCAGTGAGACCTTTCAGTTTCTGAAGAGAAAAATCCTGCCAATTTATCCGGAGTTTCTGATCGGCTGGCTCATCGGCCTCTTTGTCATGATCTTTGCCCATCATCTGCGCGGAGCGGCGATTATAAAGAGCATCGGCAAATGGATCTTCGAGCCTCTTCTTCTGGAGATGACAGGCCTGTTCACCGGCGGATTCGACGGCGTTGTCTGGTATATCGGCGCTATGCTCCTGTGCATGGCACTGCTGTATCCGCTGCTGCGCAGGTATCCGGACATGATGAAGAAGGTTGCGGCACCGATCTTTGCGGTGCTCCTTTATGGGTTTCTGTGTCAGAATTACAGTCACCCCAGAGATCCGGCAGTATGGACGGGGCTTGTGATGAAGGGGAATATACGCGCGATGGCGGATCTCCTTCTTGGCGTTGTGAGCTGGCAGTTCTGCGGACATCTGAAGGCATTGCCTTTGAACCGCCTCGGGCAGGCTCTCTGTCTCTTCGCTGAGATCCTTCTCTATGGTGCCGTCATCGTCTACATGTATACACAGATCCCGACCAACTGGGATTACCTCTTTATTCTTTTGCTGTTCCTTGCTGTGACGCTCTCGTTCAGCGGGCAGGCGCTTGGAAGCAGCCTGTTCGACAACGCAGTGAGCAGATGGCTGACCAGGTACTCGACGGCACTGTATTTTGGCCATCTCTATATAGCAACGAACATGGACGTCATTATGCAAAGCGGCACGGGGGCAGAGAGGATCGGTGTCTACGCGGCGCTGGCTTTTCTGAACGGACTTATCGTCATGGCGCTTGCCTCTTTGTACAGGCGCATGAAGCCGGCGGCCGGGAGGATTCTTCGCAGAGCATTTCTTATAAGGTAATCTGGAGCGTATGGAAAAGATCTCGAAAACAATTCAACAGTACTGGTTTATGTTCGAGGAGCTCGTCAACCGCGACTTCAAGCAGCGCTACAAGAGAAGCGTTCTGGGTATGGCCTGGTCTATTCTCTCGCCCCTTATGACGCTGCTCGTGATGCGCGTTATTTTCACGCAGTTCTTCTCGAAAGATATCCCGCACTACACGATTTACCTCTTTTCGGGCAACATCGTGATGTCTTATTTTCGTGAGTCCACGAGACAGGGCATGAGATCGCTTGTCTCCAATTCAAAGATCTTTACGAAAATAAATGTGCCAAAGTACCTCTTCCTCCTCTCGAAGAATGTATCGGCACTTGTGAACTTCGGCCTCACGCTCCTCGTCTATTTTGCCTTCTGTGTGATGGATCACATCACCTTCACACCGAAGATGATTTTGCTCGTGTTCCCGGTTCTGTGCCTTCTCGTCATGAACATCGGCATTGGCGGCATCCTGTCGGCCATGTACGTCTTTTTTGAGGATACGTCCTATCTCTACGACGTTCTGCTCACGCTCCTCAACTACATGTCGGCTATCTTTTATTCGATTGACAAGTTCCCGCAGTCCATGCAGATGATGTACATGCTCAATCCTGTTTATGTGTACATTAAATATTTCCGTCTGATCGTGATCGACGGCATCATCCCTTCGCTGGGGTATCATGTGCTGTGCATCTTCTATGCGGTGTTCTATCTGGCACTTGGCATGTATATTTACAAGAAATTCAACCATGATTTCCTTTACTATTTGTAATTGTTCAGCACCCCTTGGAAAGTCGGAAGATCCGGATGGGGAGCTTGCATACTATCATCAGGAAACATTATGAGTGTGATCGACTGCAGTCATGTCAGCATCCGTTACATCACGGGTGACTTCAAATCCATAGGTCTTAAGGAATACATCGTGAGACGCCTCACGAACAACTACCACGTCAAGGAATTCTGGGCGGACAAGGACATCACGTTCCAGCTCGAGAAGGGCGATATGCTGGGCATCATTGGCACGAACGGTGCCGGCAAGTCGACGCTCCTGAAGGCCATCACCGGCATCATGGTGCCGACGGGCGGAGAGATCAAGGTGAAGGGCAATATTGCGGCGCTCCTGGAGCTGGCCTCCGGATTCGACGGCGATATGACGGTGCGCGAGAATACATATCTGCGCGGCGCTCTCCTTGGCTATACGCGGCGCTTTCTCGATGAAAAATACGACGAGATCATCCGCTTCGCAGAGCTCCAGGACTTCCAGGACTACATGTTCAAGCAGCTCAGCTCCGGCATGAAGTCAAGGCTCGCCTTTTCCATCGCCTGCCTTGTCAATCCTGATATTCTCATTCTCGATGAGGTCCTCTCTGTGGGCGACGGCGCCTTTCGCAAGAAGTCCGGCGACAAGATGAAGGAGATCATCAGCAGCGGTGTGACGGCCATTCTCGTCAGCCACGTGATGCCGCAGGTGCGGGAGCTGTGCAACAAGATCCTATGGCTCGACCACGGCAAGCAGGTGATCTTTACGGACGATGCGGAGCTGGCCTGCGATGCATATGAGGAGTTTCTCGCGGAGAAGAAAAAGAAGCCGCCGAAGACCGTTGAAGAGATGAGGACCCTCCAGAGAGCATGGCACATCCGCCAGGAGAAGGAGACGGCCGAGAAGGCGAAGAAGGCCGCAGAAAAGGCCGCCAAAGAGGCAAAAGCGGCGCACGAGAAGGCGGAGGCAGACCGGAAGGCGCTGCAGGAGTAAAATGATGAGCGGAAAGACAAACGAAAAGAGCGCACTGCAGGAAGACCTTGAACACAATGCAGGCTCACCCATTGTCACAGAGAATCTGGATGCACTGCGCGGCGCCTCTGTACTGGTGACGGGGGCGACGGGACTCATCGGGTCTGAGATGGTGCGCACGCTCGACTGCATCAATAAGGTACACGGGCTGCACATGCAGATTCTCGCGCTGGTCCGCAACAGGAAAAAGGCAGAAGATATTTACGGCGCTCTTCTTTCGGAGGGGAGAGTGAGGCTTGTCCTCGCAGATCTTACAGAGGATAGCTTTGTGCAGAGCGTTCTTCAGGAGATCAGCGGGAAACCGGCAGATCAGACTTCAGGCGCCGGAAGAGAGGCTGTCTCTTCTGACAGCAGTCTGCCTTCGGACAACGGCGGAGAACGCGGAGCAGGGGTACACATCGGCTATATCATCCACTGCGCGGCCGTCACCACCTCAAAGACGATGGTGCAAAAGCCCGTAGAGACTATAGTGACCGCGATCCGCGGCACACAGAACATGCTGGAGCTGGCGAGGGAGACCCACTGCCGCTCGTTTGTCTATGTCTCCTCTATGGAGATGTACGGCGATCTCTCCGTGTACGGCACGGATACGAGGGCAGATGAACAGAGAATCGGGTATCTGAATCCGCTGATCGTACGCAGCAACTACCCTGAGAGCAAGAGAATGTGCGAAAACCTCTGCGCCGGGTATGTCAGCGAATACGGTGTCCCTGTGAAAATAGCGCGCCTTGCGCAGACCTTCGGCGCAGGAATTCTGCCGACAGAAAACCGCGTGTTCGCGCAGTTCGCAAGAAGCGCAATGGCGGGGAAGGACATCGTGCTGCACACCAGGGGCCTGTCTGAGGGCAACTACTGCTACACGGCCGACTGCATCCGGGGACTGCTCACCATTCTCCTGAAGGGCAGCAGCGGTGAGGCCTATAACGTTGTCAATGAGAGCACGCACATGACGATCGCCGGCATGGCACAGATGGTGGCCGATGAGATTGCAGGCGGAAGAATCCATGTCGTCTTCGACATTCCGGAGACGAACACCTACGGCTATGCGGCAGATACGAAGCTCACACTCCTCTCCGGGAAGCTGCGCGGTCTTGGCTGGAAGCCGGAGATCGGCCTTCCCGACATGTACCGCAGGATGATGAAAGACATGGTAAGATAGTATAGAGTTTTAAATGGAGGGTACCCTGCGCATGCCCCGTAAGAACGCAGATAATCAGCAACTTCATATTGCGATGATCGGACAAAAGCGCGTGCCCTCGAGGGAGGGCGGCGTCGAGATTGTTGTCTGGGAGATGGCGCAGAGACTGGTCCGCATGGGACACCTCGTGGACTGCTACAATCGCTCCGGCTATCACATTCATCCGAGAGACTACGACACAAAGCCTGGAATGCCAGGCAGATATGACGGCGGCGTGCGCATCATCACAGTGCCCACATTCCGCAATGTTAAGTTCAATGCCATTGTCTATTCCGTGATGGCTTCCTTCCGTGTTCTCTTTACGCACTACGATGTGATTCATTACCACGCGGAGGGGCCCAGCATTATGTGCTGGCTGCCAAAGCTCTTTGGCAGAAAGGTTGTCGTCACGATCCACGGCCTCGACTGGCAGAGATCCAAGTGGGGCCATTTTGCTTCCCGCATGCTCAGGATGGGAGAGAAGACCGCCGTGAAGAATGCGGATGAGATCATCGTTCTCTCTAAGAACCTGCAGGAATATTTTCAGAAGGAATATGGACGAAAGACCCGCTTTATTCCGAACGGAATCAACCGGGGATACAGGCTGCAGGCGGATCTCATCAGGACCAGGTACGGTCTGCGGGGCGGCGATTATTACATGTCGCTCTCGAGAATCGTGCCGGAGAAGGGGATTCATTACCTCGTCGAGGCGTTCCGGAAGACAAAGACGGATAAAAAGCTCCTGATCTGCGGCGGAAGCGGCGGCACGGACGAGTATTATCACGAGATTGAGAAGATGGCGGCAGAGGATCCCAGAATCATCATGACGGGGTTCATCGAGGGGGAGGAGCTGGAGGAGCTCCTCTCGAATGCTTATTGCTATGTTCTCCCTTCAGATGTGGAGGGCATGGCCATCTCCCTTCTTGAGGCCATGAGCTACGGCAACTGCTGTCTCGTGAGCGATATTAAAGAGAACACTGAGGTCGTCAGAGACCACGCTGTGACCTTTCGGAAAGGGGATGTGGAGGATCTGCGGGAGAAGCTCCAGATGCTCGAGGACAATCCGGACACCGCAGCTTCCTACAGGGATACCGCGGCGGACTTCATCTGCGGCGAGCACAGCTGGGATGAGATGGTGGAGGAGACCGTGAAGCTCTACCGCGAGGTGTGCAGCCGCTGAGTGTTCGTTCCGGAGCATTCATGTGATCAACCAGGAAGGGAGTAAGGATTCTGACGCCGATCGGCAGTCGGCGCGGCCTGGTATTAATAAGAAGCGCAAAGGGGAATGATCATGAGCGGATGTCTTCTGCGGTATGCCGCAGACAATGAGGAGGACTGCCGTCTTCTGTACAACTGGAGAAATGATGCTGAGGTTCGGAAGAACTCTTTTCATCAGGATGAGATCGCATATAAGGACCATGAGAAGTGGTTCCATGCCGTGCTGAAGGACCCGAACCGGCGCATCTACATCATGATGGCGAGAGATATCATGCGCAGTTTTCCTGTAGGCGTCATCCGCGCCGATGTGGACGGCGATGAGGCGGAGCTCTCCTACAGCATTGACAGGGACCAGAGATCAAAGGGCTACGGCACGGAGATCGTAAACCTCGCCTCAGAGGAGATTCCCTTCGATTACCCTGATGTGAAGAAGCTCACGGCAAAGGTGAAGACGGACAACACTTACTCGCAGACCATTTTTGTGCGCAATGGATTCTTTCCGGCAAAGCGGCTGCCGGAGTACATCCTGTATCTGAAGAGACTTTGATCGAACTGTCTCTGCGCCGGAATTATTGCAGCAGGATGCACGGGCGTTATCCTGCGGGATCGACCGCGCAGCTGCCGCACTGATGCCGGCGGAGCAGTCATAGGAGAGCGTATGGGCAGATATTTTGGGACGGACGGATTCCGCGGAGAGGCGGGCGTTACACTGACAGCAGATCACGCGTATAAGATCGGACGGTTCCTTGGCTGGTACTATGGGCGGGAGCATGAGAAGAACGGAAACGACGCACCTGCAAAGATTGTCATAGGCAAAGACACAAGGCGCTCGAGCTACATGCTGGAGTACTCCCTTGTCGGCGGACTGGTTGCTTCCGGCGCAGACGCCTATCTTCTGCATGTGACAACGACGCCGTCCGTCTCTTATATCACGCGGGCGGACCGCTTTGACTGCGGCGTCATGATCACGGCAAGCCACAACCCTTACTGCGACAACGGCATCAAGCTCGTGAACCACAGAGGGGAGAAGATGGACGATGAGACCATCAGCCTCATTGAGGATTTTCTGGACGGCAGGCTGGTCATCGACGGGAATGCCCTAAAAGAACTTCCCTTTGCAAAGGATGACAGGATTGGCACAACGGTCGATTATATTGCGGGGAGAAACCGCTATATCGGCTATCTCATTTCTCTTGGCGTATACGATTTCCGGGGCGTGCGCGTGGGCCTTGACTGTGCCAACGGCGGTGCGTGGACGATCGCAAAGGCCGTGTTCGAAGCGCTCGGCGCAGAGACGTACATGATGGGCGATCGTCCCAACGGTCTCAACATCAACAGGAATGTCGGATCGACACATATCGCGGCACTGCAGAACTTTGTTCTGGACAACCGCCTCGATGTCGGCTTTGCCTATGACGGCGATGCGGACAGATGTCTGGCCGTGGATGAGAGAGGCAATGTTGTGACGGGAGACCACATCCTGCTCATGTACAGCCTGTACATGAAGGAGAGAGGAAAACTTGTCGGCAACACGGTTGTCGCCACGGCACAGTCGAATTTCGGCCTGTACAAGGCACTGAAGGAAAACGGCATTGAGTATCTGCGCACACAGGTCGGAGATAAGTATGTCTATGAGGCTATGAAGAAGTACGGCTACCGGATAGGCGGAGAGCAGACCGGCCATATTATTTTCTCCAAGTATGCGACGACGGGAGACGGCGTCCTGACTTCACTCAAGGTGATGCAGGTCATGCTGGCAAGGAAAAAGAAGCTCTCGGAGCTGGCGGCGCAGATGACGCTTTATCCTCAGGTACAGTACAGCGTGCGGGTCACAGATAAAGACAAGGTCATGGACAATGAGGAACTGAAGGAGCTTCTCTCCTCCGTATCCTCGGCCCTTTCCGACAAGGGCAGCATTCTGGTCCGTCCCTCCGGCACTGAGCCGGTGATCCGCGTCGGCGTCGAGGCGGAGGATGACCGCACGGCGAAGCAGTACGCAGACCGGATTGCAGATCTTGTGCGCAGGATTGATCAGGAATGACCGCAGATGAGGCATGTGGCATTATGGTCTGAGAAGGACCTGGACAGCAACAGAACAGGATGGATTGACATTGCCAGGGGAATCGGCATATGGCTGATCGCTGCAGGCCATCTGCTGCGCAGGGGACACATCGCCGATTATATCCTCTCGGGTGCTGTGGCACTCTTTTTCTATCTTGCCGGATACGTCTATTACTGGCATGAGGACAGGGCGCAGTACTGGAAAGGAAGAGTCCTGCGCCTTGTAGTTCCCTATCTTGCAGTAGGGAGCGTCAGCATCATCCTCTATGAATTTCTGGGGGCGTATGCTGCACATGTCCTTGGAACGGCGGCGCCGCCGGGCTTTGCTGCGGATTTCCGCCATCTCCTTTTCGCCAACGGCAAGCTTGGCTGCATGAAGTGGAATGAGTCCTTGTGGTTCCTGCCCTGTCTCTTCTCCATGACTGTCCTTGCAGAGTTTATCGAGTACATGGTCCGCACATCAACTACCGGGATCATCAAGGCCGCGGAGGTGCGCATCGTTTACGTTGTGCTCTTTGGCGGCATCGGCTACATTCTGACCCAGTGGATGAAGGGAGGAATGTATCCCTGGCACATAGAGACGGCACTGTGCATGCTCTTCTTTTTTGAGGCCGGACAGGTCCGGCGACAGATCCACGACAGCCGCGTGCGCTGGGCACAGTTGAGCGGAGGAAAATTCCGTAAGCCAAGAGTGGATGTGCGCGTGATGAGCGGCATCTGCGGGATCGCCGCATCGGTGATCCTGACGATCTACAATGGCTCCATCAGCGTGCGCACGGATGAATACCCACACTACCTGCTGTCCTTTTTCATCATGTTCCTCTTCAGTGAGGGCGTGGTACAGCTCACCATTGCCGCGGAGCACTGTGCATTTCTGGAAAATATCGGCAGAGCCTCTATGGATATCCTGCTCTGGAACAAATTCCCTGTCCTTTTCGTGCAGTTAGCGGCGGGGCCAATTCTGTTCCATTGCGAGAGGCTCTTTCTTGAGAAGGATACAGTTCCTGCCGCCGTGCTCACAGCACTGCTCGCCCTTCCCTGTATGGGGCTGTGCATCGCCTGGACGAAAATATACAAGGCTGCCGCACAGAGCATCGGCAGAAGGCTGAAAAAAGATAAAGCGGATGCAGAGAATGAATGATGAGAAGAGATACCGGCTAAAGCCGGCGGAGAAGAGAGAACAGTGTTATGAAAAGACGGTCAGCGTGCTGTGCATTTTCGCTGCGGCCGTCTTTGTCCTTCTCCTTATTCCCATCCTTGCCGCCTCTTTTTCAGCACACACAGTCAACGATGACTATAACTTCGCCTGGAGAGTGTATCATGCGGTGCGAGGGGGAAGCGGCCCCATCGGGATTCTTGCTGCCGCTGTGCAGGAGACCGTCTATATCTGGCAGATCTGGCAGGGGACATTCTCTGCCGTCTTTCTCTTTTCTTTAAGTCCCGGAGCATTTTCAGAGAGGGCCTACGCGCTCACGACGTGGATTCTTCTCGGGAGTCTTATTCTTGCCACTTTTTATTGTGTGCACACCGTTGTCAGAGAAAAACTCCGCGGCAGCAGGGCAGAGAGCGCCTTGATCTGCGCATCCGTTCTGACCGTGTCCGTTAGCTTTGTGCCTGATAAGGCAGAGGCCTATTACTGGTGGAACGGGGCTGTGTATTACACCTTTTTTTATGCGCTGAGCCTCCTCCTCGGTGCAGTTGTCCTGCAGCTTCTGCAGGATCCGGGCCCCGAAAATGTTCCCACTGATCCTGATGCGGCGGGGCATAAGATGCAGCATGTATCCCGTGTACCTCGGGGCAGACGCAGGCGTCTTCTTACTGCAGGCTGTCTGTTGGGATTTCTGGTCGGCGGAGGAAACTATACGAGCGCACTTCTATGTACAGAGTGTCTTGCTCTTGTTCTGTTGTGGTGCATTCTCACAAAGAACCGGAAATGGCGGGAAATCCTGCCGGTACTGGTTTTTCTTGTGTTCGCGTTTGCGGTTAGTCTGTCAAGTCCCGGCGCAGCGGAGAGATCCGGCAGGACGGAGGGAATGGCGCCTCTGCAGGCTGTGCTCTCAGCGCTGCGGCAGGCTGCTGTTTTCACCCTGCAGTGGACGGATCTCACGGTGATTGCCCTTCTTCTATTTCTTCTGCCGGTCATGGTACATCTGGCGAAGAAGAGCGGGCGCTCGTTCCGCCATCCGCTGCCGGCGGTACTCCTTAGTTATCTGCTGTTCGCCTCGCAGATCGCCCCTTCGTATTACGGCGTATCGACCTATGGCGGCGGCAGGCAGGTGGATATTTATTACTATTCGTATATTCTGGCAGCAGTGGGGCTGACTTTTTATCTGACCGGGTGGCTGATGGGAAGTCCATTCGGGTGTTTCTTCCGCGGGTGCCGCAAAGGACGCAGCGCGGGATATGAGAAAAGTGCAGCAGGGGCGTCGGCACCAGCAGAAGAAAAGAAAACAAATGCGCGCAGAGGAGTTCTTGTGCTGTGGTCAGGAAAGGGCCTTCTCCTTCTTTGCATTGTCTTCCTCATCGGCTGTAAAATAAGTGGTCTGCACAGCATCACTTCTGTGGCAGCGGGGGATGATCTTGTGCACGGCCGCCTTGCCGCCTATGACAGGGAATATATGGAAATGGCGAAAGAACTTGAGCAGGGCCAAGGGAAGAAATCCGTCACAGTGAGTGCACCGACCGCACAGCCTTCTGTATTTCCAGTCTCTGAGATAGAGACGTATCCCGGAGGGTGGGTCAACAAGGCTATGGAGCGCTACTACGGAATAGAACAGATTCAAAAACGGGAGAATGAGTAGTTTTAATGCTTAAGAGTTTATGGATGCGTTGTTTGTCTGCCGCGGCAGGTGCTATGATGTCTGCCGCGGTTTTGTCCATGCAGGTGTGCGCCGCGGGAGTGGTGACTGTGAGCGGCGTTTCGATAGGGGACGGCAATGTCGTGGTGACCGCTGCAGGGAATGCCGGATCAGAGGACGGCATGTACCACCTCTACGCGCAGAATGTGACGGAGAGCGCAGCGGGCGGAACGGAAGTGGGCAGCACAAAAGCGGCCGGCGGGAGCCTGCACTTCTCAGTACCCCTGCAGAAGGATACGCCGGGGTCTCTCCTTTATAAGAAATTCACGGTCATGGCCGTACAGGGCGGCAAAAAGGTCCCGGTCAGCAATTCCATGTTTATCACGAATCCGGAAGCATGTGCGCCCTATTCATCGCCGCGCATGCATGTCGGAAAAAAGGGCATCCTCCCTTCTTCGGACCTGCTGCGGTCAGGGCAGCTCCGCCAGCTGGGCATACAGCAGGCAACGTACAACATTCCGCTCGCCAATATCACGAGCGGGGGAGGCGTTCCCTACGTCTATAACGGAAAGATATATGAGTTCAATGCATCTGCCATCTGGCAGTATGACTACATTATTCCGCTGCTCAATGCACAGGGCATTCAGGTCACACTGATTTTTCTGAACAACCGGGGCGGAGACGCATCCCTTATTCACCCGCTCTCCCGTGACAGCCACAGCGCCAATTATTATGCGTTCAACACACAGGATGAGGCGGCCGTGGAGAAGCTCGAGGCCATCGCTTCCTTTTTCGCGCAGCGCTACAGCGGCAAGAGCTTCGGCACCGTTGACAATTGGATCATCGGGAACGAGATCAATGCGAGAGCCCAGTGGAATTACATGAAGGCATCCGCCGGTATTGACACTTATACGCAGGAGTATGCAAAAGCCTTCCGCATCTTCTATAATGCTATCAAGGCACAGAATGCGAATGCGAGAGTGTACAGCTGTGTGGACAACCAGTTCGCCGGCACCACGGACAGCGGATTTTATCCGAGCCAGCAATTCCTGCTGCGTCTGCAGGCAGACCTCTCCGCAGAGGGCAATATTCCCTGGGATATTGCAGTTCATCCCTATGACATGCCCTTGAGCGATGAGACGCTCTGGGATGAGACGGGCAAGAGCGGGATTGACCACACGCAGGCATCGAAGTTTGTGACGATGTCCAATGTAGATGTTTTCACAGACTTTTTCCTGCAGCCGTCCATGAGGTCTCCTGACGGAGAGGTGAAGAGCATCCTCTGCAGTGAGCAGGGTTACACCTCAAACGGAAAGGGCGGGGAGAAGGCACAGGCCGCTTCCATTGTCCTTGCCTATCAGCAGGCACAGCAGAACCAGTACATAGACGGCTTCATTCTGGCCAGGGAACAGGATCACGGCGATGAGACGAAGCAGGGGCTGGCCACGGGTCTTTCCAGGGCCGACGGCACACACAAACTGGCGTATTCCTGGTATGCCGCGGCAGATTCGCCGTCCACGGTGAAGGCGGCAGCAGATGTGATCGGCGTGCAGGATCTGTCGCAGCTCATCACAAAGAGATAGAAGGATCGGATGAATCGTCACTATTACACGGACAGCACGAAAAAGAAAATATCCTTTATTCTGGACATCGCGGTTCTTCTTGTCTGCTATGAGGCAGCACTGCGGCTGCGCTATGCCGGACCGCCGGCAGGCTGGCAGGTTTCTCTCTACCGACAGATTCTCAGCGTAGAGCTCCTCAGCTATATCATCCTGTCTCTGCACAGAGCCATCACGAAGAAGCCGTATCTGCCGAACGAGCAGGATCCTGTCGACAATCTCGTGCGCGTAGTGAAGGAGCAGGTCTGTCTGTTCGCAGTCCTTCTCATTCTGCTCGTCGCTATAAAGAGTGCGCAGCAGGTCTCCCGCCTTTTTCTGGCCTATCAGTTCTGTCTGAACACAGTTGTCATGTATGTGCAGCGCATGCTGTACCGCAGATGGCTCTTCGGGGTCAGCGGGAGCGGAGAGAATACAGTTTCCATGATGATTGCGGCTGACATGTCCAATGTCCGCGGCACAGTGAGACGCCTGCGCACGGGGCTTCCGGGGCATGTTCGTCTCTCCGGCATATGGCTTCTTGAGGATGATCTGCAGTGTCCGCCGGCGCAGATCGAGAATGTTCCTGTTCTGGGCGCAGGTCCGGTTACGGATGCGGGTGAATTGTCGGAGACGCCAGAGAGCGCTCTTCCTGCAGAAGCTTATTTTTCCTTTTCCCATGTCAATGAAGGCGCAGCACGCAGGCTCATGGACGTGCTCCTCAAAAAGGGAGTGGATGTCTACTGTGGGCTGCGGCTCTTTGACAGGGAGGTTTCGTCCGGCATTCTGCACACGGAAGGAAATCTGTGCGCCGCAAGGCTCAATGGTCTCACACAGAGATGCCGCGTGCTCGATATTGACTATGCAGTGGCAAACGTAGAAGGGGCCGCCTCGTATATCCGCGACCACGTAAAGGAACTTGGCGGGCAGTACGTGTGTTTCTCCAATGCGCACACAACAGTCACGGCACATGAGGATCTTCAGTACAGAGCTGTGCAGAATGGCTCCGCTTATACATTCGCAGACGGTTCACCGGTAGCAAAGTGCGAGCGCTACATTGGCTTTAAGGATGCACAGAGAGTGAGCGGCCCGGACTTCATGGATGCCATGTTCAGGGCGAGCATGGACGGGTCGGTCACACACTATTTTTACGGTTCAACGCAGGAGACAATTGAAGGACTGAAGAGAAATCTTGAGAGGGACTACCCGGGAATTGTGGTCAAAGGGTTATATTCACCGCCGTTCAGGGCGCTCTCCGAGGAGGAGGACCGTGAGCAGACAGACATGATCAACAGGGCGGGGGCAGACATCGTCTGGATTGGCCTCGGTGCACCGAAGCAGGAAAAGTGGATGGCGGCCCACAAGGGCAAAGTGCATGGCCTTATGATGGGCGTCGGCGCCGGCTTTAACTTCTATGCTGGCACTGTAAAAAGAGCTCCGAAATGGGTGCAGAAGATCGGCATGGAGTGGCTCTACCGGCTGACACAGGATCCAAAGCGCCTCTTCTCCAGGTATTTTGTCACAAACGTCAAGTTCATTGTCTATGTGCTGCATGATTATCTGTGGCACAGAAGAGGAAAAGTGTAGATCGCATCCGGCGGCCGCATTCAGCGAAACTTCCTGCGCGGATTTTACCTCATCGAGGAATAAATTGGGGTAACTGTTCAGCACCCCATTCCGAGAACCTTCGGTTCTCGGAATGCAGGCGTTCAGAGGCGCTCTGCGCCTTGCCCGCCCCTCGAAAAATCGAAAAATCCGTCTGGTGAGCAAGCTCCCCATCCGGATTTCCCGATTTTTCGAGGGGTGCTAAACAGTTACAAATTGGGAAAGTAAGGTTCCCGAAAGATACGGAGATGCCTATGCCAGGCAGCAAGGTCAGTCTTATTCTCACAACGTACAACAGCATGAAGAACCTTCGCGGCACGATGGAGAGCATCGGGCAGCAGGACTATCCGGACATTGAGGTCGTCATCAAGGACGGCGGATCGACGGACGGAACAAAAGAGGCAGCATTTGCTTATGCCGCACCGGGGGGATTCCGGTATCCCGTCAAGGTTCAATCCTGCAGCGATCAGGGAATCTACGATGCCATGAACCAGGGGTATGCGTTGTCGGAGGGAGAGATCATCGCCTTTTTCAATGACAGGTTTGTCCGCAGAGATGCTGTCTCTCTTATGGTGCACGCCATCGAAGAGAGCGGCGCGGACGGCGCACACGCAGATCTTGTGTACGCAGGATTGGACGGAAGAGTCGTCCGCTACTGGCATATGGGACAGGGGAACATCAGATCCGGCTGGATGCCGGGACACCCCACACTTTATCTGAGAAGACAGGTTTATGAGCGGTATGGACTCTACCGCACGGATTTCCGCATCTCTTCCGATTACGAGTTCATGGTGCGGATTCTGAAGAATAAAGCGGTGAGGCTTACCTATGTGCCGGAGATCATCGTCTCCATGTATTACGGCGGAACCAGTACGGGCGCAGCCAGCGGATATTGGAGAGGCCTTCGGGAGGGACATGAGGCGCTTGTCTCCAACGGCGTTCATCCAGCGCTTCTTGCGGACCTGCTGCGCACAGGGCGTCTTGCCCTGCAGTTTCTGCGCGCGAAAAAGGGTGAGAAGGAATTGAGGCGTCTTCATGCAGTATCATAGGTTCAAGGGCAATCAGTTCTATATCCTGTTCTCGGCGCTGTTCGCGCTGATGATCCTTTTTTCCGGGAAAATAACGGCCAGCCAGGACCTCTCCGCCAAATTCGGCGAAGTTCTCTTTCGTGACTCCGCGGCGGCGGATCTGCCGAGGTACCTCATGTATGCACTGGTGACCTACATCGCCGTATGTGCACTCAGGTCCGGCGCGGCCCAGATCGCTGAGAGAAGGGAGCACGGCACTTTTGTGCGTGCAGGGGCGGCCGGTGCCGCGAAAGAGAAAGGTGAAGACGGCAATGGAGCACGCAGAACACTGTGTCTCTCTTTTGCAGGGCTTCTTCTTGTGTGGCTTCCGTATCTGCTGAGCTTTATGCCTGGCGGCGTTTTCTCGGACACGGGCGGCATCATCCAGCAGGCGCTCGGCAATGAACCGCTCTCCAGCCATCACCCTGTCCTCTACACGATGATGATCCGGGCGGTTCTGTGGCTGTCAGGACGCTTTGGACTTGATGCGCAGGCGGGACTGTGTGTATTCACCATCCTGCAGTATCTGTGCATGGCGTTCGTGTGTGCGCTGATCGTCACAGAGGCGGATCAGCTGATGCAGAAACGTCTCTTTACAGTGCTCTGCTGGCTGTACATGGCACTCTTTACGCTGATCCCGCTCAATACGGTCTCCCTCTGGAAGGACACCGTCTTCACGATGGCAGTGGTGCTGTATACCCTTTGCATCGCACAGTACCTGACGAAGAACAGATGGAGCTGGGAAGCCTATATTGTATCAAGTGTGCTCGTTGCCTTTCTGCGCAATAACGGCATCTATATGATCGCCGTATGCAGTCTGTGTCTTGCTGTGCGAAGGTGGACACAGAACCGGAGAGAGGGAATCCGCACGGGGATTGTCTCCATTGTGATGATCGCTCTGATCTCTCTGGTGCAGGGGCCGGGATTCGAAGCGCTCGACATCATCTCGGACCGCGAGATCGAGAGCTTCGCCGTTCCGATCCAGCAGTATGCCTACACAGCTCTTTCCGGCGGGTCCATCCCGGAGGAAGATCAGGACTTCTGGAACAAGCTGATTCCTGAGGATAAGATTTATGAAGCTTACTCGCCTGAACTCTTCGACACCATGAAGACAAATGAGAACTTCAACAGGGCAATGGTGGAGAATAAATCCGGTGAAATCCTCGCCAAATGGGCAAAAGTTGTGGCCTGCAATCCGGTCTCCGCTGTAAAGGGATATGCGCTGGAGACGATCGGCTTCTGGGACGTCACAAGACAGAATTCGTTCTCTTATGAGAGCAGCACAATGTATTCGGACAAGGACGGCTGGACGCAGACGGATTACTGGAAGAAGATCACGGGTACATCCTTTGCCTCCCTTGTGAAGCCGAAGCACTATGTCAGCAGCGCCGTGTTCGTGTGGATCATGCTCCTCTGCATGGCGGCCTCTCTGACAAAGAAGGATCATCTATGGATGGCCATGATGCCTGGCTTTATGCTGTGGGCGACGACGATGGCGGCGACACCGGTTGCCTTCAGCATGCGCTACGTTTTCGCACTTGTTGTTCTGGTGCCCTTGTACATTGTGTGCGCGGTGAGAAGGCAGACTGCCGGAGACTAAAGGAGAGAGTTTGAATGGGTGTCATTATCATCATGCCGCTTATTGCGGCGCTGAGCATCATCTGCAGGAGACGATTCGAGGAGAGCGCACCGCTCTCTGTTTTCCTTGTCATTCTCCTGATCTACCTCTCTGGGCTAGTGACGACATTTCTGCCCGGCTTTTATCTGGCACTGGCGATGTGTGCTGCGGGCCTCATTGTCTGCGTGAAGGCACTCCTGACCCGAAACGGGAGACAGGATCTTCGCACCTATGTCTTTACACCCGGCTTTGCCGCCTATATTGCCGTCCTTATTTTCATGTTCCTCGCCAGCTTCGGCAGGACATTTACGACGGGAGATGATTACAAGCACTGGGCGCTGGCAGTGAAGAACTACTGCTATTTCAATGATTTTTCGAACGTACCGGGAGCAGTGGACGCCTATACATCCTATCAGCCTGCCTCTACGATCTTTGAATATTGGAATACGAAGCTCTGGACCAACTGCTCACAGGGCATGATGCTCGTCGGAATCGGCGTCATGACGCTCTCCCTCCTGCTGCCTTTTATGCGCTTTGTATCGACAGATGGTATTGTTGTACTGCAAGGCTGCGGGAAGAAAGAAAGGAGAGCACGTTGGTGGGTCCTTCTTCTCTTCATTCTGGCACTTCCCCTCTTTACGCAGGGCATGACATATACCTCTCTTCTTGTGGACACACTTATGGGCTACGAGTCCGCCTATATTCTCCTGCAGTATTACAGATACAGAGAGGGCGGCGGAAGATTCTATATTGTGACATATCTTCTGGGCCTGGCCGTGCTGAGCCTAACGAAGGAATTCGGCATGATCCTCTCCGGTATGCTCCTTCTCTGTGTTCTCTGGAATGAGATCACGCTGCGGCACAGGGGATTGGCTGGAAAGAAGGAGAGTGCCCGTGCTCTCAGAATCTTCTTCGTCTGCGGCGTGCTGACGGTTCTTTTTGGTGTGGTATCCTGGTACGGCTATCTCTCCATTCCGCAGACCGGGGCAGTGCCTGCACAGGCGGATGCGGGAGCACTCCTGCAGACATATGCTGCTTCGAGAGGAGAAACAGCGGCATATGCGGCTTCAAAAGGCACAGTGCCGTCTGCGGGAGGGGCACAGGTTCTGACCGGCGCGGGCCATATGGGAGAGATTCTCAGCTTCCTTACCGGCAAGGGAGACCTCGACATGAACTATGTGCGCACGATCGCGAGCACATTCATCAAGGGCCTCTTCAGCACAGAGAGCGGGTATGCCTTTGGATATCTTCTTCCCTTCTCTTATGCCGTGTTCATCGGCGCGGCGGTTCTGTTCTGGTCAGTCCGCGGAAGAAGGCATCCTGCCGCAGTGTCAGCCGGCGTCTCCAGTGCTGACGGGCCAAAGTGCACTGTGCATGCAGACGGGGAGGACAGAGAGCTCTCCGACGGCGCTGAAAATATAACTGCAGCGCGGAAGGCATTTTCAACATCGCAGACCATCTATATCGGCTGGATTGTGACCAGCGCCCTGTATCTTCTCTGCCTTCTAGCATCCTATATTCTGCTGTTTCCTCCGAGAGAGGCGGCGTATCTGGGCGCCCTGAATAAGTACCTCTCTTCCCTCGTCGCGCCGACGATTCTTCTCGGCGTGTGGATGATCCTCGAGGATTTCGACGGGAAAGTGCCGGTTCACATTCTCTACGGCGGCATTGCCGTCATTCTGTTCGTGACCGTCAACCTCTCCGGACTGACCGGAGCGATTCTGGACCGGCCGGAGGAGGTCGTCTTTGCGGGGATTGATCACAACGAGGACCAGGGAGGGCTCACCTTCCACCCCGGGGAGAGAATCTACTACATCGACACAGATGATGCGCAGAGAGAGCTCAATATGAAGGCAAGGTTCGGCTATCGCGTCTTTCCGGCGTACTGCAATCAGAGCGGAGCGAATATTTTCGATAACTATGCGTTCTATGGCAGCCGCGTGAAGAGCGGAGAGGATCCGGAGAAAGCCTTTGCGGAGATGCTGCAGCAGGATAACTACAGCTATGTCTATCTGCAGACCGTCAATGACAGATTCAGAAATGAGCTCTCCGGCGTGTTCGATTCTCCTTCTGACATAGGAGACGACCAGCTCTATCAGATCGAGTGGGAGAGCGACGGCTCGGTAAAGCTCCATCTGATCTACGCATAGGGGGCATTTGCAGTTATTATGCGCATTCTCATAGTGAACAAATTTCTCTATCCCAACGGCGGATCGGAGACTTATATTTTCGGTTTGGGCAGGGGACTGCAGGCGCTGGGGCATGAAGTGCAGTATTTTGGCATGGAGCATGAGGGACGCATCGTCTCTAACCGCGTGCAGAGCTACACTGAAGACATCGAGTTCCACGGCGCCGGGATGGCGCAGAAGCTGACTTATCCTGCAAAGATCATCTACTCGAAGGAGGCAAGAAGGAAGATCAGGCTTGTGCTGGAGGATTTTCAGCCGGATGCTGTGCACCTGAACAACATCAATTATCAGATTACGCCTTCTGTCATCGACGAGATCAGGGCATGGAACCCCTCCTGCCGCATCGTGTACACGGCGCACGACGCGCAGTGGGTCTGCCCGTGCCACATGCTGCGCATTCCCTCTACAGGAGAGTTCTGCACGCGCTGCATCGACGGCGCCTATATCAACTGCATGAAAAACCGCTGCATTCACAATTCCAGGGCGCGGAGTCTGTTCGGCACGTTGGAGGCGGAATACTATAAAAAGCGCGGAACGTACCGGCTTGTGGATACGATCATCTGCCCCAGCGAATTCATGAACAGAATGCTGAGCCACAATCCGCAGCTGAAGGGCCGGACGGTGACACTGCACAATTTTTATGAAAATAAGGGCGCTCTGCAGGATGATGCCGGTACAGAAAAGGAGCTCCTTGACAGAGGAATCTCCAAAAGAGGATATGTCATCTACTTTGGCCGGTTCTCGCAGGAAAAGGGGGTTCATACGCTTCTGCAGGTGTGCAGGGACAATCCTGACATCCCCTTTGTCTTTGCCGGCAGAGGTGAACTCGAAGATGAAGTGAATGTACTTTCCGGCGCCAACGTGACCAATATGGGCTTTTGCAGCGGCGGTCGGATGCAGAGCCTCATCCGGAATGCGGCGTTTACCGTCCTGCCTTCGGAGTGGGGAGAGAACTGTCCGTATTCCGTCATGGAGTCGCAGATGAATGGAACGCCTGTGGTCGGCACGGCCATCGGGGGCATTCCCGAACTGATCAGCGACGGCGTCACCGGCCTTTTGTGCAGGCCCTTCGACCGGGCTGCCTTAACTGACAGAATAAAGTCGCTATGGTACAATAAAAATCTGCAGAATGAGCTGCAGAAGAACTGTGTACTGGTTTCCGCAGGCCGCGGCGCCATACATTATGACACCCTCAGCGAGTACTGCGGGAAGATGCTGAAGATCTACCGGGGAGAGAGCGTTTCTGGTCAGTCCTGACCGAAGGGAGCGTCTGACCGGAGGGGGCTGAAGACCACAGGGCTTTTTCGCCGAACAGATAAAGAGAATAGAATAATGTCCTATAAAGATACTATCAAACAAAAGGCTGCGGATCTGGACTATGCCCTTTATGCGCACCATATTTTCGGCATGAAGAATCGGATCAGGGTACTGACGATTGACCAGACGCTGGATGATCTGCTGAACACGGACAAGAGTCTGGTGCGTTTTGGAGACGGCGAGATTGTGATGATGCGGGGGCGCTCTCTTAAGCTCCAGGATCTCAATGCGGAGCTGGTGACAAGGCTCCAGACAATTCTTGGATTTCAGGAAAAGAAGCTCATGGTGGCCATCCCGGACTGTGTGATGAGCGTAGACGGCTACACGCAGCACGCGAAGGATTTCTGGCGCGACCACCTGCTGTTCTGCAGAAGGTATTATGACCAGTACTGCAACAGCGTGAAGTATTACGGCAATGCATTTGTGACAAGGTGCTACCGCATGTTCGAGGACAAGACGCCCTGCGCAGACTGGTTTGACAAGTGGCGCCATGTCTTTGCGGGCCGGCAGCTCGTTGTCGTGGAAGGTGCTGCGACACACGGCGGCGTCGGAGATAATCTTTTCTCTCTCGCACAGTCGGTGGAGAGAATTATTGCGCCGCCGAGGAATGCGTTTGACCGGTATAAAGATATTCTGAAGGCATGTCAGTCTTACCCGAAGGACAGGCTCTTTCTTCTCTCCATAGGACCTACGGCCAAGCCTCTCGCGGAGGATCTCTTCTATGCGGGCTACCGCGTCATCGACATCGGCAATCTCGATATGGAATATGAATGGTTTCTGAAGGGTAACACGGACCCGGTGCCCAAGCTCTCTGTCGATACGATGGCAAAGAGCAGGGAGACGGCAGAGCACGACCCTGCGTTTGCGCAGTACATGGAGGAAGTGCAGAAGGTAATTGAGCTGTGAGTCTTGAGGTCCTTTTTTTTACGCATCATCTCTGCGCGGGAGGCGCGGAGAAGACTGTCAGGACACTGGCAGATTATATGAACGAGGATCCGGAGCTGCGCAGGAAGGTGCATGTGACGGTCTGTGTCGTCTACGATGATCCCGAAAGCCGCGCGGCGATGAAGAGCGAAGTCATTGTGATGAAGAATGCATCTGCAGCATCGGATGGAAAAGCCGCCAAGGCGGCAAATGTCCTCAGACAGATGAGAGAGCTCAGACAGATCAAGAGGGAGCGGCACATTGACGTCTGTGTGAGCTTCCTGCCCGGCGCTGATTTTCTGAATGTCCATTCCGACGCGGGGGAGAAGAGAATTGTCTCCGTGCGCAATAAGGAATCCCTCTTCACTTGGGGACTGCCGAAGAAGCTCTATGTGGAGGATGCCTACCGGCACGCAGACCGGCTGGTGGCGGTGACGGAGATTGTGCGGCAGGACTGCATCTCTTATTTTCATGTGCCTCCGGAAAAAGTGGTCACCATACACAACGCGGCGCCTTCGCCTTCACTTGGAAGCGGCGCAGATGCAGCATTCCTCTCGTTTGCGGAGGGAAGATTTGTCGTCATGACCGTCGGCAGGCTCCATCCAACAAAAGGGCAGGACCACCTGCTGCGGGCATTTGCGTCTGCTTTTGGAGGGAAGGAGCAATATGGGCTTGCGCTCATCGGCGGCGGAGAGGAAGAAGAGAGACTCCGTGCGCTGGCGGATGGGCTTGGCATCTCCGGGCAGGTGTATTTTGCCGGCTTTCAGCCGCATCCCACAGATTTCCTGGAACATGCGGATCTCTTTGTCCTGCCCTCCAATGTGGAAGGGATGCCGAACGCGGTGATCGAGGCCATGCAGGCAGGAGTTCCCGTCATCGCGACGGAGTGCGGCGCGCGGGAAATTCTGTCCCCGGATACGGATCCGCTTGTGCAGATAACGGACCGCGCAGATTATGCGCCTTACGGGGTTCTTGTGCCCGTGTGCGATGCGGGCGATGAGACAGGGCGGGAACAGATCATGGCGGACGCCATGCAGAATCTGGCGCAGGACGCTGCACTGCGCCAGAGATACAGGGATTCAGCGGGGGAGAGACTGAAGGATTTTGACATCGGCAGGATCTGCCGCAGATGGATCGAGGTATTTGAGCGTGTCTGACGTTTTTAAGGAACTTGGCTACATTTTCACGAAAAAAGAGAAATTCTACCTGTTCTTTCTTCTGGTGATTATCGTCATCTCCAGCGCGATGGAGCTGCTGGGCGTATCCGCCTTTCTGCCGTTCATTCAGGTGACAATGAATCCGGAGACGATTCAGAGCAATGCGAAGCTGCGCTTTTTCTATGAACTCCTGGATTTCCGCAATTCGACGGATTTTCTTGCGGCGATCGCGCTCGTCATTATTTTCATCTTTGTCTTTAAGAATATCTTCCTCGCCTGGGAGAGAAACGAGATCTATAAGTTCTCGTTCGGCCTGCAGAAGAGAATTTCCGTGCGCCTTCTCACCGCTTATATGAGTGAGCCGTACACGTTTCATCTGAATAAGAATATCTCCGAGATGCAGAGGGCGCTCCTCGATGACACGGATCTTGTGGCCAAGCTCATCATTCATGGACTTGAGCTGATCACAGAGGTGCTCGTGTGCGTGATCCTCGGCGTCTATCTCTTCATCGTCAGCAAGTCCATCACCGTCATCGTCGTCGGGATTCTCCTGATCCTTGTGGTCGGTTTCACTGCTCTTGCCAAGAAGATTTCCGGGACGCTGGGCAAGGAAAACCAGAAAAACCGGAGCCTCATTTACCAGTGGATGAACCAGGCTCTCGGCGGCATCAAGGAAGTGAAAGTACTCGGAAGAGAGCAGTTCTTCCTGAACCGCTATGAGAAGACATTCCGCGTCTATGTGCGGGATGTGCGCATTGCGCGTCTTGCCGGTGAGCTCCCGCACTTCTTTGTGGAGGCGGCCTGCATGACAGGTCTTCTCTCCGCCATTATTCTGAAAATGTACTTCGGGCAGAAGTCCTTCCAGGCCTTCATCCCGCAGATGGCCGTGTTCGCAGTTGCGGCTTTCCGGATGCTTCCTTCGGTCGGCAAGATCAATGAGCACGTGAGCAATGTCCTGTATGACATTCCTTCCCTCAACATCATCTACAGAGATCTTCTCGATGTGGAGCAGGCACCGGAGAAGCCAAAGCCGTGCAATCCTTCCTGGAAGCTTCAGAACGGTGTCAGGGTGGAGCATGTATCCTTCCACTATCCGGAAAGCGCAGAGAACATCCTTGATGATGCCAGCCTCGAGATTCCAAGGGGCAAAACCGTCGCCCTTGTCGGTGCATCCGGCGCCGGAAAGACCACAATGGCGGACCTCATTCTGGGCCTTCTTACGCCGCAGATGGGGCATATCTTCGCCGATGATCTGGATATTGTGAAGAACGTGCGCACGTGGCAGAGAGAGATCGGCTACATTCCGCAGGTGATCTACCTCTCTGATGATACGATCCGCAACAATATTGCCTTCGGCATCGAGGCGTCCCAGATCGATGAGGACGCAGTGGTGCGGGCGGCAAAGGAGGCACAGCTCTACGACTTCATCCAGACGCTTCCGGAGGGACTCGATACGCGCGTGGGCGACCGGGGCGTTCGCATCTCCGGAGGCCAGCGGCAGAGAATCGGCATTGCAAGAGCTCTCTACCATGATCCGGAAGTTCTGATCCTGGACGAGGCGACGTCCGCCCTCGACAATGAGACGGAGACCGCTGTTATGGAATCGGTCGATGCGCTGCACGGACAGAAGACTATGCTCATCATTGCTCACAGACTCTCCACCATCCGCAACGCCGACATCGTCTACGAGATCGGCGGCGGGAAGGCAGCGCTTCGGGATAAGGAAGAAGTTTTGTCCGGTCAGAAGGATTGAGGAGATCTGTCCCTGCGTGCAAGGGTATCCCTGACATAACAGCGGGCAGGACTGCGCATCCGTATCTGTCCCTGCCCGGGCGCAGACCCCGGCAGGGAGGAGACCAAGGGCGGGACCGGGAGAAAACCATATGCGAGTGATGTATATAGCACCCCGCTATCACACGAACCAGGCGGCAGTCATGCGGGGATGGAAGGAGCACGGGGACGAGGTTCTTTTCGTCTCAAGATCGAAGGGCTTTGCGGAGGACTACACTGATATTACGCCGGTGATGGTGCCTTACGCAGGAAGCTATCAGAAATTCGAGAAGCTCTACTGTGCACTGAAGAAAAATGATCCGTTTGCACACAATATAGGTCTGCGGCTGGGGTATCCATCCGGCAGAAGAATAGGGGAGATGCTGGACAGTTTCCAACCGGATCTCGTAATTCTGCGCGAGAAGTCAGTTTACTCGATTGCCTGTTACAGACAGTGCAGATTAAGAGGCATCCGCACACTCCTTTACAACCAGAGCCCGCTCTACGAGGAGCCTGGTGAGATACACGATGATGCAGGGCACTGCCTGATGGATGCTCTTCTTCCGTTACCACGATTCACGCCTGTGCGCGCGGCAGCGGGATGGACGGTCGGCGAAGACGGCAGACCTGTGCAGATCAAGACGGCGGGGGAGACAACCGGCAATGACGGTGAACCTGTGCAGATCAAGGCAGCGGGGGAGACGGCCGGCAATGACGGTGAACCTCTGCAGATCAAGGCAGCACGGAGCAGAGGGGAGAGCGGGACGGACCATATCACACCCGCGCTGCAGCAGGCAGTACCTCCGGTGCGAACTCAAAATGCATGGTTTGTTCCTTTTGCAGCGCAGCTGACGAGGAGCCCTGACAGAAAGGATTACTGTCAGGGCGGGCGGATCCGCATCCTTGATGTGGGCAAATTCGAGCGCAGAAAGAACCATCTTCTCATGCTGGACGCCTTTGCCAAAGTGCAGCGGGAGATTCCGTCGGCACGGCTGACAATTGCGGGGCAGGTGAGTGATGATTTTCACAGAGCCTACTATAAAGAGGTGATGGCGCATATTGCGGAGCTTCACCTCTCTGATACAGTCACTGTGCGCACGAATCTTGACCGCACGCAGATGTATGAGGAGTATGCGCGCACGGACCTCTATGTGTTGCCCAGTACCGGTGAGCCCGCAGCCTTTTCTCCTCTTGAAGCGATGGCGGAGTCCATTCCTGCCGTATCCGGAACGGGAAACGGCACGGCGGACTACATTGTGCCGGGGGAGTGCGGCAGTATTTTCAGAGATCAGGATGAGGAAAGCCTCGTGGAGGCGATCCTCTCCGTGATCAGCGATCCCTCGAACATCCGACGGATGGGAGAGGGCGCATATGCGAATATGCAGCAGCATTATCAGTTCAGCAGCTATTATGATGCACTGATGCAGATTCCGAAGGCCCACGATGAACACTGAAGAACCATTTCTGACTATATTGACGCCTGCCTTCAACAGGGCAGCAAAACTCCCTTCTCTCTATGCCTCGCTCTGCAGCCAGACAGATAAAGGGTTCATTTGGCTGGTGGTGGATGACGGGAGTACAGATGGGACAAAGGACCTTATCCGCGGTTTTGCGCAAGAGGAGAAGGAATTTGCCATTATATATATCCGCAAGGAAAACGGGGGCAAGCACACCGCCTTGAACCTTGGCATCCGTCAGGTCCGGACGGAGCTCACATTTATTGTCGACAGCGATGACCGGCTGATCCCGGGCAGTGCAGTGGCTGCAATTCGGCGGATCAGCAGAGAATATGCACCGCGCCGGCAATCGGAGCACCTGTGCGGCTTCAGTCTCCTGCGCGTAGATGAACAGGGCGCCGTGAATGCAGGCAGTTTTCCTGTGGACGGCGCCGTCAGCACCTATATGGAGCAGCGGATCAATGCCGGTCTCCTGGGCGATAAAGCAGAAGTTTTTTACACAGACGTGCTGAGGCAGTATCCTTTTCCTGTCTTTGCGGGGGAGAAGTTTCTTCCGGAGGATGCGGTATGGATGGCTATGTCGCCGCCCTGGAATATGGTTCATCTCAACAGGCCGGTGTATATCTGTGAGTACCTTGAAGGCGGACTGACAAAGAGCGGCCGCCGCATGAAAATTCATTCGCCCCTTGGGATGATGTACCGCTCAAAGGTCTATCTGGAAAAAGATGGCGTGAAAACCAGTGTGCGCCTGAAGATGATGCTTCTGTATCAGATTTACAGAGGCTTTGCCGGGGAACTGTACCGGAACGGAGAGGACGAAGAGGAGCGCCGGCAGGATGGCCGGATCTCTGCAGGCAGAGAGGATCATGCGATGCCGGCGGAGAGGGCGCTGCAGTGCGTCTCCATCCGGCATGGATTCATGTATTGGCTCATGTGGGCGCCGGGGTGCATACTGCACGCGGTTTGGAAGAGACGGTATGCGTGACGCCTTTGGGCAATGGGGGAGTCTGCGCGCATGGGAGTGACGGAGCGGTTCAGATGCCGGGCTGAAAAAGCGCTCAAATCGTTCATTGAGAGATTGGCCGGCAATAAATGAGGTGAGCAATGACCAGGCGTATGACAGCACAGGAACTGCTCTTTTATCTGTATTTTGCGCTTATGCTGGTGCTCAAGGGCACCGGCTTTACGGACGGGCCGGCATATCGCGCAGCCATTCTTATCTCTGTCGCCCTCGTCTATCTCCGGATTGCGCTCGGCAGGTACAGCCTGCGCCAGTACATGATGGCGGGCGTACTGACAGCTCTCATGTGCATCGTTTACTGGAGAACCAGAAATGAATCTGTTCTCTTTGTGATTCCTGCACTCCTGTGCGTGGAAGGGATCCCCATGCAGGATCTCTTTCGCTTCGGCGGCATCTTCTGGGGGCTGTCCTTTGTCTTTCAGGCTGCGACGCAGCTCCTTAACCTGCGCACAAGGGACTTCGTGATCCATCACAAGTTCGGACTGGGGTATGCCTTTCGCTGGGCACTCGGCTATTCCCATCCCAATGTCCTTATGGTCGCCTATACGGCGCTGATCATGTACCTTTTCTGGTACTGCAAAGAGGGAAGACATCTGCGCAGATGGATACTGACTTCCTTTTTCTTCGCCCTCTTTTTCTTCCTGTATTCCTTCAGCATCACCGGCATCTTGTATTACAGCTCATTCGTTCTGATTCTTGGCGCAGCGGAAATTCACAGGCGCTCCGGACTTGGAAGCGGGGGAGTTTTGCGCACGGCCGCAGTTCTTCTTCTGCCGCTCTGCGTTCTTTTTTCCCTTGTCGTCCCCGTTGTGACTTATCCAGGAAAGATATATCAGGTTCTCAACAAGCTGATGACGACAAGACCTCTGCTGACGCACTATTTTCTGACTCATTACGGTCTTAACCTGTTCGGCCTGCGCACTGACGGCATCGGACGAAATCTGACTCTGGACTGTTCCTACGCAAATCTCCTTATTTACAGCGGAAGTGTCCTGTTCGCTGTCCTGATCGGCGCGTACTGCGCAACGATTGTCAGGACCTGCCGCATGAAGCCCTCCTATGAGAGGAGTCTTCGCCTTGCGATTCTTCTCTCGACGGCTGTCGGCATGACCAGCGAGCCGTTCGGCTTCAACACGGCGTACAAGAACACCGCGCTCTTTCTTGTCGGCGAGACGCTGTATGCGGTCACACGGGGCAGAAGAGAGCACGCTGTTCAGGCAGAGAGAGCAGCCTGTCAGAGGGCCGGCATCTCCGCGGATCAGTCTGCTTATGAAAATAAAACTCTCCGGGAGAAATCTTCCGGTTCCATCTCCTGGCTCTCCAGGCAGCACTGCGTGCCGGATCTGCCAGCCGCAGCGGAGCGGGCTGCGGGGAGATGCGCGCAGCTGTTCAAAAGAGCGCACCGCCTTGGACCTGCGTGCGGGGCAGCCGGCGCGGTCATTGGCATTCTCCTTGCCGCTTCGCTGGTGCGTCTGCCTTCACACTGGTATGCCCTGCGCTCGAGCATCGATATCGAAGGGGAAGCGGAGCCGCTTTTCCTCACCTCGCAGCAGGCACAGAGTCTTCGGGAGGATCCCGACGTGCGGGTGATGGAGTATAAAGATGAAGAGACACCGATGCAGGAGCTCATATCTCCGGGGGGTACGTTTGCAGATATCCTGAAATCAAATGAGGCCTCCGGAAAGGACAATACAGCAGGCGTACAGGAAACCGGCGCAGCGACAGGGGAGAGCAATGCTGACCTGAAGAAACAGGACTCTGCGAAAGATCCCTCACCGGGCATTCTGCAGGCGCCGAACCTCAACCGGATCGAGTGTCTGCGGATGCTCTGCAGCGCAGGGCTTGCGGGCGCACTTGCAGGAAGTGCGCTGACCGTCCTTGCAGGAAGACGGATGAAGCTTTAATAGGATAATTTTTAGATAAAGGGGCAGAAAATTTTAATTACTCAAACTTCCCACATCAAAAGTGGGCTTGCACATTGAAAACTCAATAGTTTAACCGGCAAAAATTACCATTTCATGCTGCCGCAGATTCAAGGAGAGGCTTCCGCATATACTCTGGAAGCCGGC
>Ga0256406_1000101_pt1 | contig 157332 bp, 134 predicted proteins | sample RumenRJG_03DNA_FD_185986 | JGI IMG/M metagenome (GOLD analysis project Ga0256406, IMG submission 185986) | Bovine rumen microbial communities from Lethbridge, Alberta, Canada - RJG_03 | ecosystem: Host-associated > Mammals > Digestive system > Stomach > Rumen | place: Canada: Alberta... | reverse complement strand
GGAAGCCCCTCCTGAAAGTTAACAAAATTGAAGGAGGGGCTTGTCGCATAATGCTTAGAGCGGGATTCCTTTAAACCAAAGGGATTCCATAAGTCGTTATATCTATTTAGCGGACACCAATAATTTTAAAGAAAACAACGTGTATATATTCCTGTTTGCATTTTGTTTTTTTACACTCCTAAAGATACAAAATGTTTTGGGACATAACAAAGCCCGAGCTTGTGAAAGTTCGGGCTTTGTGCTTATAAAGGAAAGGGTGTAAAAATGGACTTTTGGCACACCCTCCTGCATTCAAAAGTTGTTGCTGTATTTTTAAACAAGGTTACAGAATGCCCAACTTGCCAAATATAACCAGTGTGGTTAAACCGATTACCAAAGTAAACACACCCACTATGGCTCCTGCCTTAAGCATATCGTTCTGCTTTACCAATCCGGTGGAATAAGCAATGGCATTCGGCGGAGTAGATATAGGCAGACACATGGCTGCACTCGCTGCAACAGCTACACCTATAAGAATGGTCGACGTACCGCCTATTTCGCCGAGTGCACCACCCATTCCCTTGCAAACTACTGCAAGTATAGGCAGAAGCAAGGCAGCCGTAGCGGTGTTGCTGATGAAATTACTCAATGCATAACATATCAAACATGCCACAATAAGAATTATCAACGGGTTCCAACTGCCGAAAGGTATGCTGTTCACTACATTCTCGGCCAACCCTGTTCCATTTAGCGCCAGGCCCAGGGCAAAACCTCCGGCCACCATCCAAATTACGCTCCAGTCGATTTCCTGTAAGTTCTTAGCCGTAATCACTCCGGTAAAAGCAAACACAGCAATAGGCAGCATGGCTGTCGTATTGGAATTTACTCCTAATTTCTCACCAAAAACCCAAAGGAGAATGGTTGCGATAAAGGTAACAGCCACCACTTTGGTTTGCCAGTTTCTACTAGCTTTACTCTCGATCTTAAGTTCAATGGTCTTCTGCTTAAACGGGAAGAACTTGAGTAAGATAAACCAGGCAATCACCAACAGCACTAATACCAAGGGTATCATGATAGCTATCCATTGGGCAAAACTGATATTCATGTTGAGCCCGGAAGGGTCATTCAAATACTTCATGGCAAACACATTAGGCGGCGTGCCTATAGGCGTGCCCATACCACCAATATTCGCACCAATCGGTATGGCCAAAGTCAGGGCAATGCGCCCTTTACCGTCAGGAGGCAAAGCCTTAAACACAGGTGTAAGAAAGGTGAGCATCATTGCAGCTGTGGCTGTATTCGAGATAAACATTGAGAAAATACCCGTAATAAGCAAGAAACCCAACAACACGAACTCCGACCGTTTGCCAAAAGGTTTCAATAACGTCTTGGCCATAATCACATCCAAGCCCGTCTTGGTAGCCGCAATAGCCAAAACAAAGCCACCCAGGAACAAGATGATAGTAGGGTCGGCAAAGCAGGCCATAATGCCTACAGAATCAAGCAGTTTCCCATATTCACCCTCTTGACCCTGAAAGAGATTGAAGGACGAATTGGATACAAAAAACAGAAGAACAAAGATAATAGTGATTGAAGTAGCCCAAGCTGGAATGGCTTCGGTAATCCACAGTAAAACCGCCATAATAAATATGGCTATCACTCGTTGCTGTACCACAGTCAATCCGGCAATCCCAAAGCACGATATTGGTAAGTTCCACACTATCAAGGTTATTGCCAGAGTAAGCAACAACAGACAAATTTTGCGTCTGTTAAAACCAGGGAGCAATTTACTTGTTGATTTTCCTTCCATAATTTTAAGTTTTTAGTTTATACATTTTCTTAGGGTAAATAGAAATCATAATAGGGTTAAGGGTTATCAAGGTAGCTTATAAGCAAAAAGACCTCCGAACCCTATGGGTCCGAAGGTCTTAATCTCTCATTTTTCAGTTCGCGCTTAATTACTTAGCAGCAGCGGTGTCAGCAGCAGCTGAATCAACAGCAGCTGAATCAACAGCTGAATCAACTACAGCAGTGTCCTGAGATGTAGAATCTGCAGCAGCTGCAGGTTTGTTGTTGTGACAAGATGTTGCGAAAGACATAGCTGCGATAGCTACGAACATTAAAACTAATTTCTTCATTTTCTTTGCTTTTTAAATCTGTAAAACAATCATTTGTTTATTAAAACACTGCAAAGGTAAGTATTTTTTTGATACGACGTTCATGTTTTAGCATTTTTTTTTCGCTTTTTCTGTAACCAATTTACAAAATGCTAATAATCAAGCATTTACACAATGTAAATAAAAGTTAAAATCTTTCTACTCATTATTTTGACCTACAAAAACTTAGCAATTTCACATTTTATATGTATCTTTGCAGTAAACAAAGCATTCACTTTATTTTAGTTGAAAAATAACTTACAATGATAGATACATCAGTGTTTCAAGGCAAAAAGGCTGCCTACTTCACCCTGGGTTGCAAGCTCAACTTCTCTGAAACTTCCACTTTTGCAAAAACTCTTCAGGAAATGGGCGTTACAACTGCCGCAGAAGGCGAAAAAGCCGACATATGCCTCATTAACACTTGCTCGGTTACCGAGGTAGCCGACCACAAATGCCGTCAACAAATACACAAAATGGTTCGTGAAAACCCTGGAGCTTATGTTGTTGTAACAGGCTGTTATGCTCAACTGGAGCCCGAGGTAGTCAGTAAAATAGAAGGCGTTGACCTAGTGCTGGGCAGCAATGAAAAATCACAACTCATACAATATCTCAACGATGCCTTTATTAATAATGTACATCACGCGTACCATTCTGTAAAGACCAAGGATATTACAACCTTCCAGCCATCGTGTTCACGAGGCAACCGCACCCGTTATTTCCTTAAAGTTCAAGATGGATGCAATTATTTCTGCACCTATTGCACGATACCCTATGCCCGTGGCTTCTCGCGCAATCCTACCATCGACTCGCTGGTGGCGCAAGCCAATAAAGCTGCAGCAGAGGGTGGAAAGGAAATTGTACTTACTGGTGTGAACATTGGCGACTTTGGGCGCACTACGAACGAGAAGTTTATCGACCTCGTCAAAGCACTTGACACAAAAGTGCCAGGCATTCAACGCTTTCGAATAAGCAGTATTGAACCCGACCTGCTGGATGATGAACTCATAGAGTACTGTGCCCACAGCCGGGCATTTATGCCTCATTTTCACATTCCATTGCAAAGTGGCTCAGATACTGTGCTGAAATTAATGCATCGTCGTTACGACAGTGCACTGTTTGAGCATAAGATAAAGCTGATAAAGCAACTAATGCCCGACGCGTTTATCGGTGTTGACGTAATGGTGGGATGCCGCGGCGAAAAGCCGGAATATTTCCAGGAATGCTTCAATTTCCTGGCACGCCTGGACGTCACGCAGTTGCACGTATTCCCCTACTCCGAACGTCCTGGTACAAGTGCACTGGCCATTCCCTATGTAGTTGATGCTAAAGAGAAAAAACGCAGAGCCCACTGCCTGCTGAAGTTATCCGACGATAAAACACACGCTTTCTACGAGAAGCATATAGGTAATGAAGCCGACGTACTATTTGAAAAAGCCTCAACAGGCAAAAGAATGCATGGATTCACCAAAAATTACATCCGTGTTGAATTACCCGGGGCGAAAGCCAAGCCGGAGTATGACAACCAGATACTTAGAGTACGACTTGGCGGATGGAACATTGATAAAACTGCTTTAATGGCTGAAATTGAGAAATAGAATGAAAGAAACTGCTGTTATCATTCTGAACTGGAACGGATGGAAGATGATGGAAAAGTATCTGCCATCTGTTATTGCGTATAGCAAGGACGATGCCGATGTAATTGTAGCCGACAATGCATCGACCGACGGTTCAGTAGAGAACCTGAAAAAGAAATTTCCGGATGTTAAGCTTATCTTATTTCAGAAAAATTATGGATTTGCCGAAGGCTACAATAAAGCCATTGAGCAAGTAAATCACCACTATATCGTTCTGCTCAACTCTGATGTAGAAGTTACCCCCGGATGGATTGTGCCCCTGGTTTCAGTACTAAGCAACAATCCGGAAGTAGCCGCCTGCCAACCCAAGCTCTTATCATTGCGCAGTAAGCATTACTTTGAATATGCGGGGGCGTCGGGCGGATATATCGACAAGTATGGTTATCCTTTCTGCAGAGGCCGCATTTTCAATACGGTTGAAAAAGACCAGAAACAATACGATGAGCCGGCCGATATTCTGTGGGCCACCGGCGCCTGTTTGGTCATTAAACGCGACGACTATATCAACGCAGGCGGACTGGATGGGCGTTTTTTTGCTCACAACGAGGAAATTGACTTGTGCTGGCGCCTTCGGCTTGCAGGCAAACGCATTGTCTGCCAACCCGAGAGTGTGGTTTATCACCTTGGGGGTGGAACCTTACCTAAGGATAATCCAATGAAGACGTTTCTTAACTTCAGGAACAATCTCACAATGCTCTACAAGAATTTACCCGATGCCCAACTCAAAAAGGTAATGAGAGCACGCTTCTGGCTCGATTATTTAGCTGCCTTCCAGTTCTTGCTCAGCAGGCACTGGGGTGATTTCAAAGCTGTATTCAAAGCACGTAAGGCATTTAAACGGTGGCGCCATGATTTCGACGCCGACCGCAAATACATTCAACAGCACGCCGTTAACCCCACGCCCGCGGAGTGTGTGCCTTACAGTATCTTGTGGTATTACTATGTTCGGGGTATACACACCTTTTCAAAGCTTAAGCATTAGCCGGCCCAGTGTTAAGCTGGCACCCCGTGATGTAACTGCTATTATTGAGTAAATGCCAGGCCGCAGGTTGGGCAACCTTACCGATTTATCACCATGATGGAATAAGGTGCAGCCCACCATTTGCTTCTGTAAGGTTTCAACGACAATGAGTTTAACATCCATATTCTGTGGAACGGAGTCTAACCTGACATTTTGAATTTTAGAATCATAATCCAGCCACACAATATCCATAGTATTTGGAGTATTATTGTGTTCCTGAGTGGCCTTACTTTCAAGTCCGAACCGGTCCATAGATGTTACAGCATAGTGCAGATTAGTGCGCGGAACCACAATAGAAGTATCACTCGTGGCTGTGAACAGCAAATTTTCGCTATTTGTTACATCTACCGGATAATGAGCCGAAGCATACACATTATATAACATATTCGGGCAACCGTTAACTGGTCTGACTCCCTTCCAGCTTAACCTCCCGCTTTTTCGCTGCAACTCCTTTGGACTTTCAGGTACTATCAGATTGCTGTCAGTGGCTGCGGGTACAAGTGCCGGATTTGAATTAAATAAGCACACGAACTTGTAAATGTCTTTCACATCATCAGTAAGGAATTTGCCTCGGAAGAAAGCCTGTCCCAGTCCATATTGTCTTAGTACGTACATTTCCTGGGTGATATTTCCCAGTGGCCAGTCTTTCTCTTTTGGTGAAAGCAAATAGATGCCCAGTCCTGGTGCCACAGCATGTCCCCCACTCTCTTCTTTCCAGTTAATGGCAAACGGATAAAACTGGTCACCTTTAAAATACATCATCGGGAACAGCTCATCCATCCATCCGTCTTGCAGCCATTTCTGAGCCTCTTGATAAACTGTAGAATAAGCATTCCAGCCATGACTCCAATACCTGCTCAAGTCGGCATATTTTCCAATGGGCGAGCAGCTCAGCTTTACCCAGGGCTTTAACGCCTTAACGCGCTGACTAACGCATTTTACTATTGCAGTTATGTTCTGCCGTGCCACATCAGCATTTACCCGTCGGTTCCAGTTCTCAGGATATCTGATATAATCCAGATGAATGCCATCAACATCATATTTGCTAACAATCTCATCACAAATATCAGCAATGTAATTTGGAGTGCCTTCGGCTTCGGGGTTCATATAGCTCTCATTCCCAATATTATACACCAATTTGCGATGATGTCTGAGAAGCCATTTGCTACCCAGCGCAGAACGTTTGCCAATGGGCATACACACAATCCAGGCATGCAGTTCCATCCCTCTGCGATGGCACTCCTGAACCGCAAATGCCAATGGGTCGTACACTGCTGCCTTTCCCGGGAAGCCGGTTATACAGCCATCCCATGGCTCTATGGCAGATGGGTATATCACCGTGCCACGTATGCGGGTTTGAAGCAGAACTGTGTTGATACCAGCCTGCTTATAGCGGTCGAGCAAACTGCAAAGCTCTGCCTTCTGCTTGTCGGCCGATTTTTCTGACTGGCAATAGCTGTGGGGCCAGTCTAACCCGCCAATCGTAGTTAGCCAAACCGCCCTGAGCTCACGCTTAGGCGTAACAGGAATAATACTGTGAACTGATTTCTGTGCAAAAGTATGTTGTGAACCTATCAGACTAAGCGCTACTATTAAAACACTCAAGACTCGCTTCATCATATCACTGCTTCTTCGAATTATCCGTGAAATTATATCAAATAACTGTGCAAAGTTACTGATATTTTTTATTAATTCAAATTAAATATGTACATTTGCAGAATAATAAACTTGAATAATAACAAAAACGAACAATAAGAATATGGTAAAAAAAATCGTTCTATTGATTTCCATGGCGGTGCTTACCTTAACTGCCAATGCACAGTTTGAAAAAGGGAAAACTTACATAGGAGCAAGCCTGAGTGGTTTGAACTTAAGTTATAATGGGTCAGACCACACCACATTAGGTGTACAGGCGCAGGCCGGTTATCTGGTAGACGACAATCTGATGCTCACAGCCCAGGCTAAGTATAACCACACCGGTACAAGCGGCGTGGCCGATTACTTCAGCGCAGGTGTTGGCGGTCGCTATTACATCATTCAGAATGGATTATATCTGGGAATAAATTGCAAATTTGTGCATGCCTATGATAGCTATAACGACCTTATGCCAGGCGTAGAAGTGGGCTATGCCTACTTCTTAAATAAGTCGGTTACCATCGAGCCGGCAATTTATTACGACCAGTCGTTCAAAAACCACAGTGACTATTCCACCATCGGCTTTAAGATTGGCATTGGCATTTATCTGTAAGCAATTGGGATAATGTACGATTTACAGTATTCCTCTGCCTTACTCGAGAAGGCTGTATCTGAATTATCTCATCTTCCAGGCGTAGGTTCTAAAACCGCATTGCGCCTGGCTTTGCATCTGTTGCGACAGCCAGAAGATGAAACCATGCGCCTCACCGAGGCTCTTAAGCATCTTCGTCTGGATGTAAAACATTGCAAGATATGCCACAACATAAGCGATGAAGACGTGTGCCCTATTTGCAAAGATACAAGTCGCGACCAAAGTACAGTGTGTGTAGTAGAAAACATACAAGATGTAATGGCCATCGAGAACACTCAGCAATATCATGGCCTTTACCACGTATTGGGCGGCATTATATCACCGGTAGACGGCATCGGGCCAGCCGATCTTGAAATCGACTCTCTGCTCGAGCGGGTAACCGGCGGCGGTATAAAAGAGGTAATCCTTGCTATCAGCTCCACAATGGAAGGCGACACTACCAGCTTTTACATATCACGCCGGCTTGCCAACTACCCTGTAAAGGTAACAGCCATTGCACGTGGCATCTCTGTTGGCGACGAACTTGAATATACCGACGAAGTTACCCTGGGCCGCTCGATTACGCAACGTACGCCATTAAACAATTAAAAATATGTCAGAAAACCAGATAAACTATATCGTTAAGAAGCTGCGCTTACTATTTTTTACCTTCATTGCACTGTCGGTAATTGTAGTAATAACAGGCGAATCATGGTGGCGCTTTCAGGGATTCCTTGAGGACTCCCATCTCGCAGAGTTTATCCTGCAGATGATTTTCACCCTTTTAACATTGGGTATTGTTTATGGCGGTTTGCGCATGTTTTCGCTTAAAGCTATTGAGAAGAAGATATACCACTCCAACATATCCTGCTATTTCAAGTTGAGTATTATCAGAATCTGCACGATGGGTGGCATCATGCTGCTCGACACCTTATTATATTATGCTTTTATGTGGGCTGGTTTTGGGTACTTAGCCATCATTCTTCTTATCAGCATGTTCTTAGTATGGCCTTCAACGGCAAGAGTAGAACAAGAATGCCGACAGGAGGAAAAACAGAATTAACAAAAAACACAGAGCAGTATGCAGCTATCGGTCATCATAGTAAGTTATAATGTAGAGCCCTACATTGTGCAATGCTTGAAATCTCTTTACAAAGCACTGCAGAATATGGAGGCCGACATCTGGGTGGTTGATAACCACTCAAAGGATAGTACCTGCCATAAACTACAACACCTCTTCCCGCATGTGCACTTGCTGAAAAGCAAGCACAACCTTGGATTTTCCAAAGCCAACAATCTTGCCATCAGACAATGCAGAGGCAAATACATTCTGCTAATCAATCCCGACACCGTAGTTGGCGAAGATGTTCTTAATCAGGCAGTATCGTTCATGGATGCACACGGCGATTGCGGCGAGCTGGGCGTAAGAATGATAAATCCTGATGGATCGGTTGCCATGGAATCACGTCGTGGCGTGCCCACACCCATGACGGCATTCTATAAGATGTCGGGGCTTTGCAAACGGTTCCCCACAAGTAAACGCTTTGCTCATTATTACATGAGCTATCTGCCTTGGGACAAGCCAGTGGAGATTGAGGTGGTGAGTGGTGCCTTTGCCCTGTTACGAAGAGAAGCATTAGATAAGGTGGGACTCTTAGATGAAGACTTCTTTATGTATGGTGAGGACATCGACCTGTCGTACCGTATTCTGAAGGGCGGTTTCAAGAATTACTATCTGCCACTTACCATCCTGCACTATAAAGGAGAAAGCACGCGAAAGTCGAGTTTTCGCTACGTGCATGTGTTTTACCAGGCAATGCTCATCTTCTTCGAGAAGCATTACCACCATCTCTCCTTCTTTGTCAGCTTTCCAATTAAGGTGGCTGTATACGGCAAAGCTACACTCACCTTGCTCTCTATTCTCTCCAATCACATTTACAAGTCGCTTGGTTTCGTACGCCGCAGTTACCAGGACATTGTTCACTATGTATTTACCGGCAGCGAAAAATCGGCTCAAACTTGCAAGGCACTGGCATTACAGAACGGCATCATTGTAGAATTGCACATTTCCAAATCGGCTTCAGAACTACCCGACACCCACTTCAACGTGCCTAACACTTCTTTGGCCGTAGTGGTATTCGATATGGCATTCTACACCTATGAAAATGTGTTGCAGTATATGTCCCGTCATTATAATGAGCATATCGAAGTAGGCTTCTACTATCCTGAGTCAAGAACTATTATAACCTCCAAAGAAGTTATCCGATGAGAGAGCAACTGCCTATCGTAAGATTACGAGCTATTGAACCAGAAGACTTGGAGCTGCTCTATAAAATAGAAAACAACTACAAGCTGTGGGCATGCGGCACTACCAATGTGCTTTATTCTCACTATCTTTTGCACGATTACATAGCTCAAAGCACCGGCGACATCTATACTGACAAACAAGTAAGATTTATCATCTGCAATCAAGATAATAAATGCGTGGGCATCATCGACCTGGTAAATTTTAACCCTAAACACCTGCGCGCCGAAGTGGGTATTGTAATACAAAAGGCCTATCGCAATAATGGCTATGCTGAGGCAGCCCTGGAACAATTAATAAGATACGCAACCAACACACTGCACCTGCACCAGCTATATGCATTGGTAGCTACTGATAATCAGGCATCAAAGCAATTGTTCAAAGCTGTAAACTTTCATTGTAATGCCACTTTGAAGGACTGGCTTTTCGATGGGCACCACCATTTTGATGCTGATTTGTGGCAACTAATTCTACCTTAATCCTGGTATCAAATTTTGTGTGCAAATTACCCTAATTATCACCCACTTACAAACAGCAAGCCACGTAACCTATTGATTATCGAACACAAAAAAGACGAAGCTTACGGCCTCGTCTTTTCAATTCAAGCGGAAGAAGAGGGATTCAAACCCCCGATACCCGAAAGGGGTATACCGGATTTCGAGTCCAGCGCATTCGGTCACTCTGCCATTCTTCCATTTGCATTTGCAAAAGTAACAATTTTTCAGCAGAACTGCAAATATCTTGAAACTAATTTTTCTATATTGCTGGTTATTTCATCTTACACTACACGTAATCTTGCACATGCCGGGGCATATTTACACTTATTTAAATGCCAGTTGTGCCAGGCGTGATTTTAATTCAGGTGCCTTGTTTTTCCGGATTGACAATTTTATTGTACACGTATTGTCAAAATTCTGCCCTCTGATTACTGCCCCAGTTTCCTTAATGATTCGCATTACGTCGTTAATCAACGGGTAAGAAAAGTTATAAGTTATTTGCTCTTCAATAAATTTGTTTACAATCTCGGCATGGTCTAAAGCCTCGCAGGCTGCTGTGCGGTAAGCCTGAATAAGGCCACCTGTGCCAAGATTCACACCACCATAATAGCGCACCACTACCACGAGAACATTCACAAGTTGCTTGCTTTCAATCTGTCCCATTATGGGTTTGCCGGCTGTCCCAGAAGGTTCGCCATCGTCGTTGGAGCGTATCTGAAGGTTATCGGGCGATATTCTGTAAGCATAGCAGCAATGGCGGGCATCATGGTACTTCTGCCGGTATCCTTTTACTATTTGCTTTATCTCATCAACGCTTTCAACATGATGTGCGAAAGCATAGAATTTGCTACGCTTCTCGGAATAGAAGCCCTCAGAAATTGTGTTAGTTATCGTTAGATAAGAATCATTATCCATCATTTAAAAAGCAGAACAGCAGAAAGGGCAAATATTTATTGTCTGTCTGCCTCTTTCTGCTGCTATATTAAAAGCTAATCGTTACTTATTTACTTGGAATTTAGTACAACCATCTTTGAAGAACGCATTAATCTGCCGGGCGGCGGCAATGCCGGCATTAATATTTGCCTCGGCCGTCTGTGCTCCCATCTTTTTGGGCGTAGCAAAATATCTGCCTGTGAATTTCGAGAACTCGGCATCGGCATCGGGCTTGATATCGGTGATATACTTAATATCGGGTCGATCGGCCAACAACTTCAGCAGTTCTGGCTCATTAATCACTTCCTTGCGTGCAGTATTGATAAGAATGCCATTCTTAGGCAACCTGTTAACCAACTCGTAATCAATGCTTTTGATGGTATCAGGTGTAGCAGGGATATGGAGCGATACAATATCGTTGTTCTCGAACAAAGCCTCCCTACTGTCTACCGGAGTTACGTTAGCGGCCGAAATAACCTCTTTAGGACAGAAGGCATCGAAAGCCGAAACCTCCATATTGAAGCCCTTAGCGATGCGAGCCACATTGCGTCCCACATTTCCAAATGCCAATATGCCCAGGCGCTTATGACCCAGTTCAGAGCCCGACGTACCATTGTAGAAGTTGCGTACAGCGTAAACCAACAGTCCGAACACCAGTTCAGCCACTGCATTTGAGTTCTGTCCAGGGGTATTCTCAACTACGACACCTTTTTGCTTGGCATAGGCAGTATCGATAGAATCATAACCAGCTCCGGCCCTTACAACAATTTTGAGTTTTTTAGCGGCATCGAGCACGTCTTTTGTAATCTTATCTGAGCGTACTATCAATGCATCGGCATCGGCCACTGCGTTGATTAAGTCTTGCTGGTCATTATATTTTTCCAAAAAAGCCACTTCGTTTCCACCTTCAGCCACCTCGCGGGTGATTCCCTCTACGGCAGCTTTAGCAAATGGCTTTTGGGTTGCAACTAAAATTTTCATAATGGTATGATTTTAAATAATCAATGTAAGTTTTCAAAGTCGCGCATCACTTTCACCAAGGCTTCAACGCCTTCTACCGTCTGCGCATTATAGCAACTTGCCCTGAAGCCACCCACAGAGCGGTGACCCTTAATGCCCACCATACCATGCTGGGTAGCGTAATCAAGGAACGGCTGCTCAAGATCCTTGTACTCATCAGCCATAACAAAACAGATGTTCATCAGTGAGCGGTCTTCTGCATGTACTGTGCTACGGAACAACTTGTTACGCTCAATTTCGGCATACAATATCTTTGCACGCTCCTCGGCACGGCGTTGCATCTCCTTCACACCACCCTGGGCTTTCACCCAGCGCATATTTTCAAGCAGAGAATAGATAGGCACAACTGGCGGGGTATTGAACAGGGAATTCTTGCTCACGTGAGTTCTATAATCAATCATAGTGGGCAACTCACGCGGAGCCTTGCCCAATGCATCGTCTTTAACAATCACCACGGTTACACCAGCCATGGCCATATTCTTCTGGGCACCTGCATAAATGGCATCATACTTAGAAACATCAACCGGACGGCTCAAAATGTCGGAGCTCATGTCGGCAACCAGTCGTACCGGCACATCCAGATCTTCCCTGATTTCGGTACCAAAGATAGTATTATTGGTTGTGATATGCAGATAATCCAAATCGGCGGGCACTGTGTAATTCTTTGGAATTGAAACGTAATTCTCGTCAGCAGAAGAAGCCACCTCGACTACATCGCCAAACAATTTAGCCTCTTTCATAGCTTTCTTTGCCCAGGTGCCCGTATTTAAATAGCCTGCCTTCTTGATCAGGAAGTTAGCAGGAATCATCATGAACTGCAAGGAAGCACCACCACCCAGGAAAATTACGGAGTAGCCTTCGGGAATATCAAGCAATTCCTTAATCAATGCTACGCTCTCATCAACAACGGGTTGAAAATCTTTTGCCCTGTGGCTGATTTCCATCAATGATAGTCCGGAACCATTGAAGTCAAGTATCTGCCTGGCAGTATTCTCGATAACTTCTCTCGGCAGAATTGCCGGACCTGCATTAAAGTTGTACTTCTTCATCTGTTGCATATTTAAAAAGTTAACAATTATAATCAAATAGGATAATCCGATGCGAAGTTATAACTTTTATTTGACACAGCCAAATTATTTATAATATTTTTGTAATATTACTGCAAAACTTTAAAGTTGATAATATTTTCTGTATTATTATAGGGGATAGTAATAGTTTATTTCGGCAGTGAATAAGCGCGGACAGATAGCTGAAAAAGCTGCACGTGTTTTGGAAGAATAATATTTTCGAACATCGTTAAATGTCTATTTGAGTGATTACCAAAGGCATGGTAAAGTGGTTACCAAAGTGGGGTAATACCGTTACCAAAATGTGGTAATGTCGTTACCAAAGCTTGGTAAAGTGGTTACCAATGTAGGGTAATCGTCGGGTAATAAAAATAACTGCCGTGTGTTTGCACATCTAAGGGCAAAACAGACGGCAGTTAAAGATATTGAATACTTGCTGTTTACTTTACTAAAAACTTCTTACCCTTTGTAATTACCACACCTTTATAAGTGATATTTACCCGTTGTCCGGCAAGATTATAACGAGAATGGTCGATGCCAGCAGAAGATTTCACACCACGAATGCCAGTAATTGTATCATTAAAAGTGTAGAAATTCTTAGCAGCTGGCGTACCTGAAAGTTGGAGGTAACCTTTGAACGGCGCTACGGTAGTGTGAACTTTCACCGGATGGAAGCCGCATTCGCCCAGCGAATTCCGTGCCAGGATATAGATGGTATGGTCGGTAGTTACCTCCGTTCTGGTAGTAAAGAACTTAAGCTCATTGCTAACTGTGGTGATCTTCGACGTGGCAGACAGAGGGTAAACGCCCTCGGCACCCCTTACTATCACCGCAGTGTTGGCGGGTATGGCATTTACAGCAGTAAGACTGATAACGTCGGTTTCCGCATTGTATTTTACAGTATAAGCCTGCAGATCCGTGGAGGCACTGAAGTCAACTGGCCGACGACTTACAAACGTAGCCCAACCGGCTGAAGTTATTGTAGCCGAGTCAGCATTTACCTTGAGGGCCGTCATGGTTGGCGAAACTATCTCTTTGGCTCCTGTCGCATCCAACGACAACATACCGCAAATACTTACCTCATCGCCGCGGGCTATGTCGTACGGACCAGAAAAGTCGGCGTAATTTACATTCTTTCCTTCCCGGGTCTTCAACACAGCCGAGGTAGTGCCGTCGGCTGAGATGTCATAACGTTGGTGGAAATACATAAAAGCACCTGATTTTGTAGTATCTCGCTTAGCGGCAGCCACCACACCCTTTACGTAAACCACCGTACCGGCCGGCTGTTGCAAGGCCTCGGTAACTGTGCAAGGTGCATCGGCTGAGCCAGCGCTCACATCGCCATAGGTTATCTCCAGCTTCTTGATTTTCCAGTACTTTGCCGATTCAGGATTGGTGAAGGTCACTGTCTGGCAAACGCCATTCCATTCAATTGCCCCCCCCGCAGAGGTATATGTGCCAGCACTGGCCACTTTATCTTTAACTGTAGGAGCATTACTTGAGCCTCCACCGGTAAATTTGATATTGGTTATGCGTTTTTTGGCATCTTTCACCGATACGCTAATATATCCCGTTGCATAAATCCTTAAGTCACTGTCGACATAGGCTGGTTTACCACTTGATTCTTTTGCGCCAAAGGTAAGAAGAATAATTTTGTTTGTATCGTTCTTACTTACCGTTGTTCTACGTACATTCGGAAATGTATAAGTAACAGTTTCAGCACACACGCTGGTTGTTCCCATGAGGAGGATGAGAGCAATAAAACAAAAGGTCTGTAGTTTATTCATATCATTGAGTTATTTTTTATTGTTTTCCAGGTAAAGGTATTTGTAGTTGCAGGCCTTAAGCATCTTGCGGGCAAAGCCTTCGGGGAAGCCGGGCCGCTGCACAGGAGCGCCGATGCCTTCGGGCGTTCTGAGGAACTTGCCATCCTTCTCGGGTTTCACAGCCATATCGTTGTACTTAACGATGAGATAGAATGCAAGGTTCTTCCAACGTGACAACATTTGTGAAGCCTTCGTGTTGCTGTAATCGTTCAACAGCTTCAAAGCCTCGGGCTTATTGGTCTGATAAAGTTTCTCGGCTTTCTGCTCTACCTCGCTCTGCTGAGCAAAATAAGAATTCTCCAGACTGTCGCGAACCTGCTTTACTGAGCCAAACATCTGCTTGTAACGCGGATAAACCATGTTGCTAACCCAGTTGCACACCCAGTAAGCATTGTCCATACTGAAGGTCACGGCATCGGCACCCTTAGTGTTGTAGCACTCAGGCTGCACTGTGTTGCCACAGTAAATAGGAGTATAGGCCACCATGTTGGGGTCGTCGTTGCCAAACCACAGCACGCCTCCGATTTCACGAGGCAACCATGAACGCATCTGACTTACATAAGTAAAGCCCGTTTGCTGTGTGCTGGTGGGACGCTCATTGAAATACTTCTTACCGTCCACCTTATATACAAGTGGTGTGGGCCGGTAAGGCATTTCCCAGATGCCACCACCAAAATCGGTAGAATCAAGCGCAAGCGGAGTGTTCTCGTAATGGTCGCGCATGCAGAGCTGCACATCACGTACCGACAGTTTGCGATTTGGAATGATCCAAAGAGGCATGTCCTTGGCATCAGCTTTCTCGCCCAATGCCCAGTCAAGATACGGGCTCATGTCGGCGAAATGGTTAAAGAAGCTCCACACGCGAGCCTCACAGAACCGGCGGCCTTCAAAATCGGGTTTGGCGTAGCTGTCTTTCCAGCTGAAAGCCTTATCGGTGCCCTTATACCAACCTTTCTGGCGGGCAAACGAAATCATATTTTTAGAGTGCAGCACCTCAGTGTTGTAAGACGACACCACGCCAATACGGCTCTGGTTGGCATGGCCGCTGATTGCATTATCAGGGATTTTTACTGCACACCAAACCACCTTCTTGCTGCCAGCGCCACAGCCCATCATCTCCATAATCCAAGCTTCGTTGGGGTCACAGATAGTAAACGTTTCGCCCTCAGAGCAGTAGCCATATTGCTCGGCCAGGGTAGTCATTACCTTGATGGCCTGGCGCGCCGTTTTAGCTCTTTGCAAGCCAAGGTAAATCAGTGAACCATAATCTATCCCACCGGTAGAGTCAACCATCTCTTCACGTCCGCCATAGGTAGTTTCACCTATAGTAACCTGATACTCATTGATGTTGCCAATTACGTTGTAGGTTTCAGGAGCCTCGGGTATCTCGCCCAGGTAGCGATGCGTGTCCCAGTCAACGATTTTGCGCTTCTCACCTTTGCTATGCCTGCCGGCAGCATAATGGCACAAACCAATAAACATTCCATAGTCATCGGCGTTGTAGGAACAGATAACCGAACCATCGGCGCTGGCTTTCTTACCAACAATAAAGTTTGTACAAGCACTACTGTTAACAAAGCCGGCAACACACAGGAAGGCTGCCACAAACCATCTTTTCGCAAAAAATTCCATCATTTTTATCAACAAGCTTTAAAACTCATGTCCAAACCTTTTACTGAATGTGTGAGGGCTCCAACAGATATAAAGTCGACACCCTGCTCAGCATAATCGCGAATGGTATCGAAAGTGATGCCTCCTGATGACTCAGTTTCGAAACGTCCACCAATCATCTCCACGGCTTTCCTGGTATCGGCAGGAGTAAAGTTATCGAGCATGATACGGTCTACCCCACCCTTGGCAAGCACACGATTGAGTTCGTCGAAATCACGTACTTCAATCTCGATCTTCAAATCAAGGCCCTTGTCATTCAAATATTTGTGGCATCGGTCGATAGCATTCTCAATACCGCCGGCAAAGTCGATATGGTTGTCCTTGAGCAGAATCATATCGAAAAGGCCAATACGGTGATTCATGCCTCCACCTATCTTCACTGCCTGTTTTTCCAGAATTCGCATTCCGGGCGTAGTTTTACGGGTATCGAGCACATGTGTATGGGTGCCGGCCAGACGCTCCACGTATTTGTGGGTCATGGTTGCAATACCGCTCATGCGTTGCATGATGTTAAGCATAATACGCTCGGTTTGCAACAGAGAGCGCACTTTGCCGGTAACTACGAAAGCCACATCGCCCACTTTAACCGGTGTTCCATCGGTGATAAACACTTCCATTTTAAGTTGCGGGTCAAATTTTCGGAATACCTTCCTGGCCATTTCTACACCGGCCAGAATGCCATCTTCTTTAATCAGTAACTTACTTTTGCCAACTGCATCTTCCGGAATGCAGCACAATGTGGTGTGATCGCCGTCACCGATGTCCTCGGCAAAGGCCAGATCCAACAATTTGTCTTCTAATTCGTCGGGTGTAAGCATAATTAGTATATTAATTCATTTTCAAGGGAGCACCTTGCGGCAACACTTTTCTGGCAGTGTCGGGCACAGGTACAGCCGTATTTCCTGTAGATTTCAAAGTGGTATCGGGACCGCCTGCCTGGCTTTGCATATTTGCAGGCTGACTGTGTACATGCATTTTAAGCAAGCTGATGTTTGAGATAAGCAACAGTTTGAGCGTGGTGAGCGAATTGTTGTCATTGTTCTGCTTGTTGAGCAGGAAGAAGCCTTTAATCTGCTTGATGCCCAACTGCTGTGCATCATCTATCTCGAGTGTGTAGTGATTGGCCATCGACATGTGCAACGTTTGCTGTGCGGTGCTGTCGTTACCAAATGTTACAGCAAGCACCGCAACGCCATCACGCATTCCATCCTGGAAAATATACTGAGTATCGAAACTCAGAATGATATGGTCGCCCTTATGGAAAGACGAGTCGGCCTGGACCTCGAAGCTCTGGGAGTTAAACGGATAATTAGGCACCAGAACCTTGGATACCGGTCCGCGCCAGATGTTGGTGGTATCGCCATTCACGCTGCCTGCCATGGCACCCATCGAAGAACCCTGATTCTTGGATTCCTCATCCAGGCGTTTTGAAATATTCTCGTAAATATCGTGAAGCTGTTCGGTATGACGAGTGTAATAAACCATACTCGAATCGAATTCACTCTCGGTTATATCGTATTTGTCTAATACTGTGTAACGCATTACAAGACTTTGTTTAGACGAACTGCCATTCAACGACGAAACCGAATTGGCTATGGCCATATCGTAAAGCACCGACTCCATTTTGTCGGGTTTGATAACACCTTTGGGCACACCAGGCTTGCAACTTATCAACAAAGAAGTGATAAGTAGCATGAAACCTAATAAAGCCTTGTGTCTAAACATATTATCTTTATTTTATATAGTTCTTCTCCAAATCTCTCCGGGCAAACAGCAACATGGCAATTACCCCTACAGTGATGCACGCATCGGCAAAATTAAAGACAGGCGAGAAGAATACGAATGGATGACCTCCCACAAAGGGTACCCACTGTGGATAGTGGGATACTATAAGGGGAAAGTAGAACATATCGACAACCTTGCCCATCAAGAATCCGGCGTAGCCATGGCCAAAAGGCACCAAATAGGAAACATAATAAGGAGACGAGGCACTGAAGATGAGACCATAGAACATGGAATCAAGCATGTTGCCGGCCGCGCCTGCTGTTATGAGCGACAGCAGCACCACATACAACCGGCGGTGTGGATGAGTTATCACCTTATTAATATACCAGCATAGCGCACCTATGGCAATGAGTCGGAGAATACTCAGGAAGAGCTTGTTGATGAATGTCATGCCATAGGCCATTCCATTGTTCTCGACAAAACTGATAAAGAACCAGTTCGTGATTTTAACAGACGATCCAAGCTCCATATTGGTTTTAACCAGCACCTTGATAATCTGGTCGACCACCAGTATGGCCACAATAATGAGGACACACATCAGCCTCTCGGAGCGTAACTTATGTTTATCCTGCGTCATTACCTTCTGGCATTTTTAGACTCCACGCTCAGAGTGGCATGAGGCACCACACGCAAGCGTTCTTTCGGAATAAGCTTGCCTGTAATACGGTCGATGCCATAGGTTTTATTCTCTATGCGAATGAGAGCAGCCTCCAGGCCCTTGATAAACTTCTGCTGGCGCTGGGCCATAGTAATAAGTTCTTCCTTGGCCTGCATGGCAGAGCCCTCCTCCACTGCCTTATAGGTTGGTGACGTATCGGCGTCGCCATTGTTGTTAGCATTGGAAATCTGGCCCATCATCTCATTGTATTCGCGACGGGCCGTTTCCAACTTCTTTAGAATGATTCCGCGGAACTCTTCCAAGTCCTCATCGGAATATCTCACAACCTTATCCATAATAGTAATCTCAATCTTTGCAGATAGAAATATTCAATTTATAGTCATCAAAATCGATGAGTTCACCGTTATTCTCGGCAATCTGAATTTCATTGGCAAGCACCTGCGAGGCAATCTCGCTCTTGAAACGCTCGATGGCTTTATCGGTTAATGTATTGGGCGAGATAACCACCTTGATATGGTCGGTTATCTGCAAACCGGTGTCCTTTCTGAGGTTCTGCAAGCGGTTAATCACCTCACGGGCGATACCTTCCTGCTTCAAATCGTCGGTAAGCTCAACTTCAAGGGCTACGGTTAAGTTGCCCTCGTTGCTTACAAGCCAGCCGGGCATATCTTCAGAAATAATCTCTACATCAGAGCTTTCAATATCGACAGGCTGGTCGGCAACGTTGATGGTTATCTTGCCATTCTGCTCCAACTGAGCAATCTCATCTTGTGTAAGGTTGCTTACATTGGCAGCAATCTGCTTCATTAACTTGCCAAACTTCTTGCCCATCACTCTGAAGTTGCACTTCACTTTCTTTACCAGGATGCCAGCACCTTCAACGAAGTTAAGTTCCTTAACGTTCACCTCGTGCTTGATAAGGTCGGCCACAGCCATGATGCGCTGCTTCTGTTTATCATCAACGGCAGGAATCATGATTTGTGCCAGCGGCTGGCGAACCTTGATGTTAACTTTACGACGCAAAGCCAGCACCATAGAGGTTATTTTCTGGGCGATATCCATTCGAGCCTCAAGTTCCTCATCGATATCGGCTTTGTTCACCTTGGGGAAGAAGTCAAGATGCACACTCTCCTTCTGTCCGCCTAAATCGCGATAGAGCTGGTCAGCAAAGAATGGCGCAAATGGAGCAAGCACCTTGGCTACCGTCATCAGACAGTCGTAAAGGGTCTGGTAAGCACTCAGTTTATTTTCGTCCATCTCTTTACCCCAGAAGCGTTTACGATTCAAACGTACATACCAGTTGCTCAAGTCGTCGTTAACGAAGGTATCGATTAATCGGGCCGCCCTTGTTGGATCGTAGTTATCCATCTCACGCTGTACCCCCTGAATAAGAGAGTTCTTCTTTGAGATAATCCAGCGGTCAATTTCCTGACGCTTCTCCAAGGGGACAGCAGGCAGTGAAATATCAAAATTATCTACATTGGCATAGAGGGCAAAGAAGCTGTAAGTGTTGTACAGTGTGCCAAAGAATTTACGGCGCACCTCGTCTACGCCCTCGGGGTCGAACTTAAGGTTATCCCATGGTTCGCTATTGGTAATCATGTAGAAGCGCACGGCATCGGCACCATACTTGCCAATCATCTCGAAGGGATCGGTAACGTTGCCCACGTGCTTACTCATCTTGTTACCCTTGGCATCAAGCACCAGGCCCGAAGAGATTACATTCTTGAATGCCACATGATTAAACACCATTGTAGAAATGGCATGCAGCGTGAAGAACCAACCACGTGTCTGGTCGACACCTTCATTGATAAAGTCAGCTGGATAGAACTCTGGAGGCACAGGCACTCCTGTGTATGTGCTGTTTATCAGACTCTTGCGATAATCAGCCTCCGACATGCCAGTCTTGGCCAATCCCTCTTCATTGATTTTTCCCTCGAAAGGATAATGGAGCTGGGCAAAAGGCATAGAGCCACTATCGAACCACACATCTATCAGGTCAGACTCTCTATGCATGGGTTTGCCATTATCGCTTACCAGCACGATGTAGTCAATATAGGGTCGGTGCAAATCTATCTTGTGATAGTTCTCCTCTGAGTAGTTACCCGGCTCGAAGCCTTCATCTTTCAAGGGATTCGACTTCATAAAGCCGGCCTTTACACTCTTCTCAATTTCGTTGTAAAGTTCTTCCACCGAGCCGATGCATTTCTCGTTTCGGTCCTCATCGCGCCAGATAGGCAATGGAGTGCCCCAGAATCTTGAACGGCTCAGGTTCCAGTCATTCAAGTTCTGCAGCCAGTTGCCGAATCGGCCTGTACCGGTAGACTCTGGCTGCCAGTGGATAGTTTTATTAAGAGCCACCATACGATCCTTCGACGCTGTATCACGGATGAACCAGCTGTCCAAAGGATAGTAAAGTATGGGCTTATCGGTGCGCCAGCAATGAGGATAGTTATGTACATGTTTCTCTATCTTGAAGGCCGTGCCTTCTTTCTTCATCTCCATGCACATGACAACATTCAGGTCGTCGGCCTTCTCTGATCCCTTTCTGTCCCAAACTCCGTTAGGATTAAACTTCGGATCGTAGGCATTCTTGACGTAGTCGCCCTCGTGAGTAGAGTAAAGCTTGGTATTAACGCAACGCTTAATAAAAATGTCATCAAGCTCACTGAGCAAGTAATACTTGCCCTGCAAATCTACCATTGGGCGCGTTTCACCCTGTTTTGAAATAAGATAGATAGCAGGAACATGGGCAGCGTTGGCTACCTTGGCATCGTCGGCACCAAAGGTTGGAGCAATGTGTACAATACCGGTACCATCCTCGGTGGTAACATAATCTCCGGGGATTACACGGAAAGCCTCATCAGCCATTTCCACAAACTTATCTCTGCCATTTTCACCCGTAAAAATCTTCTCAGGATGCTTGGCAGCATAATCTTTCACGAAGTCGTGAGCGTACTCATCTACTTTCTCGGTTGGCTTAACCCATGGCATAAGCTGTTTATAGTGCAGACCCACCAGGTCGGATCCCTGAACATGGTCAATAATTCTGTAGGGCACGTATTTGTCACCATGATGATATTCTGGTAACTCTCCGCCATCTGTTATCTGTCCCTCAGGCTTCAGGTATGCATTAATACGGGCATCGGCCATAATCAAAGTTAACTTTTCCTCGTTATAAGGATTGTAAGTCTCGATAACGGCATAATCGATTTTCGGGCCCACACAGAGTGCAATATTCGAGGGCAGTGTCCAGGGAGTTGTGGTCCATGCCACAAAACAGGTGCGGCCCCACTGACGCCACTCTTGCCTGGGATCTACCATCTCGAACAATGCCGTAACGGTAGTATCCTTTACATCACGGTAGCATCCGGGCTGATTCAGCTCATGTGAGCTTAATCCGGTTCCGGCAGCAGGACTGTAGGGCTGGATGGTGTAACCTTTATAAAGCCATCCTTTTTTATAAAGTTGCTTCAGCAACCACCAAAGTGTTTCAATATACTTATTTTCGTAAGTAACATAAGGATGGTCCATATCAACGAAGTAGCCCATCTTCTCGGTGAGGTCACGCCACTCAGCCGTGAACTTCATTACGTTCTCACGGCATTTCTTGTTATAATCCTCTACCGAAATATATTTGTCAGACTTCTTGTTCTCGATATCTTTCTTGGTGATACCAAGCTCCTTCTCAACTCCAAGTTCAACGGGTAGTCCGTGGGTATCCCACCCTGCCTTGCGTGGAACCTGGAATCCCTGCATGGTTTTATATCGATTGAAAGAATCCTTTATACTGCGGGCAAGTACATGGTGAATACCCGGATGTCCGTTAGCCGATGGAGGTCCTTCAAAGAAAATAAACTTAGGACTACCCTCACGCTCAGTAATTGACTTATGAAATGTATCTTCCTCTTTCCAACGAGATAAAACCTCTTCGTTAACCTTTACAAGGTCTAATGCCTTATGCTCGGCGAATTTCTTTGCCATATATTGTTATATGTTTTCTTTCTATTATTGTTTTGCGTGCAAAGATAATAAAAAAACACCGCTCTGCAAAATGTATAAGAAAAAAAACATATTGACAAAAAAAAAGTCTAATAATTTTGCTATATCAGGGAAAAATCATAACTTTGCAAACGCCTTGCCGATATGGCTCAGTTGGTAGAGCAACGCATTCGTAATGCGTGGGGCGGGGGTTCGAGTCCCCCTATCGGCTCGTAAATTGATTATCAGTGCTTTATATTTTCTCACTCAGAAGATAATATTTTCATTGTTACTTAGTCGAGGTTTACATCATACTTAACACCATATTGACGTAAACACGAGTGATGCCATAACTTAAAAGTAAAGGCAAATCGGCAGTAATTGTCTTCCCGAGTGATTTTCCTCCTGAAAGTTTTCTGAAGTTCTGCAAATAGTTGATGCTTTGCTTCACATTGCCCGCAATAAGCATGGTGTAAGCAGCGCCCAGATAATCGTCGGGCAAAACATCTGCATCTTTAGGATCCAGCAACTCCAAATACATATCCTGAGCTTTGGCCGCCTTGCCTGCATTAAGGAGCGTCCAGGCCAAAGTGCGCTTTACCACTCTGTTGTCAGCATGGTGGTAATAAGCTTCATAAATAATATTCGAGGCTTTGTCGTAATTGGCCGAACGAATCAGACATAAAGTAAGGTTGACAACAAATCGGAGGTTGTCTGGATTCTTCTCATGAAGTATAGTATAGAGTTGCCCGGCATTCTCGAAATCACCCGAGCAAAAATAAGCTTTTGCCAATGCGGCAATTGACGCACCCGTATCGCCCTCCAGTTGATAAATTGCAGCCAGGGGTTTGATAGCCTCGGTATATTTACCCATTCTCAACAGTGCAAGGCCCTGATAAAGCTTACTTTGGTCGTAGTTATTCTTAGACATAGCCTGCGACAATACAAGTACATCATTATAACGCTTATGTTTTAGCAGAAACAGCTGTAACTGAGTGAGCCGGGGGCCTATCAATCTTAACATATACGGACTCGTAACCAGCAGATAGCTTTCTGGCTGATTACTAACAAATAACGAGGGAAAATCGAGACGGTAATCACTCAGACGGAAAAACCTGTACAAGTCCTGTATATACATCCTTCGCACGTAGGCAGCCGAGTTATGATCGAGTTCCTCACCTATAATCGAAAAATTTTCCTCCTTCTTCAAAGCATCCTGCATAGCTTGAGGCAAATTCGTGAATGTTTTGGCAAACGATAAGGCAAAAGAGTATTTATCAGAATCACAAAACGGTCCGACCTTCAGCACATGTTCCAGGAAGGGCAATCCTGCAACCATACTGTTTATTGAAGCAATATCGGGATGTTCCATAAAGAAAGGCATAAACCAGTTCTCTATAGTTGAAAAGAAATGGTAGCGTTTCATTTGCGAGAAGCCGCCGAAGAAGATGTCGGTGCCTTGTTTCTGCATATCCTGGATGCGCTGAATGTTCTTTTCCATCTTCTCTATTTTCTCATCTTCTAACTCCGGATGGATAATATCCTCCGTCTTTTCATCGTCCTGCAAGCCAAACTTTTTTAGTTGTTCTTGCTGTGCCGACAGAATATCAGGCATCAGTTCCTTGTTGATAGTCTCCACGTCTTCATCAGAATTGATGCACATAAGCATTTGTTTTTGTAAATCCAGGAGTTCAGCCTTGATGTCAGGGACAGCCGACAAAGCATCTACTATCTTGTCAATTTCAGAGAAAATTTCCAAATGCTCATGAGGCATACATAGCAACAAACCTACCAATGCTCTCTGCCGCACAACAATATCCTGCGATTGCGTGTAGCAAGCAGCCAGTACATGCAATTTATTAACATCGAACACTGCCATGCACGAAAGAGTTAGTGCTGATAGCAACACGCACTGGTCGCGCTGCTCAACAAAGAGAGAGGTAAAGAAATGCTCTAATTGCTCTTGCTCATGTTCGCTCAACTGCGGCTTCACAAGAAGCAAGGGAAACACATTTCTGATAAGGTTCTGGTGATCGACATTTATTTTCTGCAGTGTGACATTATTCTGAGGCTGCAATGATGCCACGGCCTCATCTTGTACATAGTCTTCCATGTGCTTTTCTATCTCTTCAAACGACGGGCTAAACGTCTTGGTTGCCTGTCTGGCTAAGTTAAAGGTTTTAATATTTGCACATAAATACTCCATCTTAAGGCGCTGGTATACATCGTACGACTTAAAAAGCAGATTTTCGTAAATTGTTACGCGCTCGTCGTCTTTATAACCATTCATCACATACTGCTTCATCAAAGCGAAATCATTCTTGATTTGGTTTATACTTTCATCAAACGAGTGATTTTTGCATTGGTTGGCGGCTTTCGTCAAGTACTGCAAGCCATTACCCAAAGAACCACGAGTAATGGCAGCAAATGTCTGGTCGAAAAGATTTAAAGTCTCATTCATTGCAGGATAAATTTTCTTGCTATTTCCACTTCTTTGTTTTTGGGTAATTCTGTATGTTTGAACACTAGTTGCTGAGACAGGTGCTGAATTGACTGATCGGACAATCCATAATATTTGCGCAGCACCGGCGCATAATGCTTTAATCCAAATCGATTGATTGAATCGATGGCAGCATTATAAACTTTTGTAAAGACCTCTATCTGCTTTTTCTTAAGCTTTTGGGTGAAGCAGCGTTCTCTGAATGCTATCACACCCATCTGAAATTTTCCTTTTGAGCCATCCCAAAGCAGCTCATTGCCTGCATTCAAAGCCACTGATGCTTGTGGTTCAGGCAGCATAACAGCGTTCATCTCGTTGTTCAAAAGCATGTCCAATCGCAAATTCACGTCATTAATCTGAACAAAAAACACGTCGTACTTGGGCTTTACACTATCTACAACGTGCTGAGCCAACATCCATGTAGCCGAATGGCGATTAACAGCCAGCATCTTATCTGACAACTGACTAATCTTCTTAATGCGGTCCAATCTGTTAGAAATCAGTTTCCAATTCAAATTTGTTGAAGTAATATATTGCAACCCCACCTTTTGCTGCTTTATCCATTCTGCTTGTACCAAATCGGTAACCACGCCGTCACAACTGCCCCCGATGATTGCCGTATCGCAATCCATCTGTGCATTGTAAATTTTTACCGACACATCGGCTCCATTCTTTTCATAAAGGCCCAACACTTTGCCCAACAACACGGGCAGAGCATCCAGCGTGGGCTGCATTGCCACTTTAAGTGACAAAGAGTCGGACTTTTGAGTTGTTTTTGGCAACTGCTTATTGTCGGCTTTCTGATTACATGCTACAAGCAATAGCAGCAACAAGAGAGAGAGTAAACAATTCTTCTTCATACCTTGCAAAAGTAGCAATTAATTTCTGAGTTTCCAAAAATATTATTACTTTTGTGACTATTATGGCAAAAGACAAAATCGTTTACGTTTGCAGTAATTGTGGGCAAGAATCGGCAAAATGGATAGGTAAATGCCCCGCCTGCGGTCAATGGAACACCTTTAAGGAGTTCCGTATTCCAGCCTCTGGCAGTCTGGGCGGCTATCAGCATGCAGCAAGTCATGACGGAGTTTCGCACCTTACCGGGCAGAGTTCGTCGCCCATAGCCCTGAATGAAATTTCGGCCAACAGCGAGCCAAGAATCGATACGCACGACAATGAGCTGAACAGGGTTCTTGGTGGCGGAATTGTACCGGGCTCTATCATTCTGCTTGGTGGCGAACCCGGTATCGGAAAAAGTACGCTAACGCTGCAAACCATGATAAACATTCCCGAAAAGCGCATCTTCTATGTCAGCGGTGAGGAAAGCGCGCATCAGATAAAATTGCGTGCACAACGTATCGCGGGCGACAAAATGGGGAGCAATATCATGATTATGTGCGAAACCTCACTTGAAAAAATCTTTGAAGCCATACCGACAGTGAAGCCTCAGCTGATGGTTGTAGACAGTATACAGACCATTGCCACCGAAGCAATTGACAGTAGTCCGGGCAGCGTTTCTCAAGTTAAGGAATGCGCCGCACAGCTTCTGCGGTTTGCCAAACGAAGCGGAGTGCCTATTATCCTTATTGGTCATATTAATAAGGAAGGTACTCTGGCTGGCCCGAAGATACTGGAACACATTGTTGACACCGTAATTCAGTTCGAGGGTGACCAACATTACGTATATCGTATTCTGCGCTCTATCAAGAACCGATTTGGAAGTACAAGCGAACTGGGAATTTACGAAATGCAGCAGCAAGGACTGCGCCAGGTAAGCAACCCTTCGGAATTACTTATCAACGAAGAGCATGAAGGATTATCGGGCATTGCCATTTGCTGCGCCATTGAGGGTGTACGGCCCTTTCTGATTGAGACACAGGCATTGGTGTCGACTGCGGCTTATGGCACACCTCAACGAAGCGCAACAGGATTTGACCAGCGCCGACTGAACATGCTGCTTGCCGTATTGGAAAAGCGCGTTGGCTTTAAGTTAATGCAGAAAGATGTGTTTATTAATATTGCGGGCGGACTAAAGGTAACCGATATGGCCACCGACCTGAGCATCATTGCTGCTATACTTTCCAGCAACATCGACACTGCGATAGAGCCAGGTTGGTGCATGGCCGGAGAAGTAGGCCTCAGCGGCGAGGTGCGACCAGTAAGCCGTATAGAGCAGCGTATCGCCGAAGCCGAAAAGCTGGGTTTTACCCACATAGTGCTACCCGCTTACAACCTGCGAGGCATTAATACTGGCAAATACCACATACAAATACATCCTGTAAAGAAAGTAGAAGAAGCACTTAGAGTTCTGTTTGGCTAAGCGCTGTTAAAACAAGTTCAACTTGTTTTCACGGGCTTTGCTTAACGAGAGAATCTGTTCTTGCTCCTGCTTGTAATCCTTGCGCATCGTCTCATATCTGGTGTCAAGTTCTTGCTTTACTTCATTCTTATCAGTTACCATGAGGTACTGCGCAATTTTAGGATTTACACTGGCATCCTTAATCCATACCACCGGACCGCTATAAACCGGGGCTATCTTCAGCGCTACATGCAACTCGCTCGTTGTAGCTCCACCTATTAATATAGGTATTTGCAATCCGGCCCTCTGCATCTCCTGAGCTACATTAACCATTTCCTGTAAAGAAGGAGTAATAAGTCCGCTCAAGCCAATCATGTCAGCATGCTCCTCTATAGCTTTTTTAACTATGGTATCGGCAGGCACCATAACCCCCAGGTCGATTACTTCATAGTTGTTACATTGCATCACCACGCCCACGATATTCTTACCAATATCGTGCACATCACCCTTTACAGTAGCAAGGATTATCTTGCCGGCCTTTGTCTGGCTGCCTTTGCTTTGAGCTTTGATATAGGGATTCAAGATACTTACAGCCTTCTTCATCGTCCGGGCTGTCTTCACAACCTGTGGCAGAAACATCTTGCCTTCGCCAAACAATTTACCCACCAAGTTCATGCCATCCATCAAAGGCTTTTCTATAACATCCACAGCTCTGTCGTACTTTTGCAAAGCCTCATGTAAGTCGTCCTCCAAATATGTGTCAATGCCTTTTCGCAAAGCATAACTCAATCGGGCCTCCAAATTCTCGTTTCGCCATTCTGGAACGCCAGTAGCAGTCTCTTTATTTTGATCCCCCTTATTCGTTGCCTCCTCTTTTATCTTCAGAGCCAGTGCAATCAAGTTGTCGGCAGCACCGGGTCTGCGATTAAGAATCACGTCTTCGATAGTCTTTAATTGGTCAGCTGGAATGTCCTCATAAGTAAGGCGCGTAGCCGGATTCACAATGCCGAAATCCATCCCCTGACGAATAGCGTGATACAAGAATACCACATGCATGGCTTCACGAATATAATTATTGCCTCTGAACGAGAAGCTCAAGTTGCTTATGCCACCGCTTATATGGGCACCGGGCAAATTCTGCCTTATCCAGCCAGTAGCCTTGATAAAGTCGACTGCATAAGCAGCGTGCTCCTCCATACCAGTGGCAACTGCAAGCACATTGGGGTCAAAGATGATGTCCAACGGTGACATACCCACCTTGTCCACCAGAATATGGTAAGCTCGTTCTGCAATTTCTATCTTGCGTTCATAGGTAGCAGCCTGTCCCTTCTCGTCAAAGCACATCACTACCACGGCTGCGCCAAAGCGCATCACGTCACGAGCATGAGCCACAAACACATCTTCGCCTTCTTTCAGCGAAATAGAGTTCACTATGCATTTGCCCTGCATACACTGCAAGCCAGCCAGAACAACATCCCATGAACTCGAATCAATCATAACCGGAACACGGGCAATATCAGGATCTGAGGCCATCAAATTTAAGAAGGTAGTCATCTCGGCGGCCGCATTCAGCAAAGCATCATCCATGTTAACGTCGAGCACAAGAGCACCGTCGTCTACTTGTTTCCTGGCTATATCCAACGCCTCTGTGTAGTTCTTCTCTTTAATGAGCCTCAAGAACTTCCTGCTGCCGGCCACATTGCAACGTTCGCCCACATTGATGAACATGCCGGGGCGCACGGTGAGCTGCTCCAAGCCGCTCAAGCTCAAATAAGGTGAGGCAACCGGGCACTTGCGTGGACTGTATTTCTTTGCCATTTCGGCATATCTGCGAATAAATTCATCAGTAGTTCCACAACAGCCACCCACAATATTCAAGATGCCTTCTTGCAGCATTTTCTCCATTTTAGGAGTCATGCTCTCGGCTGTTTCATCATAGAGTCCAAGAGAATTGGGCATACCTGCATTGGGATAAGCCGAAACATAGCAAGGCACAATTTTTGAAAGTTCTTCAAGATAAGGCTTCATCTGCGTAGCACCAAACGAACAGTTCAAGCCGATAGAAAAAGGTTTGAACGGTAACATAGTGGTAACAAAAGCTTCAAGAGTTTGTCCACTTAAGGTTCTGCCTGCTAAATCGGTAATGGTAAAACTTATCATGACCGGCAGATTAACATGCCGCTGCTGCATCACAGTGTTTGCGGCATCAACGGCAGCCTTAGCATTGAGCGTATCGAAGATAGTCTCTATGAGCAACGCATCGACGCCTCCGTCAATCATGCCTTCGACCTGTTCAATGTATGCATTCTTCAATTGTCCGTACGAGAGTTCGCGTAGCGCCGGATTGCTCACATCGGGACTCATAGAGCAGGTCTTATTTGTCGGTCCGATGCTGCCTGCCACGAATCTTGGCCATTCAGGCGTAGAGAACTCGTCGGCCGCCTTTCTTGCCAGTTCGGCACCAGCCCGGGCTATTTCCTTGCTGTAATTCTGTAAATGATAGTCGGCCTGCGAGATGCGCTGAGCCGAGAAGGTGTTGGTTTCTATCATGTCGGCACCGGCTTTAAGATACCTGCGGTGAATATCCAGTATAACGTCGGGCCTTGTTAGATTCAGCATGTCGTTATTGCCCTTCATTTGTCCGGGCAATTTGGCAAATCGGTCTCCGCGAAAATCATTCTCGCTTAAATCATAACTTTGTATCATTGTACCCATAGCTCCATCGAGTACAATGATTTTTTGTTGTGCCACCTGCTGAATCGTTTTCATAATTGTTGCTGTTAAATGGTTAAAGAATTTGTTGTGGGCATTAGTGGTTCTTTATGGCTCTATCCATTTCTCTCCGGTCTTCCTTAGCCTTCAGAGTCTGCCGCTTATCGTACACTTTCTTACCTCGCGCCAAAGCAATATCAAGCTTTGCACGTCCATGTTCGTCGATGAACAACAAGGTGGGCACTATGGTCAAACCCACCTCTTTCAGAGCTTCGGATAACTTGCGAAGCTCGCGTTTGGTAAGCAGCAGCTTGCGGTCGCGACGTGCCTCGTGATTAGAGAACGAGCCATAAAAATACGGACTGATATTAATGCCCTTGGCCCACATCTCACCTTTTTCTATTACGCAGTAAGAATCCACAAGCGATGCCTTGCCCAAACGGATGGACTTGATTTCAGTACCGGTGAGCACAATGCCTGCTGTATAAGTATCAACAAAGTAATACTCAAAAGAAGCCTTTTTGTTGCGAATCTGCACCGGACTCTTTTTCCTAATATCTTGTTCTGTTTTATTCATGTTCTGTCACATTTACGAAATCACTCAAATGCTCATCTAAATAATGTGCGGCAGCGAGTGTATAGTTAGCTTCGTGCTCAACGAACTCATCATCAAATTCGTCGAACTGTGGATACTGCTCATACAGCGCCATAAACTCATCGTCGGTTTCAGCAGCCTCAATATCCTTATGGTACTTAGAATAGAGCTTATGCACTTTACGCAACATAGAGTAGAGCTCTGACAGCCCCCACACCTCCATGGCCTTATCGAAAGGATTCAGAAAGAAGAACGGACCGTAACCATTGTAGATTAACTGGATAAAACCGCCACACATTACTTCGTCACGCAACATGGTGTAGCCCAGCAGTGTTATCTGACTGGCATTAAGTTGCTGCATACCCTCGGCAGTCAGCGGTTTGCCCACACGTTGCCATACGGCATCTGCAACTGCCAACAGGAAAGCCTCACCACCCTTTTGTGCGGCAGTGGTCAAAGCATCGTTACTTATGTTAATTTCCATTGCTGTAATTTCCTTTTTTTGTATTATTTCAAATCATAAATGCCCATCGGCGTCTTGCGGTCAAGCACATCAAGTTCGAAGTCAACGCCTGTAACTATTCCATAGCTTCTAAGCACCCGTTCCACGGTTTCACGGGCTATCTCCGGGTTGTTGTTCTCTTCGCTCAAGTGGCAGAGCCACACATGCTTCAACCGTGTGCCGGCCATTGTAGCCAGACTCTCTCCGCAGGCTTTATTGCTTAAGTGACCGTTGGGTCCCATTATGCGCTCCTTCAACACTTGTGGATAGGGGCCATTACGCAGCATCTGCTCATCATGGTTAGCCTCCATCACCAGATAATCGGCCACAGCTATGTAGGTTGCCATCTCGTCGGTTACATGCCCGGCATCGGTGATAATCACAAAGTTCAAATCCTCGTAGGTTATCAGGTATCCCACATTTTCAAGACTGTCGTGAGGCACTTCGAAGGGAGTTACCTTAAATGCCCCTATAGTGGTTTGCACTCCCTTCTCGAGCACCTTTACATGGTTGCTCGCTGGTTTGCATTTCACATAATAGTTTGTGCGTATACCTTCATGAACCCTGGCCGTGGCGTACACGTCAATATCAAATTTACTGCTAATCGAGCCTACGCTTTTAATATGGTCGGCATGATTGTGCGTAATCAACACATTTTGAATATCATCTAACGATAAACCATAGTCACGGAAGTGTTTCTTAAGCGTTCTGATACCCACACCCACGTCAATCATCAAGGAGTCGGTCTCGTTGAACAGATAATAGCAATTGCCGCTGCTACCGCTACCAAAGGATATAAAATGAAGCATTATTAATTGTCTTTTTTAAATTACAAAGATAAGAAACATTTCTTGAATTGCAAAACAATTAATCGCTTTTTATATTAATACTTGCCGTACTCTGAGTTATCGGTTACCAGTAACTGATATAATTTATCAACAACAAAGCCATCCATACACGGCTTAGATATTATTGTAGTACTGGTGTGACAGATAGTAATACCAGTAAGTGTTGCCATAGGTATCACGCAGGTTGCTAAAACGTTCAGCCTTTGAACCCGGTGTTTGCATGAGTTGCTGTAAATCCTGAAAATCGGCATCCATCTCGGTGCTGTGATAAACAATGAAGGGATGCGATCGCAAGTGGGTATACAAAGTAAGAGCTTCACGGTAATGGGTGGGTAAGGGCTTGTTAAGATTATAGTACAAACCGATGTGGCGCACAAAAGCGTCCAGATTACAGTCGAGCAGATAGCCGCAAAGCAGATAATCGGCTGCAGGCTGTTTGGCAAGTTTATGCTGCAAGATAAAGTTAAGATAATGCATAGGTGCCATGGGCTGTTTAAAACGTACGCCCAGGAAATGGTACAGGCTGTCGGTGGGCAGCATCACCCAGCGCACGGTGGAACTGTCGGGCAGCAGGTCACGCGAAGAGCCTTCTACCGGGTAGGTAAAAAGCTTTTGTGGCAATTCACCCTGGCGTGCCAAGGCATAAATGCGCAAGCTGGTTAAGCTTGAATCGGTTTGAAGCGACTTACTACCTGCAAGGCAAGCATCGGCATATCTACCGTGAATCATGTCATCTTCGGCACGCATGCGATAAGAGTACACTTTATTGTCATTGCCCAACAGCAGCACCAGTGCCATCATCACAACCATGCCAAACACATTGTTGCACATCAGTTTAGAGAACAAGCCACCCGTGCTGCTCACGGTTTCCAAGGGTTGCAATTGCCGCAACAGGTACACCACTCCACCCCACACTATCAGCAAAAGGGGTATGAGCCACATCCAGAAGCCAATACTACCACCTCGGTCGAGTATGCAGCCTGCGCTGGTTAATGCCAGCAGCAAAAGCATCGAGGAGAAATAGGTTAAGCTGTGCCAGTTCTTCCAGAGTCGTGTAATCAGATATACGCTTATTTGCAACAGCCATAAAGTAATAAGGATAATCGGAGTGCCAATGCTCGACGAGTAAGTGGTTTCGCCATTACTCAGCACATGCTGAGTGGCGGCGAGCACACTCGACTGACCGCAATACACATACAACCACGTAAAAACCAAGAAGATTACGGCACACACCACATGCATGGCATGGGTACTGCTGTTTTGCTTATTTAAGCTCATCTCTTTAGAAATCTATTTCCTCTCTATTTGAAATTATACTCTGTATAGTTAGTCTCCGACCTGCCACAAGGGCAAGCCGGAGATATAATTACGTTACGAATTCAACTTCAGAACCACGGCCGAGCGTGCCGGCAGGTAAAGTTTCAGCCAACCTTTGTGCTGACTGGCATACAGGTTGTCGGCTATGGTGAAGTGAGTCATGCTGTCGTCGGCAAAGCCATTGCCGCCAAACTCTTTTGCGTCGGTGTTCAGTATTACGCTGTACGAACCTTCGGGAACCAGGAATCCATAGTCGGTAAACGAGCGTGTGGGTGAGAAATTGAACACAAACAACTCTTTGCCGCGCATGAAAGCCAGCACCTGGTCGGCATCCTGGTGCCATATCTCGGTAACAGGCGTCTTGATGAAGTTGCGCTCAGCCTTAATCGTCTTGAGCATAGCTTTGTCAAAGTCGCCCAGGAAGTGGTAATCCAGGTCTTTATTGTCTACCAGGTTCCATTGCCGGCGGGCGTATTTGTAGCTCCAACCGTTGCCCTCGCGCGGGAAGTCAATCCACTCTGGATGTCCGAACTCGTTTCCCATAAAGTTCAGGTAGCCACCATTCATGGCGGCAGCAGTAACAAGTCTTATCATCTTATGCAGGGCGATACCCCGGTTCACGGCAGCAGTTTCGTCGCCATGTTTGAAATGCCAGTACATATCAGCATCAATCAGGCGGAAGATAATGGTTTTGTCGCCCACCAAAGCCTGATCGTGACTCTCGCAGTACGAGATGGTTTTCTCATCAGGCCGGCGATTTTTTACCTCCCAGAAGATACTGCTGGGCTTCCACTCCTCATCGCGTTTCTCCTTGATGGTCTTAATCCAGAAGTCTGGAATATTCATGGCCATACGGTAATCAAAGCCAAAGCCTCCGGCACTCAGTGGCGCTGCCAGACCAGGCATACCGCTTACCTCCTCGGCAATGGTAATAGCCTCTGGCTTCACCTCGTGTATCAGCTTGTTGGCCAGCATAAGATAGCAAATGGCATTGTCGTCCTCGTGACCATTGAAGTAATCGGCATACGAACCGAAACTTTCGCCCAAGCCATGACTGTAATAAAGCATCGAGGTTACACCATCAAAGCGGAAACCGTCGAAATGGAACTCCTCGAGCCAGTACTTGCAATTGGAGAGCAGGAAGTGTATCACGTCGTCCTTGCCATAATCGAAGCACAAGCTGTCCCATGCCGGGTGCTCGTGGCGGTCGCCGGGATAGAAATACTGGTTGGGGTCGCCCGCAAGGTTACCCAAACCTTCCACCTCGTTCTTCACGGCGTGAGAGTGCACAATATCCATAATTACCGATATGCCTTTGCGATGAGCCTCATCGATAAGTGCCTTGAGTTCCTCGGGGGTGCCGAACCGACTTGATGGCGCAAAGAAAGAACTTACGTGATAGCCAAACGAGCCATAATAAGGATGCTCCTGAATAGCCATAATCTGAATGGCATTGTAACCATCCTTCACAATGCGTGGCAGCACCTTGTCCTTAAACTCGGTGTAAGTGCCCACCTTCTCGGCATCCTGTGCCATACCGATGTGACACTCATAGATGAGCAGCGGCGACTTTTTAGGTTTGAACGAAGTCTTCTTCCACACATAAGGCTCAGGATTCCACACCTGTGCCGAAAATATCTTGGTTTGCTCATCCTGCACCACCCGCTGTGCCCATGCAGGTATACGTTCACCGTGTCCACCGGGCCAGTACACATGCATCTTGTAAAGTTGCCCATGCTTGATGGCATGTTCTGGCAACGAGAGTTCCCAGTTGCCTGTACCTTCAATACGGTGAGCCTGAAACTGCGGTTTTTCTTTCCAGGCGCTGAAATCGCCTACAAGGCAAATGCTGGTTGCATTAGGCGCCCACTCACGGAACACCCACCCTTTCTTAAGCTTGTGCAAACCATAATAGGCATAGCCGTTGGCAAAATCGGAGAGGGTCTGCTTGCCATTGTCTGTGAGTTGCTGCATTTTCCACACAGCATGGCTATGACGTCCCTTGATGGCGTCCTCGAAAGGTTCCAGCCACTTATCGTTAGCAACGAGGCCGATATGCTCAGCCTGTTTTGAGGTAGATTGTTTTTTCACCATATTGATTGTATTTTAATGATATTTTTGTTAGCTGAAGTCATCATCCGCGTGCACATGTAAGATTAATCCTCAAATCGCTTACCCATCTCGTAATGACCGGTAGAGGTTACATTTCCATTTGAATCTTTCTCAACATATCGCCCGTCACGCACATCATCGGTGTAGTTACCTTCAAAACGCTTGCCGTCTTTGGTTTCCTCAATGGCATGTCCCTGGCGCTTGCCGTCACGATAGATGCCCTTAAACTTTGAGCCGTCGGCATAGTGTATAATAACCTGACCATCAACATGCCCGTTTTTAAAGTTGCCGTCAAACACATCACCATCTTTCTTGGTGAGCTTACCCAGACCATTCTGCATGTCGTTTTTCCACTCACCGGTGTAAATATCACCATTTTTCCAAATCAGCGTGCCTTGCCCGTCCTTGGCACCTTCGAGGAAGTGGCCGGTATACTTATCGCCGTTGGCATACTTGAACACGCCCTCGCCTGTGCGTTCGCCTTGCTGATACTCGCCTTCGTAAACGTCGCCATTCTGGAACTTGTAGATTCCCTGACCGTTTTGTATATCGTCTTTCCAGTCACCGGTATACACGTCGCCGTCGGCATAGTGGTTGGTGCCTTTACCACTACGCTGGTTGTTAACCCACATACCGTCGTAGGTGGTGCCGTCACCCCAGTCGAAGTATCCACGGCCTTCTTTCTTGTCGTTATTCCATTGTCCGTCGTAAAAGGCACCCGAAGCATAGGTATACTTGCCATGACCCTGGCGCTTATCCTGTATCCAGTTGCCCTCGTACACATCACCGTTATAATAGTACATAGTGCCGTGACCTTGCTGGAAATCACGAAACCACAGTCCTACATATTTATTATTATTTTTAAAGTAGAAAGTGCCAAGCCCGTGCTGCTGGTCCTGAAACCACTGCCCGGAATATTTCTCACCATCAGAGAAAGTGTAAACGCCATAGCCCTGACGTTTGCCTTTAACATATTGTCCTTCGTAGGTATCGCCGTTCTTAAACAGCGTATTGCCTTTGCCATTGGGTTTGCCACTTACCATCTCGCCCTTGTACACACCGCCATCGTGTGTGGTGCATTCACCAAGCGTTATTTTTTGCGCCTGACTGAGCAAGGGTAATGCTGACAAAACTACGTATAAAAATATCTTGTAAACGTTCACTATTTTCTAATTTATTTCTTTCGAACATCAAAGATAATGATAAAAAATGATTTTACAAAAATTTGTTAGTAAAAATTAACCCTATAAAGTAATGGAGCCTTATGTTAAACCATTATGTTTCAATATCTTATACGTATTCTTATCAATATAGTATTCAACACCGTAAGCAGCTGTTTAGCAACAAGCTCGTATTATTCTGAAATTTCTGCCAGCCAGGGAAGTTGGAAATGAGTCGGTCCAGCAGACAACTATCATTCCTTTGCCTATCTGTCTGTATAGCGACGTCTGCCTGGGCACCTGTAAACATTGTTTAACATATTGGCTTCTTTTATACGAATTTTAATGATTAACTTTGCAACCGATTTCAATGCGATAGTAACTCAGTTGGTAGAGCGCGACCTTCCCAAGGTCGAAGTCGCGGGTTCGAGTCCCGTCTGTCGCTCCATTTTCACTACAAAACTTCTATCAAGTTTTTAGCTGGAAAGAATATAGATTTCTTAATATCATATTCATGGATAGCAAAAATTATCTACATATTGTAGCTATATTGTGCGGGAGTTTGCTCTGCTCTTCGTGCTTAAAAGACGAGGCTCCCAACAATGAATGTGACATCACCCGCGCCTGGGTACCAGCTGGCAGCAATACTTCTTCTATTTTTTTTGATGTAGCCGACAGTGTGCAGAATGTCCCCTCTACCGAAGAAAACATTGTTTTCAATGTAAAGCGTAATGCCGACCTTACGGCATTGGCGCCACAATTCGCCATTTCCGACGGTGCCACCATTGTGCCACAGAGTGGAACTGTGCGCAATTTCAGCACCGATACCGTTACTTATACCGTTACTTCCCAGGACGGTCAGTGGCACCGCACTTATAAAGTGAGCTTCAAACCTACCACTGTAATGATTGGTGATACACTGAAATACGATTTCGAGAATTACGGACTCACCAAACTGGCTCCCGATGATGGCGACGACCAGGCTTACTTCTACTTCTGGCACGATGAGCAGCCCGATGGTACTTGGGGAACTAACTGGGCCACAGGTAATTCCGGATTCAGAATGAGCATGTACAATGCCAAACCCGACGAATATCCAAGCACCGTGCTCGACAAAGGCTACAGCGGGCATGGGGTAAAACTCACTACACTCTCCACTGGTGAACTCGGAGAAATGGTTCACAAGCCTATAGCTGCCGGTAACCTATTCTTAGGCAATTTCAATCTGCAATCGGCCCTGATGAATCCATTGCAAGCTACCGAGTTTGGCATACCATTCCCACTGCAACCAGTAAAGTTCACAGGCTATTACACTTATGAACCTGGCAAGCAGGTAACCAATCAGAATGGTGATGTGCTGAGCAACACCACCGACAGTGCTACCATTTACGCCGTGCTTTATCGCAACAAGGATGCCAAGGGCAACACCGTGGTGCTGCATGGCGATGATGTTAAAACTAACAGCAACATTGTGGCCATTGCTGATATGGGCTATGTAAAGCCCGTGAGCACCTGGACACCATTCAGCATTGAGTTTAATTACACCGGGGACATTGACCTTGATGTACTCGAGAGTCGTGGCTATAACCTTACACTTGTATTTTCGTCGAGTAAAGAAGGGGCTTCTTTCACTGGCGCCATAGGCAGCACGCTTTGTATAGATAATGTAAGGGTGATTTGCAAAAAAGAGAAATAAGTTAATTATCATGAAACAAACTCTATCAGCAATATTCGCACTATTTATGTTGCCCACCTTGCTTTTGGCAAAATCACCCGAGGCAATGCTGAGTCTTCGTCTGGGCTATACCTTTGGTGGTACGGCCCCCATCCCTATGCCGGCCTCAATCCGAAAGATTTGCGACTACTCATTGCAGTTCTCTCCTCAATTGGGTGTCGACTACACCTTAGCGTTTACACCACATTGGGCTTTGCGCACTGCCGTGCTGTTCGAAAACAAAGCTATGTCGGAAGACGCACGCGTTAAAAGCTATCACACCGAGATGATTCGAGGCGGACAGTCAATTAAGGGTTTGTATACGGGCAAGGAGCATACCTCGGTCAGAGAGTGGATGTTCACCGTGCCTGTGCAGGCCGAATACTTTGTTAGCAAAAAGCTGGCATTGCGTGCAGGTCCCTACGTCTCAGTACTCACTTCAAAGAGTTTTACCGGCTCGGCTTACAATGGCTATATCAGAGTGGGTGTACCCACGGGTGCGAAAATAGATATTGGCAACGATGACGAAACCAAGGGCACTTACGACTTTTCGAGCAACATGCGCAACTTTCAGTGGGGCATCGGGATGGGTGCCGACTGGTATGCCAGCAAACATTTAGGCGCTTACGCCGAATTCAACTGGGGCATGTCGGGCGTACATAAGGGCAACTTCAAATCTATTGAGCAAACCCTCTACCCCATGTATGCCACATTAGGTGTAATTTACAAAATAAAATAATAATATTATGAAATTTATTTTTACTTTATTATTAATGCTCGGACTGAGTGTTTCAGCTTCATGGGCTAAAGATTACAACGACACTATTGCCGTAGATTTTGCCGGTTCAGTGGCTAAAGATACCACCACCATCGCTATTAACAATCAGAGTGCTGGCACTTACCAGTTGTTAATCAAGAACTTTGTTTACAGCGGTGCTATCGGTGTGGGCAACGTCACGCTCGATAGTGTTAAGGGTACTACAGCTGCCGACGGCACCATTACTTATTCAGGCGAAGGCGACGCCACACTCACCGATGGCGACAACCCTGCCTACACTGGCCATTGGATGGCCAGCATGCTGAAGACGGCTCATGTAACCATTAACGAGGGCAAGAGTTACGGCGACAAGCTTTATCTGGACATCACCATCCAGGTATCTCTGATGGGTATGCCTTTGAACATTGGCGTTGTTTTCGGTAACAACCAAAGCGTTACTGACAAAATCGCTCTGCCACAGTCACACACACAGAATGCTGTAAAGGTGTATTCTCTTGATGGCCGTGCTGTAAGTTCACCCAGCAAAGGCAACGTATACATCGTTAAATATGCCGACGGCTCTGCCAGGAAAGTTGCCTACTAAAACTTTACCAACCTTTGGTAATCATGTTACCAGACGTTGGTAACTGCTTTACCAGACGTTGGTAATATCTTTACCGGCCTTTGGTAATTGCGTTACCAAAGGCCGGTAATTCTTTAATAATCCCACCCTAAACTGACTATTGCAACAGAGACAGAATTAGACTTTGCTTAATTTTGATAATTCATAGAAAAACCTTAAATTTGCAACTAAGATTCGCTGTGAATGCCACAAAAGATAGTTTTTGCACTCATAATGTTTTTGTTGCTCGCAAGAGCATTCCCGGCTGAGCGGCCCGACAGGATCGCATTGAGCCGCATTATGAACTATGCCGTTAAGGCTGCAAGCAGCGACACGGTGCACACTTACTCTTATCTGAAATACAATATTGCTGTACCACGGCGAAATTTCATTATGTATGCCATACCCGGACTGCTACCCATTGCAAAGAACAAAAAGCGCGAATTTATGGGAGAAGCTGTTTACCGCGTGGCTCTACACGAATCGAAAATTGTAAGCTCTGAGCAAGTAGCACGCGCCTCTACCATTAAACATCTCAAGAATGGCATACCCGCATTGGTAAGATACTCTGTTCCCTCAATTTATTCACCTACGCTCGCTGGTGAGAATATATTGTCGCCTATCTGGCCCGATAACCGGAAATATTACCACTACACTGCCGATATATTAATGAACGGACAGATATCCATAAACTTCAAACCGAGAACCGACAACACTCAGCTGGTTCACGGCAAGTTGTGGGCCGACTACGCCACTGGAAGAATTGACAGCATGTACATTAGCGGAGAATACGATATGGTGAGATTCTCTTCACGCGTAATAATGAGTGCCGGCAACAGTGCACTCTACCCTACTTTGGTTAGCGCCAAAAGCAGCTTCAAATTTCTGGGTAACCATATCGACGCAAGTTATACGGCTACGTTTGGGCTGAAAAATACCGATTCGCTTGCCGATGAGCAACTTATAGAGGCCATACGCCCTGTACCTCTCACGGAAACAGAGCAACAACTCTATGCCCAGGTTCCTAAGGCCGACACTACCCACCAAAGCAAAAAGAGCAGTAAAACCGATCGGTTATGGCAGAATGCGTCCGATTATCTGCTCGATCGCATTAAGGCCAACCTGGGCGCTAACCAGCAAGGCTACGTACGCATATCGCCCTTGCTCAATCCGCTTTACATGGGCTACACACCACGCAAAGGGTTTATTTATCAAACCAATATCAGAATGGTGTATCCCTTTAGTGGAAACTCAGAAATAACAGCACGCTTTAAATCAGGTTATGCCTTTGGCGAGCATCAATTTTACTACAAGCTGCCAGTGCGTTTCGACATCAACAAGCGTCACGGATTATATGTAGCAGCCGAGCTTGGAAACAACAACCCTACCACTAATTCGGCAGTAATGCGACAAATAGAAAAAAACAATGACTTCTATAACATTGAAACCGACAAGTTCGCCCGGTTTTCCGACAATTATGCCACAGCTTATTCGGGCATCGATGTTAATTCAAAACTAAGCTTGGAAATTGGCATGGTGGCCCATCATCGTGAAGCCTTGAAGAAGAACAAGCTACTACAGTTGCAACAATTGCAGACTCACCGATCAAGCGCACCTTATTGCGAGATTGACTGGCGCCCGTCGGGTTGGAATGGTCCGGTAATGTCGTTAAGCTATGAACGCGGAATCAAGGGATTGTTTAAAGCCACCTACGGCTATTCGAAATGGGAAACAAAAGCCGAGTACAAGATACAGCAAAGCAGGCTGCAAACAGTGTGGATGGCTGTTGGTGCAGGCTGCTATACCTATAAGAGCAGAGGCAGCTACTTTTTGTATTACAGCAACTTTAAAGACACCGATCTGCCTGGTGGCTGGGACGACGAGCTGAATGGCAGCTTTGTGCTGTTGCCCACCAACTACTACAACTACTCTGATTATTATATCAGAGCTAACGCAAGCTACGAGAGTCCGCTGCTTATTCTGAGTTCGTTGCCCTTTACCGGCAAATTTATTGAAACCGAACGCATCTATTTAAGCACCATCTATGCAGAGAAATTGCAGCCCTACGTTGAAGTGGGCTATGCATTCCGCACCCGCTTATTCTCAATGGGCGCCTTTTGTGCCACACTCAAAGGCAAATTCTACAGTTTTGGCTGCAAATGGGGCTTCGAGCTCTTCAGACACTGGTAATACGATGAGCCTGCAAACACAGTTTATCAATCAAAAATTGAATCATTGCTTATGAAAATTCAAGATATACTACAACAAAAGCCTACCCTCACGGTCTATAAAGCCAGTGCCGGCAGTGGCAAAACCTTCAAGCTCTCAACGGCCTACATGAGGCTGCTGATATTAAATCCACAGTCGCTCCAGGGCATACTGGCTGTTACCTTTACCAACAAGGCCACGGCCGAAATGAAGCAGCGCATACTCAGTCAGCTCTACGGCGTATGGAAGCAGCTGCCCGGCTCAGAATCGTATCTCAACGAACTCATTAAAACTACAGGTATGGGCAGGCAAATGGTTTCTGAGCGGGCAGGTTTGGCCATTAACTACCTTATGCGTCACTACTCTTACTTTCAGGTCCAAACCATCGACTCATTCTTTCAGCGCGTGCTACGCAATATCGGACGTGAACTGGGCCTCAACGCCGACCTTACATTAGGACTGAACGACAAGCTGGTAGAGAGTGAGGCTGTGGACCAGATGATTACGCAACTCGCCGACGGCAGCAAGGTGATGGACTGGATTATGGATTTTGTGGAAGACAAAATGCAAAACGACGAGAACTGGAACGTTACCGGACTAATAAAAGGCTTCGGCTTAAACATCTTCAAGAGTTTTTATAAGCAAAACAGCAAAGCCATCATGAATGTGCTGCAAGACCCAGAGAAGTTTAAGCAATACAACAAGGTATTAAAGCAGATTGAGACCGATGCCGACAATCAGCTACAACAGGCTGCCACCCGGTTCTTCGATATTCTCGAGAAAAATGGGCTCGAAGTAGCCGACCTGAGCTACAAGAGCAACGGGCCCGCAAGCTACTTCATTAAGCTACAGGGTCACGAATACCACACAGAAAAGCTTCTCACCAAACGAGTAACCGATGCATTGGATGACGACAGCATGTGGCTCCCTAAAAATCAGCGACAAGGCACGGCCATGCAAGTAGTCACTAATTACATCTCGCCCTTATTGCACCACACTGAAGATCAGCGACAGGTGCTGGCACAACAATACTACAGCGCTATCATCACCCGTAAGCATCTTTACCAGCTCCGACTGCTCGGCGCCATAGAAAGCAAGGTGAGACAGCTCAACGCACAGAGTTCGCAATTCTTGCTGAGCGACACTCAGTTCTTGCTTAAGAATTTAATTGCCGACTCCGACTCTCCTTTTATTTATGAGCGCATTGGCACACGGCTGAACAACATCATGATAGATGAGTTCCAGGATACCAGTACCGAAGAATGGCAGAACTTTAAAGTGCTGCTGGCCGACTGCATGAGCCGTGGCGACTCATGGAACCTCATTGTGGGTGACGTTAAACAGAGCATATACCGATGGCGACAGGGCGACTGGAAATTACTGAACAACATTGACAAGCAGTTCGGGCCAGACAAGAGCAACATTGGCATTGAATATCTAGACCATAACTACCGGTCGACTTACCGGGTTGTGACATTCAACAACGCGTTCTTCAAGCTGGCAGCCCAGGCAGAATTTGAATCAATGCGGCAGCAAGTTGGCGACAGTGCCGCAGTGATTACCCAGGCCTATGCCGACGTTGAGCAGAAGCTGCCCCACGGCAAGCCCCAAACGGGCTATGTAAGCGTGAGTCTGATTAACAACAGTAAGCCTGAGTATGAAATGCAGCTGTTGCTGGATACTATTAAGCAGTTGCTCAAACAAGGTATCGTACCCGACGACATTGCCATACTGGCGCGCACAAATACTATTATCCAACAAATAGCGCAGGCTCTGGGTGATACAATGCCCGGGGTACCGGTGGTTTCATCAGAGGCTTACCGCATGGACGGTTCACCAGCCGTGAATATCATTATAAACGCCATGCGCTGGCTCGTACATCCCGATGATAAAATACTTACAGCCACACTTGTAAAAACATGGCTCGTTGATATTAGTCAACAGCAGCAGCCACTCAGCGACATTCTTGGCACTGACCCGGAGCAGCTCATTAAGCGTTTACCCGAGAAGTTTGTCGCACGCCGTGAAGAACTCATGGCAATGCCACTGGCCGATTTGGCCGAAGCAATCTTTCAGCTTTTTAACGTAGGCTCACTATCCGGGCAGGATGCCTACATGTGTGCTTTCAACGATGCCATGCAGCATTACCAAACTAACCACCCAGGCAGTTTGCAGGAGTTTCTGAAGCAATGGCAACAAGAACTTGCACAGAAAACCATACAGGCCGACGATGTTCAAGGCATTCACCTTTACACCATTCACAAGAGCAAAGGCCTGGAGTTTAAAACCGTGATTGTGCCTTTCTGCGACTGGCAGATGGAAAAAGCCAACTATACCTTGTGGTGCGCAACTAATGTAAAACCATACAACCAGATACCCATTGTGCCAGTTGACTATGCCGCAACAAAGTTGAAAGGTACCATTTATGAAGCGAGCTATAACGAAGAACATCTCGACAACTGCATCGACAACTTGAACCTGCTGTATGTGGCCCTGACGAGAGCTCGCAACAATTTGCTTGTAATTGCCCACAAAGGGTCGGCGTCACAACGCTCTTTCATCTTTAACGACATCATGCCTGAACTAAAAGACCAGCTTCCCGACTGCACCATGGAAAGCCATGAGCTGGATGAAGATGTAAAAGTAGAAACCTTACATTACGGCAGTCTGATACCGTCGGAAGCAAAACACGATGAGAACGACGGCAACGTATTTACAGTTCCGGCCAGAAACTTTGACTTAAAGATACAGAGTTTCCCGCTGGCAGCCCACTTCGTGCAAAGTAATCAAAGTCTGGAATTTACCGGCAACGATGAAGAGCAAGAACGCACTAAGTATATCACCGTGGGGAATGTCATGCACAGCATACTCTCGGGTATCCATACCATCAACGATTTGCCTCAGGCCTTAGCCACATTGCAAAGCAGCGGCGTGTTGCCATTGCAGGGTGTTGACCCCTTGAAAATGGCCCGTCTGCTCGAACAGCGCCTCACCACTTCCGAGGCAAAAGAATGGTTCTCGCCCAAGTGGCAAATGTTCAATGAATGCAGCATTCTGTGGGTAGATCCCGATACTTTGGAAACAAGGCGCTTGCGACCCGATAGAGTGATAACCAACGGCGATGAGTACATCGTAATCGACTTTAAGTTTGGCTCTCACAAGGATGATTATATCAAGCAGGTTAGACGCTACATGGTGCTTATCAGCCAGATGGAGAACAAGCCGGTAAAAGGATTTCTTTGGTACGTGTACACCGACAAGATTGTACCGGTTACCTTTAACAGTTAACAACAAAGAGTAAAACATTATGAGTAATCATACATTTCTGCAAAGCGTGGCTTCGCACCTGATGAGCCAGTACGGTAACAAACTGAACCAGGTAGCTGTGGTCTTCCCTAACAAGCGAGCATCCATATTTCTTGACCAGGCCCTTATGCAGGCTGCCGGCCACCCCATCTGGAGTCCGGCTTACTTTACCATAAGTGAACTGTTCAGAAGCTTGTCGGACTTCAACGTGCCCGACAAGATTGAGCTGGTGTTCGAGTTGTATAAAGTGTATCTTGCTGAAACCCAAACCACTGAAACGCTCGATCATTTCTACGGTTGGGGCAACATCCTGCTGGCCGACTTCGACGACATTGACAAGAATCTGGCCAATGCCGACCAAGTGCTGGCCAACATCACCGACCTTCATCAGTTCGACGATGTAGACTATCTTACACCTGAGCAAAAAAAGCTGCTGAGCGACTTCTTCGGCAATTTCGATTCTGATAATGTGAGCCGTCTAAAGCAGCAGTTCCTCAACGTGTGGCAACATCTGCGTGACATTTATCATCGCTACAACCAACAACTTGCCGATAAAGGCATGTGCTACGAGGGTGCGCTCTACCGGCAGGTGGCTCAACATGGCGACTTGAGCAAACTGCCCTATAAGCAGTACATCTTCGTAGGCTTCAATATGATGCAAGTTGCTGAAGTAAAGTTTTGTGAAAACTTGCAGAAGCAAGGCAGGGCAAAGTTCTACTGGGACTTTGACAATGGTTATATGCCGGCGAAAGGCAGTCAGCCGGGTGAACCGGGCTATTTCATTGAAAAATATCTGAAAGTATTCCCTAATGAGCTCGACTCACACAATGCTGACATCTACGACAATCTGGCCAGGCCTAAGCAAATTACCTTTGTTTCGGCCAACACCGAAAGCATCCAGGCAAGGTTTATTCCTACATGGCTGCAAAAAGGCGACAAAATAGCCGATGGCAGTGAAACTGCTATTGTGATGTGTGATGAGCATTTGCTGCCATTGGTGGTGCACAACCTTCCCACTACCGGAGAGCACCCTGTAACCGAAGTGAATATCACCACTGGCTATCCCGTTAATCAATCGGCCATTGCTACATTTGTAGAGCAACTCATAGCTTTCCGTACAACTTATAACCGCAGCAACAGTGGTTATTACAATGTAAGCATGGTTATGCCTCTGCTATCACACCCTTACATGAAGTATCTCACCACTGAGGCACGCCAGATAATTCAAAGAATAGTCGACGGCCATTTATTTAAGATAAAGGTAACTAATTTGCTGAGTGACGAGGGCTTGAAGCTGCTGTTTGCGCCTGCGAAGCCACAACCCACTGAGCAGGCCGAAGCCGTAGCCACCACCCAATGGCTCATGGAGGTAATTCAGTACATTGCCGTGAAGTTCGACAAGACGTCGTCACCCTTTGACGCAGAAGCCATCTTCCGCATTTACACCTTGCTGAACCGCATCAGTGCTCTCATGGCAGACTCTGATCTTAACATCAGCATAAACATCTGGCACAATCTGGTAAATCAGCTCATCAACCAGACCAGCATACCGTTCCATGGCGAACCTGCCATTGGACTGCAGGTAATGGGTGTGCTTGAATCAAGAAACCTTGATTTCAAGCATGTGCTGCTCCTATCGTGCAATGAAGGCAACATGCCTAAAGGCATTAACGACACATCTTTTATACCTTATTCTATACGCAAGGCCTACGGACTTACAACGGTAGATAACAAAGTGGCCATTTACGCTTACTACTTCTATAGTTTGATACAACGCGCCGATGATGTTACCATTGTGTTCAACAACAGTACCGAGAATGGTTCCACAGGTGAAATGAGCAGGTTCCTTCTGCAACTGATGGTAAGCAGCAAGAACGACATAAAACACATTAACCTTCAGGCTGAAAAGAGTGCCACCTTACTGCATACACCCAAGGCAATTGCCAAAACGGCAGAGATTATGAAAGTTCTGCATAGTTTGTCTTTATTGTCACCTTCGGCAATCAATCGCTACATGAGGTGCCCGCTGAAATTTTACTTCAACATTGTGGCTCAACTCAAAGAGCCCGATAATACCGACGATGACGTAATTGACAGTCGCATGTTTGGCAACCTGTTCCACAAGAGTGCACAACTTCTCTATCAGCCATGGCTGGGCCGCATTCTTACGGAAGACCAGATAAAAGGCCTGCTGAAAAACAGGCAACTGCTTAATCGTATGGTTGACAAGGCATTTATGGAAGTATACTTCAAGATGCCCGACAGCGACAAGGCTCCCGATTTGAACGGCATGCAGCTTATTATGAAAAAGGTAATCGTTAATTATCTGGTACATTTGCTGAATGCCGACCTGAACTTGTCGCCTTTCAGGGTTCTGGCACTCGAGCAAAACGTAGTTACACGTATGAAAATCACAACGTCTGAGGGTAACTTCGGTGTAACCGTTGGAGGCAATATCGACCGCATGGACCAGGTGCGAAATGGCAGTAAAGACATGATCAGAATCATCGACTACAAAACAGGAAAACAGCCAACGAAATCGCCGGCCGATCTGGATGAGGTATTCAACCCTGAAAACATTTCTGCCAAGCATTCTGATTACTATTTGCAAGCCATGCTTTATGCATTGATAACCCGATACAATCAGCATTACAATGCTGACAACCTGGCAGTAGCACCCGCACTGCTGTACATCCAGCGAATGAATGCAAAAGACTATAATGCTATTCTATCATTCAACAATGGTCAAATTAATGATGTGGCACCTTATAATGAGGCTTTTACAGAGCATTTATCGGCCGTAATTAGCGAAATTATGGAGCCAACCAGAGATTTTACACCTACAGAAAATGACAAAGAGTGCAGTTTTTGCCCCTATCGTGAAATATGCCGATGAATTTAGCGTCAACTTTATGGCACACTATTTGCAATTTGAACAAAATACAACAGCAAATTAAAGAAAGGATAATATATGACGAGCCAGTTTTCACCCAATGTCTCAAAAATTTTGGCATTCAGCAGAGAGGAAGCTACCCGATTGGCCAGCAGGTCAGTGGGACCAGAGCATCTGCTGCTTGGAATGTTGAGAGATAGAAACAGCATGCTGAACAGTTTTCTGCAATACATGCAGGTAAACCAGCAGTCCATAAAATATGAGTTGGAAGACAAACTTCGCGAGGATGAGCTGCAAGAGCCTTTGATAACCTCAGAACTTGTACTCAACGAAAAAGCCAACAACATTCTTAAGTTAGCCGTTCTGGAAGCCAGGTCGGAACACACTTCATTAGTAGATGTGCAACACATTATTCTTGCCATCCTGCACGACCAGTCGGACAACGGTGCTAAGGAAGTGTTGGAACAAAACAACATAAGCTACGATGATATGAAGAATTACATCAAACGCGTTACTCACAATATACAAGACAGTGATGTGGCTGATGAAGAAGAATATGACGATATCACGATGGGTAGCAGCAACAATCAGAACAAGTCGTCGGTACACACGGCCCAACGCAGCACCAAAACACCTGTGCTCGACAGCTTCTCTACCGATCTTACCCAAGCTGCCCTTGAAGGGAAACTCGACCCCGTGGTAGGTCGTGAAAACGAAATACAACGTGTAATCGAAATACTTTGCCGCAGAAAGAAGAACAACCCTATATTAATAGGTGAGCCAGGCGTGGGCAAAAGCGCTATCGTTGAGGGACTGGCACAACTTATTGCCAATCGCCGTACATCGCCCATATTGTTCAACAAGCGTGTGGTGAGTCTTGATATGACCGGCATTGTAGCAGGCACAAAATATCGCGGACAATTTGAGGAACGCATCAAAGCTTTGCTGAAGGAGCTTGAGGATAACCCCAACTTCATTGTGTTTATCGACGAAATACACACCATGATTGGTGCCGGCAGTGCGCCAGGAACCATGGATGCCGCTAACATTATGAAGCCGGCACTCGCCCGTGGAGCCATTCAGTGCATTGGTGCCACCACACTCGACGAATACCGTAACAGCATTGAGAAAGACGGAGCATTGGAGCGCCGATTCCAGAAAGTGCTGGTTGAACCTACCAACGAGGAGCAGACCATGCAGATACTGCAAAACATTAAAGACCGTTACGAACAGTACCATCACGTGCATTATTCTGACGAAGCTCTTGAAGCATGCGTAAAGCTCACCGACAGGTACATCACTGACCGGGCCTTCCCCGACAAGGCTATTGATGCCATGGATGAGGTAGGCTCTAAGGTACACTTGAAGCATGCCGTGATACCGCCTTCACTCGCAGAAAAAGAGAAAGAACTGGCACAGGTTATTGCCAAAAAGAAGAATGCGGTGAAGAGCCAGAATTTTGAATTGGCAGCAGGCTACCGTGACCAGCAAACTACGCTGGAGAAAGAGCTGGAACAGTTGCAGCAGAACTGGGAAGGAGCCGACGACAAGAGTTTCGAAGAAGTGAATGCGCAGGATGTGGCCGATGTGGTTTCCGTGATGACAGGCATACCCGCTAAACGTATTGCCCAAAAGGAAGGCATAAGACTACGAGGAATGGCAGAGGAACTTAAAAAACGCATTATAGCTCAGGATAAAGCTATCGACATTATGACCAAGGCCATTCAGCGCAACCGTGTAGGACTGCGGGAGCCCAATCATCCTATTGGGGTGTTCATGTTCCTTGGACCTACTGGTGTGGGCAAAACCTATCTTGCCAAGAGCCTGTCGGAATTTATGTTCGGATCGGCCGACAACTTGATAAGAATCGACATGAGTGAATACACTGAAAGCTTTAATGTGTCAAGACTCATAGGTGCGCCTCCAGGATACGTAGGATATGAACAGGGCGGACAGCTTACTGAACAAGTGAGACGCCACCCCTACTCCATCGTTCTGCTCGACGAAATTGAAAAAGCTCATGGCAATGTATTCAATCTGTTGCTGCAAGTTCTCGATGAAGGCCGACTGACTGATGGTAACGGACGACTGGTTGACTTCAGGAACACGGTTATTATCATGACCTCGAACGTAGGCACACAGCAACTCAAAGAATTCGGACACGGCATTGGTTTCAATGCAGGCAGTATTGACGCTACGAATATTAGCGAGAACGACAAGAAATATGCCCGTTCAATCATTCAGAAGAGTCTGAGCAAGAGGTTCGCTCCGGAATTCTTGAACCGTATTGACGAAATTATCATGTTCGACCAGCTCGATCTTAATGCCATTAAGCAAATTGTAGGACTGGAGCTGAAAGGACTTGAAAAGCGCATTCTTGATATGGGCTACCAAATGCAGGTAACACCTGAAGCCATGGAATTCGTGGCCAAGAAGGGCTATGATGTGCAATTTGGTGCACGTCCGTTGAAGCGAGCCATCCAAACCTATATTGAAGATGGCTTGTGCGAAAAGATATTGGATGGTGATTTGCACGAAAACTCTACCATTGTAGTGGATAAGTGCAAAGACAAAGAGCAGTTGCAATTCAGCATTAATTAATGCTGAATTGCTTCTTTCCATATTTTTAATTTGAAATAATTACAAAAAATCGTCTTAATATTTTGTCGTTTCGTCTTAATTATATAACTTTGCAATCGAGAAAAGAATAATTAATCGTATGACAAAAATACAAGAAGCAAGTAAACGTTTAATAGAGTGTGGCATTCGGCCATCCTCACAAAGAGTGGCAATTATGAACTATGTTCTGACACATTTCACTCACCCCACTGTAGAAGACGTTTTCAACGACTTAAGACCCAACATGCCCAACCTGAGCCGTACGACGGTATATAACTCACTGCGGCTTTTCAGCGAGCACAACGCTGTGCAGATGATTACAATAGACGACCATCACATGTGCTTCGATGGGAACGTAGAACCACATGTGCACTTTATCTGCAAAAAGTGCGGGCATGTTTATGACCTATTCTCAGAGGAAGCTCCAACCAACTTTATCACACGTGAAGTAGACGGGCACCTGGTTGAGAGTCAGCAGTTGTACTATAAAGGCATATGCAAATATTGTCGCAATTTATCTTGATAACATTATACATTATCTTAATTTAAAACAAATAACATTATGAAGAAGAAATTTATTTGTACCGTTTGTGGTTACATTTACGAAGGAACAGAAGCTCCCGAGCAGTGCCCGATTTGTAAAGCTCCCAAGAGCAAATTCAAAGAGATGGAAGACACTGCCGATGAAGACATGACATTCGCAACCGTTCACTATCTGGGTGCAGCTTACAAAGAAGGTGTAAGCGAGGAACTGATTAAACACTGCAAGGACACATTCAATGGCGAATGCAGCGAGGTTGGAATGTATCTGGCAATGGCTCGCCAGGCTGACCGTGAAGGTTATCCTGAAGTAGCACGTGCTTTTGAGCACTATGCATACGAAGAGGCAAACCATGCATCACGCTACGCAGAACTGTTAGGCGAGGTTCTTGGTTCTACCAAAGAGAACCTGGAAGCTCGTATCGCAGCTGAGAAGGGTGCTTGCGCCGATAAGTTTGCTGCTGCCAAGAAAGCAAAAGCAGAAGGCAACGATACCTTGCACGACACCATTCATGAGATGGCAAAAGATGAGGCCCGCCATGCTGCCGGATTCATTGGTCTTTACAAGAGATACTTCAAATAAGCTATCAGAGCTTACTAACAATTACATCCGCAATATCATCAACAGGGATACTGCGGATGTTTTTGTTTTATATTCACATTGTATTTTATTACTGTGCGCTAAAGATTTTTTGTTGTTACATGCAATAAGAATAAGTCTGCCTCAGCGTTTCAAAAGAGTGTCAAAACTTGAAGCACTCAGTATCACAGCTTGATACGCTGAGTATCACAGCTTGATACGCCGAGTATCACAGTCTGATACGCCGGGTATCACAGTCTGATATCCTGAGTACCACAGCTTGAAACTCCGGGTATCACACACGGATACTGTGAGTATCAGGCTTCGATCGTTTTGTGGTACGATTTTTCACTCGACATTGAAGTTGAATTCAGAGTTACTGCTTAGTAACCTCCTTAATTCCACCCAACATATTCTCTAATTGTTTGATGCGCTGCGAAGAATAAGGCAGATGGGCAGCATATTGTCGGTAATAACATAAGGATCGTTCCCAGTACTCGGCTGCCAGGGTGTTAATTTTCTGCAGATAATAGCAAAAGCCCATCATGTATAGCACGTCGGCTCTTTCTATCTGACTGCACAGAAGCAGCATTTGCTCATAAAATGGGAGAGCCTTAGTATATTCACTTTGCTTAAAGTGACTTTCAGCTACTGCATAGCAATACACATTTTGCTCTTCGGGAGCCAGCATTCCAAGGTGCTGGATAAGCGTGTCCATACATGCGCAGCATTTATCAAACTCCTCATCCTTATAATAGCATAATCCCAGATAGGCCTTGTATCGCACATTGAGCTGATAACGGGCATTAAGTTGCTCGAGCAGCAATTTTGCCTCGTGATATTTGCCCGACTGGAAGTAGGCTATTGCCTTATCTGTGTTAATCTGATCGTTGTCGGCACTCCTTGCCGGGGTGTAAGCAAGAACGGCCAACAATAGTAATGCAATGAATCGCATTACTTGGTGTAAAAGTCAATCAGACGTTTAATGGCTCTCTGACAAACCGGACAGAATGTAGGATTTTCATTGGTACGCATTCTACAATCGTAGCAAGGACGATAAACGCCCTTCACACTATAACCAGCACCTTCGTAACAACCCACAACGTTGTTTTTTGTACCCTGGGTTGGAATCTTTGTTTTAGGAGAAACCATATCAGCCCATTTGCTTTTAAAGTCAACCAGGGTTGTAATGTTGGGCTCCCATGGCTCCACATCATGCGGATAACGTGGGAAGGCCTCTTCTTCATAGGCATACTCATCGGCCAGTCCAGCAAAGCTATGGCCAAACTCGTGCACCACAACAGGCGTCGACTTAGCGTGATGCATGGTGGACAAATCATAAGAATTCAAGATGCCACCACCACCATAACGGGTAGAATTAACCAACACGATAATGTGTTCATAGGGTATGCCAGCCAGCAGGTTGTGCATGTCTTTCAAGTTAAGCGTAGTAAGGTAACGCTCGCTGTAGAAGGTGTCAAAGTGGGAATGAAGCGCGGTGTTCTTCCAAATGCCCTTGCCTGGCTCACTTGTGCCACTCTCCAGCGAAGGCGACTCTACAGCAACAATCGAGAAACGGTCTTTCATGCTCTTGAAAGGCTCGTGTGAGAAGATAGCATTCATTGTAGCCTGTGCATCAGAAAGGAACAGGGGCATTTCCTGATCACGATAGCCTTCGGCTACAAAAGCGATATGAATGCATTTATTAGAGTCAGCAGGCTCAAGAAGTTGCTTATGCGGCGTTACAAAACTTTGTCCTATTTTGTGTATCAGAATGTCCTGAGGCACCACTGTGTGCGTAAGCTGGACCATAGGCTTCTGTGCATTATCGTAGAGCACCACGGTAATATCAACTGTGTCTTTGGGCATTGGTACAAGAAATACATTCTCGAACGACTTAACAGTGTGCTTAGCCTCATCGGTTTCGTTGAGCCACTCTTGAAACAATGTAGAGAACGAATTCAGATAAATGAGCTGATGAGTACGATGTGAGCGCACCTGAATCTGGCCGTCGCCTTTTACCGGGACCTCGGAAAGCCGATTGCGCTTGCCATACCAATGAGGTTCCTCGAAGAGCTCGTCGACTGCAATCTGCTGATGATTTACATCACCCGAAAAACTATAATCTATTCTCAGCGTCTTATCCAGAAAATAATCATTAAAGTTCTGAGCTGCTACATTGCAGACAAATAAAAATAATAGTCCGAAGAATAGTAATTTTCTTTTCATCTTATCAAAAGTTTTTGTCATTCATCATTTATTTAATACACTCTCAATTCATCGCCGACCTTAGGAACGTAGTATGCCGGGAGATGATTCTTTTTGTACAGACTCTTAAGTCGTATGCCATAAAGTTGAGCAATATCGTACATACTCTCACCAGCCTTAACCGTATGCGGACGATTTTTGTACTGTTTCTCCGCACGCTTCTGTTTTTTCTTCAGGTAAACGATGTCGCCTTCAGCAAGCACATCGTGTTTGTCACGCTCATTGTATTTTGCTATTTTACGCCATGAGATATTCACCTCGTCACCAATGCTCTTAAAGGTATCACCTTTACGGGCTACCAGGTAATAGTTCCTATTATAAATATGTATAGGATGCAGCCGTCCCCTTCCTACTCCACCTTTTTCCTTACCGGAAACCTGAGCCATGAAGTGGTCGTAGCTGCGCGAATTGTCGTAGTTGTACAGCTTATAAAGCTCAATGATATTGATTAGACTTTTGGCATAAGAGCTGCTGGTTGCGTATCCACAAGCCTTCAGACCGTAAGCCCACGCCTTGTAATCTGTGAGCCGATACGTGAACAGTCGCTTGTACCTTGGCTGAAAAGCCAGAAACTTGCTATGGTCCTCATAACTCTGCCTCACATCGTCGTATACTCTGAAGCACTCATTTTCGGCATCATCATTCTGGTTCATGCTTCTGCCTGTCCATCCGTGACATTTAATGCCGAAATGGTTATTGCCTTTTGTAGCCAAATCACTCAGTCCGGCTCGTGATTCCAACAGGCCTTGTGCCAAAGTGATACTTGCGGGAATCTTGTATTTCAGCATTTGCTCAATGGCAAGATCTTTGTACTGATAGATGTAACTCTGATAAGCAGAGTTCCACCTCATCTGTGCACAAACAAGCTGAAACACAAACAGACTGACAAAAAGCAAAAACAGAGTTTTCTTCACTTCAGGCTTAATTGAAATATTTAAATTAGTTCATAATCAGAGTGCCGCAAAAGCATCCGACAGATTGCAAAAGTTTAAAACACAAACTTGGGGTATACTGGCAATCATCTTGCCGCATGCCCCAAGTCTGGCTATAAGTAGATTTATTTATTCTGATCTTTAATCTTCTGAACGTAAGCATCAATCACAGCCACAGCAGTGATATTCACCACATCGGCCACAGAGCTTTCAAAATCAGTAAAGTGTATAGGTTTGTTCAAGCCCATTTGAATCGGGCCGATAATCTCCGCATCACTGTCAAGAGCCTGCAACAGTTTGTAACTGCCGTTGGCACTGCTCATATTCGGGAAGACAAGCGTGTTGACATTCTTTCCTTTCAAGCGTGTGAACGGATACTTATCGTCACGCAATTCCTTGTTCAATGCGAAGTTCACCTGCATCTCTCCATCAATGGCAAGATCGGGGAATTCTTTTTGCATTTCCTCTACAGCCTTGTGTACATTCACCGGACTGCCAATCTCGTCGGTACCAAAGTTACTATAGCTGATCATTGCAATGACAGGCTCTTCGTTAAAGAAGCGCACGGTGTGAGCACTAAGCTTTGCAATATCAGTGAGCACATTGTTGTCGGGGTGTCGGTTAATCAATGTATCAGCAATATAGAAGGTGCCCTTCTTGGTGTTCAGAATATGCATGGTACCAAACGTCTTGTAACCCGGGCGGATGCCAATCACCTCTTTGGCTACCTTAATGGTATTGCTGTATTTGGTGTACAAACCAGTGATGAAAGCATCGGCATCACCCTGCTCTACCATTGACATACCGAAGTAGTTACGCTCGTACATCTTGTCGTAAGCCTCTTCGAAAGTATAACCGGCACGCGCTCTCTTTTCTGCCAGGTGCTTGGCAAATGTAGCACGTCGGCCCTGCTCCTGGTCAGCACGCATGTCAACAATTTCGATACCGGTAAGATCAAGTTTGAGTCGCTGTGCCATACGTTTCAATCTGTCTGGATTACCCAGCAGAATAGGCTTACAGATACCTTCCTGCACTGCCTGGACAGCAGCCTTCATCATAGTGGGGTGTCCACCTTCGGCAAACACCACGCGCTGTGGATGCAGTCTGGCAGTGTTGTGCAAGCGGCGGGTAAGTTTGGTTTCCTGGCCCAGGAGCTGGCGCAGCCATTGTTTGTAGTCATCCCAATTAGTTATAGGCGTACGGGCCACTCCACTATCCATAGCAGCCTTGGCCACTGCTGCACTCACTTCTGTAATCAAGCGAGGATCAACTGGTTTTGGAATGAAGTATTTCGGGCCGAACGTAAGGTCGGTTACATGATAAACCTGATTAACTACATCGGGTACCGGCTGCTTTGCAAGGTTGGCAATAGCCTTAACGGCTGCCACCTTCATCTCTTCATTAATAGCCTTTGCGTGTACATCCAGAGCGCCACGGAAGATGTAGGGGAAGCCAATAACGTTGTTAATCTGGTTAGGATAATCGCTGCGACCGGTCGACATAAGCACATCGGGGCGGCTGTCCATAGCGTCCTCGTAGCTAATTTCGGGCACTGGGTTGGCCAGGGCGAACACAATAGGTTTCTCGGCCATAGAGCGAATCATATCCTTGGTAAGGATATTGCCCTTCGACAAGCCCACAAACACATCGGCACCCTTAATAGCCTCAGCCAGATTGTGAACATCACGGCGATCGGTGGCAAAGAGTGCCTTTTGCGGAGTTAAGTTAGGCCTGTCGGATGTGATAACACCTTTAGAGTCGAGCATCACAATATTTTCCTTCTTAGCACCGAGCGACACATACAGTTTTGTGCAGCTAATGGCAGCGGCACCGGCACCATTTACCACAATTTTGGCCTCTTCTATTTTCTTGCCAGCCACTTCCAACGCATTCAGAAGTCCGGCAGCCGAAATAATAGCCGTGCCATGCTGATCGTCATGCATCACAGGGATGTCAAGGTTCTTCTTCAGACGTTCCTCGATATAGAAGCACTCAGGTGCTTTAATATCCTCAAGATTGATACCACCAAAGGTAGGAGCGATTTTCTCTACTGCCTCGCAGAACTTCTCAGGGTCTTTCTCATTTACCTCTATATCGAACACGTCGATTCCGCCATAGATTTTGAACAGCAATCCCTTACCTTCCATCACAGGTTTGCCGCTCAAGGCGCCTATATCGCCCAGGCCCAGCACAGCCGTGCCGTTGCTGATAACAGCTACCAGATTGCCTTTATTGGTGTATTTGTAAGCATCATCGGGATGCTGCTGAATTTCAAGACAAGGATAAGCCACTCCAGGAGAGTAGGCCAGACTTAAATCGGTTTGTGTACGATAAGGCTTTGTAGGCTTTATTTCTATTTTACCCGGCCTGCCATTAGCATGGTATGCCAAGGCAGCTTCTTTTGTAATGTTCACCATAAGTCGTTAAATTTTTCATATATACTATTACTATTGCAAAGTTACTAAAAAACTTCTAATCAAGATATTTATTTCATTTTTTTTATTATCTTTGCAACACAATAGTTAGCAAATGCAAAGAAGTGAAAATGACATTCCCAACAAGCAATCTCTAAAACAGCAGATTTTGCTTTATTCCATGCAGGCTTTCAGTCAGCATGGCATTCGCAATGTCACTATGGACCATATTGCACAACACTTCGCTATCTCAAAACGTACGCTGTATGAGGTATATGCCAACAAAGAAAGCATCATCATTGAAGGGATATTATACGACAGAAGAAATATCAGGCAGCATTTCACAAGTTTCATCCATGCTGGGCATCGTACAGTGATGGATGTGCTCATAGAGTTTTTTAAAGTACGAGAAAGTAGCTTAAGGAATATCAATCCTCAATTCCTTATGGAATTGCTCACCTACCCTAAAGTGCAAGAACTTCTGAAGAAAGAACATTACAAGCAATACAAAGTAAATAAAAAGTTTTTTGAAGAAGGCATTAAAGAGGGCTACTTCATGAAGAATGCCGATTATGAGCTTATCTCACGTATGAGCGATAGCTCATTTGAATACCTGCTCACTCAGAATGTGTTTTATAATTATCCCATCGACTATATTTTCCGGCATGTATTTCTGACTTATGTTCGAGGCCTGTGCACGTCAAAAGGCATTGAAGAGCTTGACAAGCGCATCAGTAAATCAACCAAAGGCGATTCCTGTTAAAAGGCTGATAATACGAAGATTCCAAGCAATAAAAAAGCCTGCCATCTAGAAAGACAACAGGCTGTATGTTTGTTTGGAATAAATATTTTTTGATGCTTAATGTTTATGCTTCAGGCTTTTTAGTCTTCTCGGCATAAGCTTCTGGAGAAAGTACAGAAACAGTACTCTTATCCTTACGACCCTTGTGGAAGTACACGATACCATCGGTAAGAGCATACAAAGTGTCGTCTTTGCCCTGGGCTACACCTTCACCTGCGAAGTGCTTGTTACCACGCTGACGCACGATAATGTTGCCTGCGGCAATTTCCTGGCCACCCCAGATCTTTACGCCTAATCTTTTCGAAGCTGACTCACGGCCGTTCTTAGAACTACCTACACCTTTCTTATGTGCCATAATGAATGTCCTCCTTCTTTAAGCGATTACTTGTTTAACTTCTAACTCAGTGAAATGAGAACGGTGACCGTTCTTCTTTCTCTCATCCTTACGACGCTTCATCTTGAAAACGATTACCTTGTCGCCTTTTACGAGAGGTTCCACTACTTGTGCTACTACTTTGGCACCTTCTACAGTAGGTGCACCAACTGTCACAGCACCCTCTTTGTCTACGAGGAGTACTTTCTCAAACTCAACAGTCTTGCCAGCCTCGGCATCCTTCATGTGATGCACAAAGAGTTTCTTGCCTTCTTCGGCTTTGAACTGCTGACCGTTAATTTCTACAATTGCGTACATTATATTATTTAATAAACGGTTTTTTCCGCATGGCGCCCGGCAAACGCCAGAACTTCTTTGAGCCAAAACGGACTAATCGGGTGCAAAGTTACAAAAAAAATGTCATGTATTTTAATTGTAGCCTTATTTTTTTCTTTCCCATCGAACTTTTAAGCGTATTTAACACGTCTGCCCTTCTACGTAACTATTCAGCGTAAATATAATGATGATTGATGTTTCGATTGACATGCTAAAAAAGTCTCCCTATTAAATCCCCTGATTTTTAAAAACGCATATTACTTGTTGCAACTATGGCATTATTTTTGTACTTTTGCCTGCACAAAATTAAATTCTTTATGGCAACCAGTTCAAGCAAAAATAAACATAATAGTGTTCCCATTGATCCCTCATACGGACACTTACAGCCACAAGCCCTGGATATAGAGCGTGTGGTGCTTGGTGCATTGATGATCGACAAGGACGCCTTCACCGTAATTAGCGACATGTTGCGCCCGGAAACTTTCTACGAGCCACGGCATCAAAAAATATTCCAGGCCATACAAACACTAAGTTTGAAAGAGCAGCCTGTTGACATCATGACTGTAACCAATGAGCTTAAGCGCGAGGGCACCCTCGATGAGGTGGGCGGCGCAGCCTATGTGGTGGAGCTAAGCTCGCACGTGGCATCATCGGCCAACATTGAATACCATGCTAAGATACTGGTACAAAAATACAATGCCAGGCAGCTTATCTCGTTTGCCAGCAACATCGAAACCAAGGCTTTCGACGAAACCACTGATGTAGACGAACTGATGCAAGAGGCCGAAGGCAGCCTATTTGAGCTATCGCAGAAAAACATGCAGCAAGACTATACTCAAATTGACCCTATTCTGAAGCAGGCTGTTGAAGTGTTGCAGAATGCGGCAAAAAACGAGAACGGTCTTACCGGTATTCCTTCGGGCTTTACAAAGCTCGACAAAATTACCAGCGGTTGGCAAAACTCCGACCTTGTAATCATTGCCGGTCGACCTGCCATGGGTAAAACCTCGTTCGCCTTGAGTATTGCCAAGAACATAGCAGTGGATTATCAAGAGCCTATAGCCTTCTTCTCGCTCGAAATGAACAAGTTGCAGCTGGTTAACCGACTCATTTCCAACACCTGCGAAATCGATGGCAGCAAGATGTTGAACGGTCAGCTGGCTCCCGATGAGTGGGAACGCCTTGACAAGCGCTTGAACCTTTTAACCGGTGCACCTATTTATATTGACGATACACCGGCACTCTCGGTATTTGAATTAAGAACAAAAGCCCGCCGATTAGTCAGGGAAAAGGGTGTGAAGATTATCATGATAGACTACCTGCAGCTGATGAATGCCAACGGTATGAAGTACAACAGCCGACAGGAGGAGGTTTCTACCATTTCACGTTCTCTGAAAGGCTTGGCTAAAGAGCTCAATATACCAATTCTGGCCCTCTCACAACTTAACCGTACGGTGGAGAACCGTGAAGGCATCGAGGGCAAGCGACCACAACTGAGCGACCTGCGTGAATCGGGTGCCATCGAGCAGGATGCCGATATGGTTCTGTTTGTACATCGTCCCGAATATTACCATATCTATGAAGATAAAGAAGGACATAACCTGAAAGGCATGGCACAGATTATTATTGCCAAGCACCGTAAGGGTGCCGTGGGCGATGTGCTGCTCACCTTCAAGGGACAGTTTACACGCTTCCAGAATCCTGACGCCAACGATATGGCACAAAGCAGCGACGACCTCGGCGGCGAAATTATGGGATCGAAGATTAACGGTTCCTTCCAGCCGCTCGATTCCTCGGAAGACGCACCTTTCTAAAATGCTATTAATATAATGTAAACAGTTACATTTTAATAACATTTTGCTATCAACTTGAAAGAAATATCGCAGTTATTGCGATATTTCTTTGCTAATCACAAATTTTATGCCTACCTTTGTGGCCAAGTCGCACTTCTGCCCTGCTTGTATCAGGGGGAGGGCGGTATTCACTAAATTACAAGCACAATGAAGGTATTAAAATTTGGCGGAACATCTGTAGGTTCCGTAAAGAGTATTTTAACTGTCAAGCGTATTGTTCAGGACGAGGCTAAAAAACAACCCGTTGTAGTTGTTGTAAGTGCACTGGGTGGCATTACCGACCACTTGCTTACCACTGCCGATCTTGCTCTTCAAGGCAATGAACAATGGCACGCTGAGTTTACGGCAATGGTAGACCGTCACCACAAGATGATAGATACCATTATTACCGACAACAGCGACCGCGAACAGCTTTTCAACGCCGTAGATGCGCTGTTCGAACAGCTCAAGTCAATCTACATTGGCATTTTCCTGATACATGATTTAAGTGAGAAGACGCGCGACGCCGTGGTAAGCTATGGCGAGCGACTAAGTTCCATCATCGTGGCCACACTGATTCACGGCTCCAAATGGTTCGACAGCCGCAACTTCATCATGACCGAACGGCAGGGGAAGAAGCACGTGCTCGACAGTGAACTTACCCTCAAACTGGTGAAGCAAACTTTTGCTCCCCTGCCCCGCATCAGTGTGGTTCCTGGCTTCATTGCCAAGGATGAGAACACCGAGCGTACCACCAACCTGGGCCGGGGCGGCAGCGACTACACCGCTGCCATCATTGCCGCAGCTCTGGACGCTGAAGTTCTGGAAATTTGGACTGATGTAGATGGTTTCATGACGGCCGATCCGCGCGTAATCAAATCGGCCTACACCATCAATCAGCTCTCCTATATCGAGGCTATGGAGCTGTGTAACTTCGGCGCCAAGGTAATATATCCGCCTACCATCTACCCCGTATGCATCAAGAATATTCCCATAAAGGTTAAAAACACCTTTAATCCATCCTCACCAGGCACAGTAATCAAGGCCGAGATTCAAAAGGACGAAAAACCTATTAAAGGTATCTCCAGTATCAGCGGCACCGCACTTATTACGGTAACCGGTTTAAGTATGGTGGGTGTAATTGGTGTGAACCGCCGCATCTTCTCGGTGCTTGCCGAGAATGGCATCAGCGTGTTCATGGTAAGTCAGGCATCATCAGAGAACTCAACATCTATCGGTGTGCGCGAAGTCGACGCTGAAGAAGCTGTAAAGGTGCTCAACGCTGAATTTGAGGCCGAAATAGAATCAGGTGCCATGTTCCCCATGCATGCCGAATTAGGACTGGCCACCATTGCCATTGTGGGTGAAAACATGAAGCACACGCCCGGCATTGCAGGCAAATTGTTTGGCACACTGGGCCGTAGCGGCATTAGTGTGATAGCTTGTGCACAAGGCGCCAGCGAAACCAATATCTCGTTTGTTGTTGGCGGCCGTTTTCTGCGCAAAGCCCTCAACGTGCTGCACGACAGCTTCTTCCTGTCAGAATACAAAGTTCTCAACCTCTTTATCTGTGGTGTGGGCACTGTGGGAGGCAAACTTATTGAGCAAATACGCCAGCAATATAATGAACTGAAAGAGCGCAACCGGCTTAAGCTAAACGTGGTAGGCATTGCCAGCAGCAAAAATGCCATATTTAACCGCGACGGACTGGATCTCGACGACTTCAGGGAGCAACTAAAGCAATCGGAACCGAGCGACCCTGAGAAGCTGCGCCAGAACGTGATAGGTATGAACATCTTTAACAGCGTATTTGTAGACTGCACGGCGAGCAAGGAGATTGCCGCACTTTACCAGTCGTTCCTTGAGCACAACATCAATATTGTTGCTGCCAACAAGATTGCTGCTTCAAGCAATTACGACAATTATATTCAATTAAAAAAGACAGCCCTGGCACGTGGCGTGTTCTTCAGATACGAAACCAATGTGGGTGCCGGTTTGCCCGTTATCGGAACCATTAACGACTTGCGCAACTCAGGCGACCGCATTTTGAAGATAGAGGCTGTGCTGAGTGGCACGCTTAACTTTATACTCAACAAGATGGTTGAAGGCACTCCATTCAGCGAGGCCGTGAAACAAGCCAAGGAACAAGGATACAGCGAACCCGACCCGAGAATCGACTTGAGCGGCACCGATGTGATTCGCAAACTGGTTATTCTTTCACGCGAAGCTGGCTACAAAGTGGAGCAACAAGATGTGGAGAAGCATTTATTTATTCCTGACGATTACTTCACGGGCGACCTTAACAGCTTCTGGAAGCGCCTGCCTCTGCTTGACGCTGATTTTGAGCAGAAACGCAAAGAGCTGATTAAAAACAACCTGCACTGGCGCTTTGTAGCCGTGATGGACCGCGGCAAGACGAGCGTTGAGCTGCAAGCCGTAGGACCCACACATCCCTTCTACAATCTTGAAGGAAGCAACAACATTATTATGCTCACCACCGAGCGCTACAAGGAGTACCCTATGCAAATTAAAGGCTACGGAGCCGGCGCAAGCGTTACCGCAGCCGGCGTGTTTGCCAACATCATGAGTATTGCCAATATTTAAAGAGAAAGGAATTACAATGAAACACATTATTATATTAGGTGACGGCATGGCCGACCACCCTGTTGAGCGACTCGGTGGCAAAACCTTGCTTCAGTATGCTGATACGCCCTACATGGACCTTCTGGCCAGGAAAGGCAGAACAGGTCGATTAATAACTATTCCCGACGGATTCCTGCCGGGCAGCGAAGTGGCCAACACGGCCATACTTGGCTACGATCTGAATAAAGTTTACGAGGGCCGGGGACCGCTCGAGGCAGCCAGCATAGGCTACAACATGCAGCCAGGCGACCTTGCCATGCGCTGCAACATCATAGGTTTGGAAGATGGCAAGATACTGAATCACCATGGTGGGCACCTCACCACCGAAGAGGGGCAGTTGCTAATTGACTTTCTCGACAAAGAACTGGGCAACGACAACATCAAGTTCATCACGGGCATACAGTACCGCCACCTGTTGATTATCAAAGGCGGCAACAAACACGTGGTTTGTGCCCCACCCCATGATCATCCTAACGAACCCTGGCGCGGACTGCTGGTTAAGGCAGAGCCCGGATATGGCGAAAAGCCAAAAGATAAGGCAGAAGAGGCCGAACGCGAAAAGTTGTGTCGTGAGCATGGCGTTGAGCCACTTACAGCCCGGCAGACAGCCGACTTGCTGAACTCGCTGATTCTAAAGAGCCAGGAGTTGTTAAGCAACCACCCGTTCAATAAGAACCGCAAGGAAAAGGCCAACAGCATCTGGCCCTGGAGTGGAGGCTACCGTCCGTCGATGAAAACACTGAAAGAAATTTATCCGCAAATTAAATCGGGCAGCTGCATAAGCGCTGTAGACTTAATCAGGGGCATTGGGCACTATGCCGGACTCGATGTAGTCAAAGTACCAGGGGCCACCGGACTGTGGAACACCAACTACGAGGGTAAGGCGCAGGCAGCCATCGATGCCTTGAAAAAGCAGGACTTTGTGTTTCTGCATCTTGAAGCCAGTGATGAAGCCGGCCACGATGGCGATTTGGAGTTGAAACTCAAAACCATTGAGAACTTGGACCGCCGCATTGTAGAGCCGGTTTACAACGAGGTAAAGACGTGGAACGATGCCGTAAGCATTGCTGTTTTGCCCGACCACCCCACTCCGGTTGAAATCCGGACTCACGTAAAAGAGCCCGTGCCTTTCCTGATTTGGCATAAGGGCATTGAGGCCGACAACGTGAGCTGCTTCGACGAGGTGAGCTGCGTTAGCGGAAGTCTGGGACTGCTTTCACTCAACGAATTTATGGATAACTTTATGAAAATTTGATAATTATGAAATACTATAGTACAAATGGCAAAGCACCTGAAACATCGCTCAGCGAAGCAGTGATTAAGGGTCTGGCGCCCGACAAAGGCTTGTATATGCCCGAGGAAATACGCCCTATCGCCCCTGAGTTCTACAACAGCTTTGAGAACCTCACGCTGCAGCAAATTGCTTACGAGGCTGCGAGCAAACTGTTTGGTGACGACATTGATGCCGACTCTTTAAGCGAAATAGTGAACAGTACACTGCAGTTTGACATACCCTTAAAGCAGGTAGAGCCCAACATTTTTGCCCTGGAATTGTTCCATGGTCCCACGCTAGCCTTCAAGGATGTGGGCGCACGCTTTATGGCACGTCTGCTCAGATACTTCCTGAAACAGCAAGGCTGCGACAAAGTGAATGTGCTGGTAGCCACCAGCGGCGACACGGGCAGTGCCGTGGCCAACGGCTTCCTTGGCGTTGAAGGCATACATGTTTACGTGCTGTATCCCAAAGGTAAAGTGAGCAACATTCAAGAGAGCCAGTTCACCACCTTAGGCCAGAACATCACCGCCATACAGGTAGACGGCGTGTTCGACGATTGCCAGGCATTGGTTAAGCAGGCCTTTATGGACAACGAGCTGAATGCCCACATGAAGCTCACCAGTGCCAACAGCATCAACATAGCCCGCTTCCTGCCGCAATCGTTCTACTACTTCTATGCCGTGGCCCAGCTCAAAAAGCTCACGGGAAAGTCGGCCGATGAACTGCGCAAGCAAGTGGTGTTCTGTGTACCGAGTGGCAACTTCGGCAATATCACCGCCGGACTGTTTGCATGGCGCATGGGATTACCCGTGAACCATTTCATTGCTGCCAACAACGCCAACGACGTGTTCTACAAGTATCTGCAAACCGGCATTTATAAAGCAATGCCCAGCATACAGACGCTGGCCAATGCCATGGACGTGGGAGCACCCAGCAACTTCGACAGAATACTGAAGCTGTACCATAACGACTGGACAGCCATTAAAAACGAAATATCGGGTGCAACCTATACCGACGAACAGATAGCTCACACCATGCAGCAGTGCTACAAGGCTACCGGTTACGTGCTCGACCCCCACGGAGCCTGCGGCTACCAGGCATTAAAGGATTTGTTGCCCGACGGCAAGACAGGCATCTTCCTTGAAACCGCCCACCCCGCAAAGTTCAAGGAGAAGGTAGACCACATCCTTGGCACCGACATCGCTATACCCGAACGACTACGCAAATTCATCAGCGGTAAGAAGCAAAGCGTTGCCATGAGCAAGAACTTTGCCGACTTCAAGCAGTTCCTGCTCCAGCAATAATGCGGTGCGCAGATGTGCTAAATACAAAAAAACTAAAATAAAAAAAGAAAAACTATTGAAAGCCTCGGTTTTCAATAGTTTTTTTGTATTTTTGCAATAGCAACCAAGGGTGAGAGCCTCAAGGCCGCTAAACTACAATAGAATTACAAATAACAGTTTACAATAACTTATTATTAAAGTTTTATTTTTAGCGAATATGATTTATTCAAAGGAAGTAGACAACATGTGCGTTGTCGCTAAAGGTCCTAATCACGGACCTGCTCCAATTCCTGAAGAAGGGAAATGGGTAAAAGCTAAAGAGATTAAAGATATCTCAGGTTACACGCACGGCGTGGGATGGTGTGCACCTCAGCAGGGTGCCTGCAAACTCTCTCTTAACATCAAAGAGGGCGTTATCCAGGAGTGTCTTGTTGAGACCATCGGTTGCACCGGTATGACTCACTCAGCCGCTATGGCATCAGAGATTCTGCCCGGCAAAACCATCCTTGAGGCTCTGAACACCGACTTGGTTTGCGATGCTATCAACACAGCTATGCGTGAGTTATTCCTGCAGATTGTTTACGGTAGATCACAGAGCGCCTTCTCTGAGAACGGTCTGGTTATCGGTGCCGGTCTTGAGGACTTAGGCAAGGGTCTGCGTTCACAAACAGGTACTCTCTACGGCACTGTTGCCAAAGGTACTCGTTACCTTGAACTTACTGAAGGATATATTACCAAGATGTTCCTCGACAAGGACAATCTGGTTTGCGGATACGAATATGTTCACCTTGGAAAGATGATGGAAGCCATCAAGAACGGTATGGACGCTAACGAAGCCGTTAAGAAGTTCACCGGACGCTATGGCCGCACAACAGCTGAGCAGGGTATTGTTAAATCTATAGACCCACGTAAAGAATAAGGAGATACAAGCTATGATAAGAAAAGTAAGCTATGAGAGCCAGGAACGCCGTGAAAAGCAAGTAAACGCCGCTTTACAGGCCAATGGCATCAAAAACCTCGAAGAGGCTAACGAAATTTGTGACAAGCTGGGTATCGACCCTTATAAGATTTGCGAAGACACACAGCGCATCTGCTTTGAAAACGCAAAGTGGGCTTATGTAGCTGGTGCTGCTATCGCTATTAAGAAAGGTGTAAAGAGCGCAGCCGATGCTGCTGAAGCTATTGGTATTGGTTTGCAGAGCTTCTGCATCCCCGGTTCTGTAGCCGACGACCGTAAGGTAGGTCTTGGCCATGGCAATCTGGCTGCCCGCTTGCTGCGTGAAGAGACTGAGTGCTTCGCCTTCCTGGCCGGCCACGAGTCATTTGCAGCTGCCGAAGGTGCCATCCGTATTGCCGAAATGGCTAACAAGGTGCGCAAAAAGCCTTTGCGCGTTATCCTTAACGGTTTAGGCAAAGACGCTGCCCAGATCATCAGCCGTGTTAATGGTTTTACCTATGTAAAAACTCAGTTCGACTACTATACCAGCGAGCTGAAGATTGTTGAGGAGATTCCTTATGGCAACGATCCTGCACGTCTGAAGGTTAGATGCTATGGTGCCGACGACGTACGTGAAGGTGTGGCTATTATGTGGAAGGAGAACGTAGATGTATCAATTACCGGTAACTCTACCAATCCTACCCGCTTCCAGCACCCGGTTGCAGGTACTTACAAGAAGGAGCGCTTAGCTGCCGGCAAGCCTTACTTCTCAGTAGCATCTGGTGGTGGTACAGGCCGCACACTGCATCCTGATAACATGGCTGCAGGTCCTGCTTCTTACGGTATGACCGATACTATGGGCCGTATGCACAGTGATGCTCAGTTTGCAGGTTCTTCTTCCGTTCCTGCACACGTAGAAATGATGGGCTACCTGGGTATGGGTAACAACCCAATGGTAGGAGCTACTGTAGCTGTTGCAGTGCAAACCGACCTGCTGCTCAATGGTAAATAAACCATTTCATTAACACACAAAAAAGATGTAACATTGCTGCTTATAGCATGTTACATCTTTTTTTTATACCTTCTATTTATTCTTTACCCTATTAGTTTAGCTCCAAACCCAGATCTTTGCACAGCAATTCAATAGAAGCATTTTCCTTGCAAACGTTGGCAAACAGCTCCTGCTGGGTTAGCAGCTTGGTGCGCTCAGTGGGTTGAGCAAGACGCACGGTGAACTGTAAGTCGGCATTGTGCAAATCACGCATCAACGTGGCCTTGATTCGTTTCTCTATAGTTTGCAGTTGCTCCAGCAAAATGGAGTTGTCTACCGTGAGTTCCAGGTTGGGATACTGCGTAATTACAGGCCGTAAATTCTTAAGGCGCCGCGACAAACCAATTTTGGTTTCCGGCATACGGTTGCACATCTGCATCCAGCAATAATCCAGCTCCTCCTGGGTAAAGCTGTAACTTTCGTTGCTTTGCTTCACCTCTTCAGCCTCTTTCATATAAGCCGGCTTGACTTTGGGCTGGTTCAGGCTTTTAAAGGTAAAACCAATATTCGAGAGTTTTACAGTGGATTTAGGCGCTTCAGCCTTTGCAGGCTGCACCACGGGCTCCACTTTTGGTTTCACAGCAGCGGCCGGTCTCTTTCTGGTCCCGGTAACCTGCGGTACCGGTCGAGACTGGCTTATCTTTTTAAACAGGCTTTTTAATCTGTGGGGCCAGCGCCCCGCACCCGCATCAGCCGCTGGCTCATCGGGTTGGGTTATCTGCCCTATCTCAATCAGGGTGAGTTCTACCAGTAGCCGTTTGTTCGAGCTCTGCTTATACTCCACATCACATCTGTTCAGAATCTGCAATGCCTTGTACAAGAAAGGTGTACTGCACTTCTTTGCCTGCTCGGCATAGCGCTGGCGTTGCTGGTCGCTGGTTTCTATAAGTGGCAAGGTTTGCGCATCCTTGGCCATCAGCACATTTCTGACATGTGATGCCAGACCGTTTACAAACTGTGCAGCGTCGAAGCCCCGCGCAATCACGTTATTGAGCAACAGCATTATATCGGTTACCTTGTTATCGTAAGCATAATCGAGGGTTTGGAAATAATTCTCTGAGTCAAGTATGTTCAAATCCTGCAACACCTTTTCATAAGTAATGTTGCCCTGGCAGAACGAAGCAGCCTGGTCGAATATCGAAAGGGCGTCACGCATTCCGCCGTCTGCCTTCTCGGCAATTACATTCAGAGCCTGCTCATCATAGCCAATGTTCTCTTTCTCAGCCACATACTTAAGATGCTTGATAATGAGTGGTACCGTCATGCGCTCAAAATCAAAAATCTGGCAGCGTGAAAGAATAGTAGGCAGAATCTTGTGCTTCTCGGTGGTGGCAAGGATAAATATCACATGTGCAGGCGGTTCCTCAAGCGTTTTCAGAAACGCGTTGAAAGCCGCAGGAGAGAGCATGTGCACCTCATCGATGATAAACACCTTGTACTTGCCCATCTGCGGCGGAATACGCGTTTGTTCCATAAGCTGCTTTATGTTCTCTACCGAATTGTTGCTTGCAGCATCCAACTCGAATATGTTGAACGAACGCTGCTCATTAAAAGCCTTGCAGCTTTCACATTCATTGCAAGCTTCGCCATCGGCAGTGGGATTCATACAGTTAATGGCCTTGGCAAATATTCGGGCACACGTGGTTTTACCCACTCCGCGCGGACCGCAGAACAAGTAAGCGTGAGCCAGCTTATGCGTCTTCACGGCGTTCTTCAGTGTTTGGGTTAGTGCAGGCTGCCCCACCACTGAATCAAACGTCATTGGCCGGTACTTACGTGCTGATACTATATATTCTGACATAAAAATGGTGTTTTTGCTAATCGGGATTGTCCCCAATTCTTTTTGCTTGAAACTCTATACGTGCAAAGTTAATAAAAAAGCTGCAATCAGTAAAAATTATTACTATCTAAATTACAATTTCCATTTTGTCCTTATCAATCCTAATAAATTACGCATCATACGTAATCTATTCATATAATTCGGTGATTATAGTTTATTTCAGAATTGATCAGATTAATATATTTATAACTATCGTTATCAGGTAAGTAATTACCAGATACAACACAAAGCTACATTAGAGGTCAAAAAAAATGGAAGATTTATAAACAAGCGCCATCTACCACAAGTTAATTAAAACGAAACAGTTAGCTCACATTAAGCCAAATTTATGCAACTTTTGGCGCCATTTTTTAAAGTATACAAATTTGGCTACTCGGAAAATATTCTATACCTTTGCATAGATGATTAGTTTAGACCGACATATTGAGATATTGCTTTTGAGCAATGATTGCGTCATTGTGCCCGGCTTCGGCGGGTTTATGGCACATCATGTGGATGCCCGATACGACGAGACAGATTTTTCGTTTCTGCCTCCTTCGCGCTCTATTGGGTTTAATCCACAACTCAAGATGAACGACTCGCTGTTGGTTCAATCTTACATCGAAGCTTACGACCTGAGTTATCCTGAAGCTCTGAAGAAAGTACAGGGTGAAGTAAGGGAGCTGAAGCAGCAACTTGAGCAGAATGGCGAATTTGAGCTTAACGACATTGGCGTACTTAAAATAAATCAAGAGGGCAATATAGAGTTTTCTCCTTGTGAGGCCGGTTTGCTCACACCCGTGTATTATGGATTGAGCTCATACAATTTTGAGCCATTGGCAAACTTGCAAGCAGAGAGCAAGCTTGCAACGACAGAAAGGCCAGTTGTTACCGCAAATAAAGAAATTAAGTTATCAGATGTCATTGAGTCTAATCACTCTGACGACTCTGATAAGACCATTAGTATTAAGGTAAGCATGCTGCGTAATATCGCTGTGGCATGTATTGCCATTGTTATCTGTTTGCTGTTCGGCACTCCTCTACACAATTATAAAGGGGTAAACCAGGGCAGCATTGACGTGCGCCTTTTGAACAAGATTACACCCAAGGAGCAAGTTCAGGGTAACATCTATCTGAAGAAGGCGCCCGGGAAAGCCCGCAAATCCATACAAACGGCTCAGGCTTCACAAAACACGCCAGCCGATATTAGCAAAAGCAAGCCTTTTGCGCTGGTAGTTGCCAGCAGGGTTACGCGCAAAAATGCCGTGCAGTACGCCCAATCGCTGCGCCGTCAGGGCTACCAGTCTGCCAGAGTCGACTCAACAGGTTCATCTGTTAAGGTGTTGCTGGGATATTATGCCACAAAAGAAGAGGCACAGAAAGACTGCAACCGTCTGACGAGTTCCGACAACTTCCCCGGTATCTGGGTTACTCACATTGCGCAAAGGCAGTAATTATAAGTACAAACATGAAAAAAGTAAGATGTCCTAAATGCGACAATTACATTATCTTCGACGAAACCAAGTACTCTAAGGGACAGTCGTTGGTATTCCAATGCCCGAACTGCGGCAAGCAGTTTGGCATTAAGATTGGCGTATCTAAACTGAAAGGGCCCCAGGACCATAATCTTGAGAAGAGCGAAAAGTCATTGGGATATCTTACGGTGATAGAAAACGTATTCCACTACAAGCAAGAATTGCCACTTCATCTGGGTGATAATATTATTGGCCGCTACATGAAAGGCAACGACATTGACTGTGCCATAGAAACCCACGACCCAAGTGTAGACTTGCACCATTGTGTTATCAACGTGAGTTACGACAAGCACCATCAGTTGAAATACGTTCTGCGTGACGGTCCCAGCAACACAGGCACCTTTGTAGGTAACGACATTCTGGGTGACAAGGAACGCCGGGTAATTGAAAACGGCACCCTGTTCTCTATCGGGGCTACCAGCATCATTCTGAACACCGAAGAGTAATCAGCCACACTTCAATACCAAAGATACAACATATTATCTGTATATTATCGACAAGAGTTTGCAGTTTTTATACTCGCTATTATTGGTCACACATAATTTAAACTGCAAAATATTGAGATTTAACAGAAAAATTCTTATCTTTGCATTCAAATAAAACATAGCTGCACAATGATGCTATAAGAATGTTATAATGTTAAGAGCACAAGCCTATGGAAGTGGCGATAATAAATTATAATGCCGGCAATATATTTTCAGTCGTGAATGCCGTAAAACGCTTAGGGATAACACCAGTGTTAACCAATAACGCTGAAAGTATACAGCATGCCGACAAAGTTATCTTTCCCGGTCAGGGCGAAGCTGCCACGGCCATGAGTTATCTTGTGTCGCATGGTCTTAACAAGGTTATCAAGAATCTTAAGCAACCCGTGCTGGGCATTTGCATAGGTCAGCAATTGTTGTGCCGACACTCTGAAGAGGGTAACACCGATTGCCTGGGCATTTTCAACGAGACAGTTAAGAAGTTCACCGACCAGGGACACCAATATAAAATACCGGCCATTGGCTGGAACAACATCCATATTGTGAATAAGGAGTCACCGTTGCTCAAGGGCATTGCCGACAATGCATTTGTCTACTTCGTTCACAGCTATTATGTGCCTGTTTGTGCCAACACCATTGCCACATCCAACTATGCCACCACTTTCAGTGCAGCTCTGCAAAAAGACAACTTCTTTGCCACACAGTTTCATCCCGAAAAGAGTGGTGATGTGGGTGAACAAATTCTGCAAAATTTTATAGCCCTATGACAAAAAGAATTGAACTTATACCGGCCATTGATATCATTGGTGGACAATGTGTGAGGCTCACCAAAGGCAATTACGATAAGAAAACCGTTTACAGCAACGATCCTGTTGAAATAGCCCGCCACTTTGAGTCATTGGGATTCAAACGTCTGCATGTGGTCGACCTTGACGGAGCCAAGTCACACCACATTGTCAACACGGCTACTTTGAAAGCCATTTGCCATAGTACTTCGCTTAAAATAGACTTTGGCGGTGGCATTAAAACAATTGGCGACGCCAGGCAAGCCTTCAATGCCGGAGCATCGTTCATCACCGTTGGCAGCATTGCAGTAACCCAGCCCGATGTGTTCGCTGAATGGATAACTCAGTTCGGGCCCGAGAAGATTATCCTGGGTGCCGATGTCGCCAATGGCAAGATTGCCATTAACGGATGGTATGAGAACGGCGACGTTACGCTTGCCAACTTCCTGACTCACTACACCCGGCTTGGAATCAGTCAGGTGCTCTGCACCGACGTGTCAAAAGACGGCACGCTCGCCGGACCCAATGTAGCGCTCTACAAAAGCATCATGGAGCACTTCCCCACCCTACACCTTATTGCAAGTGGCGGAGTGTCGGGCAACCACGACATCGATGTCCTGGAGCAGGCGGGCATACCCGCCGTGGTTTTCGGCAAAGCTTTCTATGAAGGCAAACTGGATGTTAAACAATTAATGCACCAATAATTATGTCGGCACTTGCAAAGAGAATTATTCCGTGTCTGGATGTCAAGGATGGTGAAACCGTTAAAGGCGTCAACTTTGTTAACTTCCGTGATGCAGGCGACCCCGTTGAGTTAGGCAAGGTCTACAGCGATCAGGGAGCCGACGAACTCGTATTTCTCGACATTACCGCAAGTCTGGAGGGTCGCAACACCTTCACCCAGATGGTTACGCGAGTGGCTGAGCAAATAAATATTCCCTTTACAGTTGGTGGTGGCATTAACCGGCTCGAAGACGTTGACCGGCTTTTGGGTGCAGGCGCCGACAAAATAAGCGTTAACTCGTCAGCTATTCGCCGTCCGGAACTTATTGACGAGATTACGTCGAAATACGGTTCACAAGTGTGCGTTTGTGCCATTGATGCCAAACAAGAAGCTGATGGAAACTGGTATTGCTATATCAAGGGTGGGCACGAACGTACCAATCTTGATTTATTTAAATGGGCGCACGAGGCTCAAGAGCGCGGTGCAGGCGAAATTCTTTTTACAAGCATGAATCACGACGGTGTGCAACACGGCTTTGCCAACGAGGCTTTGGCACGGCTCTCGTCAGAACTGCAAATACCTGTTATCGCAAGCGGTGGCGCAGGCAACATGCAGCATTTTGCTGATGTGTTTACCAAGGGGCTTGCCGATGCAGCGCTGGCTGCCAGCGTATTCCATTTTGGCACTATAAAAATCCCGGCACTGAAGCACTACTTACTGGATAAAGGAATAAAAATTAGAATTTAAAAAACACTACAATATGGATATCGACTTTGACAAAATGGGCGGACTGGTTCCTGCCATTATTCAAGATACCGACACTCGCAAGGTGCTTATGCTGGGCTTCATGAACCAAGAAGCCTTCGACAAGACACAGCAAACTGGCAAGGTTACCTTCTGGAGCCGTACCCGTAAATGCTTATGGACGAAAGGCGAAACATCGGGTAACTTTCTGGAAGTGAAAAGCATAAAAGCCGATTGCGACAACGACACACTGCTCATTGAGGTGCACCCCTGCGGTCCGGTTTGCCATAAAGGCACCGATACATGCTGGGGCGAGGACAATGTTTACAATCCCGTTAGCTTCTTGTCGGAGCTTCAACAGTTTATTTACAAGCGCAAGGAAGAAATGCCCAAGGACAGCTACACCACAGCCCTGTTTAATAAAGGCACCAACCGTATTGCACAGAAAGTGGGAGAAGAAGCTCTTGAAACTGTGATAGAAGCCGTATCGGGCAGTAACGAAAAACTTATTTACGAGGCCGCCGACCTGGTGTATCATCTGGAAGTGCTACTCACTGCCAAAGGATTAGAAATTGAGGATGTGGCTACCGAACTGCTGAAAAGGCACAACCCTGACTGGGATAAGGACCGGCGCCTCGCTAAATTCAATAATACTTATCATCGTTAAGTAATCATACAGAAAGAAATGGTAATAGACTATAGTAACGTAGATATATTTCAAGGTGGCAAGGAAGTACTCAAGCAGGTTAACTTCCATGCCGACGAAGGTGAGTTCATATATATTATAGGAAAAGTGGGTTCCGGAAAGACTTCTTTGCTTAAAACAATGTACTGTGAGCTGGAGATTGATTCCAAGCACGCTGAGAAAGCTCAGGTACTCGACAAGAATCTTACAGCCATCAAGCGTAAGGAGATTCCGGCTTTGCGCCGCCAGATGGGCATTATCTTCCAGGACTTCCAGCTACTGCACGACCGCACTGTAAGGAACAACCTTAAATTTGTACTTAAAGCTACGGGCTGGAAAGATAAAAAGAAAATTAACGAGCGCATTGAACAGGTGCTGCAAGATGTAGGAATGAGCGACAAAATTGACAGAATGCCCCATGAACTCTCGGGTGGAGAGCAACAGCGCATTGCCATTGCCCGGGCCATTCTCAACACACCTAAGATTATCATAGCCGATGAGCCAACCGGAAACCTTGACCCCGAAACAGCCTGTTCGATTGTGGAACTGCTGAAGAATATCTCACACAGTGGCACCACTGTGGTAATGTCGACACACAACATCCCGATGCTCGACAAATATCCAGGCATTGTTTACCAATGTGGCGAGGACGGCACCCTTACCGACATCACCGAGCAATACAGCAGCCCAGCGGCCATGGCATCGCAAATGCCTCAACCCGAGCTTGAAGAAAACGATAATAACAACGATTTATAAAATACCGGCAATATGAAAGTAATGAAATTTGGCGGTACGTCTGTAGGTTCTGCAGAGCGTATCAAACATGTGGCTTCTCTTATCACCGCCTCGGGAGAGCCTACCTTTGTGGTACTGTCAGCCATGAGCGGCACAACGAACTCGTTAGTAGAGATTAGCAATTACCTTTACAAGAAGAACCCCGATGGAGCTAACGAGGTAATTAATAAGCTCGAAAGCAAATATGCCGGACACATAAAAGAACTCTATTCAAGCGATAAGAGCATTGCCGAAATAAACGGTTTCCTTAATGACGAGTTCAACTTCCTGCGCTCGTTCACAAAAGATCTGTTCACTTCGTTTGAGGAAAAGAACATTGTAGCACAAGGTGAGATTATCAGCACGAACATGATGGAGATTTACCTCAAGGAGCAGGGTGTTGATGCAAAACTGCTGAATGCACTCGACTTTATGCGCACCGATAAGAATGGCGAACCCGATTCTCAGTATATTAAAGAAAAACTGAATGAGGTAATGCAAAACAATCAGGGACACCAGATTTACATCACCCAGGGCTTTATCTGCCGCAACGCTTATGGCGAAACCGATAATCTGAAACGTGGTGGCAGTGATTACACCGCATCGCTCATTGGTGCTGCCATTAACGCTGAAGAGATAGATATCTGGACCGACATCGACGGCATGCACAACAACGACCCCCGCATAGTTGACAAGACCGAGGCCGTGCACCAGCTTAACTTCGAAGAGGCCGCCGAGCTGGCCTACTTCGGTGCCAAAATTCTGCACCCCACTTGCATTCAACCTGCAAAATATGCGGGCATACCTGTGAGATTGAAGAACACCCTTGACCCCGATGCTGAGGGTACCATCATCAACAACGATATCAAGCGTGGAAAAATCAAGGCTGTTGCCGCTAAGGACAATATCACTGCCATTAAGATTAAATCTTCAAGGATGCTGCTGGCTACCGGTTTCCTTCGCAAGATATTCGAGATTTTCGAAAGCTACCAGACTCCTATCGACATGATTACCACCAGTGAGGTGGGTGTGTCAATGAGTATCGACAACGACTCGCATCTGGATGACATTGTAGACGAACTGAAAAAGTTCGGCACCGTAACCGTTGATTCCGATATGTGTATCATTTGTGTTGTGGGTGACTTGGAATGGAGTAACCTGGGCTTCGAGACCATCGCTACAGATGCTCTGAAAGATATACCAATCAGAATGATATCTTATGGCGGAAGTAATTACAACATCTCCTTCCTTATCAGGGAAGCTGACAAGAAACGTGCGCTCCAGAACCTGAGCAAGACGCTCTTCAACGAATGATATGGCACAAACAAACAATAACCAAGACCGAACAAGATGAAAGGAACCTTTCCAATAGAACGTTTTCAGAAGGTACGCACACCTTTTTATTACTACGACACCGTGCTGCTTCGCAAAACGCTCGATATGTTACGGCAGGAGGCTCAGAGCCATCCCAACTTCAGGATACACTATGCCATTAAGGCAAATGCCAACCCCAAGCTGTTGAAAATAATCAGCAGCTATGGTTTGGGAGCCGATTGCGTGAGCGGTGGCGAAATTCAACGGGCACTCGAAAATGGATTTGCGCCACAAAGCATCGTCTTTGCAGGCGTTGGTAAAACCGATGAGGAAATAATTCTGGCTCTCGACGCCCACATACTTTGCTTCAATGTTGAGAGCACCGCTGAGCTCGAGGTAATAAATCAGCTCGCGCAGGCTAAACACACCAAGGCAAGAGTGGCCTTCCGCATCAACCCTGACGTGGGTGCACACACCCATAAAAATATTACTACCGGACTGGCTGAGAACAAATTCGGCATCGATATGAGCCAGATGGTTGATGTGATTGAGCATGCTTATAAAATGGATGCCATCGAGGTGATTGGCCTACACTTCCATATTGGCTCACAGATACTTGAGATGACCGACTTCGAAGCACTCTGCAACCGCATCAATGAATTGCAGGAGCTGCTCGACCTACACCATATCCATGTAGACAACATCAATGTGGGTGGAGGTTTGGGCGTAAGCTACGAGCATCCAAACCGGTTGCCCGTACCTGATTTCAATGACTACTTCAACACCTTTACGCGCCACCTGAAGTTGCGCGACGGACAAAAGCTACATTTCGAGCTCGGCCGCTCTGTAGTAGCCCAGTGCGGAAGCTTAATTTCACGTGTGCTCTACATCAAGAAGGGCATGTTCAAGCAGTTCTGTATAGTCGATGCAGGTATGACCGACTTAATACGCCCCGCACTCTACCAGGCTTACCATAAGATAGAGAATATCAGCAGTGATGAGCCCATTGAGACCTACGATGTGGTGGGGCCCGTGTGTGAGTCGAGTGATGTATTCGGCAAGGCAGTTGACTTAAACAAAAGTCACCGTGGCGACTTTCTGGCTATCCGCTCAGCAGGAGCCTACGGTGAAATTATGGCAAGCCAGTATAACTGTCGGCCTTTACCCAAAGGATATATTACTGAAGATTTTCTATAATCAACAATGATCATCAATACAACTGTTATTGTAATTGCAGCGGTACTGCTCATCCTGAGCATTGTGTCACCACTGTTTAACCCTCTGTTCAGAAGCACCGGAGTAGAGTTTACGCGGCCTAGCAATACCGACAGCCCGAGTAACGGAAAGTTGCCTGGCATCTCAGTTATTGTACCTGTACACAACGATGCCGACAAGCTCGACCAATTGCTGCCCATCTTGCTTTCACAGCAGTACGACGGTGATTTCCAGGTTATTTGTGTGTGTGATAAAAGTGACGATCTTTCTGAAGATGTGGCGTCGAGATATAAAAACAACACCCACTTCTACTCCACTTTCATACCCGATGGTTCTCATTTTATGAGCCGCAAAAAGCTGGCCATCACCATTGGCGTTAAAGCAGCCCGTTATCCCTGGGTGGTATTGCTCGATGCATGGAGCAAGCCTGTGTCTGACGAATGGCTCGAGGCAATGGCTGAACACATGCGCCCTGAATACGATATCATCATAGGCTACAGCAACTTTCAAAACACCACAAAAGGTTTTGGACGTTTTGAACGTCTGCGCAACTTCTGCTACTTGGCTCGCATGGCAAATCAAGACTCTGCCTTCATGGCAGGTGGCAGTAACCTGGCTTTCCGCAAGGAAATGTTCATGAAAGGCAATGGCTTCAGCGGCAATCTGGAATTGGTTCGAGGTGAATACGACTTACTCGTAAACAAGTATGCACGCATCGGTCGCACATTCTACTCAGCGTGTCCCGACATCTGCGTACTGGACGACACACCTTCAAAACTGGCCTGGAGAAACATTCATATCTTTGCCTATGAAACGAGGCGGCATCTGCAGCATCGTGGCAAGTTTAGCTTTGTAACATTTTTCGACCAGTTTATGCTGCATTTCACATTATGGGCCCAACTGGCAGCACTTGTCTTCAGTATATGGCAAAGCTACTGGATACTGTGCGCCGCTGCAGTAGTGAGCATGCTCGTTAGCATGATTGAGCGTGTGGCTATCGACCACAAATGCCTTAAGGCTTACCATGAAGTAATTTCAACCATAGCACTGGTACCCTACGAGCTTTCTATGGCATGGCACAACATAAGCATGTTTCTTCGCTATAAATTTGCCGATAAGAGCGACTTTACTACGCACAAGATATGAGAATAGTAATCTTTCTGCCATCCTCAGTGAAACCTGGCAGCATGGAGAGCCTGATGGCCGGGCAACTGGCCGACAGTCTTAAGCAAGGCACCGATGTAGAAGTGGTGAACAAGCTGAGCAAGATACGCCACCACCACTCCAGCATCGATGTGGTGCATGTTATTGGCTGTTGGCATCTGTCGTCGGCCCGTGTCATTAAGCTGGCCTACCGGCGGGGCATTCCCATTGTCTACACACCCATGCAGGAAATTACAACCTGGTATCGCCACCAGCATCGGCTGGCATGCACGCTGAAAAGCATTCTTTATCAACGCAGCGTAACCCATAAGGCTTCAGTAATTCATGTTACAGGACCCGTGGAGCAAAGTGACATGGAGAAGCTGGGGTGGAACCACCAGATTAACTTGATAGCCAACCCGGTGCTCACTCACCAGATTAACTCCGACGAACTGGCTCAACGACTGCTCATAATCTACCACACTGCGAACGAGAATACCACTCAAACAGCACAACGAAGTGCTGAAAAAGCTGTATCGAAGGTGTGCAAGCAGAACTTTAACATCGAGAAGCAAATCTGCCAGTACATCTTCATGATTCATCGGCGCATGCAAAGATGCGACATACCTTTGGCCATGCTTAAGCAATTAAGCAATCTGCTCTGCACACAAGACTATGACGAAGAGCTTATCGCCCGCATACTGGGGAAACTGCACCTTACCAACTTTACCCGCTATCTGGAAACAGCCTTGCAAAAAAGAAATCTGCTCACCGAGGGCTTCATGCCTATAGCCCAGCGCAATGGCAGGCTTACCACAAAAATAATGCAATATATCACAGAGAATTAACATAACATCAACCTATTATCAACAAAAATCTATGACCGCAAACAAACATTACAACATCGAGAAAGATATAAGATACCTTGAACTTCTTTCAAAGACGTTCCCCACGGTTAGCGATGCCAGCACCGAAATTATCAACCTGCAGGCCATCCTGCATCTGCCTAAAGGCACCGAGCACTTCCTTGCCGATATTCATGGTGAATACGAGGCTTTTCAGCATGTGCTGAAGAATGCTTCCGGAACTATAAAGCGCAAGGTGAACGAGCTTTTTGGCAATACTCTGCGCGAACAGGAAAAGCGCGACCTGTGCACCCTTATCTATTATCCTCAGCAGAAGCTTGAACTGGTTAAGAGCACCGAAAGCGACATTAACGACTGGTATCACATCACCCTGCATCAGCTGGTGGCTGTCTGCCGTAACGTATCAAGCAAATACACCCGCAGTAAAGTGCGGAAATCGCTGCCAAGTGACTTCAGTTATATCATTCAGGAGCTTCTGCACGAGCGCACCGACGATAAAAATAAAGCTGACTACGTGAACGTAATTGTAGACACCATCATCTCTACAGGCCGTGCCGACGATTTCATCATAGCCATAGCAAATGTAATTCAGCGGCTGGTGATAGACCAGTTGCACATCTTAGGCGACATTTATGACCGTGGACCAGGCGCACACAAAATCATGGATCTAATGGCAAACTATCATCACTGGGACATCACCTGGGGCAACCACGATGTGCTGTGGATGGGAGCCGGCGCCGGTAATGATGCCTGCATCTGCAATGTGATTCGCCTGTCATTGCGCTACTGCAACCTGGTAACACTTGAGGAAGGCTATGGTATCAACCTGGTGCCCCTGGCTACCTTCGCCATGGACACTTATGGCAACGACCCGTGTGAAGAATTCATTCCTAAACAGAATTCTGCCAACTGCAAAGTGGACGACAAAACACTGCGTCTCACCACACTGATGCATAAAGCCATCTCCATTATTCAGTTCAAACTGGAAGGACAGCTCTATGAGAAATATCCTGTGTGGAAGATGAAGGACCGTGAGCTGCTTAAGGCTATCGATTATGAAAAAGGCACCATCACAATTGATGGCAAAACTTTCCCGTTGAAGAGTAACGACTTCCCTACCATCGATCCCAAACATCCCAACCAGTTGTCAACCGAAGAAAAACTGCTGGTTGAGAAGCTGCATCGCTCGTTCATGGTGAGCGAGAAACTGCACGCTCACATCAAACTGCTGCTTTCACATGGATGCATGTACACAGTTTGCAACAATAATCTGCTGTTCCATGCTTCTGTACCTCTCAACGAGGACGGTACCCTCAAAGAGGTTGAGATACAGAAGGGGCAGACCTATAGCGGGCGTAACCTGATGCATGCCATTGACATGATGATAAGAACGGCTTTCCAAAGTGACACATCGGATGACGAACGGCAGTATGCCATAGACTACTTCTTATATTTATGGTGTGGCCCGGACAGTCCGCTCTTTGACAAGTCAAAAATGGCCACCTTTGAACGATATTTCATCGACGACAAGAGCACGCACACCGAAACGAAGGGCAACTACTACAAGCTGCGTGACAATGCCGATATTTGCGACTACATTCTCGATACATTCGACGTAAAGAAACCTAATCGCCACATCATCAATGGTCATGTGCCTGTACATGCGTCGAATGGAGAGAACCCCATAAAGGCTGGAGGCCGGCTTATGGTAATCGATGGCGGTTTCTCTGAAGCATATCACAAAGAAACGGGAATAGCAGGCTACACACTGGTTTACCACAGCCGTGGCTTCCAGCTTGTACAACACGAACCTTTCAGAGGTACACAAGACGCTATTATCACCGGCTCCGACATTAAAAGCACCACACAGATTGTCGAAATGAGCGCTCATCGCATGCTTGTGGCCGATACCGACAAGGGCATTGAGCTGAACCAGCAAATAGATGACCTGGAGGAATTGCTCTATGCCTACCGGCATGGCTTTATTAAAGAACTTGACAAAAAAGGCAGCTAAGATAGCTGATACTTTCCGAAGATAAAGGGCACGCTCGCCATAACCTCATGGCTTGCGTGCCTTTTTCAATAAACAACCAATCTGTCATTATGCGCCCATTATCACATAACAAATCTTCTTTTGTCAACAAAAACTTAGAAAAATCGCTCAGGATAATCGGAAACACAACCATATACCATTGCACATTAACCCAATATTTGAGCAAACAATGTTACAATTTAATACATATCGCGCATGTAATGTTATAATTACAGCATTTTCCAAGAAAAAATAATATTAATTTATTTGTCAATCCAATAAATGTTGGTAACTTTGCAAATTAAACAAACAGACCAAAGAAATATTTAGCGTATGAAGCATCAGTTAAGAAGTGCCGTATGCACAGAAGGCAGAAGAATGGCAGGCGCCCGCGCCTTGTGGGTAGCCGCCGGAATGAAACACGAGCAATTCGGTAAACCTATTATAGCTATTGTCAACAGCTTTACCCAGTTTGTACCAGGCCACACCCATCTACACGACATCGGACAAATCGTTAAAAAGGAGATTGAGTCAATGGGATGCTACGCAGCCGAATTCAACACAATAGCCGTTGACGATGGTATTGCCATGGGCCACGACGGAATGCTCTATTCACTGCCAAGCCGCGACATTATTGCTGATTCTGTAGAATATATGGTGAATGCACACAAGGCTGATGCCATGATATGCATAAGCAATTGCGACAAGGTAACACCGGGTATGCTTATGGCTGCCATGCGACTCAATATTCCAACCGTCTTTTGTTCTGGTGGACCTATGGAGGCTGGAACATGGAAGGGACAGAATGCCGATTTGATTACTGCCATGATAAATGGTGGCGACAGCTCATGTAGCGATGAGGACCTCACAAAGATTGAACAATGCGCCTGTCCGGGCTGCGGTTGCTGTTCGGGCATGTTTACAGCCAACTCCATGAACTCGCTTACCGAAGCCATCGGACTTGCATTGCCTGGCAACGGCACAATTCTGGCAACTCACAAAAACAGAATCCAGCTGTTCAAAGATGCGGCACGCCAGATTGTACACAATGCTCTGGCTTATTATGAGGATGGCGACGAAAGTGTGCTGCCCCGCAACATAGCTACCCGCAACGCCTTCCTTAATGCCATGACCCTCGATATTGCTATGGGCGGCAGCACCAACACCGTGTTGCATCTGCTTGCTGTGGCTCAAGAGGGCAATGTTGACTTTAAGATGAGCGATATCGACGCATTGAGCCGCAAGGTGCCCTGCATCTGCAAGCTGGCTCCCAACACACAGAAGTACAGCGTACAGGAGTGCAACCGGGCCGGTGGCATTCTGGGTATTCTGAACGAGCTGAATAAAGGTGGACTTATCGACGGTTCGGTGAAACGCGTTGACGGTAAGACCCTCGGCGAACAGATGAAGAAGTATGATATTACAGGCGACCATGTGGATGCCGATGCCAGCCGAATTTATCACAGTGCACCGGGCAGAAAGTTCTCTACCGTCATGGGCAGTCAGGATGCCGAATGGCCATCGCTCGACACCGACAGAGTCAACGGCTGTATACGCGATTTGCAACACGCCTACACCAAAGACGGTGGTCTGGCCGTGCTTTTTGGCAATATTGCTCAGAACGGTTGTGTTGTTAAAACCGCCGGAGTTGATCCTGAGCTGTGGCATTTCGAAGGACCAGCCGTTGTATTCGACAGTCAGGAAGATGCCTGCGAGGGCATTCTGAACGGCAGGGTAAAGGCAGGCGACTGCGTGGTAATTACACACGAAGGCCCGAAAGGTGGTCCGGGCATGCAGGAGATGCTCTACCCCACTTCATACATCAAGAGCCGTCATCTGGGCAAACAGTGTGCACTCATCACCGACGGACGTTTCTCGGGCGGTACATCGGGCTTAAGCATTGGCCACATATCACCAGAGGCCGCTGCAGGTGGAAATATCGGAAAGATAATCGACGGTGACATTATCGAGATTGATATTCCTAACCGCATTATCAACGTAAAGCTCACCGATGAGCAACTGGCACAGCGCCCACAGCAGCCACTGAAGCGCCATCGCACAGTTAGCAAAGCCCTGAGAGCCTATGCACAAAGCGTAAGTTCGGCCGACAAAGGTGGAGTTAGAATTATTGATTAATAACATTAAGGGTAACAGAATGCCACATTAAGGCATCACCAAAGAGAGATATTTATTATGGCAAAAGAAATAATTACCGGAGCAGAGGCGCTGATGCGCTCGCTCCATAACGAGGGCGTGAAAACCATATTCGGATACCCGGGAGGGGCCATCATGCCTGTTTACGATTCGTTATATACTTACACTCAGGATAATGAGGAAAAACTTTTCAACCATATACTGGTACGACATGAGCAAGGTGCCATACATGCTGCCGAAGGTTTCGCACGTGTAAGCGGTGAGGTAGGCGTGTGCATCGTAACCAGCGGTCCGGGTGCCACCAACACACTAACAGGCGTGGCCGATGCCATGATGGATTCCACTCCGGTAGTGGTTATCGCCGGTCAGGTGGGCGTAGGCGCACTGGGCTCTGATGCCTTCCAGGAAGTCGATTTGGTGGGTGTGGCACAGCCTATCACCAAGTGGGCTTATCAGATACGCCGTCCGGAAGATGTAGCATGGGCTGTGAGCAGGGCTTTCTACATTGCCCGCTCTGGTCGCCCCGGACCTGTTGTACTCGACTTTCCCAAGAATGCGCAGACACACTCTTGCGAGTGGAACCCTGTAAAGGTGGAGCATGTAAGGTCATACATACCCTATCCTAAGCTTAACGAAGAAAAGATAAAGGAAGCTGCCGAGTTAATCAACAACGCCAGGCGGCCATTTGCCCTCGTTGGGCACGGTGTAGAACTGGCAGGTGCACAGAACGAGCTCCTTGAATTCCTCGAGAAGGCTGACATACCAGCCGGACGCACATTGCTCGGTCTCTCTGCCCTACCCACCGACCATAGGCTCGACATGGGAATGCTGGGAATGCACGGCAGTTATTCTACAAATATTCAGACCCAGAGTTGCGATGTACTCATCGCTATTGGCATGCGTTTCAGCGACCGTGTAACCGGGCTGCCCGCAACTTATGCCAAACAAGCAAAAATAATACATCTTGACATCGACCGTGCCGAGATAGACAAGAATATCAAGACCGACGTAGCCGTGGTAGGCGACTGCAAGCTGTCGCTACCCGCCATTACCCGATTGCTTAACAAAAACCAGCATACAGAGTGGATTGACTCGTTCAAGAAATACCACGACATGGAGGTTGAAAAAGTAATCGAGCCGGATATTCATCCCAAAGACGGACCGCTGCTTATGGGCGAAGTTACCCATGTAGTTTCAAAGGTAACCAATGGTGAGGCCATTCTGGTAAACGACGTAGGTCAGAACCAGATGATTTCAAGCCGATACTTCACATTCAAGAAGAAGCGCAGCATTGTTACAAGCGGCGGCTTTGGCACGATGGGCTTCGGACTGCCGGCAGCTATCGGCGCAGCTTTCGGCGCACCCGACCGCACCGTGTGTTTCTTCACGGGCGATGGCGGATTTCAGATGAGCATACAGGAGCTGGGAACCATCATGGAGCAACAAACACCTGTAAAAATGATTCTGTTAAACAACCACTATCTCGGCAACGTGCGCCAGTGGCAGGATTTGATGTTCCACGGCAGACGTTCATTCACCCACATGCTTAATCCCAACTATGCCGACATAGCCAAGGCCTACGGCATAGCTTACGACTTAGTGCAGAATCGCGAAGACCTTGAGGCCAAAGTGGAAAAAATGATTAATCACAAAGGTCCTTATCTGCTGGAGTGCGTAATCAAAGAAGACGAGAATATCGTTCCCATGACACTGCCTGGAAAGAGCGTAGACGAAATGCAACTTGAACTGGATTGTTGATTATTTTTAAACGAAAGATTATGGACAATAAGAATATAAAGCATTCTAACGAAACAGAGATAAAGCTCTACACGCTGCTGGTATATTCAGAGAACATTGCGGGCATACTGAACCAGATAACCGCTGTGTTCACCCGCCGGCAGGTAAACATCGAGAGTCTGAATGTTTCGGCAAGCAGCATCGACAATGTTCACAAATACACCATTACTGCACTTAGCAACGAAGTGGATATAAAAAAGATAACAAAGGCAATTGAAAAGAAAATTGATGTCATTAAGGCAGATTACTATACCGACGACCAGCTCTTTATACACGAAATTGCACTTTATAAGATATCAACTCCGGCCCTGCTCGACAACCCGGAAATTTCACGCTCCATTCGCAAGCACAATGCCCGAATGATGGAGGTGAACCCCACTTACAGCACAGTATTGCTGGCAGCACTTACCGAAGACATTACCGACTTGTTCAACTGTCTGAGCAACTACAACTGTTTGCTGCAGTACACCCGCAGCGGCCGCATTGCAGTGACCCGTAGTTTTGAGGAACCCATAAGCGATTACTTAGATGAACAGCCCGATGATGAATCAAATCATAAATAAGGTAGGTACCTACAACTTCAGCGCTGAGCCATTCCATTGCGACTTTAGCAACCGCATTATGCCAGGGCATCTTGGTAATCAGATGCTCAACGCATCCGATTACCACAGCGATGAGCGCGGTTACGGCATTCGCTATCTCAACACCATCAACAAGACCTGGGTACTGTCACGACTTTGCATCGAGATGGAGCAGTTTCCCAAAGCATATACCCAATACACCATCAGCACGTGGGTCGATAAGGTGATGCACAGCTTTACAACTCGTAATTTTGATGTACTGAGTTCCGATGGCACACCCCTTGGTTACGGCCGAAGCATCTGGGCCCTCATTGACACCGAAACCCGGCAGCCCTTTGAAATAGCGAAAGTTAACAACGGAGTGATTCAACAATTTGTAGAAACCACACGGCCATGCCCCATTGCAGAACCCGACCGTGTGAGAATTACCCAGCCCACCACCCTTGCTCTTCAACTCAAGGCATGTTACAGCGACGTCGACATCAACGGGCATGTAAACAGTATTAAATATGTAGAACATGCACTCGACCTCTTCGATTTAAGCTGGTATCGCCAACATCAACTGAAACGCATCGATATAGCCTACGTGGCCGAAAGTCACGAAGGCGACCAGCTAAACTTCTACAAGGCCAGTCTGGGCAATGAAGAATTCGCCATTAAAGTGGTTCGCTTTGATAAAACTGCACAAACAGAAAAAGAATGTGTAAGAATTAAAGTTAAATTTGTAAAAGAATGAAATTATTTTTGGCTATTTCGTAATAAACATATACCTTTGCAAACAGCAAACAATAAATGAAAGTAGTAACCGCAGTTTAACACTGCATTAAATAATTACAACTATGGCACAAATCAATTTCGGTGGCGTGGTAGAGACAGTAGTCACCAACAAAGAGTTTTCATTGGAAAAGGCACGTGAGGTGCTCAAGAACGAAACAATAGCAATTATTGGTTATGGTATTCAGGGACCAGGCCAGGCAGGCAATCTGCGCGACAACGGTTTTAATGTCATCGTTGGTCAGCGCCCAGGTAAATCTTACGACAAGGCTGTAGCCGACGGATGGGTTCCTGGCAAGACCTTATTCTCTATTGAAGAAGCAGCCGAAAAGGGTACCATAATTTGTATGTTGCTGGCCGATGCCGGACAGATTGCCCAGTGGCCAACCATCAAAAAGCATCTTACACCAGGCAAGACCCTTTACTATTCTCACGGATTCGCCATTAACTGGCAAGATCGCACGGGTTGCGTACCTCCAAAGGATGTAGATGTAATCATGGTAGCTCCTAAAGGTTCTGGTACATCTCTTCGTACAATGTTCCTCGAAGGCCGCGGCTTGAACTGCTCTTATGCCATCTATCAGGATGCATCTGGCAAGGCAAAAGACAAAGTGCTGGCCATGGGTATCGGCATTGGTTCAGGCTATCTGTTTGAAACCACATTCCAGCGCGAGGCCACATCCGACCTTACCGGTGAGCGCGGTGCTTTGATGGGTGCTATTGAAGGTATGCTTGAGGCTCAGTACAATGTACTTCGCGAGCACGGACACTCTCCTTCGGAGGCTTTCAACGAAACCGTTGAGGAACTCACACAAAGCCTTATGCCTCTGTTTGGCGAAAAGGGTATGGACTGGATGTACGCCAACTGTTCTACAACAGCTCAGCGCGGTGCGCTCGACTGGGCACCCCGTTTCCGCGAGGCTATCACCCCGGTTATGGAGTGGCTTTACCTCAGCGTTAAGACAGGTCAGGAGGCACAGATTTCTATCGATAGCAACTCTAAGCCCGATTATCGTGAAAAACTTAATGCAGAACTTAAGGCTATGCACGATATGGAAATGTGGCGTGCAGGTGAGGCTGTTCGCAAACTTCGTCCTGAGAACAACTAATTTCTGTTTACACAATAATTTTAAAGAGGATGTCTGGTTCAGATATCCTCTTTTTTTATTACCTTTGTATTAAGCAATTTCAAAAACATTTTATCTATGGACAGTTTCAAACAATTAGTTCAATACCGCCGTTCACACCGAGCTTTTACACCAGAAAAAGTTAGTAAGGAAGACTTAAACACCATACTCCGTGCCGGACTCATGTCGCCATCAGCTATGCACCGGCGTTCGTGGCAGTTTATTGTTGTAGAAGACGAGTCGACAATTGCCCAGCTTGCCAAAGCAAAGGCATCGGGTGCACAATTCCTGAATGGGGCTCCACTGGCCATTGTGGTGGCTGGCAAAGCCGACAACGATTGCTGGCTCGAGGACTGCTCCATTGCTGCCGTTACCATGCAGTATCAGGCAGCCGACCTGGGGCTGGGCTCGTGCTGGGCACAGATGCACGGACGCACTCAGGCCGATGGTACCATGGCCGAAGATGTGATACGCCAACTGCTTCACATTCCAGCCAATGTAAACATTCTCTGTGTACTCGGCATAGGTTACTCCACCGATGAGCGTAAGCCGCAAGATGAAGGCAGTCTGAAATGGGAGAACGTGCATAACAATCAATGGTAACAGTATGATAAACTACGATTTAAAGAAAATTAAAGCCATAGTTTTCGATGTCGACGGCGTACTCTCAGCCAGCACCATTGTAATGGCAGCCACAGGTGAGCCACTACGTACAGTAAACATCAAGGATGGCTATGCCTTGCAACTCGCTGTAAAGCGCGGACTGCACGTTGCCATTATCAGCGGTGCCCAAACCGAGGCTATTCACAAACGTTATACTGGTTTAGGTGTTCAGGATATTTATATGAAGGCTGCCGTAAAAATAAAGGTTTACGAAGAATTCAAGCAGAAATACCAGCTCGCTGACGAAGAGATATTGTACATGGGTGACGATATTCCTGATTTCGAAGTAATGCGGAAAGTAGGCTGTCCCTGCTGTCCTGCTGATGCTGCACCCGAAATTAAAAACATAAGCGTTTACATCAGCAACTGTAAAGGCGGTTACGGTTGCGGGCGCGATGTGGTAGAGCAGGTGCTGCAAGCTCAGGGTCAATGGCTTAGCGACAAAACTGCATTTGGCTGGTAACAATAAAGACGACAATGAGAAATAAACATATTATTCTGGCCAGCAACTCACCACGCAGAAAAGAGTTGCTCAGCAAGCTTGACATTGATTTCGAGGTTAAGGTAATACCCGGCATCTCTGAGAACTATCCCTCTACCCTGCCGGCTTTAGATGTATCAGAATACATTGCCCGTTTGAAGGCTAAGCCCTACGAAATAAAAACCGATGAAGTGCTCATCACAGCCGATACCACCGTGGTTGTTGGTAATACCATTCTGGGCAAACCGGCCAACGAGCAAGAGGCACGACAGATGCTGCAAATGATTAGCGGCATAACACACAAGGTGGTTACCGGCGTGTGCATCACCACACAAAGCGAGCAGCGCAGCTTCAAGGCAATTACCGATGTAACCTTCAAACCCCTTTCCAACGAAGAGATTAGTTACTACATCACCCATTACAAGCCCTTCGACAAAGCCGGAGCCTATGGCATTCAGGAATGGATAGGCATGGTGGGTGTTACATCAATTAACGGAAGCTTCTTTAACGTAATGGGGCTACCCGTACAGCGCATATACGAAGAGCTCCGGGCTATGAATTTATTGTTACACGATTAATACAGAATCGCAGGGTGCGGCCTTGTGCATTTTCAGCTGCGCCCTGCAAAGTTTAATCCAAACATGATGCACACTCTATGCCATCAAAAATCTACAGTTATCTTATAAACTCTACGATTATATAAATATTTGACAATTATTGCGCAAAATACACATCACAAAGTTAAAGCATTATAGTCATAATACCTCTGTTTAGCATCATTTACTCTTCATTATATTTCAATCTGTAAGCATACTATCAAAAAGTAAATATTTTAGTGCAAGTAACTATCATTATATCAAACTTTTACTTATCTTTGCAATGTGTAAGTTTCCCCAACGAATGGGAGCAACATCATTAATTATCTAAACTATTACATTATGGCATTAAAAATAACTCAGAAGATAGCAGTTATCGGCGACGGCGCAGTAGGTTCATCGGTTTGTTACGGTATCGTAAACCAGGGCATCTGCGATGAGCTGCTCATTATCGACATTAACAAGGATCGCTCACTCGGTGATGCAATGGACCTTAGCCATAGCATCGAATACATGGGCCGCAACATGAAAGTGCGCTCAGCCGATTTTGCCGATTGCGGCGACTGCGAAGTAGCCATCTTCTGTCTGGGCACTCCCCAGTCGGCCTTAAAGCGCGATGCCGATGGACATGTTATCCGCTCATCAGCTCTTGAGGCTGCTTGCAAAATGGTAAAACCGGCAGTAGAGCAGCTCATGGCTTCAGGCTTTAACGGCTACATTGTTTCAGTAACCAATCCACTCGACACCATTACCAAGTTCATCTGGCGCCTCTCCGGACTGCCAAGCAACCGCGTTATAGGCTCTGGCACCACACTCGACTCAGCACGTCTGAAGTGTGTCCTTGGAAAGATAATCGATGTAGACCCTCACTGTATCAATGCCTGGGTGCTCGGCGAACATGGTTCTACCGAATTCATTCCCTGGAGTGTGGCAAGCGTAGGCGGAAAGTCAATGGAGACAATCAAGAACGACAACCCCGACCGCTTCCGTGACCATAGCTACGACGACATCAAGCACGAGGTCGAGATTGCCGGACCACAGGTAGTTAATCTGAAGGGACATACCAACTATGCCATTGCTTCGGCAGCCATAGCCATCGTGAGGGCTATACTTTACGATGAGAACCGCGTGCTGCCAGTATCAACCTATCTTGACGGCCACTACGACTGTCACGATGTTTTTGTAAGTGTACCGGCCATCATCAGTGCCGACGGCGTTCGGGAAATCGTAGATTTACATTTAACCGATGAAGAAATGGCCTTGCTGCACCACTCTGTTGATGTGATTGAGAAGAACAACGAGATTGCACGAAAGCTGTTGTAACAAATAACAGCTTTCGTGTGCATGCCTGCCACTACTGTGCCCTATATCTCTAACCATCTATATGTTAAAATAGCAAAACAAACGTAACTATTTATTATCTATTTATTGGGCATGTCAATCTAATTGTATACTTTTGCTTAATAAAAAGAGCATTGCAATGAACATAACGATTGTATGTGGCGCCCGGCCCAATTTCATAAAGGTGGCGCCTCTGATAAGAGAAATAAATAAGGAGCAGCAGTTCAGTAATCTGCATACACAATTGGTCTATACCGGCAGAAAGGACGATTCCACCCTGGAGTCGCAGCTGTTCAATGATTTAGGCATTCATGAGCCCGACACCTACCTTGGTGTGGATTGCGAGAATCTTAACGAGCTTACGGGCAGAGTTATGTCGAAGTTCGAAGATTACTTGCAACACACTCCTACCGATGCCGTTATCGTAGTCGACGATCTGGCAAGCACCATGGCTGTGGCCATTGTAACCAAAAAGCAGGGCATACTGTTGGCTCACATCGCTGCCGGTACTCGCAGTTTCGATATCACCATGCCCAAAGAGATTAACCGAATGGTTATCGACGGACTGTCGGACATTCTTTTCACCGCCGGCATCAGTAACAACTCAATAGCCAACCGCGAAGGTGCCGAACTGAATAAGGTGTACATGGTAGGCAACATACTGATGGACAACCTGCGTTATCTCAAGGCTTCGGGCGCCGACAATAACGACACCCTTCAAAAGTTACAGTTCGAGGACAAAGCTTACGTTGTGTTTACACTTAACAGGAAGGTACTAATTAACGAGGCCGACAATTTGAACAAGATTATTACCACCATTCTGCAGAACAATAACCACGTGCCTGTTATCGCTCCACTTCGCCAAAAAGCCAAGGAAGCAGTAATAAAGGTACTTGAAAACGCAGGTGTTGAAAACAAGGCCGACTTCCACTTTATTGAACCTCAGGACTACACAGCCTTTGTTACCCTCACCGAACATGCCAAGGGCATCATTACCGACAGCGGCAACGTGGCTGAAGAGGCTACTTTCAACGGCGTGCCTTGCATAACGCTCAACGGTTACACCGAGCATATCGAAACCGTAAAATGTGGCACCAACGTGCTCACAGGTCACGACTTCGACAAGCTGGCTGCTTACACCCGCGATATGTGCCATGACAAATGGAAAGAGGCTTCACTACCCGATTGCTGGGATGGCCGGACGGCCGAGCGCATTCTACATATCATGGAAACCACTTTGACCAATAATACTAAGAAATAAAACAAACGTAAGAAAGCTTTTAACAATGAAAATGAAAAAGTTACGCACACTGCTTTTTGCAGCTTTAACCGTATTGATGCTTGCCGCTTGCGGAACCACATCCAAGGTGCCTCTTACCGGCAGATCACACCGTATCTGCGTATCAGACGAGCAAGTGCTCAGTCTGGCTAAAACCGAATACACCAAGTACATGCAAACTGCCAAGCTCTCTACCAACACCAAGGCCACTCAGATGGTGAAGCGTGTAGGCACACGTCTGGCCAATGCCGTTGAGAACTACTTGAAGAACAATGGCTATGCCGACGATATTAAAAACTTCAGTTGGGAGTTCAATCTGGTACAAGACAACAACGTAAACGCCTTCTGCATGCCCGGCGGCAAGATTGTGGTATACGAAGGTTTGCTGCCTTACACCCAGACAGATGACGAGCTCGCCATTGTGCTGGGACACGAAATTGCACACGCCGTGGCCAAGCACAGCGCCGAGCAGTTAACCAAGCAGCAGAACGAGCAACTGGGCACCAACATTGGCGCCAATGTTATTGGCATGGTTACCGGCAGTAGCGACATAGCCAACATTGCCGGTACGGTGGCAAGCAAGTACTTCTCGTTCATGAACTTAAAGTACAGCCGTGAAAACGAGAGCGAAGCCGACCACATGGGTCTTATCTTTGCAGCCATGGCAGGCTATAATCCTGATGTTGCCGTGAACTTCTGGAAGAAGATGGCATCGGGCACTACAAGTCAGAACGAGTGGCTCAGCGATCACCCTTCTGATGCAACACGTATCAAGAACATTCAGGGCTGGCTGCCTGAGGCTGAAAAATACTATAAGCCACAGACTGTCGCAAAGACTACTACAACAAAGAAGACAACTACAAAGCGCTCTACCACAAGCCGCAAGCGCAGAAAATAGAATCTGAAGCAAACTTCAGAGAATAAAAACAGGGGCAGGCAGTCCACCTAATCGTGCTGCATGCCCCCGTTTTTTTTGTGGCATTCCACATTTACTTCTTTAATTCCAGCTGTTTTTGCAGGCGGATTATCTCATCACGATACTGCGCAGCCTGCAGGAAGTCGAGCTTCCTGGCAGCCTCTTTCATCAGTGCCGTGGTGTCGGCTATGCTCTTTTCAAGCTGCGGGCGCGTCATGCGTTCCACTATCGGGTCAGCAGCAAAGGCCCCGCTGTCGGGCTCCAGGTAAACCTGACGCTTCTGAACAGCAGCTGTAGCCGACGTCATGGCATCGTTCTCATCCTTAACCGGCAGCAAATTCTTCACCTCTTTTACTATCTGCTTCGGCGTGATGTGATGCTCCTCGTTATATTTCAACTGAATCTGGCGGCGGCGAGCTGTCTCATCAATGGTTTTCTGCATACTCTCGGTAATAGTGTCGGCATACATAATTACCTTGCCATTAATGTTTCGTGCCGCACGACCGGCTGTCTGCGTCAGACTGCGATGACTGCGAAGAAAGCCTTCCTTATCGGCATCAAGAATTGCCACGAGCGAAACTTCGGGCAAGTCGAGGCCCTCACGCAACAGGTTCACGCCAACCAGCACATCGTACACACCCGCCCGCAAGTCGTTCATTATCTTCACACGGTCAAGTGTAGCCACATCGCTGTGAATATAGTTTGCCTTGATGCCATGGTTCAGTAAGTACTCTGTAAGTTCCTCTGCCATGCGCTTGGTAAGTGTGGTTACCAGCACACGCTCATTTCGTTTGCAGCGTTCGTCAATCTCGTACAGCAAGTCATCAATCTGGTTTTCTGTAGGCCGCACTTCTATTTCAGGGTCAAGCAATCCGGTAGGCCTTATTATCTGCTCAACCACCACTCCACCGGCTTCTTGCAGCTCATAATCGGCAGGCGTAGCCGAAACATAGATTACCTGGTTAATCATCTCGTGGAATTCCTCAAAGGTAAGCGGGCGGTTATCGAAGGCAGCCGGCAGGCGGAAGCCATACTCCACCAGGTTCTGCTTTCTGGCCCTGTCGCCACCATACATAGCCCTGATTTGCGGCACGCTAACGTGGCTTTCATCAATCACCATGAGGTAGTCCTTGGGAAAGAAATCCAACAGGCAGTAAGGTCGCTGACCAGGTTCACGCCCATCGAAGTAGCGTGAATAATTCTCAATTCCGGAGCAGTGGCCCAGCTCCTTAATCATCTCCATGTCGTACTCCACACGTTCCTTTATGCGCTGTGCCTTTATTTCGTCGCCAAGCTGCTTAAAGTAGTCCACCTGCTTTACCAGATCGTCCTGGATATGCCGTATGGCGCTCTCGGTTTGTTCCTTAGACGTAACGAACAGATTGGCAGGATAGATAGAGTATTCTTTAAAGGTGTAGAGTGTGTGAAAATCAACGGCCGACACCTCCTCAATCGAGTCAATTTCATCGTCCCACCATGTAATGCGCAAAATTTCGTCACTGTACGACAATGCCACATCAACCGTGTCGCCCTTCACCCTGAAGCAGCCACGCTGTAAGTCAATATCATTGCGCACGTAAAGAGCGTCAACCAGTTTGCGCAAAAAGGCGTTGCGGTCGGCTTTCTCTCCCGTCTTAATCGTAATGATGCTGTTCTGCAGTGCCACAGGTCCACCCATACCGTAAATACACGATACAGATGAAACTACAATAACATCGCGGCGGCCCGACAACAGAGCCGACACGGCACCGAGGCGCAACTTGTCGATATCTTCGTTAATGGCAAGGTCCTTTTCTATGTAAGTGTCGGTCGTGGGCAGATAGGCTTCCGGTTGATAATAATCGTAGTACGACACATAGTATTCTACGGCATTCTCGGGAAAGAAGCTTTTCATCTCCTCGTAAAGCTGGGCAGCCAGTGTTTTATTGTGGCTCAGCACCAGCGTGGGGCGGTTCAGCTGGGCTATCACATTGGCCACAGTAAACGTCTTGCCCGAGCCTGTTACGCCCAGCAACACCTGAGCCTCATCGCCCTCTTTCACACCCTCTACCAGTTGATTGATAGCCTGGGGCTGGTCACCCGTAGCACTATATTTCGACGACAGTTTGAAAAGCATACTCTCTACTGATTAAACAAATTATCCAGAATCTGAACCGCAAAAATAACAAAAAATTTTATATTACCTACAATGAAATGCTTTTTTTTGCTAAAAAACGAGAGAGTTACTTTGTAATGAACAGAATTATATGTAATTTTGCAACATAATATGGATACAAGATATACCCTACATACCTTAGCACTTGGCGCATTGCTGCTTACAACCGGCTGCGCACACGAGTTCAATCAGGTTTACAAAACCCCTGACTGGCGTTACAAGTATGAGTATTCCAAGGAGAGCTTTGCCAATGGTAAATACCAGCGGGCCGTTACCCTGCTGCAAGATGTAATCGTACCGGCAAAGGCCACAAAAGACGCTGAGGAAAGCTTATACATGCTTGCTATGGCTGAATACAACCTTAAGGATTATGAAACTGCATCCGACTACTTTAAAAAATACTGTCAGACGTATCCTAAAGGCTACTTTGCCGAAAAGGCCAAGTTCTATGTGGGCGAAAGCCTGTATATGAGCACACCTGAGCCACGGCTCGACCAAAGTTTAACAGTATCGGCTATATCACAGTTTCAGGAGTTTCTCGACATGTATCCCGACTCTAAGCTGAAGCCCGAGGTTCAGAACCGCTTGTTTGCCCTGCAGGATAAGCTGGTAAAGAAGGAGTTATACTCTGCTCAGCTCTACTACGACCTGGGTACCTACTTCGGCAACTGCAACGATGGTGACGAAGGCAACAACTACCAGGCTTGCATCATCACGGCTCAGAACGCCTTGAAGGATTATCCCTACAGCAGCTTCCGTGAAAAATTTGCCGTACTGATAATGAAGAGCAAATTTGAACTGGCTGAGCAAAGTGTTGATTCAAAGAAAGAAGAGCGCTACCAAGATGCCGAGGACGAATGTTACGGCTTCATTAACGAGTATCCTGACTCTAAAGAGAAGGCTGCGGCCGAAAAGATGATTGCCAAGTGCAAAGCTGTAACTCACGACAACGGCGACAGCAATCAGGAATAATTCCGCCACCGTATAAATATCTCATTTTTAGAAACATCCGCAATAAATATATTTATTTTTAATCAATATGGATTATAAAAAGTCAAAGGCACCAGTTAACACCATTACACGTAACATTATGGATTTGTGTACTGAAACTGGTAACATCTATGAAAGCGTGGCTATCATTGCCAAGCGCGCAAACCAGATTTCGGTTGAGATTAAGCAGGATCTGAACAAGAAGCTGCAGGAGTTTGCCTCATACAACGACTCTCTTGACGAGGTATTCGAAAACCGTGAGCAGATTGAAATATCACGCTATTACGAAAAGCTCCCCAAACCCACACTGCTTGCCACACAGGAATTCATTGAAGGAAAAATCTACTGGCGTGATCCTCAGAAGGATGCACAACAGAGCAAGGAGGAGAATCTATGATACAACGCATACAGACCGTTTATCTGCTCCTTGGCGTCCTGGCATTGGTAATTTGCCTGTATCTGCCCATTGCAAGCATTTCAGGCTCTGCGCTTATGTATAATCTGGCTACCATCTCAGCACAGCACACCACACTCACGGCTAACTACGAATTGTTTATTTTGTTGGCATTTGCGGTGATTTGCGATTTAGTAGCCATCTTCACATTCAAACGTCGCAGAATGCAGATGAAGCTCTGTGTGCTGGCCAACATCTTCAGCATCGCATGGTATGTGGTTACCGCCATTGAGCTATTCCGCATAGAAGGCAAAGTGTCACTCCATTTTGCTTTTATCCTGCCGCTCGTGGCCATCATATTACAAATACTGGCACGAAAGGGCATTAAGCACGACGATGACTTGGTTAGATCGGCCGATAGGATTCGATAATTTTCTACTTTTTACTGTATACCACAAACGCAGCGTAGGGAGGATGAAAAACTCCTGACGTTGCGTTTTTTTATTTTCATTCTCAAAATTTCAAAAAATCACCAAAAGCTGGTATTGTAATTACCTTCGCATGGTAATATAATTACCAAAGCCTGGTAATATAATTACCTTCGCATGGTAATGTGGTTACCAAAGCATGGTAATGTAATTACCAAAAGGCGGGTAATATCTGGTAAAATGCAGCTAATACAAGAAAGGCATACAATGGGCATGAAACATGCTGGATGGGCATTGGCTATTTCAAACAGAAAAGCAGGATAATCCCACGTGGAGACTACCCTGCTTTTAATATACCCGCATACGATTGGCCTATTTGCCAAAGCGGAAAATCTTCTTGATGAACTTGCTTATGCGACCTTCGCTCTTCGGAGCGTTGTTAGGTGTGGCTGCGGCAGCTCTCTGCTGCTTTCGCTGTGCATTGTTCTGGCCCTTGGCTGATGCAGCCGTGGCGCCACTATTACGCTTCTTGTAATTACCCTCTACATTGCCTCTGCGATGGCGGTTAGACTTGTTGCCGTTGCTGGCAGTATTGCCATTTACGCGGACATTTCTGTTGGCATTGTTGCTGTCGGCATTAACATTCTTATTGCCTGCATTCTGCCTGCCACCCCGGCGCCTGTTGTTGCCGTTCTCGTTCCTGGCCTGCTTCTGGTTATCGCCCTGTTCACCTTGCTGCTGTAACTGCTGACCCTTATCATTTGACCTGTTCGGCTTGTTGCGCCGCTTGGCATCTTTGTGCGCAGTCTGGTCACGGTCTTTGCGACGACGGTTCTTAGCCGAGCTCTTGCCTTTGGCATTACCCCTTTTAACATATTCGGGAGCCTCGCCCAAGTCAGTCGGTAACGGATTCTTTGTTATTTCCTTACCCAGGAAATGCTCTATTTGCTGGAAGTAATACTGGTCGTCCTCGCTTACCAGGGTAATGGCAATGCCATCTTTCTCGGCTCTTGCCGTACGGCCAATGCGATGTACGTAATCCTCAGCATCATGAGGCACATCATAGTTGATAACCATAGAGATGTCGTCGATATCAATACCACGGGCCACAATATCAGTTGCAACGAGCACATCGTACTGCCCACTCTTGAACTTGAACATCATCTGGTCACGTTCAGCCTGGTCAAGGTCGGAGTGCATCTCACCACAGTTTACGTGTTTGCGCTGCAAGGCGCCAGCCACCTGCTTAACCTTGAACTTAGAGCCACAGAAAATAATAACGCGCTTAAGGTCGTTGTTCTTGAATATATCGTTGATGATGCCCAGCTTCTGTGATTCGTAGCACACATAGGCACTCTGCTTAATCTTGTCGGCAGGCTTATTTACTGCCAGCTTAATCTCTACCGGGTCTTTCAGCAGCGTTTTTGCCAGCTGTTCAATTTTCTGCGGCATGGTAGCCGAGAACATAATGGTCTGGCAGGTGGGCGGCAGTTTTTTGGCAATCTTCATAATGTCGTCAGAGAAGCCCATGTCGAGCATACGGTCGGCCTCATCAAGAATGAAGAACGACACCTTGCTCATATCCACGTTGCCCATACTGATGTGGCTGATGAGACGGCCCGGAGTGGCAATTACCACATCAGCACCCAAACGCAAACTTTTAACCTCCTGATCGTAACGGTTGCCGTCGTTGCCACCGTAAACAGCAACGCTGCTCACATTATTTAAATAATAACCAAATCCCTGCATGGCCTGGTCGATTTGTTGTGCCAACTCACGCGTAGGACTCATAATTACGCAGTTGATAGCATCTTCGGGGTAACCGCCATCATCGAGCTTGCTTAACACCGGCAGCAGGTAAGCAGCCGTTTTGCCGGTTCCCGTTTGTGCTACGCCAAGCACGTCATGGCCCTGCAGTATCTCGGGTATACATTTCTCCTGAATAGGGGTGCATTCATCGAAGTGCATGTCGTAGAGTGCATCCAGAACATTGTCGTTTAAATTTAACTCTTCAAATTTCATCTTTCAAATAAATCTTTTTCTTTTTTCCTAACACGCATGGCTTCTGCAGATTATATCCCGACCCTTCACCCGCAAGCCGTGCAAAACATAACATTAATTGGGTGCCTTACGGTAGCAGAAGTAAGCCACGAAGGCAAAAATAATATTGGGCAGCCATGCCGCGAGCACCGGCGGTGCGCTGGCGTTGATGGCAAATGTAGAGCTCACGGTTTGCAGCATAATGTAACCAAAGCTCAATGCCAGTCCGATACCAAGATAAAGTCCCATACCACCCTTGCGCTTGCGTGACGAGAGCGAAGCGCCGATGATAGTTAGGATGAACGAAGCAAACGATGAAGCAATGCGCTTGTGATACTCTACCTCATACTGGGCTATATTGCTCGAGCCACGATTCTTTTGCTTCGAGATGTAATCTTTCAGCTCCGGACTTGTAAAGGTTTCCTGCTGCCCTTTAGAGTAAACCAGGTCGGTGGGTTCCATTTGTATCAGGGTGTCCTTTTCCATACCGGTGGTGATGTGCTCTCTTAAGCCTTGCAAGCGACGCACCTTCCAGTTGGTGATGTGCCAGTGGTACTTTGAGTCGGATATGGTGTCGTAGTTAATCTCGGCAGCTGTGAGGTGGCTCACCAGTTTTTTGCCTTCGAACTTGTCAAGCGAGAAACCATCACCCGTCTTGGTATTGTTGTCGTAATGCTGAATGTAGGCTATCACACCTTTATCCACCATAAGCATAACGTTGTCGGCCGATGTATTCTTCTTTTTATTCTTATACATGGTTTCAAAGTTCTGTCTTATCACCGTGCCATGAGGTATTATGTAGGCACTGAGGTAGAACGAGAGAGCCGAAATAAGTATGCATGACACCATGTAGGGACGCATGAGCCTCTTGAACGAGATGCCCGCTGCCAGCATGGCAATGATTTCAGAGTTGGAAGCCATCTTCGAAGTAAAGAAGATTACGGCAATAAATACGAACAGCGGACTGAACAGGTTGGCAAAGTAAGGCACAAAGTTGAGGTAATAGTCAAACACAATGGCCTTGAGCGGTGCATGATACTGTGTGAACTTTGCCAGGTTCTCGTTAACATCGAATACGATGGAAATAGAGATGATGAGTGCGATGGCAAAGAAGTAGGTTCCGATGAACTTCTTGATAATGTAGCGGTCGATGCGCTTTATATACCTTGAGGGCGCCAATACCCTGAGGAAACGCAGGTGCCTGGCCACAACACGTGCGAAAGCTGCAAGCTTGTGCCCTAAGCGGCCTGCACCCCGCGTGAGATGCAAGAAGCTGTGAAATCGTTTAATTCTGCTGTACTTCATTACCCTTAGTTGCTTAAATGCGCTTGCCCAACTGCGTTATCACGCTGTTCTTCCATTGCACAAAGTCGCCTTGTATGATGTGCTGCCGGGCATCGCCCACCAATCGCAAATAGAATGCCAGGTTGTGAATGCTGGCTATCTGCATGGCAAGCAGTTCCTGAGCCTTGAACAGGTGGTGAAGATATGCCTTGGTGTACACACGGTCGGTTTCACAGCCATCGGGATCGATGGGTGTAAAATCGGTCTCCCACTTTTTGTTGCGCATATTCATAGTACCGTTATAAGTGAACAGCATGGCATTGCGGCCATTGCGAGTGGGCATTACACAGTCGAACATATCGACGCCACGCTCAATGCCTTCAAGAATATTCTGCGGTGTGCCTACGCCCATGAGGTAACGGGGCTTGTTGGCAGGAAGGATGGCGTTCACCACTTCTATCATGTCGTACATCACCTCGGTAGGTTCACCCACAGCAAGTCCGCCAATAGCGTTGCCATCGGCACCAAGTTCGGCAATGCGCTCAGCAGCCTCTTTACGCAGGTCCTTGTAAGTGCACCCCTGAACAATGGGGAACAAGCTTTGCTGATAGCCATACAGAGGTTCGGTGGCATTGAACCGGTTGATGCAGCGTTGGAGCCACCGCATGGTGAGGTCGAGGCTCTTGCGGGCATATTGGTAATCGCTCTGTCCGGGCGGACACTCATCGAGCGCCATCATAATGTCGGCGCCAATAATACGCTCGGTATCCATTACGTTCTCGGGGGTAAAGAAGTGCTTGCTGCCATCGATATGCGAGCGGAACTCACAACCCTCTTCACTGAGTTTGCGTATACCCGTAAGCGAAAACACCTGAAAGCCGCCCGAATCGGTAAGCATAGGCCGGTCCCAACCAATGAACTTATGCAGCCCGCCTGCCGCCTTAAGTATCTCCAGTCCGGGTCGCAGATACAAATGGTAGGTGTTGCCCAAAATAATCTGTGCGCCCACCTGCTGCTTCAGCTCGCTGAAGTGTACACCTTTCACGCTGCCGCATGTGCCCACCGGCATAAAAATAGGTGTCTGTATGGTGCCATGGTCGGTTGTAATTATACCTGCACGTGCATCACTTGCGGTATCGGTTACTTGTAACTGGAACTTCATTTGTCGGTCTTGTTTTCTTTCGTCGGTTCGGGAATGGTGAGGTCAACGGGATTGTCTACCATCTCGTCGGTCAAGGCGTAATCCCACACCTGCTGTACATTCTCCACATAGTGGAACTCCACGCCCTTGCGGTACTTCTCGGGTATTTCGTCAATATCTTTCTTATTCTCGCGACACATCACAATGTCGGTGATGCCTGCGCGTTTGGCGGCAAGTATCTTCTCCTTGATGCCACCCACAGGCAGCACCTTTCCACGAAGGGTAATCTCACCCGTCATGGCAGTGTTCTTGCGCACCTTGCGCTGAGTTATGGCCGAGGCGATGCTTGTGGCGATGGTGATACCAGCCGACGGACCGTCTTTTGGCGTGGCACCCTCGGGCACGTGGATGTGGATATTCCAATTTTCAAAAATACGGTAGTCAACACCCAGTTTGTCTACATGTGCCTTAACATACTCCAGAGCGATGACTGCACTCTCCTTCATCACGTCGCCAAGATTGCCGGTAAGCGTTAATTTGCCGTTCTTGCCTTTGCTCAAACTTGTTTCGATGAACAGTATCTCACCGCCTACACTGGTCCAGGCCAGACCTGTTACCACGCCGGCATAGTCGTTGCCCTGGTAGATATCACGGTAGAAAGGCGGATTGCCAAGTAACTCCTTCAACTTATCGGGGGTTATCCTGGTATAAGGCACCTCGCCTTCGAGCGCCATCTTATAGGCCAGTTTGCGCAAACTCTTGTTGATTTGCTTCTCCAACTGGCGCACACCACTCTCGCGGGTATAGTCCTCTATGATACGTTCGAGTGCAGGTTTAGTAAAGCCTATTTTCTCCTCAAGTTTGTCGAGGCCCGTATTCTGCAACTCACGTGGCACCAGGTGCCGGCGGGCAATTTCTATTTTTTCCTCGGTAATGTAGCCGCTCACTTCTATCACCTCCATACGGTCGAGCAAGGGGCGGGGTATGGTGTTAAGGTCGTTGGCCGTCGCGATGAAAAGCACTTTCGACAAATCATAGTCCACGTCAAGGTAATTGTCGTGGAAGGCACTGTTCTGCTCGGGGTCGAGCACCTCGAGTAAGGCTGACGATGGGTCGCCGTTGATGGTGTTCTGGGTAACCTTGTCAATCTCATCGAGAATAAACACGGGGTTACTGGTCCCGGCCTTTTGAATGCTCTTGATGATACGGCCAGGCATAGCACCTACATAAGTGCGACGATGACCACGTATTTCTGACTCATCATGCACGCCACCAAGCGACATGCGCACGTATTTGCGGTCCATTGCCTCGGCAATGCTCTTGCCCAGGCTGGTCTTACCTACTCCCGGAGGTCCGTAAAGGCAGATGATAGGCGACTTTAAATCGCCTCTCAGCTTAAGTACCGAGAGATACTCCAGAATGCGTTCCTTCACCTTCTCCATTCCGTAGTGATTCTGGTCGAGAATGCGTTGTGCACGCTTGAGGCTCAGGTTATCCTTGCTATACTCTTGCCAGGGCAGAGCCACCATCTGATTAAGGTAAGCCAGTTGCACGCTGTATTCAGGACTCTGTGGGTGATAGTTATCGAGCTTGGCCATTTCCTTCTTGAACACGTCGGCCACTTCCTGGGGCCACTTTTTGTTCTTTGCCTTCTCTTCAAGCTCCTTCTTCTCAGGAGAGCCCTCGCCATCGCCGAGTTCCTCCTTGATATTCTTTATCTGCTGTTGCAGGAAGTACTCTTTTTGCTGGTTGTCAATATCCTGCTTCGTCTTCAGGCGGATGCTGTTGCGAAGCATAAGCAGCTGGTTCTCGTGATTAACAGTTTTAAGAGCCAGTATGGCGCGGTCGGTCATATCGTCAAGACGCAGCATATCCACTTTAGCCTTAATGTCGAAGGGAATGCTCGTTCCGATATAGTTAAGCTTCAGCAGGGGGCTTTTCATATCCCTGAAAGCTATGCCGGCCTCATCGGGAATATCATCGTTAAGGTGAATATACTTAAGCACCTCAGAGCTCAGCGTATCCACGGTAGCGGCAAATTGTGAATCGTCTTCAGCAGGTATCTGTTCTGGTGCATCGAGAACGTTGCCTATAATATAGGGACGCTTCTTTGCAATACTCTCAAGGCGACATTTGCCCAAGCCCTGAATAATCACGGTGATGGCATCGTCGTCGCCATTGGGTGACATATCGAAAGTTTTGATTAAACGGGCGTACACACCCACCTCGATAAGGTCGTCCTGTCCTGGATTCTCTATGTTTGGATCTTTTTGGCAAAAAATGGCAAATATCGCATCTTTATTACGCTTAAGATATTTAACCAGGTTAATGCTAACCCTGCGACCAATAAGTACCGGCGTTACAATACCCGGAAACAAAACCAAGTTACGAGTAGCAAGGATTGGTAGTTCGCCTGAATAGCCCTCTAACAATAAATTTGACACATCACCATCAAAATCGGCTATCATCTGTATATTTGCTTCTTGCTTTTTTGCCATATATTCGTATAATCGAGTGATTTCTTTTTATAAATAGCTATTTTCCAAAATTCCTTGCAAAGTTAATACATTATATTGAAATAGCTTAAGTTTTACGTAATATTTTAGTTTATTTAGCCTGCAATATTTTTTTCAGAACCACGTTATAAGCATAGTTATGAAAGACAGTAAAGGTTTTGAATTCCGACAATTCACAGTGCAACACAACCTGTGTGCCATGAAAGTGGGCACCGACGGGGTGTTGCTGGGTGCCTGGGCCGAAGGCGGCAGGCGCATTCTCGACGCGGGAACCGGCTCAGGACTGATTGCCTTGATGATGGCGCAGCGCTTTGCCAACGCCTGGGTGGATGCTATTGACATTGATGCCGGTGCCTGCGAACAGGCCACACAGAATGCAGCCAACAGCAAGTTTGCCAACCGGATAAAAGTTTGCCTGTCGAAACTGCAGCAATGGCATGCTGATGAGCCATACGACAGCATAGTGTGCAATCCACCCTATTTCGTTAATTCCTTGAAGGCAGGCACTACTGAGCGCACCCTGGCCCGGCATGCCGACTCACTCCCACTGAGCGAGCTGATGACACACGCCAGGCGATTGCTTACCCTGGAGGGCTCACTTAACGTGGTGCTGCCTCTACAAAACGTAAGCGAAGCGTGTACGCAAGCTGCCTTCGCGGGTATGCGACTGAGCCGCCGATGCGACATTAAAACCACGCCTGCCAAACCTGCCAAGCGCTCACTGTTGACATTCACAGCAAGGCACTTTGTTTCTACCGAATCGGTTGTGCAGACTCTGCAAGATGATCATGGCTGCCCGAGTGAATGGTACAGCCAGCTTACAAGTGAGTTCTACCTGCCCAGATAAAAGCCGATTAAGTTTTTGTAGTTAAAAAAACAACAAAACAAAAACGGGCCGATTAGTTCTTTCATCGCGAACCGGTCCGTTTTTATATTATTCCAAAGTTTAAATATTGGTGCCTTCCTGCTGAATCTGCCTGAGCAGCATCTTCTGATGTTCAGTGAGTCCGGTAGGCAACTTCACATTATAGGTGATAATTAAATCGCCAAACGTGCCATCGCCACGGTCGTAGCCTTTGCCACGCAGACGCACCTTGGCACCATTCTGTGTTTCGGGTTTGATTTTTAATTTTATCTTCGACCCATCCTTGAGCTGTATCATAATGGTTCCACCGAGCAACGCAGTGAACAAATCGATGTTCACCTTCGCGTTCATCTCACCGTCGTGCTGGCGTGCGAAGCCGTTACGGCCAGCCGATGCACCAGCAGCGCCGCTATGCATATTACCAAACAAATCCTGGAAGAAGCTGCTGAAGCCGCCTCCACCCGTAAAGCCACTGAAATCGAAACCATCGAACGGTGAACCACCCGTGCCATCACTACTCCAGTGGAACTCAGTGGCACCGTCAGCGGCACCACCCTGCTGCTGGTTAAATGCCTCGGCCTGCTGCCACTGCTCGCCATACTTGTCGTACTTAGCACGCTTCTCAGGGTCACCAATCACATTATAAGCCTCGTTTAATGCCTGGAACTTAGCCTTTGCCTTAGGGTCGTTGGGGTGAAGGTCAGGGTGAAACTGTTTAGCCCTGCGCCTGTAGGCGGCCTTCACATCCTTCTGCGGTATGTTGCGGTCGACACCCAATATCTTGTAATAATCAATAAATGCCATAATCTATGCCTCCTCTTTTTTATATTGATACAGCAAAATGTATGCCGAAGATGTTTCTATACTCGCAATAATTTTGTAACTTTGCATTAATTTGAATAAGGAATAAAACAAAATGGAAACCTATTGGTTTATATTCTGCAAAACTGACATTTTGCTACAGAAGCTGGCCGACGGAACGTACACCGTGCCAAAAGGCAGCGAGGCGCCAGTAGAGATGAAGCCGTGGTACCACGTGCTAAACGTGGGCGAACTGAATGGTGTAAAAGTAAAAACCTTCAGCATCGAGGCTCCGGTAACCGGCAGAAGCAACTTGGAAATGTGTGGGTTGCGCCCATCGTATTACAAGCTTACCACAGAACTTTACCTGCGCGCCGGTAAATGCTTCGAGCTTATTTACTGGGACCACAACACGCAATTCTGCGGTGTGTGCGGTGCACCCATGAAGATGCACACCGACATAAGCAAGCGCTGCACCCAATGTGGCAAAGAGGTGTGGCCACAGCTTGCCACTGCCATTATAGTACTGATAAGGCGGGGCGACGAGGCATTGCTGGTGCACGCCCGCAACTTTAGAACCAATTTCTACGGGTTGGTAGCCGGCTTCGTGGAAACCGGCGAAACGCTGGAAGAAGCCGTGATGCGCGAAGTAAACGAGGAGACAAGTATCAGGATAACCAATCTTACATACTTTGGATCGCAACCGTGGCCCTACCCCTCGGGACTGATGGTGGGCTTCTATGCCGACTATGTCAGCGGCGACGTAAAGCTACAACAGTCGGAGCTGTCGGCTGGTACGTGGTTTCACCACGACCATCTGCCGCAATTGCCCGAAAAGCTGAGCATTGCCCGCAAGCTCATTGACCACTGGCTGGACACCTTTAAAGAAAAGCAAAACCTATAATTTATTAATATTTTAAACCAATGGAATGGCTAATTAATTTGTTTACTACTACCGACTCGGTAGCACACATTGCGTTGCTAATGTCGATAGTCATCGCCGTTGGCGTGTACCTGGGCAAAATTAAAGTGGCAGGTATCTCGCTCGGCGTTACCTTTGTACTGTTCGCAGGCATTGTGGCAGGCCATATCGGCTTTACCGCGCCAGTGCCCATCTTGAACTTCTTACAGGACTTCGGACTTATTCTCTTTGTGTTCTGTATTGGTTTGCAAGTGGGCCCCGGCTTCTTCGAGAGCTTCAAGAAAGGCGGCATAACGCTAAACCTGCTTTCGTGCCTGCTCATAGTGCTCAACATCGGTGTGATGTTTGCGTGCTACTACTTGTTCTTCGACACCAAAAATGTTAACAATCTGCCAATGATGGTGGGTACGCTCTTTGGTGCTGTAACCAACACGCCCGGTCTGGGTGCCGCCAACGAGGCACTGCAGAGTGTATTTAAGAATGGCAATGTGCCGCAGATAGCTTCTGGTTATGCTTGCGCTTACCCGCTCGGCGTGCTCGGTATCATTGGCGCTACCATCGCCATTCGTTACATCTGCCGGGTGAGCCTCTCTGATGAGGAAGCAGCTCTTACACAACAAGAGGACGAAGTGCTGAGCGCCAAGCCACACCCTATGTACCTGAAGGTTGAAAACGCATACATTGCCGGCAGAACACTGAAGGAGATTAGCAAGTTCTTGAACCGTGACATGGTGTGCACTCGCATTAAACCGGTTGACGGCACACCGATGATGCCTAATCAGAAAACGGTACTGAGCAAGGGCGACGAACTGCACATTGTATGTGCCGAAGCCGATGCTGAGGCTATCCAGGCTTTCATCGGCCCGGAGATTCCACAGCCCGACTGGCACGAGGATGAGTCGAAGCAGCCCGTTATCTCAAAGCGTATTATTGTTACTAATTCTTCAATGAATGGTAAAACGTTGGGCAAGCTGCACCTCTCAAGTGTATACGGCGTGAACGTAACGCGTATCACCCGTCAGGGATTGGATATGTTCGCCTCACGCAGCCACCGCTTCCTGGTGGGTGACCGAGTGTTGGTAGTGGGTCCGGCCGACCGTGTGAACCGTGTAAGCGAACTGTTGGGTAACTCTTCACGCAGTTTGAATGCTCCAAATATTGCCACCATCTTTGTGGGTATCATCATTGGTATTTTGTTTGGTAGCATACCAATCGGTATTCCTGGCATGCCCGTGCCACTGAAACTGGGTATTGCCGGCGGCCCGTTAATCATCGCCATACTTATTGGCCGTTATGGCTATAAGGTTCACTTGGTTACTTACACTACGACTTCTGCCAACATGATGCTGCGTGAGTTTGGTCTGGTGCTATTCCTGGCATGTGTAGGTATCAAGGCCGGCGGAAACTTCTGGCAAACAGTGATACAAGGCGACGGACTGAAGTATGTAGGAACAGGCTTCCTTATTACCGTTATACCTATTTTAATAGTAGGCACACTGGCGCGTCTGAAGTTCCACTTTAACTATTACACCATCATGGGTATGATAGCTGGTACATGCACCGACCCACCCGCACTCGCCTATGCCAACCAGGTGTGCTCTAAAGAAGCTCCGGCTGTGGGCTACTCTACCGTTTATCCTCTGAGTATGTTCCTCCGCATCCTCACTGCACAGCTCATTGTGCTATTCTGTTGCGGAGCCTGAAAACCCTCTTTAATTATAAAAATGGGAAAGATTCTTCAACGATAGAGAAATCTTTCCCATTTTTTGTATTCTTAATAACCGTAAGATTGAAAGAGAATTAAGCCTCAGAAATTCAGTTCCACAATTGCAAAGACTTTATTGCTCGTGGTTAAACATTTAATTTGGCAGGAGGCATGCACAAGTCTATGATGCCAAGAACCAAAAAGAATATCCATAGTTTCAGCATCGAAGGGTCGAATAAATAACTTAACACCCACCCAAAACAGATATCGCAGTGTTTATAATTGCGTTATTTGACTGGTTCACCATATTTGCTAAAAACTTTCTGCCATTCTTTACCAGGGAGTAAATGCCCGCACTTAGTGCAACCACAGCTGCCAGCATGGCTAAGCACATTATAATCCAATAAGCCACATCATTACCATTAGCAGCCGATGACAAGGCAAGCAGAATAAAAATATGCTAAAGGCGCCAGAACCTATTCTAAAAAAATTTGATACTCATAAGTTGTTTTGAATATTTTAAAATCACATTATAAATGCAAAATTACACTTTTTTTAAGAAACAATTTTCTCGGAAATAAATTTCAATCAGGTTAGTATTGCAAAATATAATGGAATTTCATTCGCCAATTATTGATTAATCGTTCGATTATTCACATCAACTTGTAAACAAAAGTTTATGTAACGTTTTGATATTTTGGATATTACACTCCGCAAAAGTTAAACTATCTGAACCAAACTACAGTTTTTATACTTCTATAAGAAATTTAAAGAATAAAAAAACTACCTTTGCATTCACATTTCAAAAGATGTGCAAGTATTTTATTGGGGGAAAAAATGCTATACTGCGAAGACTGGATACAATACAAAGAAGGGGTTTCGGCCGACATCATTGAGCAAGAGAAGCGTGATTACGTTACATACATCTACTGCACAGAGGGTGAAGCCACTTTTCTTTATGGTGGAGCAAGCTATAAATTACGAAAGGGAAGTTTGTTGATTTATCTGGAGCGGTATCTTATAAGCGACTTCCATCCATCACCCGAATTCAAATGCAACTTGATTCATATCGCCCGAAAATTTCTGGTAGCTATGTCGCCTCGTGTCGGATTCGGCATTCGTGCTATCCTCATACTGCATGATAACCCAGTGCTGGATTTAACGGAAGAAGAACAAAAGCTATACTGTAAAGATATACAAGAAGTGCTGTTCAGAATAAATGACATGAGTCATCCAAGCCGCTATGAAGTCATTGCAACAGCAACCTTACTGATGCTCTTCGACACTTATAAATTCGGGCACCGCCTCTATGGAAGCGTTTCAACAAACTCGACAACCAACCGCTTGGTGGATCAGTTCGTGAATATGCTTATGAGGGGTGACTATCGCAAGCACCGTGACATAACCTATTATGCCAACGAACTTTGCATCTCATCGAAATATCTGTCGGAGGCGTGCCGGCAGGTTAGCGGTCACCCGGCCAACTACTGGATTACACGCTTCTGCGCCGTTGATATTCACATGCTGCTGCGAACCACCAACCTCACCATGGCACAGATTTGCAGCAACTACGGTTTTAGCAGCACTGGCTATTTAACGCGCTTCTGCCAGAACTATCTTGGCGCTTCGCCTCGAAGCATACGTGCCGGCATGAAGAAATAATTCATTGGATAATAATGTAGCAAAATAAATCGGATGAACAACTATCAATATTGTCCATCCGATTTCTTTATTTCTTACTGTGCTACATGCATCGACATGTGACCCTTGTTGGTTATCAGCACATCCACAAGGAAACTCGTGGGGCTGTCGGGCATCACCAAATCGGTAATAAAATGGAAACCTTTGGCATCCACCGGTCCAAAATGCATATCACTCAAGATGGTCTGCCGTAACACGTCAGCAGTTAACTCTTTAGAAAAATCACGTTTATAGAAATCGTGTGAGTAAATTTGCTCCGCCTCTTTAAATACGCTAACGTGGATAATGTTATCGTAGTACACATTATCGACAGCTACCCCCTCGTCGTTGTAAGTAGTCTTAAACACCTTGTAAGTGGTTGGGTTTACCTGCACATACAAATGATAACGCCCGCCGTTTTGCGTAACAACTGTGTCCTTCTTAATTAGCTTACCCTGATTCAGATTAAGAGCCACAGGTTGTTTATGTATAAACATCTGCCGGTCGGCAGGGTCGCTGCTCTTGATAAGTTTTACCTGGTCGCCCGTTTGATTCGTGAAAATAAAAAGATGAGGGGCCTGCTTGATAATTACGTATTTAGCAGGTGTTGAGCCATTGATGAACAACGTGTCACCCACAATTTTGAAGTAAGCAGGCTGATAAGTCTGGTCGGGATAATAAATAGTATCACCTTTGGCCATGAATGCTACATCCTGCTGGTCGTCGTTAACCCAAATACCCTGCAACATCTTCTTAGCCGTACGGTCCTCTTCAAGCTGTTGCTTAGGTGCTTCACGACGACAGCCGGTAAACATCAGCAAAGCAGCTACGATCAGGATTAACCACTTACTCATTGTCATCTTTCTATTACACATAAACACTTATTTAGCGTCCTATGGAATGATACTCAAAGCCCGCGTGTTTCAATTCGTCGGGATCGAAAATGTTGCGGCCGTCGAGTACCAGCTTTCTATTCATAATCTGACCCAGCTTGTCCCAGTCGGGCATTCTGAACTCTTTCCATTCTGTAAGCAGCAACAAGGCATCAGCACCAGTTGCTGCATCGTACATATTGGGGCAATAGGTTATAGCATCACCCACGCGCCGGCGGCACTCGTTCATAGCAATGGGGTCGTAAGCTTTCACGTGACAGCCTGCTTCGGTAAGCAGGCGAATCATAACCAATGCTGTGGATTCGCGCATATCATCGGTCTCGGGTTTAAACGACAATCCCCAAAGCGCAACCGTGATTCCCTTGAGATGATCAGGGCCGAAGGCTTTCTGCAACTTCTTGAACAGAATGCTCTTCTGCTGCTCGTTTACTCGTTCAACAGCCTTGAGCACCTCCATAGAATAGCCGTTCTCGTCGGCAGTATGTATAATTGCCTTAACGTCCTTGGGAAAACAGCTGCCACCATAACCGCAACCCGCATAAAGGAACTTCCGGCCGATACGCTCGTCACTGCCAATGCCCTGGCGCACCATATTTATGTCGGCCCCTACCCGCTCGCACAAGTTCGCCATATCGTTCATAAAGCTAATACGAGTGGCAAGCATCGAGTTGGCCGCATATTTCGTCATCTCAGCGCTGGGGATATCCATAAAGATAACCCTGAAGTTATTAATAAGGAAGGGTTTGTACAAGCGTGTAAGTATCTCCTTGGCTCTTTCGCTTTCAACGCCCACCACCACACGATCGGGGCTCATAAAGTCCTTAATGGCATTACCTTCTTTAAGGAATTCTGGATTGCTGGCCACATCGAACTCTACATTGACGCCACGTTTGTCAAGCTCCTGCTGTATGGCGCTACGTACTTTGCGAGCCGTACCCACTGGAACCGTACTCTTCGTTACTATTACAGCATAGTGATTCAGATTCTGCCCGATGGTACGTGCTACTTGAAGCACATAGGTAAGATCGGCCGAGCCATCCTCATCGGGAGGAGTTCCCACAGCAGTGAAAACAATCTCCTGATCGTTGAGTACGTCGGGTAATGAAGTGGTGAACTTAAGCCGGCCAGCTTTCACATTCTTAAGTACAAGCTCGTCGAGTCCAGGTTCATAGATGGGTATCTCACCATGTTTAAGTTTTTCTATTTTGTTTTTATCAACGTCTACGCAGGTTACGTTTGCGCCCGTATCAGCAAAGCATGCACCGCTTACCAAGCCTACATAACCTGTTCCAACTATAGCTATATTCATAATTATCAGACAGTATTAATGTCAAAAAATCATATATCGGTTAACAAAGGTAGTGAAAATATCTGTGAATTGGCACATAAAGCACCATTCTTTTACAGCCTTAACGTTGCTTAACGGTTAACTATTCACTTAACCACCCCAATAATATCACGTACTGATGAGCACCCGTGAAGGTCGAGCCATTCGTTAATGCCTTGCTTAATCTTCACGGTGGCCGTTGGATCAATAAAGTTGGCTGTACCCACTTCAATGGCCGTAGCACCTGCCATGAACATCTCGATAGCATCTTTTGCGTTCATGATGCCGCCCAAACCAACAACCGGTATCTTCACCGCATGAGCCACATCGTAAACCATTCTCACGGCTACAGGCTTTACGGCTGGTCCGCTAAGGCCACCAGTGCGAATACTTAGTTTAGGACAGCGATGCTCAATGTCAATGGCCATGCCCATCAAGGTATTGATAAGCGACACGCTGTCGGCACCCTCAGCCTCACAACTGCGTGCAATGTCGGCAATATTGGTTACATTAGGCGACAGCTTAACGATAAGCGTTTTGTTATAGGCTTTCCGTACTGCCTTTACCACACTTGCCGCACCTTTGCAGGTAACGCCAAAAGCCATACCACCCTCTTTCACATTGGGGCAACTTATGTTCAGCTCAATGGCCGGAATGGCCTCCAATGGCTGCAGACGGGCCGCGCACTCAGCATAGGTTTCGGGCGAGTTACCACTCACGTTAACAATGAAATGCGTTTTAATGTTTTTTATCTCCGGGTAGATGTGATTACAGAAATAATCAACACCTTTGTTCTGAAGTCCTACACAGTTGAGCATACCCGATGGCGTCTCGGCCATTCGTGGATAATCATTGCCCTCACGCGGCTCCAAAGTGGTACCTTTTACGATGATTGCGCCAATCTCGGTAAGGTCTACCAAATCGGCATACTCCAAACCATAGCCGAAAGTTCCCGATGCAGTGAGTATGGGATTATCCAGGGCAAGCTTACCTATTTTTACTTTTAAATCTGCCATAACAAATTCTTTACGTTAAACACTGGTCCTTGCTTGCATACACATAAATTGCCACTGGTTGTTTTTTCAACACAGCACAGGCATGCGCCCAGACCACAAGCCATCTGGTTTTCAAGTGAGGCTTCACAAGTAATGTTGTTTTTCACGGCAAAACCAGCTACGGCCTTCATCATTGGCTTAGGACCACACGTAGAAATACGGGTGAACTGCCGTTCATGCAACACCGTATGATTAGTAACAAAGCCCTGCTGACCCATGCTGCCGTCTTCGGTAGTAACAAACACATCACCTAAGCTTCGGAAAAGATCCAGCTGTAGGATGTCGGATGCACTACGACCGCCAAGCAGGAAAGTGGGACGAATATGCTTGTCGTTGAGCACCTTGCCATAATACAATAAAGGTGCCGTACCCACGCCTCCACCGATAAGCAGAGGCTTATCATAGGAATCGGTTGGGATTGTGAAACCATTACCCAATGGCAATAGACAGTTAAGTTGCTGACCCACCTTTAGTTGACCAAGTGCACGGGTGCCTGCACCTATCATGGCAACAAGTAACCAAAGTTCGTTTTTGGCCTCATCTACGTAATTGATACTGATTGGCCGGCGCAAAAAGGTCTCGGTACTGTTGTCTACTTTTACCTCGACAAACTGCCCTGGCAACATTGGGGGCAAAGGCTCTTGCCGTGTAAGCTTTAACAACACATGCTTGCTGCTGAGCATTTCTACATGCGTCACGGTAAGATCAAGAAGATACTTCCTCATCGTTACTAATCTGGTATAATTGTTTTTTATCAGTTTATCTGAAAAAAGGAGCCCGAAGCATTTTTCACGCCTCATGGCACGTTGCAACAAAGGTAATTATATTTTCTCTATTATCAACTTTTTTGCACCGTTTTTTCTTACTCAGAATGCTTTGCAGGCATAATTATTCTGTTTTTATTCAAAAATATTTGTTTATCGTGTAAAAGTTTATTAACTTTGCACTACGAAAAACAACAGAAGTAACATGCCGTCGAACAATTCATCCATTTTAAAACAATTGCCGCACACGTTGCAGAACGTGTGTGTAATGGTGCATGTTCACTGGTTCAGCGGATTTATTTGAGTTGTGGTGTAGAAAGGATAAGGTTTTTTAATCACTCACAAAGTGACTAACATTTTTATTTTACACCATGTTCAGAATCGTATTCATTTTATTTTTAGGTGTGGCTGTTGGCTATGCCTTTCGCAATGTGCACTTTGTGCACAGCTTCAGCAAATGCACCCGCTATACCATTATGGCACTGCTGTTTGTATTTGGCATTTCAATTGGCTGTAATCGCAAACTGATTGATAACCTGGGCACACTGGGTTCGCAAGCAGCCTTGATAAGTATATTGGGCATCATCGGAAGTTTCCTGGCCGCCATTTTGCTACATTCAGTTCTAAATAAGAAAGAAGGGGATAACAATGAAAGATAATTTACTATTACTGCTTGCGCTTGTAGCAGGTGTGTTTGTAGGATTAAACGGCTGGGCACCAGCCATTTTGCTGCAACAGCAGCTTCCGGCCATTATATTAGGTATACTTATTTTCCAGGTGGGCCTGGGGTTAGGTTCTATGGACGACTTGAAGCAATTGCTCCGGCAATTTCACTGGCAAATGCTGTTGCTGCCTTTGTTCACCATTGTGGGCACACTGCTGTTCTCATTATTGGCCGTGGTGTTTATACACCCTCAGCACATTAACGATCTGCTTGCTGTGGGTAGCGGCTTTGGCTACTACTCGCTTTCATCGGTACTTATCAATCAGCTCAAGAGTGCCGTTTACGGCAAGGTACTGGCATCACAACTGGCAGCCGTAGCCCTGCTCACCAATGTTATTAGAGAGTTGCTGGCACTGTTTGGCTGCAAGTACATTACCCACAAGGGCGGCTCTTATGCAGCCATATCGGTAGCTGGCATTAACTCAATGGATGTGTGTCTGCCAAGCATTATGAATGCAGCCGGAAGCAAGAGTATTTTGCCCGTTGCTGTTTTCCATGGACTCGTGCTCGAGATTAGCGTACCCATGCTGATAAGCTTCTTCTGCAGCTAACTGTAAGTTAGCGAGCCCTTAGCTGGCACCCAGTCGGTTAAGTGCCGACCTCTCACCCACTATCCACAGAATATCACCTGCATGCAGCTTGCGTGTGGGTTCCACCGCGGTTAAATCGGGCTTACCGTCATCAAGTCCCACAGCCATACAGTTATAGCTACTTCGCAATCCGCTTTCACGCAATGTCTTGCCATCCAGCGCATCGCCCTTCGCGATAATCAGACGGCCCAGCTTCATTTCCCTGTCCTCTATGTCTGTATCAGGTTTGATGAGTCGTTGCCTTAAATCACGTGCAAAGGCTGTAAGCTGGTCGTCGCTTCCAATAACCTGCAATCTGTCGCCAGGTAGAACCATCGTTTCACTATTGGGAATATTAATGCGATGACGACCACGCAGGATACTGCTCACATTAACGCCATAAACTTTGCGCAATTGCAGCTGACCTAAGGTCTGGCCACCAATAACCGAGGTTTCGGGCACTTCCAAATCGGCTATGTGAATATCACGATCGAGCAGCCTGCCTGCAAATAACGGCTGCTTGTTGCCATAGATACTTGCCTGCACATCGCGCAAATGCAAATTGTGCACAAAGATGCGTTCCAGCTCGATGCTGTGTTTCTTCAGTCGCTTCGACAGCACCATGAGCACGATGATAGTAAATACCAGTGTAACGGCAAAGGCTGCTGCAAAGCGTGACAAACGTGAGCAAATGTAAAACAGCAAACCTGCTACCAATGCCACTCTTGCAAGTATAGTGAATACCAGAGGCAGACGGTTCATACGACTTTCGGTCCACAGTTGCTTGAATTCCTCGCTGTGATTATTCTTCATAATCATGGCCCTGAGAAACGGCGACATCATTGCCACTGTAACCACTCCACACACACCATTGGCCCAAATCAATGGCAACAAACGTCTGAACAAGGGTAGTGCAAAGGTAAACATAAGCACTGCCACGGCTACACTCAAAATAAAGTACACCAGCGTGTTGAGCAGCATTTTGCCCAACAAGGTTTTCCACAAACTGTTTTCAGTATCGGTGTTCTGGTGGGCATTGCCCAAATGCGAAAGTCGCCTTACCCATCGCTTGGGCAAATGTGCCACTATGCGATTGTAGCACGGTTCGGCGCCTCTTATCATATAAGGTGTAATAAACGTAGTAATAACGCTCACTGCCACCACCACTGGATAGAGAAAATTGCTGATTACGCCGAGCGACAAGCCCAGTGAGGCTATAATAAAAGCGAACTCACCTATCTGGGCCATCGAGAAACCGCACTGCATGGCTGTTTTCAAAGGCTGACCACTTAGCAGATAGCCTGCTGTGCCAAACACTGCCTGACCCACTACCACGGTGAGCACGAGCAACAATATGGGCAGCCAGTATTGAACCAACACGCCAGGGTCGACCAGCATGCCTACCGACACGAAGAATACAGCACCAAACAGGTCCTTAATGGGCGCCACCACCTTGATAATTTTATCGGCATCTACGGTCTCGGCCAATATGCTGCCCATCACGAAGGCACCAAAAGCGCTGCTGAAGCCTGCTTTCACCGAGATTACCGCCATGATAAGACAAAGGCCCAGCGAGACCACAAGCAGCGTCTCGTTAGTCATAAGCGGACGTGCCACTTTTAGCAGCCATGGTATAAAGAAAATTCCCACCACGAACCACAAGATGATAAAGAACACAATCTTCAACACCGACTGTAGCAGTGCACCACCATCGGGTGAGCTGCCTGCCGCAAGGGCCGACAACATCACCATCATCACTATGGCAAGGATATCCTCGAGTATAAGCACACTCATCACCAGCGATGCGAATCGTTTCTGGAAAAGTTCCATGTCATCGAAAGCCTTATAGATAATGGTAGTACTCGACATGGCGAGCATTCCACCCAGGAAGATGCAGTTCATCTTGGTCCATCCAAACAGGTGCCCCACGCAAATACCGAGCACTCCCATTGACAATATGATGGTAAGCACAGCTATAATGGGCGCCATGCCCATCTTGATAATTTTCTTGAACGAGAAATCCAGACCCAGGGCGAAGAGCAAAAAAAGCACACCAATATCAGCCCAGGTTTGAATATTTGCCTTGTCGACTACCGACATGGTAAGTGGCATGTGCGGCGACACCAGAAATCCTGCCACCACATAACCCAGCACCAACGGTTGGTGCAGGCGTTTAAACAGCAGCGTAACCAAACCGGCTACACCCAATATCAGGGCAAGGTCGCTTATCAGTGTGGGTATCATAACGGTAGTATAAGACGTAAAACTTAAAATAGCCGACTCCTGGGAACCGGCTATTTTATTATTTAATCATTAAATCCAGCTGTAATCTCGCAAATCTTCACGATAGTGTCTACAGCCTTCTGCATTACCTGTACACTCACAAATTCGTAAGGTCCGTGGAAGTTAACGCCACCAGCGAAGATGTTCGGGCAAGGCAGTCCGCGGAAGCTGAGCTGTGCACCATCTGTGCCACCACGTATGGGTTCCACCTTAGGCGTTACCCCACTCTCCTGCATGGCCTTAAGCACTATGTCGATAACATGCATGTTGGGGTCAATCTTCTCCTTCATGTTGTAGTACTGATCCTTGATGTTAGCAGTAACTGTACCCTCGCCATATTTCTGGTTCATCTTTTCGGCGCAAGCACTGATAAAGTCCTTGCGGGCATTGAACTTAGCACGGTCGTGGTCACGAATAATATAGCTCAGCGTAGCTTCTTCCGTGCGGCTGTTAATACCTATAAGATGATAGAAGCCTTCGTAGCCTTCGGTAGTTTCCGGAATCTCGGATTCAGGAATCATGTTATTAAACTCGCAGGCCAGGCGGTTGGCGTTTACCATTTTACCTTTAGCATAACCGGGATGCACGCTGGTGCCCTTTATAATAATGTGGGCACTGGCAGCATTGAAGTTTTCGTACTCCAAGTCGCCCAGGTCACCGCCATCCATGGTGTAAGCCCAATTGCAATGGAACTTCTCTACATCGAAATAATGGGCTCCCATACCTATTTCCTCATCGGGGTTAAAACCAATGCGTATCTCACCATGCTCAATCTCGTTATGGTCGCGCAGATAGCACATGGCCTCCACTATCTCTGCCACGCCAGCCTTATCGTCAGCACCAAGCAAGGTGTGCCCGTCGGTAACGATTAAATCCTCGCCGATATGCTGGTTTAACTCAGGGAACTTTTCGGGCGACGACACAATACCGGGTGAAAGTTCGATGTCACCACCAGGATATTTGCTAATAATACGTGCCTTAATGTCCTTTCCGCTGGCATCAGGACTGGTGTCGTAATGAGAAATAAAGCCAATTACCGGAGTGTCTTTTTTTGTGTTCGACGGTAATGTAGCATAAATATAGCCTTTATCGTCCATCTCGACATCGCTTAAGCCCTCGTTCTCCAACTCTTCTTTGAGATACTTGGCGAACACGAGTTGCTTAGATGTACTTGGCACGGTATCAGAGTCTTCGGCTGACTGAGTGTCAAATTTTGTGTAATTAAGAAATCTTTCAACAAGGTTCATATTCAAAATGGGTTTTCGGTTTACAATATCCGATTGCAAATATAATTATTTTTTTTAATTTCACCAAATAGTTTTACCAAATGCTACAGTTTGCATGCTGCTTTACCCAGTTAGTTTCTGGTTTTGTTAGTAATTGCCCTCTCACAGACTTGCACGAGCACAAGGCAAATGAAAAAGCAGGGCTTTGAGAGAAATGATGATGGGAAAAGCAATGTACAACGGTTTAGTGCTTTTTAGAGTCTCGATATACTTACTCTTCTATCTCTACGTCATCTCCTTCAGGTTCGGACTCGCAAATTATCTCATATACCTCCCGCATTGCCTTAGGGAAGCCTCAGCCCAAAGACTCACAGTCGTCCAACACCTGATTAATACGTTCTTGAAAGTGTTCCAGCATAGTTGTGAGCCATCTTGCTGGCACATTCCACAACATAAAGCATCAAGTCGCACAACATCACAGGGTCGGGGTATAACGTCTTGAAATCCCTGACGGCTTACATTCCGATAACTTTACTTTTTCTATCTTTCCTGGCCCTATGCAAGAGACGAACGTAGCTGCAAATGCGATAACTCGTCAACTTTTGGGAGTTAAAGTTAAGAATAATCTTCGAGATAACTATCAGAGATGAATAATAATTTTGTCATTTGCACGAATGCAAAGGACATAGTGTAAGCTGCATATCACTATACAAAAGAATTTAAGCATGCTAATTACTGTTTCTCGAAAAAAATCACTACTTTTGCATTGACCAACCCCGCGATGATGGGAGCTTGTTTAATTTAATCACTTAGAATGAAAGACTCTGTAATTATTTTGAGCGGTGGCATGGACAGCGTTACCATGCTTTACGATAAAAAAGACGAAATTGCCCTGGCTGTAACCTTCGACTACGGCAGCAATCATAACAAGAAGGAAATTCACTTTGCCAAACTGCACTGTGAGCGCCTGGGCATTAAACAGGTAATCATTAATCTTGATTTCATACACCAGTATTTTAAAAGCAGCCTGCTTGAAGGTGCCAACGCTATTCCTGAAGGCAATTACGACGACAGCAACATGAAGTCTACCGTGGTGCCCTTCCGCAACGGCATTATGCTTTCTATCGCCATCGGACTGGCTGAGAGCAACAACCTTAAAAAGGTGCTCATTGCCAACCACGCCGGCGACCACACCATCTACCCTGACTGCCGCCCTGAGTTTATAGCTGCCATTAATCAGGCAGCCATTGCCGGCACTTACGTTCACGTTAAGGTAGATGCCCCCTACACACTTATCACCAAAACCGATATTGCACGCATCGGTAAGAAGCTGGGAATAAACTATGCTGAAACATGGAGTTGCTACAAGGGTGGCGAAAAGCACTGCGGCAAGTGCGGTACCTGCATGGAGCGCAAGGAAGCACTGAGAGAGGCCGGCATTGACGACCCTACGGAATACGAAGACGAATAAGTTTTTTTTAACAGCAAAAAATAGCGATAACCCGTACGGTATTCACATTATTATTATTATCTTTGTAAGCAAATATTGTATCACTAAAAACGATAAAAAAATGAAGATTGACGAATTTAACTTTGCCGGAAAAAAGGCAATTGTACGTGTAGATTTTAACGTACCATTGGATGAAAACGGAAACGTTACCGATGATACCCGTATTCGTGGCGCACTGCCCACACTGAAGAAGATTCTTGCTGACGGCGGTGCTGTTATCATGATGAGCCACATGGGCAAGCCCAAGGGCAAGGTTAATGCCAAGTTATCACTCAAGCAGATTGTTCCTGCCGTTTCTGAGCGCTTAGGCGTTGAAGTTAAGTTTGCTCCCGATTGCGCAAAGGCTGATGAGGCCGCCAAGGAACTTAAGCCCGGTGAGGCTCTGCTGCTTGAAAACCTGCGCTTCTATCCTGAGGAAGAGGGCAAGCCCGTAGGCGTAGAGAAAGGCACTCCTGAATACGACGAGGCCAAAAAGGAAATGAAGGACCGCCAGAAGGACTTCGCAAAGAAGCTTGCTTCGTATGCAGATGTTTATGTTAACGACGCTTTCGGTACAGCTCACCGCAAACACGCCTCTACTGCCGTGATTGCCGACTATTTTGACAAAGACCACAAAATGCTGGGCTACCTCATGGAAAAAGAGGTTAAGGCCATTAACAACGTGCTGAAGAATGCACAGCATCCTTTCACCGCTATTATCGGTGGTTCTAAGGTAAGCTCTAAGCTGGGCGTTATCAAGAACCTGCTCGATAAGGTTGACAACCTTATCATCGGTGGTGGTATGGGTTACACCTTCATTAAGGCTCAGGGTGGCCACATCGGCAACTCTCTGCACGAGGACGACCTGATGCCCGAGGCTCTGAACGTAATTAAAGCAGCAAAAGAGAAAGGTGTTAACCTGAGCCTCTCTGTAGCTACCGTAGCTGCTGATAAGTTCTCTAACGATGCTAATCGCAAGACCGTTGACATCTACAACATTCCTGACGGATGGGAAGGCATGGATGCCAGCGAAGAGTCACTCGAGAACTGGAAGAAGATAATTCTCTCTTCTAAGACTATTCTTTGGAACGGTCCTGTTGGCGTATTCGAGTTCGAAAACTTCGCACACGGTACAGGCGAGATTGCCAAGTACGTTGCTGAAGCTACACAGAAGAATGGCGCTTACAGTCTGGTAGGCGGTGGCGACTCAGTTGCTGCTATCAACAAGTTCGGTCTGGCCGACAAGGTTTCTTATGTATCTACCGGTGGCGGTGCAATGCTCGAGGCCATCGAGGGCAAGGTTCTGCCAGGTGTAGCTGCTATTGAAGGCGACGCAAAATAATAACAATACCTGCTCAGCTGTTGAGTAGACAGCGGGCAGTTTCTTAACACACATACTTTCACCGGCGACTGAACACAACAGTGTTTGGTCGCCGGTGTTGTTTATATATACACCTCGGTCAGTAAGGTAATTAGAAAACAGAAAAAGCTGATATCTGTCGAACAAACATCATGTCGACAAATATCAGCTTTATTAATTAACGTAAGCGGATAAAATGATGAGGCGATTACACCTTATTTAATAATACCCTGCTCTACAAATATCTTCTTCAAAGCCTTTACACCACGCTCAACTTGCTCTTCGGTGTGAGTAGCCATCAAGGCAAAGCGTACCAGTGTATCCTGAGGCGCACATGCCGGTGGAATAACCGGGTTGATAAACACGCCTGCATCGAAAGCCAGCTTAGTAACGAGGAATGTCTTGTCAATATCTCTTACATACAGAGGAATGATAGGACTCTCGGTATCGCCAATCTCGAAACCCTCCTCACGGAAACGCTTCAAGGCATATTTTGTTACAGCCCACAACTTTTCCTGGCGTTCAGGCTCCTGCTGGATAATATGCAGAGCCTCCATGGCAGCGGCAGTGGCTGCCGGCGTGTTACTTGCACTGAAAATGTAAGTGCGGCATGTGTGGCGCAAATAGTTAATGGTATCGGCATCGCTGGCAATAAAACCGCCAATCGAGGCCAGACTCTTAGAGAACGTGCCCATGATAAGGTCTACATCATCGGTCACGCCAAAGTAATCGCATACGCCGCGTCCTTGTTTACCGAATACTCCTAATCCATGAGCCTCGTCCACCATAATAGAGCAGTTATATTTGTGCTTCAGCTCAACGATCTCAGGCAACTTGGCTAAATCGCCCTCCATAGAGAACACACCATCAACAACGATAAGTTTGATGGCCTCGTGAGGCAACTTCTTCAGCACACGCTCAAGGTCGTCCATATCGTTATGCTTGTAGTGCAACTGGCGCGCAAACGACAAACGACGGCCATCTACAATACTGGCATGATCACGGTCATCACATATAATATAATCGTCTTTTCCCACTACCTGAGCCAATACGCCCTCGTTCACCGAGAAACCAGTTGAGAAACCTAACGCAGCATCCTTATGCTCGAATTCGGCAAGTTCCTTCTCCAACTGTACATGAATGTCGAGTGTACCGTTCAAGAATCGGCTACCTGCACAACCAGAGCCGTATTTGTCGAGCGCTGCCTTTGCAGCATCAATTACTCGCTGGTCGCCGGTAAGACCGGTATAGGCATTAGAGCCAAACATTAAAACCTTGTGGCCGCCCATTTCAACTTCAGTACCTTGCTTGCTGGTAATTTCCCTGAAATAGGGGTAAACGCCGGCTTTCATATACTTTTGCGGCTCACGATAATTCTTATATCTTTCTTGTAACTGTCCCATGTTAATAATGGTGTAGTAATGTAATTTTATTTTATAGGCTGCAAAGTTACAAAAAAAATAATTATTATTGTTCCTTTTTACCTACAAATAATTCCTTAACCTTTTTTTAGTTGGTAAAAAACAGTATTTTAATGAAAAAGTATTAAATTTGCAGCCGTGAAATATACCGTTACCTTCATAATGAACCCTATTTCAGGAACAGCCAGCAAAGCAGGTATTCCTGAAATTATTGATAAGTATCTTGACCACAACAAGTTTACTTACAATATTGCTTTTACCCGTTTTGCAGGTCATGGTGCCCAGCTGGCACGCGAGGCAGCCGAAGCAGGTGTCGACATCGTTGTGGCTGTCGGGGGTGACGGCACTGTAAACGAGGTGGCTCGCAGCATTGTGCACACCAATACGGCTCTGGGTATTCTGCCTTGCGGTTCAGGCAACGGACTGGCGCGGCACTTGCTGCTGCCCATGAACTTAAGAAAGGCTGTAGAGGTGCTCAACGAGTGCCAGATTCACAGTCTGGATTATGGCATTATTAACGGTTACCCTTTCTTCTGCACATGCGGCATGGGCTTTGATGCCCAGGTGAGCATGAAATTTGCCGAGTCAGGCAAGCGCGGCCCCATAACTTACGTAGAGAACGTGCTGAAAGAGGCCTTGAAATATCAGCCTGAAACTTACGAGATTCGCAACGAGGAAGGCGTAACCATTGAAAAGGCATTCTTGATTTCGTGTGCCAACGCCTCGCAGTATGGCAACAATGCTTATATAGCCCCACAGGCTTCAATGAGCGATGGCTTGCTTGATGTGGTAATCATGGAGCCGTTCGACGTGATAGAGGCTCCGCAGTTGAGCATCGACATGTTTAACAAAACGCTTAACAAGAACTCAAAGATTAAATGTTTCAGAAGCAAGCATTTGTTTATTCACAGGCAGAAACCCGGCGTGATTCACTTTGATGGCGACCCGGTGATGAGTGGCGAGGACGTGGAAATTAAATTGCAGGAAAAAGGAATCAAAATTGTGGTGAATCCCTTTGCCGACAAGAGTCTGCGAAAGCCCAACGCACTGCAAAACGCCACTGCAAACTTGTTCAACGAGATTAACATCGTGCGCAGCGACCTTTCACGCCAAAGCCATAAAGTACAGGTGCTCAGCAAGGTGCTACAGCGGAAACTAAATCTGTAATGCCTATCTTGCAGGCACCTTTACAACAAGGGTTGCCGCTACACCTTATTTATATATAGGATTCTGATGCAGATTGCTGTTAAGGTCGAGCACTTTGGCAGGGATGGGGAACACTATGGTGTAACCATTCGACTCGCCGTCAAGTTGCGGCCTTATATCGTAAGCTTTATTAAACAAACCGTAACGAACAAGGTCGTTGCGTCTCCATCCTTCCCACATAAGTTCCATGCGGCGCTCTTTCAATATGTTAGTAAGCGTAGCCACACGTGAAGGCATACCCACCCGATGCCGGATGGCATCCAGGTCAGCCTGCCCGCTTTCACCATTGCGCACATGGGCCTCAGCGCGCATCAGCACAGCATCGGCATAACGAAAGAGTACAATGTCGTTATCACAGTTCTTGCCATCGTTGTAAGCAGTACGGTCTACCTCATATTTTTTCATTCTGGCTCCGGCTGTACGTATATAGGCCGAGTAAGTAAGGTTGGTCGATGTTACTTCAAGCGGATAATACACCAGTACACCACCACCGTCGAGCGAAATAGTTTTACCATCCACATACACCGTGTCACTGTAGAAGTCCTGACTCCAGCGGGTATCAACACTGTCGGTACCATAGCCATACTCGTGCACTGTGGCGAGCGTAGCGCAGGTACCATTCTCTGATGCCGTGCCGTAGGCTCCGCCATGTGCATAATGCCGTGAGCGGAACAGGTACTGGAATTGCTGTGTATACAAGGTTTTATCCATGGGTATCACAAAAATGTTCTCGGTTGAATTCTCATTGTGCACGCTGAAGTTGGCTGCGCGGTCGGCCATCAGTGTATAACCGTCGGCCGTGAGCTTGTTACAATAGTAAATGCAGGCCTGCCAGGCATTCATGGTGGTATCATTAACAATCAGCGAAGCATCGGAGCCCGATGGTCGCATACCGTCAGTCCAATCGTCATCGGCATAAACTTCGTAGTTAAGTGCCAGCTTGGCCAAAATGAAATCGACAACCGGGCGGGTTACGCGTCCATAATACTCTCCCTGCAGGTTACTCTTCTCATTAGCAAGCAGGGGCTCTACCTGTTGCAACTCATCCCAGATGTAGCTGTAAACCTCCGACCGCTTACTTTGGGTAGTCTCTGCCAGCGTTTGCGAAGCAGAGGTTACCAACGGAATGTTGCCCCAAAGGTCCATGGTATACCAATAGAACATGGCTCTCACGGCACGTACCTCGGCGGTATAGGTGGTGAGTTGCGCTTCGGTGAGAAGTGATTTATGTGCATTGATATCGTAGATGGCCTGGTTGCACAAACTGATAACCTTGTACAGATAGTCCCACATATCGTGCAGCGACTGGTCGGACGAGGTCCAGGTATGCAGATATAAGTCTTGCCAGAAGCCGCCATCATACCAGTCGCCACCCCTGATGGGTATAATGCATTCGTCGGTAGTGAGCGAGTTATAGTCGTAAACGCCGCGAAAGGTGCCTTGAAGACCTTGCGACTGCTGATTGCCACCTATATAATTATAGAGTGTTGCCACCGTGTTGTCGTAGAGTGTGGTGGCCGAAGTAAACACTTTATCACGACTAAGCTGGTCGCGTGGGTCTTCCGACAGGCACGATGATAGCATTAGCAGTGTAACAAAAACAACAATTATAGTAGAAAAATTGAGTTTCATAATTATTTATAATAAGGTGTGACAAATTATGCAAAAGCTCAGAACTGGATTGACACGCCCATTGACCATGTGCGGTACACAGGGTAAGAGCGTTTATCGTCAATACCAAGGGTGTTCGACACGATGTAGCTGTTAATCATAGGCGTAAGTCCGCTATAGCCAGTGATGGTTGCCAGGTTGTTAACCGATGCTGAGAGGCGCAAAGCTGAAATGTAACGGCTCTTCACAGGCACATTCCAGCCCACCGAGAGGTAATCGAAGTTAAGGTAATCACCGTTCTCCAGCCAGTAGTCGGACACATTCTGGTCTACTATTTTGCGTTTGGGGGCGTCTTTCAGTACGTTGTAATCGGGGAAGCTCGACATATTCAAGTATGATAGCGAGGTACCGTTGAATATTTTATGGCCAAAGGCACCATTCATCTGGAGTGAGATATCAAAATCCTTATAGCGGAAACTAATGTTGGAGCCAAGCGTCATTTTAGGAGTGGCCTGCCCCGCAATATAGCGGTCGCCATTGTCGCTCAAGTCTATTTTCCCATCGTCGTTCAGGTCGGCTATGTCGTACATCTTGTAGCCGTTGCCACGGTCGGCGATACCTTTGCAATGGGGCAGATAGAACACACCCAGCGGCTGACCTACAATTTGATATAGCACATTGGCATTGCCACCATGCTGCCCGGCACCATTAAGTGAGCCAATGGCTGTTATATTAGAAGCTGAGAGATTATAACCGTTGTAATTGCCAGAGAGCGAAAGCAGTTTGTTGCCTTGGAACGACATGTTTACATTGATGTTGAGCTCTATGTCGCGGCGTTGCAATGGTGTTACGGCAAAACCGATTTCAACACCATGGTTCTCCATTGAACCTATATTGGCAAGCAACTTGCTGTAAGTAAACGGCGGCACAGGTACATCGTACTGATAAAGCATGTCGGTGGTCTTCGAGTAGTAATACTCTATGGTAAACATCACGCGGTTATGCCAGAAGCCCATGTCGGCGCCCACATTGAATGTTGATTTCTTCTCCCACTTTAAATCGGGGTTCGCGTTGCGCAGCGATGCCAGGGTAACCTTTGGCGAGCCATCAACAGCTACAATGCCAATGGGGGCCACCGTATTTAGGGTTGTATAAGATGTTATAGCACCCAGGTTACCAGTGAGACCGTAGCCAGTGCGCAGCTTAAGCATGGTAACGATGGGCTTGAGCGACTGCATAAAGGGCTCTTCCATAACATTCCAGTTGACTGATATAGATGGGAACAAGCCCCAGCGATTATCTTTGCCAACCATCGACGAACCGTCGGCTCGTAAAGTGGTTGATAAGCTGTAACGCTTCATCAAGGTGTATGTGGCGGTAACCATACCCGAGGCGAGCGACGGGTCGGCATAATCGGACCCTGTGCCGCCATAAGGGCGAATAGAACCTGCAGCAAGATTATTATAGCCGAAGTCGTTGGTGGTAAAGCCTTTCACGGTGGTCCAGAAGCCAGTGCGATGCTCTCGCTGATACTCGCCAAGCAGTGAGGCCGACAACTCATGAACACCCCAGCTGTGGCTCCAGTCGAGTGTGGCATTGGCAAGCCAGTTCTCGCTTTTGTGCTCTCCACAGTAAGCCTGACCCTGTGCCCATACCCATGTGGGACAATACTGACCGTTCTCGGTAGAGTTAAAGCTATAAGAACCGCGCAGCGTAAGACTCAGTGAGCGTGCCAGCCTTGCAGTTACGTCGAGGTGGGTGTCAAACGTGAGGTATTTGGTGTTGTTTTTTTCGGAAAGGATGGTGCGCGGTGGATTAATTTCAGAGGCCTGCGCATTCTTAGTGATTGCATCGCGCGCAATAGTAGGGTTCTGAGCTGCTGCCGAATAGAACAGCATTTGCTCGTCGAAGATGCCCTTCACCTTTTGTGAAGAGCCAAACACGCCAAAATTGATGGTTACATAGTCGTCGAAAGCCTTTTGTGATATGTCGAGCTTAGCCACCAGGTTGTCCATACCCTTCATGTCGAGCACGGTGGTGTTTTTAGAATAGGCAAGCGATGCCCGATAGTTCGACGATGGTCCGCCGCCACTAAAGGCCACATGGTGATTCTGCACAAAGCCAGTGCGCGTAATGGCATCGGGGAAGTTGGTGTCGTAACCATCATCTTTGTAAGCCACGCCCAGACTCTTTGCCGTCGCCACATACTCTGAAGCCGAAAGCATCTCAATGTTCTTGTAAATATCTTCTATACCCCATGATCCATCGTATGAGATATGGAAGGCGGCACCACTACCCTTCTTTGTGGTTACCTCGATTACACCCGATGCGCCACGCGAACCATACTGAGCGGTTTCGGCGGCATTGCGCAGAATTGCGAAACTTTCGATATCGGCAGGGTAAATGGTTGAGAGCGTGGCAAGGTCGGAATAAACACCATCAATAATGATGAGCGGGTCGTTGCCGCCCGTGAGCGAGGTTGTACCCCGAACTCGCACCGAGGATAGCTGGGCCATGCGATCCTCACCATTCGAGATATTCACACCAGCCACCTTACCGTTGAGGGCCGAAAGCGGATTGTTTACCAGTCCCTTATTCATGCGGTCCTGATTTACCACATCTACCGAACCTGTTTCTACTCCGTTTACATTTACCGCCAAACTGTCGGGCGTTACACTCTTTATTACCTGTGCCTGGACCGGACAGGTGCTAATAAGAAACAGATATAAAGACAGCTTCTGCGCATTCATAGACTTTGTTGTTTGGGTTTATTTGGCAAAAATAAACAATTTTATTAAATGAGACAAGAAAAAAGTAAAAAAACAACTTCAAACTTCATCTACTATATAATAGGTGGGAAAACAAGGCAAAACGGTGCATCACACCATTAAATAGTGATGCTCCCTTACGGAAATATAAGATAAACGAAATTACCAATGTATGGTAAGGTGGTTACCAACGTTTGGTAATGCCGTTACCAAAGCCTGGTAATGCCGTTACCAATGTCTGGTAAAGTGATTACCAAGTGTAGTTTAACGATTTTCAAAGTGTGTTTTAAAGTTCAGAGGCATAACTGCGAGGGCTAATGTTATAATAATAACTCTTGATTACAACTGCGAACACCTCATGGAAGCTCAACGTAATTGGGCAACTCTGCCATAGGCTGCAAAACATGGTTACTCTCTTTAATGCGAAAAGCATAATGCTCCAAACCATTGCTAATCATTATCACATCAACATGCAGAATGGAATTATAAGCCATTGCCTGGCGAACCACCTTCTCGGTAATGCTAACTCCTGGTTGTTTAAATTCCATTACAACCCGTGGACTACCATCCCTTCGGTAAAGCACAGCATCGGCTCTAAGCAGTTTGGATCCCACCTTTAGTTGTACTTCATTGGCCATCAAAGCCGCAGGATAACCTTTATAACTTATTAAATAATGTACAAAATGCTGCCTCACCCACTCTTCTGGTGTTAATTTTACCCATTTGAGACGCAATTCATCGAATATCAACGGATAAATTTTGCTTCCTGACAATTTTACAGGGTAAGAAGGAAGATTTAATGAATACATTTTGCTAATTTTGTAAGTGATTACAAAATTAGCAAAATAAACAATATCTGCCAAACATCATCTGGATGTTTTTCGTCAGACAATTATTAAGAATCATGGCAAAAGAAAATATTACCAGAGCAGCCGAGAATATTCTTAGCAATATGCAGAAAGGCAACTATGCCCCTGTGTACCTGCTTATGGGCGACGAGGGATATTATACGGACGTTATTACCAACTACGTGCTGAAAAATGCATTGAAAGAGGAAGAGAAATACTTTAACCTTACTTTACTGTTTGGATCCGATACCAATATGGCTCAGGTAATCGATCTGTGCCGTCAATATCCCACCATGGCACCTAGAAGAGTAGTTGTGATAAAAGAAGCTCAAAACTTAAAACAGTGGGAATTGCTTGAACATTATCTTGACAAGCCAGCTAAAACCACCATTCTGGTGCTTGCCTATAAGAATGGCAAAGTTGACCGTAGGAAAAAAGTTGTAACCAAAATCGAGAAAATGGGCGTGGTGTTTGAAAGCCGTAAATTGTACGACAGTGAACTGCCACAATTCATAAGCAATTATGCACATCAGCACCATCTGGAAATAGAGCCTAAAAGCATTCAGATGATTGCCAACCATATTGGTGCCGACCTGAATCGCATAACTACCGAAATGGATAAATTGATGGTTGGCATGAATGGAGGGAATACTATTACACCGCAAATTGTTGAAGATACAATTGGCATAAGTAAGGATTTTAATATTTTTGAACTAAAATCGGCTCTGGTTAATAAAGATGTATATAAGACCAATCTCATCATCGATTATTTTAACAAGAATCCGAAGGCAGGAAGCATTTATATGCTGCTGCCTTTTCTGTACAGATTCTTTGCCAACCTGATGGTAATCTGGTATGCACCTAACAAAAATCCAAGACAACTGGCTGCATATATGGGTATGAAATCAGAGTGGGCATTGAAGGATTATCTCACCGGTATAAGGAACTACAGCCCTATGAAGGTGATGCAAATATTAGACAAAATAGAAGAAATGGACGCTAAAGGAAAGGGTATAAACAACCCAAGTACGCCCCCAGAGGAGCTTTTACAAGAGCTAATCTTCTTTATTTTGCACTAATTTAAACTGTAACTTTTACAATAAAGTTGTGATAAAGCACTGAAAATTGATACTTTTAAAGTCAGTTTTTCAGTGTTTTTTTGTTCCTAAATCATTATAAATCAGGTATATTTACTCTTATAAATCATATCGGCAGACTTCATAATTTTAAAAATTCGGCCCGTTATAGGTAAAGTTTTGAAAATCGCTGAAAATGTTATTGAAAGCTGAAGAATAGTTTACTTATTTACAATTATATACTTCACACTTGTTGATTTATGTTTAGTAATTAATATGAAATTTATCTTTATGTAGGCTGTATTTATCATTTTAAACCTATGTTCATATTGTTTCATGTTTAGAAAGTTTGTTTTTCTAAATCAAAATCCGAAGCTTTTAGTTTGTAAACGTATGAATATGCATACATAGAAATTTGCTTATATGACATTGATTATCAGCGTTTTGTATTTAATTTTACACAGAAAAAGCCATTAGATATTCTTTTTTTAGTGCATATTTTGATTTTTCTCGTTATTTACCTGTTAATTGAGTAATTTAAGCGATAATGTAATCAATGTATTATCTAATTTGCTTAAACTTAAACAAATACACGCTTCTAGAGAATGATATTTACATTTATAAATGTATACTCGCTATTACTACGATTTATATTTCTATATTCATAAATTTATATTTTAACTTTTGAATTTACGAACTAAAAATTTTGTTTTATTTATTTGCATACTCAAAAAAAATGATTTACCTTTGTAAAAGTCAAGAAAAACGTGCCTTTTGGGCACCATATCACGTTTTGCAACAATGAAAGATCGTATTTTACAACTCATGAAAGAGCAGCATCTCACCCAACAAAGTTTTGCAAACTTTATTGGAATCTCACCTGCTTCGCTAAGCAACATATTTAAGGGGCGCACCAAACCCACCCTATCTATTGCCGAGGCAATATTGAGAAAACTACCCAACGTCTCGACCGACTGGCTGCTCTTTGGGAAAGGTGAAATGTACAAAAGCAGTTTACCATCTGTAGAAGCCGGAACCGGATGCGACGGTAACGCCGAACCAACAAATGGAGCCAATACTTCAGAGAACCGGGCACCTTCGTTTTTTGACAAGCCGGCTGAACCCTCCGCGCCAGTTAAAGAATCGGCTGTAACCCAGACCATCGTAAAATACGTTGACAAGCCTAAGCGCAAAGTTTCCCGGATTACGGTGTTTTACGACGATCAGTCGTTCGAAACGTTCGTACCTGAGAAAAAATAGCTTTTGGTGACTCACGTTACAGGCCCATACTTACTTTATCGTAGTTTTATAAAGTTTTTTGCTACGATAAGCAAAAAAAATGCATTATTTTATTGCAATTGTCAAGCAAACCATTTACCTTTGCAACCGTAAAATGCAAGGAAAACTAAAAATTCCATGCTTAATACCTATTTTATAATAAGAAAGAACCAAAAACAACCAACAAATATAAAAAAGCTTATGAGATCTACAGAAGTAGTGGAAAAGCTGAAACAACGTTTTCCTGGAGAGCCTGAATACATTCAGGCAGTGAGCCAAGTACTTGGCACCATAGAGGATGTGTATAACCAGCATCCCGAATTTGAAAAAGCAAATTTGATTGAGCGTTTATGCATACCCGACAGAATCATTGAATTCAGAGTTACTTGGGTTGATGATTCCGGCAAAGTGCAAACTAATATGGGTTACCGTATTCAGCACAACAATGCAATAGGCCCATATAAAGGTGGCCTGCGCTTTCACAAATCAGTTAACTTAAGCATTCTGAAATTCCTGGCCTTCGAGCAAACTTTCAAGAACTCTCTTACCACGCTGCCTATGGGTGGTGCAAAGGGTGGCTCCGATTTCTCACCCCGAGGCAAAAGCGATGCCGAAGTGATGCGCTTCTGTCAGGCTTTCATGACCGAACTCTATCGCCACATTGGCCCAGACGAAGATGTACCAGCTGGCGACATTGGAGTTGGTGGGCGCGAAGTGGGCTATCTGTTTGGCCAATACAAGAAGCTAACCCATTGTTTCCAGGGCATCCTTACAGGCAAAGGACAGGAATTTGGCGGATCTCTTATTCGTCCTGAGGCAACTGGTTACGGCAACGTATACTTCCTTCAGAATATGCTGGCTACCCGTAACATCAGTTTGGAAGGCAAAACCGTACTTGTCTCGGGCTCCGGCAATGTAGCACAGTACACTATGGAGAAATTGCTCCAGCTTGGCGCAAAGCCCGTGACATGCTCCGACTCCGATGGATATATTTACGATCCTGATGGAATAGATGCCGAGAAGCTGGCCTACATCATGGAGCTGAAAAACGTAGAAAGGGGCCGTATTCGTGAATATGCCGAAAAATACGGAGTGAAATACGTACCTGGAGGCAAGCCTTGGAACGAGAAGGCTGATATAGCCACACCTTGTGCTACGCAGAACGAAATAAACGCTGATGCTGCACGTGCACTGGTTGAGCACGGAATCATAGCCGTGAGCGAAGGTGCCAACATGCCTACTACTCCCGAGGCTATAAAGATATTCCAGGATGCCAAGCTGCTCTATTGCCCCGGTAAGGCAAGCAACGCAGGTGGCGTGGCTGTGTCAGGATTGGAAATGTCACAAAACTCTGAACGCCTGAAATGGACAAGAGAGGATGTTGACCAGAAACTACACCACATCATGAACGATATTCATGCTAACTGTGTGAAGTATGGCAAACAGCCCGATGGATATATTAATTATGTGAAGGGAGCCAACGTTGCCGGTTTCTTGAAAGTAGCCAAGGCTATGATGGCACAAGGCATCGTATAATTACGCCACAAACATACATATACAGTATACCATTTCTTTTGAAGGCAACCCGCAACATAATTTGCAGGTTGCCTTCTTACATATTAGCAATAATCACGCTTCTTGGCTAACAATCCTGTTTTTCTACACAACCACAGCTTTTCAAGCGTAATAAGAGCCAACAAAATGATTTATATCAAGAAAAACGCTGTTATCGCAAACAATTTTGATTTTTCTTGTTGTAAAACAATAAAAGTTCATACATTTGCAGTGCCTTAAGAAAAAAAGGCTAGGGATAATAAACATAATATTAGTAGTAAATTTACCTCAACAATTCAGGATAATGTACGTACAAGAGGAGAAGAGGTATTAAGAAAAGAAAGGAAAAGAAGATGAAAAAGATTGTTTTGACTATCGTAGCCATGTTAACAATGACAATGGCTTTCGCAGAGAACGAAAAAGCTGTAGCAGTAGACAACGCCCAGAACTACAACATGCAGGTGAACTATCGCAGCCTGGCAGTTGCCTTAGGTCTTAACGATGACCAGATGGACGGTGTGAAGAACATTTACAAAAACTTCTGCACTGAGATGATGAATGCTTCTCAGGCTCCTAAGGACGAGCAGAAGAAGATGGTGAATGAGGCTGTTGCTAAGCAACGTAAATATATGGGCTACATCCTTGACGATGAGCAGTTCAGAAAGTTCTGCAACCTTATTGATGTTACCCTTCAGAATAGAGGCTTGAAATAAGCCTTTCGACCGAAAACAAGAGGTATTATAATAAAGAGAAGAAGCGTGGATGGCAATTTACTTGCTGTTCACGCTTTTTTAGTGAGTCTTTTCTTTCAGATTTAGAATAAATCTATTAATTTTGCAATAATTTTGTTTGTCAGCCAACATACTGGAAGACAAAAAGACAAACGATTAACAGAGAAGACTTATGAGGAATACATTTGGACAAATCTTCACACTCACCACCTTTGGTGAAAGCCATGGTACCGCCGTAGGAGGCATTGTAGACGGAATGCCGGCAGGTATACCAATTGATACCAATTTCATACAACAAGAGCTTAACCGCAGGCGACCGGGACAAAGCAAACTCACTACAAGCCGTAAGGAACCCGACCAGGTGGAATTGCTTAGCGGAGTTTTTGAAGGGGTATCTACCGGCACGCCCATAGCCTTCGAAGTTAGAAATACCAACCAACGTTCAGCCGACTACAGCAATCTGGCACATCTATTCCGACCCTCACATGCCGATTATACCTATTATTCAAAATACGGTGTTCGTGATTACAGAGGCGGTGGAAGATCATCGGCAAGAATCACTATCGCCCGCTGTGTGGGTGGTGCTCTGGCCAAAATGGCTTTAAGACAATTGGGTATTCACATCACTGCCTATACTTCGCAGGTGGGTAACATAGCACTGGATGCCGACTATCATAAGTACGACCTTTCGAAAACAGAGCTTAGTGCCGTACGATGCCCCGACCCTGCAAAGGCAGAGCAGATGGAAGAACTCATCCTTGAAGCCAAAAAAAATGGTGATACTATTGGTGGCATCATTACTTGCGTCATCACAGGCTGTCCCGCAGGGCTGGGAGAACCAGAATTCGGGAAGCTTCATGCCCAACTCGGAAGTGCCATGCTGAGCATAAATGCCGTGAAAGGCTTCGACTACGGCGAAGGTTTCAACAGCGTGAATTTCAGAGGTAGCACCATGAACGACGTATTTGTAAATCACGATGGGACTATCACCACCGCCACAAATCACAGCGGTGGCATTCAAGGTGGCATTAGCAACGGCCAGGACATTTATTTCAGAGTAGTGTTCAAACCGGTGGCAACCTTGCTGCGCACACAAAATACCGTTGACATTCATGGGGAGTCCACAACATTTACCGCACGCGGACGGCACGATCCATGTGTTTTGCCAAGAGCTGTACCCGTCGTAGAAGCCATGGCCGCAATGGTTATATTGGATAATTATTTACTTAATAAAACCATACGATTGTGAAAGATATTTAAATATCGGGGGGGGTGGCACCTTTTTGCCCAGTGAATCAACTAATAATAGTAACTTTGTAGTATGAGTAGACTCGTGATGAGTCCACCTTTTAATTAAGTCTAGTTTAGTTTTTGTGTTGGTTGGGGGTTAGCTTACGCTAACTCCCTTTTTTAAAATTGATTATTGTGCTAAACGCCAACACTTCTCTCGCATCACACCAACCAAGGTTTTGATAACTAAAATCTATTTCTCAAGCAAAATTTCAAGTTGATTAAGTGCTAATTTCATGTCAGCAGCAAACTGTGAATGACTCATCAGGAAGTCTTCCCGCCCACATGCCAGCATATTATAGAGATCCTTGTTCATGTCATCCACATACTGCGCCACCGCATATTCTATGTCATCACGTTGCCATTCCATAGTGCTATGCTCATACACTCTTTGCTTCTGATGGAAGAAACTATAAGCAGTAGCAATGCTGTCGGCAGATATATTCTTGTTAGTCGTCATTCTTAATCTCCTCTTGTGCAGCCTTAGCCTGTTCGGCAGCTATCTTTCGAGCCTTTGCATTCACGTCGAATATGCTTTTCTTCTTATAATAGCTGCGGCTACCGTCAGCATCGCTCAATACCAGGGAATCGGGACCAAGGAATACAATGTCGCACGTATCGTACTGCAAATTGGTTACTGCATAGTTTCCGTTACGGCGCAATTTGCGAGTACCACTTGTCATCACAAACTTACAGTTCCAGATATGCCACTCGGTAAACCAGCCCAGTTGAGGGTAAACTACAGGGCTCTGTTTCTCCAGACTGCTCTGTTCTGAGACAAAGCCAACGCTTGCCGACTGCCAGTGAGGCTTTAGCCAAAAACCATACTCACGAGGTATAAAATATTGTTCTTTAATAGAATCAGGCAGGTCACGTATCATCTGCCGCTGCACTGCATCACTCTGACTTAATGCAGCCCTTAGTTTGGGGAATACGATGTAACACCATATGCCTTCCATATCATCCAAATCAACTACGATATCAGCTACCTTAGAATCTTTTTTGTTTGGCAGAAGACAAATGCGGTCGCCAATTCTGATATCACCCAGCACCTTATTATGGTGACGGGCTTGAATTACATTATAAGTAATAGGGTCGCTTCCATCTTCAGGCAGCAACACCACCACCGAATCGGTACATCCGTCACAAGCGAGTCCATAAACCGACCGGTCACCCTTCAGTGTTTTTGCTGAAGGTAATACCAGCTTGCCTTTACTTGCGTTTTTTGGGGTATGATTGCAAGCACAAAACAGTGCAAGAGCTACCATCGCGAAAGCTACTATCTTTGTTCTCATTTCTTATTCAACAAGTTTTCTGTTTGCAAAGATAGTTATAAATAATAAAAAAACATGTTGATGCGAGAGATTTTGATTTTTTTTATCTAATTTTGCATACCGATTGTATGCAGGGCGATAAAATGCCTCTCTGCGTTTAATACATCAACATTACAAAGAACTATGAAGAAAAAAATACAGTTTAGCCTCGTTTACCGAGACATGTGGCAGAGTTCAGGTAAATTCCAGCCACGCAAAGACGAATTAGAGCAAATAGCTCCGGTAATAATCGACATGGGCTGCTTTGCACGTGTAGAAACCAACGGTGGTGCTTTTGAGCAAGTGAGTCTGTTGGCAGGCGAAAACCCGAACGAAGCCGTAAGAGCATTCTGCAAGCCTTTTAACGAGGCTGGCATTAAAACCCATATGCTCGATCGTGGTTTGAATGCTCTTCGTATGTATCCTGTACCCGATGATGTACGCCAGATGATGTATCGCGTTAAGCATGCACAAGGTGTAGACATTCCACGTATCTTCGATGGTTTGAACGATATCCGCAACATCGCACCTTCTATTAAATGGGCCAAAGCCGCCGGCATGACGCCTCAGGGCACCCTTTGCATCACCACATCACCCGTGCACACTTTAGACTATTATGCACGTTTGGCCGACGAGGAGATTGAAGCTGGCGCAGAAGAGATTTGCTTAAAGGATATGGCCGGTATTGGCCAGCCTGCTTTTCTGGGCAAGCTTACCAAAATGATTAAGACAAAGCATCCCGACATTACAATAGAATATCACGGCCATTCTGGCCCAGGCCTAAGCATGGCTTCTGTACTTGAAGTTTGCGAAAACGGTGCCGACATCATCGATACCGCCATCGAACCACTTTCTTGGGGCAAGGTGCATCCTGATGTTATTTCGGTTCAGAGCATGCTTAAGAACGCTGGCTTCGATGTACCCGAAATTAACATGGATGCTTACATGAAGGCACGTGCGCTTACGCAGCAGTTCATTGACGAATGGCTGGGCTACTTCATTAACCCGCAGAACAAGATTATGTCTTCTTTGCTGTTAGGCTGCGGTCTGCCAGGTGGTATGATGGGCAGTATGATGGCCGACCTTGGTGGCATACGCGGCACCATTAACAACCTGCGCAAAAAGAAAGGGGAGCCTGAGCTCAGTGTCGATGACATGCTGATTAAACTGTTTAACGAAGTAGCTTACGTATGGCCACGTGTGGGCTATCCACCATTGGTTACTCCTTTCTCACAGTACACCAAGAACATTGCTCTTATGAACTTGCTTACACTCGAGCAGGGCAAAGGTCGCTTCGTAATGATGGACGACAACATGTGGGGCATGATTCTCGGTAAGAGCGGGCGTGTACCTGGCAAGATTGACCCAGAGCTTGTAGAGCTTGCAAAGAAGCAAGGGCGCGAATTCACCGATGTTGATCCCCACACTCTGCTGAAGCCTGCTTTGGACGATTTCAAGGCCGAAATGGACAAGAACGGCTGGGATTATGGAAAGGACGATGAAGAACTGTTTGAACTCGCCATGCATCCCGAACAGTATCGCAACTACAAGTCGGGCCAGGCAAAAAAGAACTTCCTTGCCGACTTGCAGAAAGCAAAGGACGCACGTATGGGCAGCAAGGTGAGCGTTGAAGAGGCTACAGCCTTCAAGCATGCCAAGGCCGATGCTATCGTGGCTCCAGAGCGCGGTCAGATATTCTGGCAGCTTAACGGTGACGGAGAGGCTGCACCTTCGGTAGAACCTTACATTGGCAAGGAATACAAGAAAGGTGACGTTTTCTGCTATATGCTTATGCCATGGGGTGAGATGCAAACCATACCAGCCGATTTAGGAGGCACTCTCGTTGAGATTAACACTCATCAGGGAGGCAAGGTTCGCAAAGGCGATGTAATTGCCTACATTCAGCGTCCCGAGGAATAAAATATTAAACTCTGATAAATGGATTATCAAGCTATCATTGATAAATTCTATCCAGACAGTTCACCAGAACTAAGATACATTCTGATAACACACAGCACGCTTGTAATGAAGCGTGCTGTGCGTATTTGTGAAGCGCACCCCGAGCTGCAGCTTGACAGCCAGTTCGTAGAAGAGGCAGCTATGCTGCATGATATTGGTATTTTTAAATGCAATGCGCCATCTATCTTCTGCAAGGGCACCGAGCCTTACATCTGTCATGGTATTATTGGTGCCGAGATTCTGCGCTCGCTGGGTTATCCAAAGCATGCCCGCGTGTGTGAGAGGCATACAGGAGCCGGATTGAGTTGTAAGGAGATAATCAGCCAGAATCTGCCGCTTCCACATCAAGATTTTCTGCCAGTTACACTTGAGGAACAACTCATCTGCTACGCTGATAAATTTTACAGCAAGAGTCATCCAGAACGAGAGAAATCATTCCAGAAAGCTTACGAGAGTGTAAGCCGATTCGGAGAGGAAGGTGCAGAGCGCTTTCTGCACTGGGGTAAGCTGTTCGAAAATAACAATTTAGACAATTAAAGCGATTAGTCACAAGAAGTCCATATATAGGTGTTTTTTGATGAAACGTAGTTCTCTGTTATTTACCTTATCGCTGACGACTATTCTCGTAATAGCCGGCAATACAACGAACGTCTTCAATAACAAGAAGAAAAAGAATGCCAAGCAAGACACCACACAGCCGGCCGACAGCATTATTTTAAAGAATCAGCCTCATTCCAATGAGGTTGACACTACTGCCATGGACTCTCTGCAACTGGCCATATACCATCACAACAAAGTGGTAGACGACTCTATCCACCTTGATTCTCTGAACCGACAGAAGAAGAACGGTATTGACGCGCCCGTAACTTATACCGCCCAGGACTCGCTGGTTTACAGCGCTGCCTCTAACACAGCCCATCTTTACGGCTCATCGGGTGTAAACTACGAGAACATGAAACTTACCGGCGACAAGATTTACATGAGCCTCGACAGCAGTCTGGTACATGCTACAGGTTCACCCGACTCTACTGCGAAGGGTGGTATCAAAAACAAGCCCGTGTTTACCATGGGGTCTGATACCTACGACACCGACACCATGTCGTTTAACTTCAAAACCAAAAAGGGTTTTATTAATAATGTGTACACTGAACAGCAGGAAGGTTTTCTTACCAGTGAACACAGCAAGCGCAACAACAATGGCGACATCTATCTTGAGCATGGACGGTACACCACTTGCGATGCGCCCCACCCCGACTTCTACATAGCTCTTTCAAGAGCCAAAGTGCGTCCGGGACGCGATGTGGTATTCGGTCCGGCCTATCTGGTAGTTGCCGACGTGCCACTACCATTGGCTATCCCTTACGGTTTCTTCCCATTCTCAAAGAAATATTCCTCAGGATTCATCATGCCTACCTATGGTGATGAAAATTCACGTGGATTCTACTTGCGCGACGGTGGTTACTATTTTGCCATTAACGACAAAATAGACCTTAAGCTTTTGGGCGAAATCTACACCAAAGGCTCCTGGGGCATCAGCGCAGCAAGCAATTACAACAAGCGCTACCGCTACTCGGGCAGTTTCTATTTCAGTTATCAGGACACCAAAACGGGTGACAAGGGAATGCCCGACTTCCAGGAACAGAACAGCTTTAAGATTCAATGGAGCCACCGCCAGGATGCCAAAGCCAATCCTTTCAGCAGTTTGTCGGCAAGCGTGAACTTCGCAACTACAAGCTACGAGCGCAACAACCTCACCAGCATGTACAACCCTCAGTCGCTCACGCAAAGCACCCGTACCTCATCGGTAAGCTGGAGCACCAGCTTCTCAAGCATTGGTCTGTCGCTCAGCTCATCGGCCAACATCGCTCAGAATATGCGCGACAGCACCATTGCGCTAACCCTACCCGACCTGAACATCAACATCAGTCGTTTCTATCCCTTTAAACGGCGCAACGCAGCGGGTAAGGCAAGGTGGTACGAGAAGATTGCCATGAGCTACACCGGCCAACTGAGCAACTCCATAAGCACTCATGAAGACCAGTTGCTGCACTCAAACCTTATAAAAGACTGGCGTAACGGCATGGAGCACACTATTCCCATCAGTGGCTCATTCACCTTGTTCAACAGCATCAACATCACCCCATCGTTCAATTTTACCGACAGGATGTACACCAACAAGATAACCCGCAGCTGGGACACCGCTACCCAACAGGAAGTAGCCGATACAACCTATGGATTCCACAACATTTACGACTGGAACCTCAGTGTGTCGGCCAATACCAAAGTGTATATGTTCTGGGTTCCCAACCGCAAGATCTTCGGCGACAAGATTCAAGCTATCCGACACGTCATTACGCCCCAAATCAGCTTTAGCTATGCTCCTGACTTCGGCAGCAAGCGCTATGGCTATTACGACACCTACCAGAAGACTGATGCGAACGGCAACGTTTCGCTCGTGGAATACTCTCCTTATGAGAATGGACTTTATGGAGTGCCGGGCCAGGGCAAGACTGGTAGCATTAGTATGGACCTGTCGAACAACCTGGAGATGAAGGTTAAAAGTGATGCCGATTCTACAGGCTACAAAAAGATAAGCCTCATCGATGAGCTCGGTGCTTCAATGTCGTACAATATGGCAGCAAAAGAGCGGCCATGGAGCGACCTGTCGATGCGTCTACGACTTAAATGGTGGAAGAACTATACCTTCAACCTTAACGCTGTATTTGCCACCTATGCCTATGAACTCGATAAGAACGGCAACCCCTACGTGGGCACACGCACCGAATACAGCAAAGGCCGTTTCGGACGGTTCCAGGGCATGTCGCAGAACATTTCGTTTACCCTCACCCCTGAAAAGATTTTGAAGTGGTTCGGTCACGGTTCCGACGACGACAAGAAGGACAATAACAAAAAAAATGATGACGACGAAGGGCCCGACACCAATATCGAAAGCAATATCGACGATACCATGGTAGAAGGACAGCGTGGAGCAAAGAAGAGCGACAAGCAGGACAAGGCCGAAACTGACGACGACGGATACATGCGCTTTTCAATGCCATGGTCGCTTACCTTTGGGTACGGCATCACCATGCGCGAGAACACCTCTGGCAAGTTCAACACTCACAGCATGCGCTATCCCTACAAGTATACTCAAACACTTAACGTGAGCGGAAACATTCGCATTAGCGACGGATGGAACATCAGCTTCTCATCAGGCTACGACTTTGAAAACCACGACATCAGTATGACCACTGCCAGCCTGCAGCGCGACCTGCACTGCTTTAATATGAGCTGTTCGGTGGTGCTTGCCCCCTATACCAGCTACAACTTCACCTTCAGGTGCAATGCAAGTACACTTACCGATGCACTTAAATACGACAAGCGCAGCGGCTACAGCAATGCCGTGAAATGGTATTAATACATTATTAACTTTGCAGCAAATACAAACAATAAATAATGAAAAAACAAACACAGGCTATTCATGTTAAATTTAAACGGCGCGATGCATACGACGCATTAAGTATGCCGGTTTATAATGCAGTGGCTTACGAATTCGACAACGCACAGCTCATGTCGGATGCTTTCTGTGGTCGTATCGATGCCCCCGATTATTCTCGTGTAGAAAATCCAACCGTATCCAACTTTGAAGAGCGTGTCAAGGCACTCACCCATGCTTCTAACGTTATTGCATTAAACTCGGGCATGGCGGCCATCAGCAACACGGTGATGGCACTGGCAGCCCAGGGCAAAAACATTGTTACATCCAAGCACCTGTTTGGCAACACTTTCACTCTTCTTACCCAGACGCTGGCGCGCTTTGGCGTTGAGGCACGCGTGTGCGACCTTACCAATCCGGCCGAAGTTGAGCAGCATATCGATGCCAACACAGCATGCATCTTTCTGGAAATCATAACCAACCCCCAGATGGAGGTTGCTGATTTGCAAAAACTTGCTGCTATTGCCCACAAGCATGGCACATGGCTCGTAGCCGACACCACTACCATTCCCTTTACTCAGTTCTCGGCCAAAGACCTGGGAGTAGACATCGAGGTGGTTAGCAGCACAAAATACGTGAGTGGCGGAGCCACATCACTTGGCGGCGTAGTTATAGATTATGGCACCCACCCCACATTCGGGCATACCATGAAGAACGAGATGCTCTTCAACTTCGGTGCCTACATGACGCCACAGGTGGCATTTATGCAAACCATTGGTCTGGAAACGCTTGATGCCCGTTATAAAGTGCAGCAAGCCAACGCCCTGTATCTTGCTGAGCGTCTGCAAGAGTTGCCCGCTATAAAATATGTAAATTATGTTGGTCTGCCTTCAAACCCCTATCACGAACTGGCTGTAAAGCAATTCGGAACTACTGCCGGGGCCATGGTTTGCATTGATTTGGAGAGCAAGGAAGCCTGTTTCAATATGATTAACAAGCTCAAGATTATTCACCGGGCAACCAACCTGTTTGACAACCGCTCGCTGGCTATCCACCCCGCGAGCACTATTTTCGGACTGTTTACACCCGAAGAGCGTGCAGCCATGGATGTAAAGGAAACCACCATCCGCCTCTCGATTGGTCTGGAAGATGCTTCCGACTTGCTGGAGGACATTAAGCAGGCTTTGCAATAACTTCTTTACACTAAAAGATAATGGCTCATTACGATTTTGACACTGTGATAGAGCGCCGGGGCACAGGCGACCTGATGCACGAAGCCCTGCAGCCTCGTTGGGGCCGCACCGACCTGCTGCCCATGTGGGTAGCCGACATGGACTTTGCCGTGTGCCCCGCCATTGTAGAAGCTATGCGTAAACGGCTGGAGCACCCTATCTTTGGCTACACCGTTGAGCCCGCCGACTACTACCCTGCCATTCACGACTGGATTCTAAGCCACCACCAGTGGGACATCAAGCACGAATGGTTTAGTTTCATTCCGGGTATTGTCAAGGGCATCGGCTTGGTTATCAACTTATTTTCCAACCCGGGCGACAAGATTATTGTGCAACCACCTGTGTATCACCCATTCTTCCTCACAACCCAGGCTAACCAGCGCTCGGTGGTGTGGAACCCTTTGAAACAGCTTGCCAATGGCAGCTATGAAATGGATTTCGACAACCTTGAACAAGTAGCCGACGAGCATTGCAAGGTGTTGCTGCTGTGCAACCCTCACAATCCAGCCGGAATCTGCTGGGACAAAGCCACACTGCAACGACTGGCCAAGTTCTGCTACGAGCGCCACATACTGGTTGTGAGTGACGAGATTCACTGCGATTTGGCCATTTTCGGGCACAAGCATATACCTTTTGCCTCAGTGAGCAAAGAGGCCGAGCAGAACAGCCTCACCTTCCAGGCTCCTACAAAGACCTTCAACATTGCGGGATTGATAAGCAGCTTCACCCTTGTGCCCAACCCCGACATTCGCCAGAAGTTCATTGGCTGGCTCAAGGCCAACGAACTTGACGAAGCCAGCTTGTTTGCCCACATTGCCACAACGGCAGCCTTCAGGTACGGCGAGGAATGGCGCCGGCAGATGCTGAGCTACGTTGAGGGCAACGTACAGTTTGTAGAGCAATTCTGCGCCGAGCATATGCCTGCCATCAAACCGGTACGCCCGCAAGCAAGTTTCCTGGTATGGCTCGACTGCACTTCACTGCAACTTAACCACGAGCAGCTTCTCGATTTGTTTATCAACCGGGCCCACCTTGCCCTGAACGACGGCGAAATGTTCGGATCTGGTGGAGAAGGCCATATGAGACTGAATGTGGGCGAACCCCGCTCCATTGTACAGAGGGGCCTTGAACAGCTCGCAGAGGCCGTAAATAGCCTTTAAGCAAGCTTAATTCCGTTATAAATAAATTGGGTGCTTGTAGTTATCACTTGCTACAGGCACCCAATTTTTGTATCTATCCTTTTCGAGAGTTACATCATTGGCCTCATTGGCGCACCCATGGGTCGGCCTCCGCCAAATCCGCCCCTGCGGTTGCCTCCGGGGGGCATTCCGCCAGGACCATGGTTGTCGTCGGAACCGCCCTTACGCATGTCCCTGCGCGCCTGTTTGCCACCGAACATATTGAAACGGTAAATTACGTGCAGCAGCGCATAACTGTTAATTGAGTTATACTCGGTATCGCTGCGCTGGTAAGCTGTGATGGAGCGGCTCAGGTTGCTTTGGTTGTGCAGAATGTCGTATAGCTGCAAGCTCACAATGAGCGACTTGCCTTTCAGGAAGCTCTGTGATATCTGTGCGTTCCACACCAGTTCATTGGTGTTCAGCGACTTGTCACTATATCCACGCCGGCTGCTCTCGTGCAAGTCGGTTGAAAGGCTTGTACCCCACGGTGCCGTAAGGTTCACGTTTACACCATAGGCAAACTGCCATGTATCCAGGTTGTTGGCGGTTTGCAGGTTATTGCGGGCATGATTATAGCTCACATTTCCGTCGAGTTCCACCTCAAGCCAGTCGTTGCGGTAGCTCGTGGCAAGCCGCTCGGCTATTGTGGTGTTACGGGTGGTGTTCTTCTGTGCCGTGGCCGATTTATTCAGATTGAGATAACCCACATTGTTAGAATAGCTGTAATAGGTCGACGAGTTGATATTCCAGTAGCCGGCTGAGTCAATCGAAGTGTTGTAGGTAGCACCACCACTGATGCTCCAGTTGCCATTAATGTTCTCTGGGCGTGAGAATCGGCCGCCCGTCTGCTCGTTATAGGTAACCATGTTGCTGATGCTGTTACGCGTTGTGTTCAAATCGAAGTAAGCATTAATAAACATCAAGTGGTTCTGTATAAAGTTGCGATAATCGCCGTGAATGCTCTGGGTGAACGATGGTTTCAGTCCGGGGTTACCAGTTGAGACGTTCAATGGGTCACTGTCGTCACGCACATCAAGCAATTGCGTTATTGAGGGCTGGTCGGTGGTGCCACGATAGGTAAGCCTTAACTGATGCTGCTGACTAAAGCGGTATCTGAAGTCGAGCGTAGGTGAAATATTAAGCACGTGCCTTACGGTATCGGTATGCACGCCAAGATAATCCTGGGTAAAATCCGACGACTGTGGTTGTAACAAAACGCCGGCACTCAGGTTGAATTTGGTGCGAATCATGCGGAACATCACATTAATGTTATGCGTGTAGTTCTTATACTGTGCATACTTGCTTAAATCTTCATCATAATAATCTTCAAGCGGCTGCTGCAATCTTGACAGGTAGCTGTCCCAGCCGCGATAGACTGGACTCACGCCATCGAAGAAATCGTCGCCCAGATTACTGAAGTTATAGGTGCTGCGGGTACTCTTACGGTAGCTGTAGGTAAACTTATACGAGAATTGCAGGAAGGTGGCCTTCCACAAAGGTTCGCTGTAAGTAGCCTGGGCCGAGTAGCTGTAACTCTTGGTTGGGGTAAGGTTGTAGCGATTGGTTTGATACGTAGAATCGTTACCCTCTTTATTGGTTATACGGTACAAGTGCACGTTGTTCAGTGAGATGTTCTTGCTGTTCGAGTCGGTGTACCTGCTATCGAATCTCACCGTTACATTGCGGCCCTTGGTGTTCAGTTTGCGGTTCCACTGCAACATGGCTCCATAGCTCTTACTGTCAGAGTAAGAAATGCTGCGGTTATAGCGGGAGTTCACCATCATGCTATCGGCCGACAACCTGGCAATGCCATCATCCGACAGTGGGTCGGTTACGTACTGGTAAGGGTCATCGTTATACGAGGCCGACTGGCTTACCGTCTTGCCATCGCTGGTAGAATAGCTGAAAGTTGGGCGGAACATGATATTGGTCATTGTGTCGGGCTGCCATTCTAACCTGCCCTGCGCATTCCAGCTGTTGCTGCGTGTAAAGTTATGGTTAATGCTGTTGGAGTAAGAGCCCAGTGTACTTACGAAATTCTGTGATGAAGTTTTTGTGTTTGCGTCACCGTCATTGTGGTTCCATCTCACGCTTCCGTCTACCTGCAGTTTATTTTTCTTCTCATAGTTAAAGTTCAGAGCGCCCATCTTGAATGCCTGCAGTCCCTGGCGCCCACGGCCAAAGCTGCCGCCACGACCACCAAAGCCACGATCGTTCACATTGTTGGCATTCACGAAGCCCATGAGTCGGGTCTTGTCGGTAAAATATCCTCCCATGGCCCTGTCGGCATAACGACTGTGTGTACCTGCACCGAGATCGATGTTACTCAGCACGCCCTTGTTCATACCTTTCTTTATATTAAAGTCGAGCACGGTTTGCTCATCGCCGTCGTCAATGCCTGTAACACGACTTAAGTCGCTCTTCTGGTCGTAGGCTTTCACCTTGTCTACAATAGAGGTTGGCAGATTCTTCAAGGCAGTTTTCGTATCGCCCGTCATAAACTCCTTGCCATCTACCATAATTTTCTTAACCTCTTTGCCATTGATGGTTATCTTGCCATCGTCATCTATCTTGGCGCCCGGAAGCCGTTTCACAAGTTCCTCAATGGTGCTGCCTTCGGGAGTACGATACGCCGAGCTGTTGTAAATCAGTGTATCCTCCTTGGCCACCACCTTGGCAGCCTGTGCTGTAATGGTGGCACTCTTCAGCATCAATGCATCGGCACCAAGGGTAACGGTACCCACCGACACACTGTCGGCAGCAGTGGCATCAATAAGCTTAAACAGGGTTACATAACCAATGCTCGACATTTTGAGCAGATACTTGCCCTTAGTAGGGGCTTTAACCGTAAAGCTTCCATCGTCGGCCGATACAGCCCCCCCTACGAAGCTGCTGTCGCGCTGCTTTAGCAACTGCAACGTTACTTGCGACACCGCCTCCTTGGAATCACGGTCGATAATTTTGCCCGAGATGCTGACATTCTGAGCAAAGCCTGCCATCGTGCCTACAAGGCAAAGCAGCAATAATAATAGTTTTTTCATATACGAAAACGTAAGTCAAATTAGTTTACTCATTTAGACGCATCTACACCACCTTAGTTTAATTGTTTACATTATTTAACGCGGCATTTCACGGCCCTGGATTCTGCCATTCAACTAACACTCTAAATCGCAGCATTTATGCACTATTTTAGTGCCCGTCTGGCATAACAAGTGTGACAAACAGGCTGAAACGAATCTTTGTTGTCAGTAATTTCTTACGGCTGCAATGCCAGCACTTGACCTATATCAATCGTGCCGGTTTTCCACTTGACATGAATCAATAAAACAAGAATATTCGTATAAAATTCTTTTATTTTGTTTGCGCACACAGAAATTGGTATTACCTTTGCATCAGAAAATAATGAGACTGGTTAACGAAAGGAGGCCAGCCAGAGAATAATAACATTTCAGGATAAAACAGAAAGGAAAAAAATTATGAGTACAATGTCAGTAATTGCATTAATGATTGTTTCATTCGTATGCGCAAGCGCAGTAGGTGTATCAATCGACAAGATGGTTGAAGGCAAGTAAACCTGACCATCTCTTTCTTTTGAGATTTCAAAAACAATATATAAAAACCGGTGTTGCAGCAATGCAGCAACCGGTTTTTTATTTTATCAGCAAATTTCCGGCCTTTTGTAATCATGTTACCATGCTTTGGTAATCACTTTACCACGCTTTGGTAATCACTTTACCATGCGAAGGTAACTACATTACCAGCCTTTGGTAATCACTTTACCAAAAATATTTCAGAGTCTGGTAATTGTAGTTTCCATACGTTCAGCTGCAAAAAACAACCTTTATAAAGGCCTCTATTTTCGGTCCATAGCATGATTCATAAAGCGATAGCGGGCCATTTCCTCGTACCTGGTGCCCTTGCGGCCGTAATTGGCATAGGGATAAATGCTAATGCCACCACGTGGGGTAAAGTAGCCGGTCACCTCAATATACTTGGGGTCCATAAGCTTTATTAAGTCCTTCATGATGATGTTTACGCAGTCTTCGTGAAAATCGCCGTGGTTACGGAAGCTGAACAGATAAAGCTTCAAGCTTTTGCTTTCAACCATTCTATGGTCGGGCACATAGCTTATGCGTATTTCGGCAAAGTCAGGCTGCCCGGTAATAGGGCACAACGACGTAAACTCCGGACAATTGAATTGCACCCAGTAATCGTTGTCGGGATGCTTGTTCTCAAATGTCTCGAGTACTTCAGGTGCATAGTCCATTTTATATTGGGTTTTAGTGCCCAAAGCCTTTAAATCTTCGTTTTTCCTTTCCATAATAAATTAATTAAGTAATGTTTAAATGGCATTCGCCACGAGCCAGCTAAGGTAGCCAATGAAGAGCGCCGTAAGAAGTGCTCCTTCCCACCGTTCAATGATGTATTTGGTGTAGGCAAAGAGCCACAGCAACACCATAGAAATGGTCATAACCGCGAAATCGACCCAGGTGATGCCTAAGGTCTGCATGGGGCAAATCATGCCTGTAATGCCAAGAATGAATAAGATGTTAAAAACATTCGACCCCAGCACATTGCCAATGGCAATGGCGCTGTTGCCCTTGCGTGCCGCCACCACGCTGGTGGCAAGCTCGGGCAGCGAGGTGCCGCCTGCCACAATGGTGAGCCCTATTACCGCGTCGCTTACACCCAGGCTGCGGGCTATACCGGTGGCTCCACTCACAAATATGTTGCTGCCAAACACCAGTCCGGCTAAACCAAGCAGAATGAATACCACCGATTTTATAATGCTCATACTTGTTGAACTGTCATCGGCCTCCTGGCGAGCATTACGCAACGTAAGCCACATATAAATAACGAACATGGCAAACAGCAATGCAGCATCCAGGCGGTTCAACAATCCATCTGCGCAAAGCGCAGCAAGCACCACCGAGGCAAGCACTGCCACTGGCACATCGCGCTTAATAGTGGTGTGGCTAATAGCCATTGGTGCCACCATTGCCGTGATGCCGACGATGAGCATCGCATTAAAAATGTTACTGCCCACAACATTGCCGATGGCCAGACCGGGACTCTGATGGATGGCGGAAACCAGGCTCACGCAGAATTCTGGCATTGATGTGCCCATTGCCACAATGGTTAAGCCAATAACCATTTGCGATACGCCCAGGCGCGTAGCCACTGCCACCGAGCCCGAAGTAAGCCAGTCGGCGCCCTTGATAACAAGCAGGGCGCCAATGATAATCTCTAATATGAGTAGCATGCGGCAGAGAGTACTGTTAAAGTTTATTCTGCCTTATCAGCCCGGTCGTCAACATTGTCACCCTCGGTAGGAGCAAGTTCCTCCTTGAAGTTGGTAATACCGGCATTAACCAGCACATTATACCACTGCAGCAGTTTTTTAATATCGCTGTCGTGTACACGGTCGCGATCGTAGTTGGGCAGCACCTCTGCGAAATAGTCGTGCAGCTCTGTTACGGGGCAATGCTTATAATCTATCGAAGCCACCTTGTTGCCCTCTTTCTTGCCTACCGACTCGAGCACTTGCCACAAAGGCACATCATCAGCATCGGTATACATGGCAATATCTGCCAGACTGGTTACACGATCTTTGGCAAAGGCGGGCATTCTTTTGTGGTTGGCATCAAGCGTTTCTACAATAAGGTTCATTTTACCACGCGACACCAGTTTATAAAGTCCGGGTTTACCTGCTATTGAAAGTATTGTTTCCATTTTTACTATTATTTTAAGTTGTTGTTTATTTTATTTAAAATGTGTTCTATTTGCGGGTTGAGCGGGATTTGCCCGTCATTGATGATTTGGAAATCGCTGCGTTCAAGTTTTTCCTCCTGGTTCATTTGACTGTTTATCCATTGCAGAGCCTGCTCCCGATTTATGCCATCACGCTTTACGATTCGCTCTACACGCAGTTTTTCAGGCGCTGTAACACATACCACGTAATCAAAATCTATACGCTTATAGAAGCCGCTTTCAAAGAGAATGGCACTCTCGAGCCAGTGTTTGCCCGAATGCAGAAAGTCGGCTGCCACAGCCGGATGCACAATGTCGTTTACTGCCATTTTGTTGCGCTCCGAAGCCAGCAGGTATTTGGCAAGCACTCGTTTGCACAGTCGCCCATCGGTTGTGTACACCTCGTCGCCAATTAACTGCGTAAGCTGTTGTCGCAACTGCAGTGAATGGTTCATAAGCTGCTTGGCTGCCGCATCACAATCGTAAACCTGTATACCTTGTTGGGCAAGCAAATGGCACACATAACTTTTGCCACTGCCAATGCCTCCCGTAATGGCTATGTTCATTGCTGCTCAATTAAATAATCAACTTGCTGCAAAGCAAGCCTTGCCTTATGCACGTTGGCAGGTACCTGCTTGATATAGAGGGTGCACTTGTCGGAGGGGTGTTGCGACAGGTATCGATAGTCGGCTACCACTTTAAAGCCCGATGGTTTCACTGTGCGGAATAAGCTTGCACCCACCACGAAATTCACCTTTACACGCGAGGGGAATGTGCGCAGCACCTTTCCTTCGGGCATATTAATGGCCGTTATAGGCACATCCATCGATTCTTCGGTCAGGATGTCAGGGGCAATGCGCAGCCTCACCGTAGACGGTACGCACTTTACACCTTCTATCTGCTTTAAGTTCACCGTTTGGTAAATGGTATCGAGCACATTGGTGAAATGCACGTCAACGGTTCCCATCGATGTAATAGAGTCGAGCAGATGCTTGTTGGCATAGATAGTTACCCTTGACGGACTAAACTTAACCTGTGAAATGTAGTAATTGCCACCAGGCACCACCACACCGTCGAGACGTATGGGCACACGCTTCGACTGTCCGTAGTTAAAATAGAAATCGAGCTGGTCGGCCTTGAAGAGCACTATACGTGAGGAGTTGTGCAACTGCGGATAAATCATTTTCTGCAAGTCGGCAGCCGGCAAGTGACCTTTACCCAACTTTATGTCAGCATAATCCTGGAAGTCAACCTGTATGGGGCGAAGTCTGTGGCTGTATATATAGGTTAACAGCACAAACCCTTTGTCCTTCACGGTTACCTTTACGGTGTCGCATGGCGGAGTGGTTACAACCACGTTGCGCGGCACGTCAACCATGCGCACAGGTATGCTTAGCTCTTCCTCATAGGTTTCATTCAGCGTCATCAATAGCCAGAAGATGCTGCTTAAACCAAGAAAGAACAAAAAAACCAGGAAATCCTTATTTAAAGTATGTGAAAGGAACTTCCTGATGTTTGTAAGTAAAGCTGATGCCTTCAGCCTCATCCGCAGACGTAATTACGAGATTAACTGTTATTTGGTCTGAGCCATCTGAGAGGCAGTAACATCAGCAAACACGTAGCTCTTGTCTACGGTTACTATGACGCCTCTTGCGATCTCGATGCTAACCTTACCTGAAGTCAGGTCGATGTTCTTCACAATGCCATAAATGCCACCGCCGGTAACTACCTTGTCGCCTTCTTTAAGGGCATTCTGGAACTTCTTGATTTCCTTTTGCTTCTTCTGTTGCGGACGTATCATGAAAAGCCACATAATTACGAAGATGGCTATCATCATGATGAGCATCGATAAACCGCCACCGCCGTTGGCAGCGGCTGCCAATAAAATTGTATTCATCTGTTTGAGTTTTTAAAGTTATCTAATGGGTTTATTTGTTATATATCTGGTCCTTGCGCTGTGGCATGGGTTTGAGCAGCACGCCATTGGCCGACAGATAGCGCGCAATAGCATCGAGCATGCCATTGATGTAGCCACCACTGCGCGAGGTACTGTATTCCTTGGCAAGCTCAACATACTCATTAATGGTAACGTTAACCGGTATGCTCGGGAAAGTAAGCATCTCAGCAATGGCTATCTGCATAATTACAATGTCCATGTAGGCCAGTCGGCTAAAATCCCAGTTGCGACTTGTCTCACTCATGTAATGCTGGTAAGTTTCGCCGTTCAAAATAGTGGCACGGAAAAGCTTACGGGCGAAATCCTTGTCTTCCTCGTCCTTGTACTCCGGCAGCAGCTCCTGCTTTTTGCCGTTGGCTGGGTCGAAGCGGTTGATGGTTTTCAGGACGAACGAATCCACTATATCTTTATCATCGTTCCAATACAAGCTTTTTTCCTCGAGCAAACTGTCAATGTCCTCATTGTTCATAATGAGCTGCTTGTACAAGCGGCGCCACACGTTGCGATGAGCCTCATAATCGTCTTCGTCAGAAGTCATGAAATCCTTATAGGCTTCGCTCTGCTCCACCTGATTACAGAGTTTTCTTACAAACTCAGTGTCGTCTTCCCACGAAATTTTCTTGGTTTCAAAGAATTCGCACAGCATCTTGTTCTCTTCCAGCTGAATGGCAAATTTGTTGTAGGCAAATTTTGTAGAAGGTTTTTCTTTCCCTTCTCTTTCAGCCCGCTGGCTTTCTATCTCAACTCTATGCCTTTCCTCACGTGTAAGCGCAACGATAAGTCCCAACAGGTAGTTATAAAGATCGTATGCTTTCGACAAACTGAATATCAGTTCCTTCTCTGCACTCTCCATATTGCGGTTACCGTTCTGGTAATAGGCGTAGGTTAACTGTACAATTTTTCTCCTAATTATTTCTCTGTTTATCATTTCTTGATACCGTGCTTGATTCGTCGATATAGTTATTAACACTGCAAATGTACTGATTTTCTGCTAAACCTACAAGAAAAGGCCGCTTTATTAAACTATTTTTTTACGACTGCTTGCTGAAAAGCTATTTTTTTTGTAACTTTGCAGCGCTTTTTCTATTGGGGCCCCTTACTTTGTAGAGATTACAATGGGCTTCAGTGTGATGGCGAATTAATTTAATGTTTAATTTAGAGTAACACTTTTTTTAAAATGAAAGAGATTACAGTTTCAGGTCAGAAGCGTACAGACCTTGGAAAGAAAGCTTCTAAAGCATTACGTAAGGAAGGCTTTGTGCCTTGCAACCTCTATGGTGAGCAGAAAGATGGTAACGGTGCTCCTGTAGCCATGGCTTTTGCCGCTCCTTTCAGCGAGCTTCGCAAAATCATCTACACCCCTCACATCTACGTAATCAATCTGAACATCGACGGCGAGAACCACACCGCTATCCTGAAGGAGATTCAGTTCCACCCCGTTACCGATGCTCCTTTGCATGTTGACTTCTACGAGGTGAATGACCAGAAGCCTATCACTATTGGTATTCCTGTTAAGTTGCAGGGTTTGGCACAGGGTGTACGTGATGGTGGCCGCATGAACCTCTCTATCAGAAAGATTAACGTAACTGCTCCTTATCAGCAGATTCCCGAGCACCTTGACATTGATGTAACCGGACTTCGTCTGGGCAAGAGCATCAAGGTTGGACAACTTTCATTCGAAGGCCTTGAGCTGGCTACTCCTAAAGAGGTGGTTGTTTGCTCTGTGAAGATGACTCGCCAGGCTGTTGACACTTCTGCCGACACCGATGCTGCTGCCGATGCAACTGCTGCTGACGCACCTGCTGCCGACGATGCTGCTGCAGCTGATAAGAAGTAAGCACAGGCCCACTTTTAAGCTGGTTTGAAGAGTTAAACTTTTTATACATCTAATTTGGATAAGTATTTAATTTGTGGTCTGGGCAACCCGGGCGATGAGTATCAGGGCACCAGACACAATACAGGCTTTATGGTATTGGACGCTTTTGCTAAAGCGTCCAATATTGTTTTTAGTGACAAACGATATGGCTTTGTGGCCGAAACCTCGCTGAAAGGTCGCAAGATTATTCTGCTCAAACCCACCACTTTTATGAACCTGAGTGGCAACGCAGTGCGTTACTGGCTTGGTAAAGAAAATATAAGTGAAGACCGGCTCCTGGTTATCTCCGACGATATTGCCCTGCCCTTAGGGGCTTTCCGACTCAAAGCGAATGGTAGCAATGGCGGTCACAACGGATTGGGACACATCATTCAACTTATCGGTCCCAACTTTGCCCGCTTGCGCATGGGCATTGGTAACGATTTCCCGCGCGGAGGACAGATTGACTGGGTGCTGGGGCATTATTCAGAGGCCGAGATGCAAGTGCTCACGCCTGCCATTAACATGGCTGTAGACATCATCAAGAGCTTTGTACTGCAAGGCATTGAGAACACAATGAACCAGTTTAATAAATTCGGTAAGAAATGAATCTGATTGCAGAGGCAAGAATCGATAAATGGCTCTGGGCCGCCCGCATATTCAAAACGCGATCCATTGCGGCCGACGCCTGCAAGAACGGCAGGGTAACCATCGACGGCAGTAACGTTAAGCCTTCGCACATCATCAAGCGTGGCGAAGTTATCAACGTGCGCAAACCGCCTATAACCTACTCGTTCAAAGTGCTTAACTGCATAGAACAGCGTGTGGGCGCCAAATGGCTTAACGAGGTTTACGAGAATGTTACCGACCCGAAACAGTATGAATTGCTCGAAATGAGCAGAATCAGCGGTTTCATAAATCGTGCCCGAGGCACAGGCCGACCCACGAAGAAAGATCGCCGTGCTCTGGATGCGTTCACCGATCCGGCAACCTTCGGTTTCGACGACGACGATTCGCTCTTCGATGATGATGACGAAGATATTTAAGCAGTTCTGCCTGGCAAAACAGCTATAAATGAAATGTAGTGGCATAAAACTCTCAGGGGTGATATGCCACTACATTTTTTCAGATATGTGCTCGCCTTATTACATCACCTTCCAGCGAGCGGATGCAGAACTCGCCATCCGCGTAGGTCCCAAACGTGGCCTCACGGTTCTGCTTAGGGAAGGTAATGCTGCCGGTGTTGCATATCAAAGGTTCACCGGACGTTAGCTCCCACAAGTGGGTGTGACCGTAAATCACGGCGTCGAAATGTCCGGGCGGCAGATGCTGGGCATTGTACACATGCCCATGTGTAAGCAGCAGTTTGTGCCCCTGGTCAACAAGTAGCATGTAGTCTTGCATGATGGGAAAATCAAGCAGCATCTGGTCAACCTCTGAATCGCAGTTACCACGAACGGCAACAATATCATCGGCCATCTCATTAAGCGCTTTCACAATACCCTGGGCATCAAGCCCCTCTGGCACACCATTACGCGGACCATAGTTCAAAATGTCGCCTTGAATACAAAGCATATCATAATGCTCTTTTTTATAAAACCTGAGTACCTGGTTCAATCGTGGCAAAGAACCGTGAATATCCGATAATAAAAGATATTTCATATTGATAGGTTACATTTATAATTTAATAATAATGTTTCTTGCTTTCAGTACTAAAGCCAGTGCCACATGCATCAAGGTAAACAGGGCAGCATAAGCCACACTTGCCCATGAGGCCAAAGGAATTAGCATATTGCAAACACCGAAGACCGCTTCGTTTATATCGAAGGCACCAAACAAGATGCTTACTACTTCGCTTACTACATAGAGCACTAACGGATTAAGGCCCATTGCATCGAATGGTACCATCCATTTATGTGCAATCAGGCCTTCCTTATGATCGAGCAGCAGCACCAGGAGTGTCCACAGCAAACAAGCAGCAGCCGTTGTTACCAGTACGAACGACGGACTCCATATGCGCTTGTTCAGCGGCAACAGAGTGGTTAAAAGCAATCCGGTTACAAGCAAGAATACTCCAGTGCTCAGCAGCAGCCCCATCTTGCTCGTAACTACTCAGCACCCCTGTATACATGAGCAGTCATCTCACTGTCGTACGACAGCAAGAATCGCTTTGAATTTAGAATTTCCATTCTTCATGGCAGTTTCTGCAATGGAGTGAAGCTTTGCAAAA